>Ga0209979_1003421_pt1 | contig 14027 bp, 12 predicted proteins | sample AnhtaG_FD_183114 | JGI IMG/M metagenome (GOLD analysis project Ga0209979, IMG submission 183114) | Deep subsurface microbial communities from Anholt, Denmark to uncover new lineages of life (NeLLi) - Anholt_01485 metaG (SPAdes) (version 2) | ecosystem: Environmental > Aquatic > Marine > Oceanic...
GCTAATTTATGAGAGGCATCCATCAAATCTTGTGACTTCTGTCTTATAGCTTCAACATCTGTTCCAGCTAATGCTTTTTTCAATTCCGAAATAGTAGATTCTATATTGCTTCTTTCTCCTGAAGGTAATTTATCACCTAATTGTCTTAACGATTTCTCTGTTGAATATATGAGATTATCCGCATTATTTCGTATCTCAGCTTCTTCTCTTTTCTTTTTATCTTCCTCTACATGAACTTCAGCTTCCTTCATCATTTTCTCTATCTCTTCATCAGATATTCCTGCTGAAGAAGTTATTGTTATTTTCTGTTCATTTCCAGTTCCAAGATCTTTGGCAAATACATGAACAATTCCATTAGCATCAATATCAAAAGTCACCTCTATCTGAGGAATTCCTCTTGGAGCCAGTGGTATTCCTACAAGTTGAAATCTACCCAATGTCTTATTGAAAGCTGCCATTAGTCTTTCACCTTGAAGTACATGAATCTCAACAGTTGTTTGATTATCCTCAGCTGTGGAAAATATTTCTCCCTTTTTGGTAGGAATTGTAGTATTTCTCTCAATTAATCTTGTAAAAACTCCACCTTTTGTCTCAATACCTAATGACAAAGGTGTAACATCCAGTAGAAGAACATCTTTAACTTCGCCCTTTAGAACTCCTGCTTGAATTGCTGCTCCTACAGCAACAACTTCATCAGGATTTATATCTTTTCTCGGTTCTTTTCCTGTCAATTTCTTTACTAAATCTCTTACTGCAGGCATTCTAGTTTGCCCTCCAACTAATAGGACATGATCTAAATCTCCAGGCTTTACCCCAGCATCCTCCATTGCTCTTTTTGTTGGACCAACACACTTATCAATTAGATCAGATACTAATTGAACGAGTTTAGCTCTAGTAAGTGTCATCTCAAGGTGTTTTGGTCCTGACTCATCAGCTGTAATAAAAGGTAAGTTTATATTAGCAGTTTGAGTAGTTGAAAGTTCACATTTTGCCTTTTCAGCTGCCTCTTTAAGTCTTTGCAACGCCATCTTATCTTTAGAAAGATCTATTCCTTGTTCTTTTTTAAATTCAGAAATTAACCATTCCGTTATTTTCTTATCATAGTCATCCCCACCCAAAAGATTGTTCCCACTTGTAGCTTTCACCTCGAAAACTCCATCTCCAATATCTAAAATTGAAACATCAAATGTTCCTCCACCGAGGTCAAAAACTAATATTTTCTGATCTTGCTCCTTATCCAAACCATATGCAAGAGCAGCTGCTGTTGGCTCATTTATTATTCTTGGTACTTTCATTCCAGCAATTTTACCAGCATCCTTTGTAGCTTTTCTTTGACTATCCTCAAAATATGCTGGAACTGTAATTACTGCCTCAGTTATCTCTTCACCTAAATATGCTTCTGCATCAGCTTTCATTTTCTGTAATATCATTGCAGAGATTTCTTGTGGTGAATAATTTTTATCATCTATCTTTACTCTATGTTTCGAACCCATTTTTCTCTTAATAGATGATATAGTTCTATCCAGATTTGTTATTGCTTGTCTTTTTGCTATCATTCCTACTAAACGCTCACCAGATTTAGTAAAAGCTACAACTGATGGAGTTACCCTACCACCTTCCGCATTTGGTATAACTGTTGATTCTCCTCCCTCAAATACAGCAATACATGAGTTGGTTGTACCTAGATCAATACCAATTGGTTTTGACATTATTTCATCCTCCTTTTTATTTTTATTTTAAAAATTTCAAATATTTAATAATAAACCAAAATCTGTAGGTAAAATTATAAAACTTTATAATAATATTGTCAAGTATCTTAATAATAATATTATCAAGTTTTCATATTCTACCAGAATTTCACAAAAAAATCAATATTTTTTTACATATTTTGTTAGGAGAATAAAATCGTCAAGATAAACAATAATTTAGTAAATGCGGAAGTAATAGAGGTTATATAGAAATTGTGTTTAAAAGAATTTCTTACTCATGAATGCGATATATTTCTTTAATAAGTCTACCTTTTTCAGCTTTTTTTACTCAAGGTTGTGGCTTTAAAGACAAAAATGTTTCTTCAAAATTGATTTTCCACTTCCCATCTTCATAAATTAGGAATATTTCTTCTGTTCTTATCTCTTCTCTGTCATCAACATAAGTAATAATAAAATTTGCACTTACCGCTGCTTTCTCATCATTCCTTTTTAATAAATCGGTTCTCTTTACCTCTATTTTTCTGACAGAGGAGAGAGATTTGGAAATCAATAAATTAAAATCTTCCTTGTCTATCTCTAATTTATCATTATTTAAGAGATATTTATCATATATCCTTTCAACATCTTTTAAATTCAGGTCATTAAAAAAACTAAAAACCGTTCTTTCAGGTTCAGATTTAAATATTAAAAATTCACAACCCGATAAGATAGGTAGGTTTGTAATCAATAGAAAAACTAAAAGTAAAAAACGGAATTTAATATATTTTTGGATTACATATTTTTTTAAAAACATTTCTTATAATTTCCAATATCTTTTTTGAATTTCTATTATTTGTTCTATTTCCATGCTTGAATTCCTCTCCTTTAACTCTTCTGATGGGTAAGGAACTGGATTATTATACCCGACCATTGCTCTGAGAGTTTCTACTACACTTTGAGATAATCCCTTTAAGTAATAGCCGCCCTCTAAAGAGAAAATAATTCTACCACTACAAACTTCATTTGCCATTTCTATTACAGCTTTTGATAATTTAAAAAATGTATTACTTGTTAAAAGAAGTTGAGTTAAAGGGTCTTTATAATGTCCATCATATCCAGCACTAATCAAGATGAATTCTGGCGAAAATTGATAAACAATCGGAGAAATGATCCTTTCTATTGCCAATAAATAGGTATTCTCCCCACTATATGCAAACATTGGTATATTTACATTAAATCCTTTTGCAATACCCGTTCCAATTTCATTGGCAGAACCAGTTCCTGGATAAAAAGGAAATTGATGTAAAGATATATAAAGGACATCTGGGTCATTATAAAATGAATCTTGTGTACCATTTCCATGATGGGCATCCCAATCAATAATAACTACTTTACGCAAACCCATTACATTCTTTAAATACTTAGCAGCTATTGCAATATTATTAAATATACAAAAACCCATAGCTTGGGAAAAAAGTGCATGATGTCCAGGTGGTCTCACTAAAGCAAATGCATTTCTATAAATCCCCTCATATACTGACTTGGCTGCATTTAAAACTGCTCCACATGCATGAAGCGCGCTTTCATATGACTTTGAACAGACTGCTGTATCGGGATCTAAATGTTTTATGCCTTTTATTTCTGATGTATTTTGAATTAATTTAATATAGTTATCACTGTGATTTAATTGGATATCCTTTATAGAGGCTTTATCAGGCAAAACAGTTTCAATATTATTTAAATCTTTTCTTTTTTCAATTTCATCTAATATTGTAACTAATCTTTGTGCTCTTTCCGGATGACCCCATCCCGTATCATGTTCTAAAAAAATTGGATGATAAAATAATCCTGTAGACATTTTTTTGATAATTTTAGAAGTTTGTTATTAGTCTTAAATACTACAGGCTCCACAATAGTTTTTCACCCTATATGGTCTACTTAATGATTCCACTCTTACTCTAGTTCCAGTATGTGGAGCGTGAACGAAGTTTCCATTTCCAATATATATTCCAACATGAGTAAAGTTTCTGAAAAAAACTAAATCTCCTGGTCTAAGATCTGATTTTGAAACAGGAGTTCCTGCATTATATTGACCTCTTACAGTTCGAGGTAGATAGGATCCAAACTTTCTAAAAACCCAATAAACAAGCCCCGAACAGTCAAAGCTATTAGGACCCGAGGCTCCCCAAGCATAGGGCTTTCCCTGTTGAGCTAATGCAAGAGATACCACACCTGTATAATCAGATGGAGAAATGAAATTAATTACTGGTGCATACATCTCTCTTTCTAAGATTTGTATATCCTGCTTAACCTTGGCAAGAAGTCCTTCCATCTCCCTTATTTTTTCTTCCACTTGTTCTTTTATCAAATTTAATTCTGATATCAAACCTAATATTATCTTCTTTTGCTTCTCAGCTTCCTGCTCAATATTAATAATTTCATTTCTTATTTCCTCAACCTTCATTATCAGCTGAGCATGCTTTTCTCCAGCTATTGAAAAGAGTTTCATTCTATCCATCAGATCATTAATAGTGTCTGGAGATGACACTACGTATACAAAATTCACCTGTCCATATTTATAAATTTCTTCTAATGCCTCTTCAAGCTCTGTTTTTAAAGAGTTGAGTTCAAAATTAAGTCTACTTTTTCGTTTTTCAAGAAATATTATCTTTGATTCAACCTTGTTAAGCTCATCCTGATAAAAATTATATTTCTCAACTGTTTCATCAAGGTCCTCATGAATGCGATATATTTCTTCAATAAGTCTATCTTTTTCAGCTTTTTTTTCACTTAAAGGCGTGGCACTAAGTGGTGACGAGTAGGAAAGTGTAAATGAAATGACTAAAATTACACTAAAAACAATTTTACTTATAATAAAGAAGTTTCTCCTCTTTTTAAGTAAAGGATCATCCAATTAATAACCTCCATTTTTCACTTCTTCAACTACTTATCATTTACTATTATTGTAAGATTCTAATATAAAATTAATAATATTACAAAAAATTAATATTTTAAATTCTAATAATATCTTTAAATATCCTTATTTAGAAAATCTTTTATGCCTGTTAAAATGGCAACTGCTATATTTCTTTTATATTTTTTAGTTGCCATCCTTTTCTCTTCCTCTGGATTTGAAATAAATCCTGGTTCTACTCTTACAGATGTCATTGATGTTTCTTTTAGAATTGGTATATTCATTCCATGAACCCTACAATCCGGTACCTTTAATCTTTCGATTAAATTGTCCTCTATTAAGTTTGAAAGTATTTTTCCAGAATTTGAGAATGATAATCCGGATGAGAAATAATAACAACTACTTCCCTCGGCAAATGGGTTATCACAATAATTTAAGTGAATACTTATTAAAATATTTACTTTTTTTGAATTCGCAACCAATGCTCTCTCACTCTCATTTAAATTTTTACCAATCTTTTGAGTTAAGCATCCATCCACGTCTGTTTTTGAAATCTCTTGAATCAGATTTTCAGCAATTTCCCAGCAGACTTCAGCCTCAGTTAACCCGTAAACTCCTATTTTACCTGGATCATCAGGTAACCCATGTCCTGGATCAATACAGATTATTGGCTTAGTATGCTTGATGATTTTTCTTTCTGGAATATGATAATTAGTCCCTCTCTCTAATGATCTTTTTAAATTATTAAGAGACTTTATAGTTTCTAAACCAACAAGTCCATCCTCATCTAAAGACATGTTATTTTGAAATTTTCTAACAGCAGTTTCTGTTTTTTTGTTAAAAATTCCTGTTTCTTCTCCTGAATCAAACCCAAGTGAATTGAGATAATGTTGTAAAGTCTTAACATCATCACCTCTAAAAGGTGGTACTTTTAAATATAGAGTTCTACTTCCTAAAGTGTATCCTGCTTCAACAACTTCCAACCATGTAATTGAATCAATAGTACCTGTAACTGCCAGACCTCTTTTTTGTTGAAAGGATTTAACAGCTTCTTCTGTCTTTATTCCAAAAAAACCATCAATATCCTCTAAACCAAGTGAAAATCCTAAGGATTTTAACCTGGTTTGTAAATCAACAACCTCTTTACCCTTGGATCCTCTTTTTAGTTTCATAAAAGTTCAAACACAAAATAATATTTATCTAAACAAATTTTAAAGAATTGATAAATTTAATTTATAGGATATTTTTATTATTTTTGAGAGAAATTTAAATTTATATAATATTATTAAATTATTTCAAACCAAATTCTTCTAAAAATTTCTCCTTTGGGTGAGCTCCCATTACTTTTTTCACTAATTCTCCATCTTGAAACATTATAAATGTTGGAATGCTCATAATCTCATAATTCTTAGAAATTTCAGGATTTTCATCAACATTTAATTTTGCGAGTATTACCTTATTTTCCAATTCCTTTGCTAATACATTAAATATTGGTTCCATCATTCTACAAGGTCCACACCATGAAGCCCCAAAATCCACAATTATAGGCAATTCTGTATTCTCAATAGTTTCCTGAAAATTTTCATCAGTTAATGTTAATATTCCTTCTGCCATATGCTCATTCTCCTCTCTTTTTAAAATTTATATTTTATATAATCTTTAATTAAAACCATTCTTAGAAGACTTAATTTCCTTTTCCCCTAAGAATTTATTATATTTACAACTACTGTTTTAATTCATATTCTAAATATTCTTCTGCACTTATAGCTGCTATTGCTCCATCTGAAACAGCAGTAACGACTTGTCTTAGAGGTGTATTTCTTACATCCCCAGCAGCAAACAATCCAGTAGTAGAAGTCCTCATTTTATGATCTGTTATTATTCTACCCAGTTTATCCATTTCTACTAAGTTTCTAACTAAGGATGAACTTGGTTTAAATCCCACATACATAAAAACGCCATCTATTCTTATCTCTCTTTTCTGATTTGTTTTATTATTAAAAATTACTACCCTCTCAACCAAATCCTTTCCTTTAATTTCCAATAGATTAGAATTCCACAAAATATCTATTTTGGGATTTTTAATAGCTTTTTCTTGTAGCATCTTTCTTGCTCTTAATTTATCCCTTCTATGAACTATCTTTAAAGATGATACAAATTTAGATAAATAGATTGCCTCCTGAACAGCTGAATCCCCACCACCAACAACAAGGATATCTTTATCCTTAAACAAGGGTCCATCACAAGTTGCACAATATGAAACTCCTCTTCCTTTAAACTCCCTTTCTCCAGGAATACCCAGTTCAGCTGGACTTGCTCCAGTTGCAACTATAACAGTTTTAGCAAAAAAATCACCCTGGTTAGTTTTTAACTTAAAGATTTTGTTTTCCTTTTCAACAAAATCAACCTGGATAAAGTTCATAAACTCAACATTAAAATTATTACACTGTTCTTCCATAAGTTTAGTTAACTCTTGACCAGACATACCATTGGGAAATGCTGGGTAGTTTTCGATAAAATCTGTAAGAGCTACCTGACCACCGGGCATTTGTGATTCTATAATGAGGGGTGATAAAGTTGACCTGGCTGCATATATTCCAGCACTCATTCCCGCTGGACCTGCTCCAATAATAATTAAATCTCTTACCTTCATTTTTTATTTCAACCTAAATATAACTATAATTATTTAAATAGATAGAAAAAAGTTTAATCAAATTTTTATATAAAGTCAAATTGTAATATGTATTATAAACGAATTAGGTCAACACTTTTGGTATTTTGCTCTTTGAAAACTTAATATTATCTTGTCATTGCGATGAAATAAATTTAAGTTGTCATTGCGAGGAGCGAAGCGACGAAGCAATCTCAGTATATAAATTATTGTCAATAATAGAGATTGCCACGCCACCTTCAGTGGCTCGCAATGACAACTAGAACTTAGTTCAGAATAGGCTGTGTAATCTTTACATGGAATTTTTTTAGATATTATAATATTATAGATAATATTAGTTTTAAATTCAGTAACAGTCAAATATAAAAGAGAGAAATTATTTCATGACGATAAAATATAAAAGAGAAAAAATAAATGATGAAAAACTTATAAGATATTACACAAGAGGGGATGAGGAAGCTCTTGTTCAACTCGTTAAACGTCACCAGAAAAATATCTATAATTTATCATTCCGCTTTATGAATAATTCTCAAGACGCATGGGATGCAACCCAGGAAACATTTATCAGATTAATTAAAAGAGCTAAAAGCTTTAAGGGGGCTTCTAAGTTTTCTACATGGCTTTATAGAATTACATGTAATGTCTGTAAAGACATACTTATTAAAAGAAAAAAATCAATATCTGGTTCTTATGAAGAACTAAAATTAACAGAAAAGGTTACTTATAAAAATAGATTTAATGAAGTTTCAAATAGAATTTTAGAAGCTGAAGAAATAGATAAAGTACAGAATCTACTTCAAAAACTACCACAAAATCTTAGAATTGTAATTGTACTAAATGATATATACGATTTGAAATATAAAGAAATATCTGAAATTTTAAATATTCCTTTAGGAACAGTTAAATCAAGAATAAGCAGATCTCGAGAGATCTTAAGAAATATTTTGAAAGAAGAAAGAGAACAAAAAATAGATTTTTAAAGTCTTATATTAAAAGATATATTTAAAGGTGATAAATTGAATTGCAAAAATATAAAAAATATGATTTCTGAATATGTTGATTCTGAGCTCTCTATTAACCAAAATAAAAAAGTAGAAGAGCATATAAAAACATGCCCAGATTGCAAAAAGTATTTTAATGAGATAAAAGGTGTAAAAGAATTCATCTCCTCATCTACTTTTTATGATTTATCTTTTGATAAAGCAAAAAAGTTGGCTAAATTAGTTAGAGAAAAAAGTACAGAAATGCTTCCAGTTTTAAAACCAAAACCAGTCTGGGCAAAATGGCAATTTGCTTCAATTATAAGCATATTAGCTATATTAATATTAGGAGTTTTAGTGCTTAGAACTTATGGTTCTTACTTTGCTCCTCCGATTCTTATGGAGAAAGCAGCTCAAGAAACTGAAGAATTTGGCAATGGAGAAGATAAAGCAGTAGAAGGAGCAGTTAGAGATGAGGAATTAACTGAAGAGGGTATAGTGGAACGAGAATTAATAACTATAAAACCTGGAGTTCTCGTACCACAACCTATAATAACTGTTTCAGAAAATGATTATACACAAAATTATATTGATGAATCTTTTACAAAACAACAAAAATATGAAAAAAGGATACCTACGGAAGAAACTATTGAACAAATTTTACCAATAGATTCAAATCAAGTCCTCTTAATAAAAAATGAATACGATAAGATATTATATAAAAGTATAAAATCTAAAGTTTTACAATTTCCACATTTTGATGAAAATTTAAAGATATTAGAATCTGAAATATATAAATATCTTACAGGGCAAGAACAATTACCTGAGAAGTTCCCACTGTTAATCTTCTCTGTAGAAAAAGCAAAGTTTGAGGGGAAAGATGCTTTCATAATTTCTGGTATAGGTCCTGGAAAAGATTTTGAAGAAGATAAACTTACTAAACAATTTATTTGTGTTATAGAAGCTGGTACAAATAAGATACTCTATCTAAAAACTGTTGACTAACGCAATAATCCTTAAAGAACATCTGTGATTATCATATAGTTCTCAGCTTACTTATATTTTCTGAATGCTTCCTTTATTCTTGATTCTAACTCTTCCTCAGAATTTATATTACTTACATTCAAACCCATATCCATAATAGCCTTAAGTGCACATCTTACTATCCATGTTATTTGAAGCTTCTTACCTCCTGTTTCTTCAGATTTAGTACCTAACTTTAACATGTATGTATACATTTCTCTAGGCATAGTAATAGGTACTCTCCTGTAATCAGTTTTAGATTCCATTAAAACCTCCAAAATTTGTTTTTAAGTAAAAATACTTTTATCTACTTGAGTATAAACTCCTTGATGCAAAAAGTCAAAAACATATACTATTAAAAGCACTATCCTTATATTTAATGGATTTTTTTAAGCTTATTAACTATAAGATCAACATTTTTTAAATATGATTTTATATCTAAACATTCATTTATCTGTTTATTAGTTAAAACTGCACAAATTTCATCACTGCTTAGTAAAACCTCTTTGAAACTAATTTCTTCACTCATTACCCGATTCGAGCATTTTTTTACTAATTCATGGGCTCTATCTCTTAATAAACTAGCTTTAACAAGTTCTAATAAAACATTTTCAGAAAATATAAGTCCCTTTGATACTTCAAGATTTTTTCTCATATTTTCAGGAAAAACAATCAAGTTTTTCATCAAATACTTAAATTTGAAAAGCATATAGTCTAATAAGATTGTGCTATTAGGTAATATGAGCCTCTCTGTTGAAGAGTGAGATATATCCCTCTCACCCCAAAGAGAAATATTTTCCATAGACACCTGAGCATAACCTCTTAAGATTCTTGCAAGTCCACATAATCTCTCACTGATAATTGGATTTCTTTTATGAGGCATAGCAGATGAGCCTACCTGGCTTTTAGAAAATGGTTCTTGAACTTCATTTATTTCTGTTCTCTGAAGATTTCTTATCTCTGTTGCCATTTTCTCGATACTACTTCCAACTAAAGCTAAAGTACTAAGGCAAAAAGCGTATCTATCCCTATGAATTATTTGACTTGAAATTGGTTCTGGTTTTAAATCTAACTTCTTACATACATATTTCTCAACCTCAGGACTTATATTAGAATATGTTCCCACTGCTCCTGATATTTTGCCATAACTTATCTCGTCTCTGGCATTTATAATCCTTGACCTATTTCTGTCCATTTCAAATACCCAGTTAGCCATCTTTACTCCAAAGGTTATAGGTTCTGCGTGCATTCCATGAGTTCTTCCTACCATTAAATCGTATTTAAATTTAATCGCCTTGTCTTTGAGTATTTCTATTAATTCATTTAAGTCTCTTATTATAATTGTGAGAGCATCCCTTAAATTCAGAGATAATGCTGTATCCTTAATATCAGATGATGTAAGACCGAAATGTAGAAATCGAGCGTCTTGTCCAATATTTTCTGAAATATTTTTTAAAAAAGCAGCTATGTCATGTTTAGTTGTTTTTTCTATCTCTGAGATTTTCTTTAAATCAAAACTTATTTTCCCTTTTATCCTTTCCAAAACACCTTTTGGAATTATCCCAAGTTTGGTCTGTATCTCACATACTAAAAGTTCAATCTCTAACCATCTTTTGTATTTGTTTTCATCTGACCAGATTTTTTTAATCTCAGGTCTGCTATATCTTGATATCAATAAATCCTCCTATAAAAACATAATCTTAGTTGCTAATTTAATTAATATTTCTAATTTTGATATTTAGTTTATTACCAAATTGATTCCTCAAACTTAATCATTTGATCTCTTTCCGGACCGACAGATACTAATCTTATTGGAACTTTTACTTCGTCTTCTATTCTCCTTATATATTTCTTTGCTTCTTTCGGTAAATCATTAAAATTTCTTACTTCTGATATCTCCTCTTCCCATCCTGAGAATTTTTTATATAATGGGCTTACTTCACTAAAAATGTTTTGATTATATGGAAGCTCCTTATAATAGTTATCATTATAAGAGTAGCTATTACAGATTTTTATACTATTTAAAAATGAAAGCACATCTAATTTTGTAAGAGCAAGGAATGTAATACTATTAATTCTACTTGCATATTTAAGTAAAACTGTATCAAGCCATCCACACCTTCGAGGTCTTCCTGTTGTAGCTCCATATTCAGAACCTTTCTCCCTCAACATAGTTCCTAATTTCCCCTTAATCTCTGTTGGGAGAGGTCCTTGACCAACTCTGGTTGTGTAAGCTTTAGTTACTCCTATAATCTTGTCAATTCTTGTTGGTCCAATACCAGAACCGATACATGCGCTGGCTGCAACTGTTGATGATGAGGTCACAAAGGGATAGGTACCATAATCTATGTCTAAAAAAGTTCCCTGTGCTCCTTCAAATATCACCTTTTTACCTTCATCCAGAGCATCATTTATTAATTTTGATGTATCTAAAACATAATCGCCTATTTTTTTTGATAAATATTTGAATTTCTCCAACATATCATTGAAATCCAGTGGAGGAAGATTATAGATTTTAGTTAAAATAGCATTCTTTTCCTTTAATACAAATTCAAGTTTTTTCTTAAATATTTTTACATTTAATAAATCTTGCATTCTTATTCCAGAGCGAGAAGCTTTATCAGAATAAGATGGTCCAATTCCTCTTTTTGTTGTTCCAATCTTCATATTACCTAATAGATTTTCTCTTGCTTCATCTAAAATTCTATGATAAGGCATCACAAGATGAGAATTTGGACTGATTTTCAAGTTTGAAGTAGTAATTTTTTTACTGTGCAAATCATCAATTTCATTGACTAATTCTTCTAAATCTATGACAACACCATTGCCAATGACATTTATAATATCTGGATTTAAAATTCCTGAAGGTATAAGATGAAATTGAAATTTGTGTTCTTTTGTTACTACGGTATGACCAGCGTTATTTCCACCCTGAAATCTAACAACTGCATCAGCATCTTTAGAAAGATAATCTATGATTTTACCCTTTCCTTCATCACCCCATTGAGTTCCAATTACTACAATACCTGGCAAAATAAATCACCTTTCCTTTTTAATTAATAAATCAAGCATTTAATATTTTTTGTTTTTTTAATACATCTCTAGCAGTTATAACTCCCGAAACAGATGCATGGACCAAACCTCTACTGATCCCAGCTCCATCTCCAATTGTATACATATTTTTTATCTCTGTTTCTAAATTTGGAGACAGATAAAGTCTACATGAGTAAAATTTGGTTTCGATTCCATAAAGAAGAGTATCTCTTGCTTCCACTCCTGGAACTATATCATTTAGTGCACCTAACATCTCTAATATATCTAAGAGATATCTATATGGAAGTACAAAACTTAAATCACCAGGTGTTGCTTCTTTTAGAGTTGGTATTACTTTACTTCGTTTTATTCTGGCCATAGTAGACCTTCTTCCCTTTTTCAAATCACCCAGTCTCTGAATAATAGTTCCACCACCAAGTAGATTTGCTAATCTCGCAATATATTTTCCGTAAGCTATGGGTTCTTTAAATGGCTCTGTAAAATTGGTGGATACAAGCAAAGCAAAATTGGTATTATCTGTCTTATCTTTCGCATAACTATGACCATTTACAGTTATTACATCTCCATATTTTTCAGTAGAAACAACACCATATGGATTCATACAGAATGTTCTAACCTGATCCTCAAACTGTTTTGAGTAATATATTAATTTAGATTCATGAAAGTAATCTGTAACTGGTTTCATAACATATGCTGGTACCTCCACCCTCAATCCAATATCTACCGCGTTATTTTTTACTTTTAACTTTAACCTTTTTACCTCTTTCATTAACCAGTCTGAACCTTCTCTACCCGGTGCTAAAATTAGATTTTTGCATAAATATTTAGTTCCATTAGCAAGTACTACGCCATCAACCTTGTTATCAGATGTTAAAACTTTTACAACTTCGCTTTCAGTCATTACTTCTACCTTGGAACTTATATAGGATCTCATCCTCTTTAAAATGTGAGCACATCTATCTGTCCCCAAATGTCTTATTGGGGTAGGAATAAATAACAAACCATATCTTATAGATTTATCTTTCAAAGCCTTAACTCTACCTTCATCTAAATCAATATTGTCGTCAGGAGCTCCAAATTCTAAATATATATCATCAATATATTCTATTAATTCTGAGAGTTCCTTTTCAGAAATATACTCACTTAACCATCCACCTATTTTCGTAGATAGATTTAATTTTCCATCACTAAAAGCTCCTGCTCCTCCCCAACCACTAGTAATGGCGCACAGTTTACACTTTAAGCATTTCTTGCCTTTTCCTGGACAATCCCTTTCTTTAAGATCATTTCCCTTTTCTAAAAGTAGAACATCTAAATCGTTATTTTTTGTCAACTCAATCGCTGAAAAAATACCAGAAGGTCCTCCACCAACAATAATCACATCATATACTTTTGCCAATCTATCTCCTTTTAATAAAATCTATTAGATTTAATACTAACTTTTTAAATAAATTTTTTTTGATTATTTATCCATAACAATTTATTATCTTAAACCATACTTTATTTTATACCATTCAATCAAAAATAAAAAAGACTTTTAACAGATATCTATATATGTTTTTAATATATGGCTTTAAGGAATAGATTTAATATTTGTAATAAAGAGTGTTGTTAGGTAGTTGGAGAATCCCCCTGCTTTAGCTATGAGGAGTTGTCAAAAAAATTATCTGTATTTTTTATACAGTAACAAACATTAG
>Ga0209979_1003422_pt1 | contig 14016 bp, 14 predicted proteins | sample AnhtaG_FD_183114 | JGI IMG/M metagenome (GOLD analysis project Ga0209979, IMG submission 183114) | Deep subsurface microbial communities from Anholt, Denmark to uncover new lineages of life (NeLLi) - Anholt_01485 metaG (SPAdes) (version 2) | ecosystem: Environmental > Aquatic > Marine > Oceanic...
TCAATAATCTTGACCCGCTTTGATTTCTGCTTCAATATAGGGTCAGGAAGAGCACGAATAGGAATAAATGTCATCTAGCCTTCACCAAACCTTTCGGTTATAGCTTACTAAACTAAGCCTAGAGGGTCAATGTCTATCATCCACCCCTGGGGGATAGGTATCTGAGAGAGCAGGGCGGAGGGTTCAGAACCGCGAAGTATAAGCTGCCAGCGAAACCTACCCCGTAGCTTATGAATGAATGCCGGGGCAGGTCCAACTAGACTAAGGTCAGCTATCCCCCTTGAGTTTATTTCTTCAACAAGCAGGCGTTTCATTCTTTCTGCCTCCCGCTGGCAAAGAGCATCATTAGCATGGCTATAAGTAAGGCAAGCCAGCCGGGTGAAGGGAGGATTACGAAGCTGGCGCCGGTAGGCAATTTCCCTGTCATAGAAAGAGGCATAGTCGTGTTTAGCCGCTGTCTGAATAGCATAGTGCTCTGGAGAATAGGTCTGAATGATAACCTGCCCGCCCAAAGTGCCACGCCCTGCCCTCCCCGCCACCTGACTCAGGAGCTGAAATGTCCTCTCCCCAGCCCGGAAGTCAGGCAGGTTTAAACCAGTATCAGCACTAACTACCCCCACCAGGGTAACAAGAGGCAGGTCTAATCCCTTGGCAACCATTTGGGTGCCAATAAGAACATCAGCATCATGAGCACGGAATTTGGCTAATATCTCCTCGTGTGAATACCTCCCCCTGGTAACATCCCTATCCCACCGCAGCAGCCTGGCTTGAGGGAAAGTATAACCGGCTTCTTGCTCCAACTTCTCGGTACCAATGCCTAAAAACTTTATCCGCCGGCTCAAGCACCGAGGGCAAATCTGAGGGATTGACATTCTATAGTTACACTGATGGCAGACCAAGACATCCTCAGCAAAATGCTGAGTAAGCGTAACCTCGCAACGCTTGCAACGGAGGACAAAGCCACAATTACGACATTGAACAAAGGTAGCGCCTCCTCTCCGGTTAAGAAACAGAATCACCTGCTCTCCGCCGGCTACCGCTTTAGCCATAGCCTGGGTGAGAGAGCGGCTAAACAGGCTTCTATTTCCCGCCTTTAGCTCCTCTCTTAGATCCACTACCTCAACCTGGGGGAGGGGTGAGCCCTCACTGGGGGTAACCCGCTCAGGAAGCTCAAGTAGCTGGTAGTTCCCCATTTGAGCGCGGTAAAAAGTCTCGACATCAGGAGTAGCACTGCCCAGAATAACTACCGCCCCAGTTAACTCAGCCAACTTTATGGCTACATCACGGGCGTGGTAGCGGGGAGAAGTATCCTGTTTATAGGTCCATTCATGCTCCTCATCAATAACTATAAGACCCAGGTCAGGTTGAGGAGCAAAAATAGCACTCCTGGAACCGATAACGACATCAAATTCCCCGTTTTTTATTCGCTGCCACTCATCAAATTGTTCACCTAGGGAGAGCTTACTATGAAGGACAGCCACTTTATGGGGAAAGCGTGAGGCAAATCGCTCTATAGTCTGAGGAGTTAGGGCAATTTCTGGAACTAAAACAATGCCCCGCTTCCCCAGCTTCACTGCCTCAGCCAGAGCCTGAAGGTAAACCTCTGTCTTACCGCTTCCGGTAACCCCATGAAGGAGAAACACGGATGGTGAAGCCTCACCCTTTGCCATCCAGAACAAGCTGGATTGGATAGACTCCAAAGCTGCTTTCTGGGCAGCGGTAAGGGTGAGTGGATAAGATGGGGTAATACCCTGATAGGAAATCGGCTCACGCCTTACTTCAACCTGCTGGAGTTCAACTAAACCCTTGCTTACTACAGCCGCCACTACTGAGGCTGAGCAATTAACGCTCTTCCTGACTTCAGCAAGAGGTAAAGGCTGGGAAGCCTTAGATAAGAACTCAAGAAGACCAGCCTGCTTAATAGCCCTTCTTTCACGCAGCCTGGTTGCCTCATGCCGGGCTTGGCTAGCCTTCACTGCCAGACGAAGGTAAGGCACCTTCTTCGGCTTTACCTTAACCCTCTCCAGCTCATAGCTTTTAACTACCAGACCTTGATTAACCAGTTGGGAGGTAATAAGCCTGGCCTGCCTCGTCCCTAACACCCTCTCCAACCCCTTCAGGGTAACCTTGCCCCGTCTCCAAACTAATTCAAGAACATGCCTCTGCTTCTGGGTAAGAGAAGATGTATCTTGTTTAGGAGGAGTTAAAGGAGCAGAAATAAAGGTAACTACCTTCCGCTCAAAGCCTGGTGGTAGCATTAACGCCACTGCGTCAAAAAGGGGCGATAGGTAATGCTCGCTTATCCAGCGAGCTAGTAATATTTGAGAGGGGGATAATACCGGGTGGGGCTCAATAACACCAGCTATCTCCTTGGTTTCTTCCACCGCCGGGTAATCGGTTAGCTGTAAAACAACGCCCTGAAGAAGCTTGTCACCAAAGGGGACCCACACCGCCTGCCCGACATCAATACTTAAACCAGGGGATATGGCATAGCTAAATGTCCTGCGCTGTGCTACTGGTGAATTAACACTGACCTCAGCATACCCCATCCTACACTCCAGTGAGTGGCTCCACTCTGACCTTGCCCAGCATTATGAGAACGGACTCTTTGGTAGCGCCGGTTAAAGCACTAGGGACCCGCTATGATTTAACTGAACCAGTATTTCCCTTCAAACAGTGCTCCGTACAGGTGGCAACCCCCCATTCCAATTAATAACAATCCCCCGAAAGTAGGCCAGAGAGCATGTAGAGCCGCCTTTTTTTTTACTGCTCCCAGGTGGCAGTGGGATTTTAAGGCCCCATGCAAAGAGGTAAGCGCCTAAAATTAACCAGATATGCCCCAAGATCAAAAGCATTGTACTTGACCTCCTTCAATTTATCGATTATGAGAATGTATATTATCTTACAACGAATTAACGGATAATTAGGCCAATCAGGATTGGGCCAAGTACAGCAATATCCATTGCGGCGTGAACAGTTTCTGGGAATTTATTGGGCTAGCCCTGCTCTTTTCTTATGCGCTCTGCTTCCTGTTCTATTGCTCTTTTCTCCGATTTTCCCCCTTCAAAGACGAAGACACGCAAATAATGGGGTAATATGATAACAATACCCCAGGGACCCAAGACCCAGAGGAACCAAGGATAACCACCCAAGTCTGTAAACGCCCATATTAAGAAGCATATGACGTTCACCACTGCGTAGAAGACGAAATGTCCCCAGAAGCCTCTCTTTGCTTTGACCTTCTTTCTGGCCTCCTCATAGATTTGCTCTTCAGATAGCTGTTTTGCCATCTCTGTACCTCCTGTATAAATTTGGTATTTCCCATTTCAACTCGCGATGAGAGACCAACATACCCCATCCTACACTCTACCAGCGTAGCTCTAATCTTGCTCTAGTTTCTTACCCTTGACTACTCTCTTTTCCTTGATGCGAGCTGCCTTACCACTGAGCCCGCGCAGGTAATAAAGCTTAGCCCGGCGTACCTTTCCATGCCGCACTATTTCTACCTTTTCCACCAGCGGTGAATACAGTAGGAAGGTACGCTCGACACCAACACCATAGGCAACACGCCTGACGGTAAAGTTAGCACCGACCCCGCCACGGCGAACCCTAATCACTACCCCCTGAAAGAGCTGAGTACGTTCCCTTTCCCCTTCCACAACCTTAATCCTGACCTTTACCGTGTCACCGGGGGCAATGTCAGGAATGTTAGGATTTGGTTTGACTTCAATTAGTGAAGAAATATTCATTCTATAACACTCCGCAAACTAAGATTGTTTTAACCTGTCTACTAACTGCCTTTCCTCCAAACCTAGATTAGCCTTGTCTAGTAGCTCCGGACGACGCTCTAGGGTGCGTAGGATAGCCTGCTCATGGCGCCACTTAGCAATTTGGGCATGGTTTCCCGAGAGTAAGACCTCAGGCACCGACCAGTCTCTAAATACTGCCGGGCGAGTGTACTGAGGGTATTCCAGCAACCCAGCGACATGAGAATCATCCAGTGGTGAGGCCTCCGAACCAAGCACCCCTGGCAGTAGCCTGACCACAGCCTCTACTACCACCATAGCCGCTAGCTCGCCACCGCTGAGCACATAATCGCCGATGCTAATCTCGTCGGTAACTAGGTGGCTATGTACTCGCTCATCAACCCCTTCATAGCGACCACAGATAAGGATTAGGCGACTATATTTTGATAGCTCTTGAGCAACTTGTTGGGAAAAGGGGCGACCCTGCGGGCTAAGCAGAATAATTGGCACCTCACCGGACTCCGGCTTCACTGATTCTACCGCCTCAAAAATAGGTTCGGGCTTAAGCACCATGCCGGCACCACCACCATAAGGATAGTCATCAACAGTATGATGTTTATCATGAGTATAATCTCGAATATTATGAAGGTTGACACTAACCAGCCCGCGGTCAATAGCCCGCTTTAAGATACTAGTACTAAACGGGCTTTGAAACATCTCAGGAAATAGAGTCAAAATATCAATACGCATAACCTAATCCTTCCCGGTGTCTTTGTGCTCAGTTACCTCCCCCTTAATAATTTCCACAGCATGCGGAATGGCAGGTAATATCACTCCAAGGCACTCCCGAACTGCCTTGGGACTACCTGGCAGGTTGATAATAAGGCACTTTCCCCTGATACCGGCAGCAGCTCGACTCAATATAGCAAATGGCGTTATGCTAAAGGTTGCTGCTCTCATCGCCTCAGCAAAACCAGGCACAACTTTATCCACAATAGAAAGGGTCGCTTCAGGGGTAACATCGCGCGGTCCTAGTCCGGTGCCACCGGTAGTTAGAATAACATCAACGCTACCCTCATCTACCCACTGAACCAGTTTATCGGCGATAATATCCACCTCATCAGGAATGACCTCATACTTGACGACACGACTATTGAGTAGAGATAGGCTATCCCTGATTGCTTTGCCGCTCTCATCATGCCGCTCCCCCTGCCACCCCTTATCACTAATTGTAAGTATCCCCAGGCTAAACATAACGCTACCTTTTTACAATAGACTTATTTTACCACATATAAAACATATAGCAAAATGAGTGAATTTGAGGAATTTTAAGGAAATTTTATGGAAAGGGTCTTGACAAATAGAGGATGTTGTGGTATAGATGGTAGATAGTGGTAAATTATGGTGGATTAGGGTAAGTAAAGGGTTAAAATGTTTTTCGGTGAATTTGAATATAAAATTGATGAGAAGGGTAGGGTGCCTATCCCCCCCAGGTTCAGAAGAGAACTAAAAGAGGGGGTGGTATTAGCCCCGGGGATAGAGAAATGCATCAACGCCTACCCACTATCTGAGTGGAAAAAGTTAGCGACTACACTTACCAGCGGTTCAGTAACACCAGCTAAATTGAGGAGGCTAAATCGGGCTATTTTCGCTACTGCCTTTAGCATCTCTATTGATGGGCAAGGCAGGATAGCTTTACCTACGCCATTACGAGAGTATGCTGAGATTGTGGATGAAGTAGTTGTCGCCGGAGCCAATACCTATCTTGAACTCTGGAACGAAGTGCACTGGGAATCAGAGAAGGCTATTAGCCAAGAGCAAGCGTGGCAAATCATAGAAAGCTTGGAAAGGCACTGATGAGTCTAAAGATGTTAGCCCCTACCCATATCCCGGTCCTGGTCAACGAGACAATTAAGGCGCTCGCTGTTCAGCCCGGGGGGCGATATATTGATTGCACCCTTGGGTCTGGGGGGCATGCTGCTGCCATTTTAGACCACAGCTCACCTGGTGGGCAACTACTGGGCATTGACGCTGACCCTGAAGCTATAAAAATAGCCGAGGAAAGGCTTGAAGCCTATAGTGGCTCAGCCCTACTAATTAATGACAACTTCACTAATTTACAGACTATCTGTTTTAAATATGACTTCTTCCCGGTGCATGGTATCCTGTTTGATCTCGGATTATCCTCCCTTCAGCTGGAGGATAGAGGCCGTGGTTTCAGCTTCCAGCATGATGGACCTCTAGATATGCGCCTCAGTCCCGACCAGGAAGTTACCGCCGCCGACATCATTAACACCTACTCGCAGGTTGAACTAGCTCACCTTATCAAAACATATAGCGAGGAAGGCTACAGCCGTAAAATAGCCCAACACATCATTAAGCAACGTCCGATAGAAACTACCCTTCAGCTAGTCCAGACGATAGAACAAGCTATTGGGGGCAGAAGGGGTAAAATCCATCCTGCCACCAAGACCTTCCAGGCGCTTCGAATAGCAGTTAACCAGGAACTTGAGCACCTGAAAACAGCCCTAAGACAGGCGGTTGACCTTCTTGGCTTCAACGGTAGACTGGTTGTCATTAGCTATCATTCCCTTGAAGACCGCATCGTGAAACAGTTCATGCAACAAGAATCACGCGCAGATAACGCTCGGCTAAGGTTAATCAATAAGAAGGTTATCACCCCTTCTCAGGCAGAGGTTCAGCTTAATCCGCGTAGCCGTAGTGCCAAATTGAGAGCCGCTGAACGTATTATTACCAAGGATGAATACTTTAAAACCACTGAAAAGCTGTGTTTTTCAGTAGGGGTTGAGGCTGGGGGATGGAGGAGACCAGCCCTGCTAGAAAGGCTCCGAAGGGCTTTTTCAGCACCCTAGATTAGATACAACCTCCGAGATGTGAAGGAGGGGCAAAAATGTGAAAATTAACATCATTAAAGGGAGTCAGAATCTAGTTAATAAGGAGGGGACAGATGAAAAAGCGGACTACTCTAGCCTCTATTGATGTTGGAACCACCAAGATATGCACCACTATAGCTGATGTAAATGATGGCGGTGGTATCCGAGTTACAGGCGTGGGTGTCACCCCATCTCAGGGGTTACACAAGGGTCTTGTGGTCAACATTAGTGATGCCAGGGAGTCAATCAGGGAGTCAGTGAAAAAAGCAGAGCAAGCCAGCGGTTATAAACTAGAATCAGCCTATGTCGGTGTAACTGGGAGGCATGTCAGCTCGCTAAATAATCGGGGGGTGGTAGCCATTACCCGTAATGATAGGCTAGTGCGCTCAGATGACCTGAAGCGAGTGCTTGCCTGTGCCCAAAGTGTTCAAGTTCCCAGTGATAGAAAGCTGCTCCACGTTATCCCTCGGAGCTACGCTATTGATGGTCAGGCAGGGGTCAAGAACCCGGTGGGAATGCACGGCTTCAGACTGGATGTGGAGACACACATCATTACTGCTGCTGTAGCTTCCGTCCAGAATCTGGTAAAGTGCATTCGGAGTATCGGCGTAGATATTGACGACCTCATCCTTGAACCTTTAGCCAGCAGTGAGGCGGTACTGACCGACGATGAGAAGCAAGTAGGTGTTATATTAGCTGACATAGGCGGTGGTACTACAGATATTGCTGTCTTCAAAGACGGAAGTATCTGGCATACCTCTATTCTACCTGTAGCTGGCTATCAAATCACCAGAGACGTTGCCATTGGTTTGGGGTTACCTTTTGATGTGGCAGAGCAGATGAAGAAAAGGTATGGCAGTGTTATGCCCGTTTATGAAGCTAAGGCAGAAACCACCAGCACCATAACCGAAGATGGTCATGGTGTCTCCCATCAGGACTTGTGTGACATTATCCGGGCTCGAGTTGAGGAAATCGTAAGGCTTATCCTGCTAGAGATGCCACAGTCTGAATATGAAACATTAATCCCTGCTGGCTTAGTACTCACTGGTGGTAGCGCCAACCTTTCCGGTATAGAAGCACTAGGGCGCAACATACTACAACTCCCAGTAAGGGTAGGCATTCCTACCAATATATATGGTATCGCTGATGCCCTTCATGACCCGGCATATGCCACAAGCGTTGGCCTCTTGCTCTGGGGAGCAAAATACAAAGGCATGCGGGTCTGGCGAACTCACGGGTTTGGCACAGGTTTGCGAAATTTAATTTTTCGTATTAAGAATCTGTTCCACTAGCAAGAAATCAAAAATTCACTATAGAAAGGAGGAGGAGATGGCAAAAACAAGCTTTGCCCCTAATCCAGCCAAGATTAAGGTTATTGGCTTAGGTGGCGGTGGCTGTAACGCTGTCACTCGTATGGTCAGAGAGGACATTCAAGGCGTGGAGTTCATCGGCATGAATACCGATGCCCAAGCCTTAGCCATTACCGAGGCACCAATCCGTATCCAGCTTGGAGAGAAGCTTACCAAAGGATTGGGCGTAGGTGGCGACCATAACATGGGTCAGAAAGCAGCCGAAGAAAGTCGTGATGAACTTAAGGAACTCGTCTCAGGAGCTGATATGGTATTTATTACCTGCGGCATGGGGGGTGGTACCGGCACCGGGGCGGCACCTGTTATTGCTGACATAGCTAAGGAAAGTGGAGCCCTCACTATTGCCGTAGTCACCAAACCATTCACTTTTGAAGGTGTCCACCGCTGCCAGGTATCGGATGAAGGCATTATCCGCCTGTTAGCTAAGGTTGATACCCTCATTATTATCCCTAATGACCGTTTGCTCGACCTCTGTGACCAGAAGACGGTAGTGGATAATGCCTTTAAAATGGCCGATGATGTATTGCGTCATGGTGTGCAGTCTATCGCTGAAGTCATCACCGTCCCTGGGCTGATTAACCTTGACTTTGCCGATGTCAAGGCAGTAATGAAGGATGCTGGTCCAGCTTGGATGTCCATAGGCGTCGGTTCGGGTAAAAACCGGGCAACCGACGCAGCTAGGGAAGCCCTGGCTAGCCCCTTACTTGACGTTTCCATTGAGGGATCAAAGGGCGTGTTATTCAATGTTGTTGGCGGCTCCAACCTCACCCTGATGGAAGTTAACGAAGCAGCCGAGGTAATCAAGCAAGCAGTAGACCTCGATGCTAATATTATCTTTGGGGTAGCTCATGACCCGGCTATGGATAACGATATAAGGATTACCCTAATTGCTACTGGATTCGCTTCCAAGCTAGGACTGGCAGGAGTTAGCCGGGAAGACGAGTTTGCCGAACTGCTTAAGGGCTTAAAGACTGAAGAGGAACTAGATGTTCCCTCTTTCCTGCGCCGCCCGCTATTCAGCCATCGACGCCAGGCAGTAACTCCGTCAACCAAACTTATTAAGACACCATCAGGCACTACGCCTCTTTAAAGCTCTCGGGGAATCTATTAACCCCCGAGACCAAGTAAAGGCTGTAGGTGCTCAATGCCCTACAGCCTTCTTGTTTCCCCGTGCCATCACAAGACTTGACAAATACTACATATTGTGGTATGTTAATTACATTACCCAATATAATGTAGAGATTTGCTATGAACTGCCCTTATTGTGATTATCCTGATTCCAAGGTTATAGATTCACGGAGTGTAAATGATGGCATACGCCGCCGGCGTCAGTGCCTAAGCTGTGGCTCTCGTTTTACCACCTATGAGCGACTACAACCAGCTAGCCTCTTCGTGATTAAGAAAGACAAGAGGCGTGAGGAATTCAACCGGAATAAGCTGCTAACCGGTATCCGCAAGGCGTGTGAAAAACGACCACTGCCTACCGGGACTGTAGATAAGCTTGCCGATGACATAGAAGCTGAGCTTTACCACCTGGGTAAGCCAGAGGTACCTAGCCTCATCATTGGTGATATGGTAATGGAAAGGTTAAAGAACCTGGACTATATTGCCTATATCCGCTTTGCCAGTGTCTACCGGGAGTTTACCGACATCACGGCACTAAAACGGGAAGTAGATACGCTGGTCAGTAGTGAAGCAGAAGTATCCCGCCCTGCCGGTCAACTATCCTTACTCCCTGCCGGGGAGTTAGCCGGAGTAGCTAAGAATCGTAGGAGGAGCCGGAAATGAGCACAGTTAATCAATCAGAAAATAAACAATCAACCCCAATCAATCGCAGCCAGATTGCCAGGACTATCTTTACTGCTGCCGAGTCTATGGGCATATCTGATAGACACCAAATAGAGAAACTTACCAGGCAGGTGATTGAACGCCTGGAGCAGACACAGTCTATAGCCGGGGTGGAAACCGTGGGGCAGCCACAGCCTCTGCCTGGGATGGAAGATCTGATACCCAAGTCTCATCATCGACAGAAACACCCAACTACTGAGTCTGAAATCTTGGCTCTAGTGAAGGAATTTTTAGATGCCGAAGAACCAGTACAAACCGAGGAGGTTAAACCAGAAATGGAAACTATTATCACAGTCAAGCCAAAGGTTCAGCCTGCTCCCGGCATCAGTCTCACTGAAAATGCCCTTCGTGTTCTGGAAAGAAGGTATCTGAAGAAAGACAAGCAGGGGCAAGTTATTGAGACACCAGAGGAAATGTTCCGCCGTGTGGCACAGGCTATTGCTTCTGCCGAGCTTATCTACAACCCCAAGGCAGATGCCACGGCTTGGGAAGAGAAATTCTACCAATTAATGGCTAATCTGGAGTTTCTGCCTAACTCCCCTACCCTGATGAATGCGGGGAGGGAGTTAGGGCAACTGTCAGCCTGTTTTGTCCTTCCCATTGACGATTCAATGGAGTCCATCTTTGACGCGGTAAAGTATACTGCCCTCATCCACAAAAGTGGCGGGGGGACTGGATTTTCCTTCTCCAGACTGAGACCAGAACAAGATAGGGTTGGCTCTACTGGAGGCGTAGCCAGTGGTCCGGTTTCTTTTATGAGAGCCTTTGACGTTGCCACTGATGTCATTAAGCAAGGGGGGATGCGCCGTGGAGCAAACATGGCTATTCTTAACGTTGACCACCCTGATATTATGAAGTTCATAACCGCCAAAGATGACCCCACTGCCCTAACTAACTTCAACATCTCAGTAGCCGTAACCACTGAATTTATGGAGGCAGTCAAGGCTGGCGCCGACTACAATCTGGTAAATCCACGCACCAAGGAGGTGGAGGCTAAGCTCAATGCCAAAGAGGTATTTGATAAGATAGTGGATATGGCATGGAAGACAGGAGACCCGGGCATCGTCTTCCTCGACCAAATAAATAAAGATAACCCCGTCCCCCAATTAGGCAGCATTGAAAGCACCAACCCGTGCGGTGAGCAACCCCTCCTCCCCTATGAGTCATGCAATCTAGGCTCCATTAACCTAGCCAGGATGCTACGAACCCAAAATGGAGATGCTGATATTGATTATGTCAAGCTAGCTGAAGTGGTAAAGATTGCGGTCAGGTTTTTAGATGATGTCATTGATGTCAACAAATTCCCCCTACCCCAGATAGAAAAGATGACCAAGAAGTCTAGAAAAATAGGGCTTGGGGTGATGGGTTTTGCCGATATGCTAATTAAGTTAGGCATCCCCTATGATTCAGAGGAGGCGTTGAGACTGGCAGAGGAGGTGATGGCTCACATATCTCGTGAGGCGACCGAAGCCTCTAAGGAACTAGCACAAAAAAGAGGGGTATTCCCTGCTTTCGAGGGAAGCATCTATGCCCATGATGGTCTTAAAGTGAGAAATGCCACCACAACTACTATTGCTCCCACCGGCACCCTGAGTATAATTGTCGGCTGCTCCAGTGGCATTGAGCCCCTTTTTGCCCTGAGCTATATTCACAATATCCTGGATGGTGCCCAGCTAGTAGAGGTAAACCCCTATTTTGAGGAAGTAGCCAAGAGCGAGGACTTTTACTCTGAGGAGCTTATGCAGCAGTTAGCTTCAGGGGCTCACCTCAGCGATATTGATGGCGTGCCAGACAAGACCAAGCGGTTATTTGTTACCGCCCACGAAATAAGCCCAGAGTGGCATGTCAGGATGCAGGCAGCCTTTCAGAAGTCCACACATAACGCTGTTTCCAAAACGGTCAACTTCCCCCAAGAAGCTACCAGGGAAGACATAGCCAAGGTGTATATGAATGCTTATGAAGAAGAGTTAAAGGGAATAACTATCTACCGGGATAGGAGCCGTGAGGCACAACCGCTAAGCACTGTTCAGGTGGAGAAGGTTGAGGGGGCTGGACTTACCCCGAGGAAAAGGCCAAAGAGAACCTCCGCATTTGTCGATAAGGTAACCACCGGCTGCGGTAATATCTATGTAACCGTAGCCTCGGACGAGAGAGGTATCTGCGAGGTCTTCTCCCATTTGGGCAAAAGCGGGGGCTGCGCTTCTGCCCAACTTGAAGCTACCTGCCGCCTTATCTCTCTGGCGTTAAGGTCCGGGGTGGATGTTGCCGTGGTGGTGAGGCAGCTTCGTGGCATCCGCTGCCCGTCCATCGCCTGGGAAGAGGGCAAGTCTATCCTTTCCTGTGCCGATGCCATTGCCAGCGTACTGGAAAAACATATCGGCGGTGATAGTGCCAAGCCTAAGCTGGAAGACTATGGCTTAGCCAAGAACCTAGCTGGGCAGTGTCCTGAGTGTGGCAACTTGCTCGTCTATCAAGAGGGCTGCTTCATCTGCCCCAGCTGCGGGTATACCAAGTGTTAATGAAAGGGCTTGACAAAATACACGGAAGCGTGTATAATAAAGCAAAGGTAGATGAGTATGGATAGTTTCTTTGACATTGGACTAGAGCCATATTATGAAAATAGAGAGCGCTCCATAAAGCTCTTTCATGGAGATTGCGTACAACTCTTGCCACAATTTCCACGTGACTCCATTGATATGATCTTTGCTGACCCTCCCTATTTCTTATCTAACGGGGGTATAACCTGCCACGCAGGGAAGATGGTTTCAGTAAATAAAGGTGAGTGGGACGTATCAAGTGGAATAGAAGAAAACCATAAATTTAATTTAGCTTGGCTAAGCGAATGCCAAAAAGTATTGACTAAAAACGGGGTTATATGGGTATCAGGTACAGCTCATGTAACATTTTCTGTTGGGTTTGCCATGCAACAGTTAGGATTCAAGATCCTCAATGATATTATCTGGTTTAAGCCTAATGCCTCACCTAACCTTAGCTGCCGATATTTTACCCATTCCACAGAGACAATAATTTGGTCTGCCAAAAACGAGAAGAGCAAACATACCTTCAATTATGAATTAATGAAGCAGCTGGGAAATGGAAAGCAAATGCGTAACCTTTGGGAAATTTCACCACCACAACCGAAGGAAAAAATTCATGGTAAGCATCCGACTCAAAAACCGCTGAAGTTATTGGAGAGAATCTTACTGGCTTCAACTAATGAGGAAGATGTTGTTCTCGATCCTTTTAATGGAAGTGGTAGCACTGGCGTAGCTGCTTTAAGATTGGGTAGAAAATATATTGGAATCGAAATATCAGGGGAATATCTTGACCTCACGATAAATCGCTTGGAAGATGAACTCATAAATCCCAGATTTCAGTTAGCAAGACAAGTCAAGTCTTAGACTTCTATTCAAGCAATATTCCATCTATACCTTTCTTAAACATTTGGCGACCTGAGTAGTTCCAGTCTCTAATATCCTGCTCTATTAAGAACCACTTGATAACCTTTAGTATAAGGTCAACCGGATGCCCCACATTAAACTCGATATCTGCATATTCAGGCAATATGTCCTCCGGATCTTCGCAGTTGTAAACCCGTTCTATCGCTTGATGTAATCTTCGGCACATGGCGGGATTTTCTCTTCTTTTCTCCCTCAAGTCATCAAAAATGTCATCATGCTTAGGATACTCCTGCCCTGTTTGGAATACGGTTCCCTCTACATTTATGCGGAAGTCAAATCCTTTCTTTAAGTAGGCAGGCCGTGTCAGGTAAATTCTCCTGCCATCGCTGAGAGCCTCTACATTATAGCGGTAATGTGATGCGTCATTGCCTCCACCTAAGCCAGGTTCTTCCTCAAGGAACTTAGACACCACAATCTTACGCAATTCCACTCTTGAAGTATAGTTGCGAACTATAAAATCCATTTCGTGATACATAGTGCAGTCCCCCTTAATCTTCCATAAGGCTATGTTTCGACTATATCCATCGTTAGCCCCCTTCTTAGTTATATTGTAACACACCACCCCTCTCATAATTTTACTACATCGCCGTATACCTATATACTGTAATGGGAAAAACATAATAGAAAGGAATTAGTTTATGCCAGAATCAAGTCACGGGGCACAGGTGACGGGTAGGAAGAAAATGTATGAACTAGT
>Ga0209979_1003423_pt1 | contig 14014 bp, 1 predicted proteins | sample AnhtaG_FD_183114 | JGI IMG/M metagenome (GOLD analysis project Ga0209979, IMG submission 183114) | Deep subsurface microbial communities from Anholt, Denmark to uncover new lineages of life (NeLLi) - Anholt_01485 metaG (SPAdes) (version 2) | ecosystem: Environmental > Aquatic > Marine > Oceanic >...
GTGGTATGTACGGCGGCGGTGGCGGTGGTATGTACGGCGGCGGCGGCGGCATGTTCGGCCCGGACTACGAGCGAGAATATCGAGAGTGGGATCTGGTCCAGCTTATTCAGGAAAGCATTGAGCCGGATAGCTGGTATGAAACGGGTACAGGAGAGGGCACGATAACGTCGTACGAAGGTAAGAAGCTTGTTATCCTGCAGACGCCTGAGATTCATAATAAGATCGCAACACTTCTCAAAGAGATGCGTAAGGCGCTCGGGCATCAGGTTTCTATCGAAGCGAGATTCCTTGTGGTAAGTGAGAATTTCCTTGAGGATATCGGGGTTGATTTAGATTTCAGGTACAGAATTGGGGGCAAGTGGTCTTTGCTTGATGTCAGACAAGGCTCTTCAGCAGGTGTTGCGCCGTCTCCGACAAAAGTTCAAGGGAGTCTGGCGGGTGGAGTTTCTGCAATGGACATCACCGGTGGTTACGGCTCGATACTGGATGACCTTCAGGTGAGCTTCCTTATCAGGGCGACCGAGGCGCACAAGGATTCAAAGACTTTGACCGCTCCAAAAGTTACAGTATTGAGTGGTGAGTCGGCGTCTTTGGCGGTTGAAAAATCGATTACATACGCGCTGCCGCCTGACATTGGTACGTCAATTATTACGGGCGGTGTTTCCGGTATTACTACGGCGGAGTCTATAACGCCGCAATTTGATACTATTCCAACGGGCACAGTTCTTAATATTACTCCGACTATTACTCCGGACAAGAAACATGTGTTGCTGAATATAACTACAACCCTAAATGATTTACTTGGGTTTAAGACGTATAACATTGAGACGCCTCTGCCCGGGGGCGGGGTTGCCAAGTACAAGCAAGACCTCCCTGAGACGGAATCGTCACGTGTTTATACGCGGGTGAGCGTGCCTGATAACGGGACATTGCTGTTAGGGGGCCTGAAAGTAGCGGCAGAAGTTGAAGTGGAGGCGGGTGTGCCGATACTCGGGAAGATACCGATTCTTGGAAGATTATTCAGGAACATTAGCAAAACCAAGGACCATAAGGTATTGCTGATACTGGTTAAACCGACAATTATTCTGCAGGAAGAGCGTGATGCTGAGGCAATCGCTGCAATGGAAAACGGGCGGTAAGCTTTGTGGTGGCGAGGCGGTTTTGTCTGCAAATGCTTCTGCAGTTCGTGGAGGATTTTGTGTGGCAGTGTTTTGACGGGGGATGTGTGTTTTTTGAAGTCTAAAGGGAGTTTTTTCGCGGATAGAGGTATGGAAAGCATTGAAAATGGGGATTTCTTATTAGTCTTAATAACTAAATGTCCAATTTCTAATTTGTTTGGCAAGAAGGTGTTAATGTCCTATAATAGTAGAATAGCCTACCGTTGTTGTTAACGGAAAGTTGTGTGGACGGAGGAGGCAGTCTACGGAGTAGCGTATGATTATGACCGCACTTGAGAGAAGAGGAAATAGTCCGAGTGAAGCGAAAGCTTATCGGAAGTTTAGCCTTGCGTTGGGGGATGTGAAGGTATCAGGTGTGGGGCTAAATTTGTTATTCAGGTCATTGGCGGATGTCGGAACAGATTTAATTATTAACGGAGGGTGCTAAAACGCCCGGTTCGGTGGAGTAAGGACGATGAAGAGACAAATTCTGATTGGCTTGTTGGTTTTGTTCGGTGTATGTGTGCCTGCCATTGGCGGCCAGGTTGTGAATACGTCGATGCCTGGTATGTCCTGGCGGACTATTCAGGAGGCGATAAATGATGCCAACAACGGGGACGAACTAATAGCGGGTCCCGGTCTTTATGAAGAGAATATCTACTTTCCGGAGGCTTGGGAGGGTAAGTCCATAACGCTGCGCAGCGGTGACGTCAGCGACTACAGCGAGCTGGATGTCTATCCCGAAATCAGGGGCATAGGAGAGGGGTCTGTGGTAACGTTCGCTGAGGGCACCGGCCCTGAGATGGTTCTGAGGGGTTTTAAGATCACGGGTGGTGATGCCGCGTTTGGTGGCGGCATAGAGTGTTACCGCGCCTCACCGATGGTCCAGGATTGTATAATCGAGAGGAATACTGCCGTCATTGCGGGTGGCGGCGTGGACCTGTATGATTCAAACGCGGTAATAACTGGTTGTTACATCAGGGACAACTCTGCCAGTGACGTTAGCGGCATTTTTTCGTCAGACGGTGGAGGCATTAACATAGAAGGTGGTTCGCCAGCCATAGGTTTCTGCGAGATCAGGGATAACACTGCCACGGACCTCGGCGGGGGCGTCAGTGTTTGGGATTCACCATCGGCGACGGTCTGGAACTGTCTGATAGTCAACAACAGTGCGAGCGTCGGTGGTGCCATCTATCTATACAACTCGGGCGTCGAAATAAACAATTGCACCATAGCGGACAACACCGGGTCTATCGCAGACAGCGGTGGAATCTATTGTGATAATAAACAAGAGAACGAACCCGACATAATCAACTCGATTCTGTGGAACAATGGTGACGATTTGTACAACTGCGAAGGACTGGTTTCATTTTCGTGCGTAGAGGACAATGACCAGGGCTGGAAGGTGATTCACGAAGACCCTAAGTTCATAGGTGCAGGGGAGTACTACCTTAGTTTTGACGGTTTATACAACGTGAGCGGCCAGGAGGTAAACAGCGTCTGCATCAATAAGGGAGACCGCGATGCGACGGAAGCAAGCGAGCCGAGGTTGCCGTTTTTGGGCAGCCTGGACAGTTACACGACTCGCACCGATGGAGCGGGGGACGAGGGGACCGTGGATTTGGGCTACCACCGCAGATTCGAGTCGCCGAATGATATTCCCAAGCACGGATTGTTCTGTTACGTAGTGGACTGTGACGTTCCGGACGGCGGCAGCGATCCGAATGACAATATCGACCCTAACTCCGGTCGTAATGACCCCTGTGAGTTTAGTCAGTATACGGTAGTTCACTTCAAGGCCGGCACGTTGGCCGCGAGGACTCGATGGGTGAGCAGATGGAAGGTGGACAATGACGATGTCTGGGTGGACCCGGACGATCCACACTCTGCTCTTTACGTGGGTGACACATATTCGGTGATAATGGATGCCAATCATGACGTCAACGTGGGTTTTGTTGGCAAGGACGAGGTCACGCTGACGGTGGTGGTCAGCGGTGCCGGCGGGCGGCTCAAGAGGCTGAGGGTGGTAGGTCCGGAGGAGGTCTTAGGGTTTCTCAGACCGGGGTTAGATGACAAAGAGTGGCCCAGAGAGCCCGAACACCAGTACTATCAGGGCGATGTAATTGAGATTGAGGTGGAGCGCAATGAGGGTTTTGTGGTCAACTGGGATGGTATGGACAACGATTATCTGATTGACGCGAACAACAGGGTTACGATGAGTGGCAACAAGCTTGTGACGATATCGTTCCGAGAGCCTGTAAGTCGGTTCGTTCCCGGCCAATATGACACTATCGGGGAGGCAATGCATGCGGCTATCAGCGGCGACAGCGTTGTTGTGGCCCCTGGTGTTTATCATGAGCACGACCTTGACTTTGGGGGTAAGGAAATTACGGTGGCCAGTCAGAATCCGGACGATGCGAATATCGTTGCGGCCACAGTTATCGATTGCGCCGGTGGATGTGCTTTTGTTTTGCGAAGCGGCGAAGGCCGCAGGTCGGTGATTGACGGGTTTACCATTATCAATGGGAGCGGTTATGTTATTCGCACGCACCCGGCTCCGCCGCCTCCTGCGGATCCTAACAAGGCCGACAAGGGCCATAAGGGTGACGATGTCGGCGGAGGAGCAATAGTCTGCTTGAACGGCAGCAGTCCGACTATCTCTAATTGCGTCATGAGAAACTGTTCAGCTCGGGGCCGCGATGGCGAATGGGGCGCAGATGGCGCATCAGGCGTTGACGGTGCTCCTCCCATCCCTGTCTATGATCCTTGTGACCCTGAGATTGTCCTTTACTGCATTTGCAGTCCTATGGGCGCGACTGATGGATGGCACGGTGGTGACGGCGGCGATGGTGGCGACGCTTATGGTGGCGCATTCTACTTCGATGGCAGCAGCAGTCCGCTTATTCTGAGCTGCAGGATTATCGATAGCAGCGCTGTAGGAGGTCAGGCCGGCGGGGGAGGCAGCGGCGGCAGTGGCGGAAATGGTGCCGATACGACCGAGGCATGTACGAACTGCTGCGGTGGGGACGGCGGCGCCGGCGGCGCCGGCGGTAGCGGCGGCACCGGGGGCAGTGCTTACGGCGGCGCGATGTACTTTGGGGATGATTGCCATCCAACAATAGAGAATTGTACGGTCGAAGACTGTAACACCATAGTGGGGCTGGCTAACGTGGGCGGTGCCGGCGGCAACGGCGGCAACGGCGGGGTCCCTGGCGGCTGGGGCGGCAACGGCGGCGACGGCGGCTGGGGCGGCCATAACGGCGTTCACTCGTGGTATGGCGCCATACACTACGGCAAGAGATGCGATGTCAATGTTTCGGATACTCTAATACGTAACAATACCACCGACCCTTATCGTGAGCCAAGGGAATGGGCCGGCGGCGTCAACGGTGCGGGTGGATTAGTCGGCGAGGGTACGAGTGATACCTGCCCGGGTGAGGACGGCCAGCCCGGTTTAGACCTTGAGCACACTTTCGAGTTCAGTCCATACGCTGACACGTTTTGCGCCGGTATTTACTATGATGAGAGCTGCAAGGCGTGGCTTAGGAACTATACGGTAAGTGATCATATAATGCGGGTCTTTTGGGGTTGGCATGAAGGCGGCGGCGGTGAATATTATGAAGACAACTGCACAGCGATGCTTACCAATTGTAACTTTACCGGCAACGATGCGGGAAGTGGTGACGGAGGCGGCCAGCGTTTCGGAGACAACTGCGTGGTGGGAATTACCGACTGCAACTTTTTGGAAAACTCTGTCTGGGGTGACGGCGGCGGTCAGCGTTTCGGCAACAACTGCGTGGTACAAGCCGGCAATTGCAACTTTTTGGAAAACTCTGTCTGGGGTGACGGCGGCGGTCAGCGTTTTGGCAACAACTGCGTGGTACAAGCCGGCAATTGCAACTTTTTGGAAAACTCTGTCTGGGGTGACGGCGGCGGTCTTTACGTCTGGTACGAGGCCTCACTGGACATCAACAACTGCGAGTTCAGCGGCAATTCGGGTTCCGGCGGTTATAGCTCGGGCGGTGCAGTGTACGGTGGCGGCGTATTGTATGATGACTGGCATAATAACAGTAAAATAACAATCAACAACTCGGGCTTTCGCAATAACTCGGCCGCATTCGGAGGTGGACTGTACTGGCATGGCAATGAGTCATCTGTTGACATTTACGACTGCATCATTAACGGCAATATGGCGGACCACGGTGGTGGTTTGTTCTGGAGCAGCGGTGCGCCCAGGATCAGAAACTGCAGCATAGCGCACAATGCAGCTAAAGAACTCTGGTACTGGGACCAGTTCTGGGGCGGCGGCGGTGGGGTTTTCTGCTGGTCGTCGGATGCGATAATTGAAGAGTGTTTCGTGGGTTATAATTCTGCCAGCGGTTCCGGAGGCGGGGTGTATTTTGGCGGAGGCGGCGGCGGGCCGGTGCTCAAGAACTGCCTGGTCACAGGCAACTCGGCGGTTCTGGATGGCGGGGGCATAGTATCTTATTGGGACGCAAGACCGAGAATCTCGAACTGTACGATCACTTACAACAGAGCATACGATGCGACTGACCTGAATCATGGAAGAGGCGGAGGCCTGTCGTGCTCTTACGGCTTGCGTGACTTGTCCGGCTCCTACGAAAGCATAACGACTCTTGAATACAGTATTCTCTGGGGTAACAGTGCCATCAACGGCGACCAGATTGCGATAGGCAGTGACGCCGACGCGGTCTATTTCGATAGACCTGCGAGACTTGACGTTTTGTATTGCGATGTCGAGGGGGGCCAGGGCGCTGTTTATGTCGAGCCTGGCCGAAGTCTCATCTGGGGTGATGGTAACATAGATGACGACCCGCTTTTCGTCAACGGTTTCTATCTAAGTCAACCTCCGGACCAGGCGGGTCCGAATGAGCTCAGTCCGTGCGTGGACCGGGGAGATGTTTCGGCGGCGGATGTGGGTCTGGGCAGATATACTACCAGCACGGCCGGCGCAAACGATGTTAACGAAGTGGATTTCGGTGTGCATTTCCTGGGGGGTCGGCATAACCTCTATCAGTTAACGGTTAACGTGGTGGGCGACGGCGGCGTGGTTGAGCCGGAGTTCGGTCTGTTCAGTAAGGGCAGTGTGGTGACGCTCAAAGCAATCCCGGAGCAGGACTTCAGAGTCAAGGAATGGAACGGCACGGACAACGATTACTTACGGTCGCTTATCAATACGGTGACTATGACCGAACCTAATGAGGTAGTCTATGTCGAATTCGAGCGAAATAAGAATTACCATGTTCCCGGCCAATACCATTCCATAGAGACGGTGCTGACTGCGATGGATTCCGAGGGCAGGCTGCTGGTTCGCGACGGCGACGAGATCATTCTCTCGGCGGGAGTTTACCATGAGAGGAATCTTGACTTTGCGGGCAGGTCGATTGCCATCCGCGGCGAACATCCGTACGACCCGTGTGCTGTTGCTGCTACAATTATCGACTGCGGCGGATGGAACAGAGCTTTTATCTTCCAAAGCGGCGAGGACGCCAACGCCATCCTTGACGGCTTCACTATTGTAAACGGTTTCGACGGAGATGTATGGGATTATAACGTTGCCGATGGGAAATTTAATATTCACCGCAAAGCTTATGGTTACCGCCAGCGTGACTATTATCTGCCCTCAAAAGCCTTGGATGGCAGGCACGGTGTAGATGGGCGAGATGCGTACGGTGGAGCGATAGCGTGCTTAAACGGAAGCAGCCCCACGCTGGCTCATCTGGTAATCAAGGACTGTATGGCCCGAGGCCAGAATGGCGAAGAGGGTGCAGATGGTCAAAACGGCAACCCGCCATATCCTGCTCCTTGGTCAAGCTATGATGGTGGCGACGGCGGCAATGGCGGTAATGGCGGCTGGGCCTACGGCGGCGCTCTTTACTTCGAGGACTATAGCAATCCGACCATTTTGCACTGCACGATTATTGACTGTAACGCTATCGGTGCAGATGCCGGGGCCGGTGGCAATGGTGGCGTCGGCGGCGATGGCTGGGACAGCAGAGGCCCGCTCGATCCAGCGCACAGGGGCGGCGACGGTGGCAACGGCGGTGATGGCAGTATGGGGAGTAGTGCCTACGGCGGTGCGATATACTTTAGCCCCAATTGTCGTCCAACTATAAGGGCCTGTAAAGTTGTTGGCAACAGCACTACACAAGGGCTGGGCAATATCGGCGGCAACGGTGGCAACGGCGGTGCGGGCGGCGGCAACGACGACGGCCCCGGTGGCATCGGCGGCAACGGTGGTATTGCAGGCAACGGCGGCCTGAACGGCCGGCGGTCCTGGGGTGGCGGCATATTTTATGATGCATACTGCGAAGCGACTGTTTCCAACACTACCGTCAGTAACAACAAGGCTAACACTAACGTGTCCCAGTATAGCTGGTCCCGCGGTGCTCCGGGTGCCGGCGGGCCCGGCGGCGACGGTGACCCAGAGGGTTCTCCAGGTTGGCCCGGCGACCCAGACGCCGCTTACAGTACCGTCGAATTCGAAAACTGGACTTCGAGCTACGGTGGTGGTGACTACTACGATGTCAACTGTGTGGCAGGGCTAACCGGCTGCACCATAAGTTACAATTCAGCAAGAAGCTATCCGGCCTACTCCGTGATTGTGATTAGCAACCCCTACCAACTGATTGACTTTCCGCAAAACTACAAGACCTACGTTTTGAACCGGGTAGCTAATAGAAGTGACGGCGGGGGTGAAGATTACAAACCGGGCTGCACGGTAGTGCTTAATGGCTGTAGCTTCGTGGGCAACTCCGTCGGCTTTGACGGAGGTGGTCAGTGTTTTGATGCGTTCTGCACCGTAGAAGTCAATGACTGTTACTACGCTGACAATTCTTCCGGGTTGGATACGGGTGCGTGGTACGACCCGACGATAAACGGCGGGGACGGCGGCGGACTGTACTGCTGGTACGAGAGCTCGTTGTCGGTCAGAGACAGCAACTTCGTAGGCAATTCGGCCAATGGGTATTACGGCTGCGGCGGCGGAGTGTACAGCGGAGCAGAGTATTTCTACGTCTGGTCTCAAAACGGGTGGGAATGGCAGCAGGTCAGCAATAATAACACTACGGATATTATAAATAGTTACTTCTTCAACAACGAGGCGGCATTCGGGGGCGGGCTGTACTGGTACGGCAGCGACTCAAATACAACAATCAGTGAATGCGTGATAAGCGATAATATCGCCGAGCATGGTGGTGGTATGTACTGGAACAGCGGTTCGGCGACAATCACGGGCTGCGTGGTCAGTGGCAATATGGCCGAGGGAAGCTTCATCAGCAGCGGTTATGGTCCGCAATTCGGTCAGAACTTATTCGGTGGCGGGGGCGGAATGCTCTGCTGGGCATCGGATGCAAATATCGTAGATTGCCGGATTAACGAGAACCGAGCGGCCGGCTCGGGCGGCGGCATATATTTAGTGGGTGGCGCGTCGGAGGCGGCAATGCTGACGAATTGCCTGGTAACCAACAACACGGGGGGCAGAGACGGCGGCGGCGTTTCCGGTAACTGGCATTTGGAGGCGATAATCTCCAACTGTACGATAGCTAATAATACGCTGATGAAAATGCCTTCTTATGGCGGAGGTCTGTATTGCTCTTATAACAGTGATGTCGAAGTTATCGACTCGATTATCTGGGCCAATAGAAGTAGTGACGGCGCACAGGTTGCGATAGCCAGCGGCGACCCGAATGCCCCGCAGCCCTCGACGGTTAAGATCAGCTACAGTGACATCGGGCCACCGTACGAACCTAATGAATTCGCTATTTCGGGTTCGGGCGAGAGCTCCGGCGGCGGTACGCTGCCGAGCGGTTACGGTACGGTTCTGGTGGACGGGCAGACGATTTATGACCAGTTCGATGCCGGTCAGGAGAAAGTGAAAGTAATCGTAAGTCTGTATGAACCTACCGAGCTGAAGGCGGCGACGAATTGGGATTCGGTGGAGTCGGTCGATTTGCTCAGGGCCGAAATAGCCGATTTGCAGTCGTCTGTTCTGTCGACACTTACGTGCGAGGAGTTCACACTGCGGTATCAGTACGACAACCAGGCAGGTTTCTCAGGTGAAGTGACGGCTGAGTGCCTTGCCAAGCTGCTTGATAATCCTTTTGTGGCTCATATTGAACCTGTCCGAGAACTTGAATGGACGCTGGCGCAGGCCATTCCGCTGGCGAATGCGTTGGAAGCGCGGCAGATGCACGACGGCAGAGGTGTAGCGATTGCCATTTGTGACAGTGGCTTTGATTATACTCACCCGATGCTCGGCGGCGGTCCATTTCCAAATGCAAAAATAATTGGAGGTTACGATTTCGGCTCCGGTGACGGGGACCCGCTGCACGAGGGCTATCCGCACGGGACCTGCTGTGCGGGCATAGCTGCGGGGTCGTTAGGTAACGTTGGAGATTATATCGGCGGGGTTGCATACAACGCGGGTATTTACGCGATGAAGATATCGGTTGGAATGGGAGGGCCACTGACAGACGCGGCGATTGCCTCGTGGGATTGGTGCGTAACTCACAAGAACGATGACCCGGCTCATGTGATAGTTGCTAACAGCAACAGCTGGGGTAGTGGGGCGGTTTATAATGATGCAGCCCAGGCGGAAGCCGATTATCCTGCGCTGACGATTGCGGCGAATACTTCGACTGCTGCCGGTATTGCGGTTCTGGCTGCGTCGGGCAATGGTTATTCTACGGATGGAATCTCAGCGCCTGCGGCAATAGGCAACGTCATCTCTGTTGGCGCGGTGTACGATACAACTGATATGGTGACGGAGTATTCAAACACGGATGAGATACTGGATATTCTGGCGCCTGCCGACCCGGTTTACACCACCGACATTGTTGGGGCGGGCGGCTATGACCCCGGTGATTACTATCCTTATTTCGGTGGGACGTCTTCGGCGACCCCATTTGCGGCAGGCTGCGTGGCGAGTGTTCAGTCGGCGGCCCTTGCGAAATTGGGAGGCTGCCTTGAGCCTATGGAGGTCAGGGATTTGTTGGTGCAAACCGGTGACCCTGTTACGGATACGAAAGTTGATATAACCAAGCCGCGGGTCAACCTGGGTGCGGCGATTGCGGGTTTTGTGTACGGTCCGCCGATCTATATTGAACAGGGCTGCATACTCAATGAGTGGGAAGCGCCGGACTCGAATAATTACTGGAGCTGGGACGCCGACCTGTGGGACGCCAACGTTATCGAAGAGGACCCGAACTTCATTTATGGTTACTATCTGAGTCAGTTTGCAACCGGGCAGACGACTGAAAGCAACTGTGTCGATGGGGGAAGTGCCGATGCCTGCGACCTGGGTATGGACATTTATACGACGAGAATTGACGGCGAGTTTGACGTTGACGTGGTGGATATGGGATACCACTACTCGGAGGCGGTTGCGAAGTACGAGCTGAAAGTGAGCATACCGGGCTTCCACGGGACGGTCGAGCCGAGTGACGGCTGGTACTATGAGGGTACGGAATTGACGCTGACGGCGACGGCGGAGCCGGGCTATTACGTCAGAGGATGGTATGATGCAAACGATGTCTTAATCTCTATCGGTAAGAGCCTTGAAGTAGTAATGGATTCCAACCAGAGTTTCTCGGTTGAGTTTGGACTGCCGAGCACAGTGGAAGTAGCAGGCGGCGGCGATGCGCTGCGGAATGCCGTTGAGGCAGCAAGAAACGGCGATATGCTTGTAGTGTATCCCGGAACGTACGAGGGTGATATCGACTTCGAGGGTAAAGACCTCAGATTGTTCAGCAGCAGACCGGATGATGCTAATACTGTTGCGCAAACGATTATTGACTGTGACTTCGGCGGTCGCGCTTTTGCCTTTAGCGGCGGTGAAGGTGCGGAGGCGGTCATATACGGCTTTACGATAATCAACGGCGGCGTTTTCGGCGACGGCGGCGCCGTATACATTGGTTCGGGGAGCAGTCCGACGATTGTGAACGTTACAATAAGCGACTGCGTGGCTATCAGCGGCGGCGGCGGCGCGATATACATTGGCGCGGGCAGTAATCCGACGCTTACGGATGTTAGAATAAGCGACTGCGTGGCGTTTGGCGGCAACGGTGGTGGGATATACGTTGGCGGCGACAGCAATCCGGCGTTCACGAACTGTACAGTCGCGAATAGCTTTGCCATTGCCGGCTCGGGCGGTGCGGTTTACTGTGGCGGCGGCAGTGGGGCGGTATTTACCGACTGTGGGTTCAATAACAACTTTGCGACCGGCTCAGGCGGCGCGGTTTATTACGCTTTGAACGCGACATCGACTTTGAATCGCTGCGTATTCGGCGGGAACTACTCGGATTCGGGCGGCGGCATTTATTACGGGGTCAACTGCGTATCAGAGCTCAATAGCTGTGAGTTTATCTACAATACAGCGAATGACGAGGGGGGCGGCATCTTTTACGCTGCTGACAACAGCTCAATAGCAGTCAGCGACTGCAACTTCATAGATAACTGGGCGACGGACGGTGGTGCATTGTATATCGATGCGAACTGCGCAGGAACAATTAGCAGGGGCATCCTGACAGAGAACGAGGCGGACGAGGACGGCGGTGCAATATACCTGAACGGTTGTGATGCCCTGTCGGTTACGGACTGCAATATCATGTACAATACGGCTGTTCGCGGGGGCGGTGTGTATGCAATCGAATCTCCGGCGGCGACAATTAGGGGCTGCATAATCAACGACAACGAAGCTATGCGCGTTGTAATAACATACACATACTGGCTGCCTGACCCGAATGACCCGAACGGCCCGCCGATTCCAATCTTGCCGGACGACCCGAATTTTGACCCGAACGATCCGAATCTTATTATTGACGTGGACATAGATGAGTCCGGGATTGCTCAGGGCGGCGGTATATATTCGTTCGCCGGGCCATTGTTCATTGGTGATTGCGAGATTAGCTACAACAGGGCCAGGACGTCAGGGGGCGGAGTTTATCTGGCGGGCGACCATGACCCGGCATCCGACGTCGGGCCGGAACTCAAGAACTGCCTGATAACGAATAATGAGGGAGGCAAAGACGGTGGGGGCATATCCTGTAACTGGTATGTGGAAGCAATAATCTCTAATTGTACGATAGCTGATAACAAACTCTCACAACTACCCGGTTATGGTGGAGGTCTGTACTGCTCTTACGGCAGTGATGTCGATGTTAACAACTCGATTTTGTGGGGCAATGCGAGCACTTTCGACGGGCGGGAGATAGCTGTGGGCAGCGGCTACCTGCCTTATCCGCTGCCCTCCAAGGTCAGCGTGTCACATAGTGACATCGACAACCGGACGGGTCTGGCGGCAATTGACGCGGATGCGGTGCCTGTGATTCGGCCGGGATTCGACAGCCACATGCTGGGAGCGAACGACGACGGGTCTACAGGTTTTGTTGACATCGGGTTCGACCCGAACTTCTTCGGCATCGTTTACCCCGGGCTTTACGTCAACAATAACGGCAACGTGACGTTCGATGAGCCTCTTTTGTGGTGGACTCCATTCGGTTTAACGGGCCCGACGGGGATACCGATTATCGCGCCGTTCTTTGCCGACGTTGACACGCGTGCGGGCAACATAATGACCTACGGTGGCGGGACGGTCAACGGGCACGCTGCGTTCGGTGTTAACTGGATTGACGTTGGCTATTATTACATGCACGTGGATAAGCTCAACAGCTTTCAGTTGATTCTGATTGACCGGTCCGACCGTGGCGAGGGTGATTTTGACGTCGAATTTAACTATTCGAGGGTCCAGTGGGAGACCGGTGACGCCAGCGGTGGTTTCAACGGCTTTGGCGGAGAATCGGCGCACGTTGGTTTCTCCAACGGCACGGGGCAGCCTGGGACCTTCCATGAGTTCTGGGGCTCCGGCGTCAATGGGGCATTCCTGGACAGCAATCCGCAGACGGGTCTGATCCACAGCAACCGCAACAGCAGGGTTCTCGGGCGGTATATTTTCTCTGTGACGGGTGGGCTGGTCGATGTATTTGCCGGCAACCCGGTTTACGTTGAAGAAGACTGCACACTGACAGGATGGGACCCAAGCGACCCCAATGAACCCTGGGACCCGAACACCAATAACATCACCCAAGACCCGAACTTCGTGGTTAGTTACTACCTGAGCCATATTGCGGCCGGCCAGGATGTGAACAGTCCGTGCATCGATGCGGGAAGTAACCTGGCAAGCAGTCTTGGTATGGATATGTACACCACGAGAACGGACGGCGAATTTGACACCGGCATGGTGGATATGGGTTACCACTATACTGAGGGGGCTGCTGAGTACGAGCTGACGGTTACAGTGACCGACGGCAACGGCACAGTCGAACCAAACAGCGGATGGTACTGCGAGGGAACGGAATTGACTCTGAGGGCAAGGCCCGAGGCGGGCTATTATATGAGAGGATGGTACGACGTGCGCGGTGTCCTGCTTTCTACCGACAGGACGCTTGAGGTAGTAATGGATTCCAACCAGAGCTTCACGGTTGAGTTCAGACTGCCAAGAGTGATTAAGGTTCCGCTGGAATTCGGGTCGATTGAGGAAGCTGTAGATGCTTCGCGGCACGGCGATAAGATTATCCTTGCGCCCATATCTCACTCGGTAGGTGCCGGGGACGGTATTGACTTCGGCGGCAAGAAGGTGACGTTGATGTCCACTGACCCGGATGATCCGAATGTGATAGCGGCCACGATTATTCAGTGCGCGGGTAACAGATACGTCCCGCGGCGAGCTTTCCATTTCCACAGCGGTGAAGACGCCAATACCGTAGTAACGGGAGTGACTATCCAGGGCGGTTACCAGCGAGGTTATGCTGCTGCGCCCGGGCGTTACGCGATTCTTA
>Ga0209979_1003424_pt1 | contig 14014 bp, 11 predicted proteins | sample AnhtaG_FD_183114 | JGI IMG/M metagenome (GOLD analysis project Ga0209979, IMG submission 183114) | Deep subsurface microbial communities from Anholt, Denmark to uncover new lineages of life (NeLLi) - Anholt_01485 metaG (SPAdes) (version 2) | ecosystem: Environmental > Aquatic > Marine > Oceanic...
GATAATCGGGGAAGGCTGAAAAGACCGAAGGTCACCGAAGCGTTAGACGCTGGCTTGAAAGCCTTGACGGGGGATAGGGACTCGAGGGACAGCCTGCGCAGGCTCTTTGATGCCTCCGGCGCTGTTGTCCTGAAGTTGAACTGTCTGGCAGGCAGGATGCTATCCACCGCGCCGGAGCTCACCTTCTCCTTAGCCGAAAGGCTTCACTCCATCGGCATTGGGAAGAGCAGTGTCATCATCTGGGAGCGCACCGCGAGGGAACTCGCCTCTGCCGGATATAGCCTGAACACAAAAGGAGACGATTTCCGAGTCCTCGCCACTGACAGCAGGGGAGTGGGCTATTCCCGTTCTCTGTTCGTCTCCGGGAAAGTGGGAAGCCTTCTAAGCAGGATCATGACCGGTATTGCGGATTTCGCTATCAACATGCCCATCCTTAAAGACCATAATCTGGCGGGCCTCTCCGGCGGCATGAAGAACTATTACGGGGCTATTCACAATCCCAACAAATTTCACGATAACAACTGTGATCCCTATGTTGCCGATGTGAATGCCCTTCCCGACATCAAGAACAAGAACAGGTTGACCGTCTGCGATTGCACCAGGGTTCAATACCACGGTGGGCCGGGATACAAGCCTCAATGGTGCGAGAAGTTTGGCGGGATTTTGCTCTCCACAGATCCCGTCGCTTTGGACCGAATTGCGTATAACATATTAGAGGAGCTGAGGGAAAAACATGACCTTAAGACCCTCAAGGAAGAGGGACGAGAACCGAAATATATTTTCACTGCCGGTGATGACGAGCACAAACTGGGTAGTTGTTCGACTGAGGACATAGATTTCGTCGAGGTAGGTCTGTCTTAGCATGAGTAGAATCGATCGCCGAGAATTCTTGAGATATGGTGCCCTGGGAGCCTCCTCATTGGCCCTGAGCTCTTTCCCGTTTGGAGGCAAGATCCTCAATTTCTGTCCGCGAGCCTATGCCCTGGAATTGGCGAGTGACTTGTCGACTGAGGAGGCGCGTTACTACAAGAAACTTAAGGACTGGGTCGTCGAGTGTGAGCTCTGTCCTCGAAGCTGCAAAGTTGCCGATCGGGAAAGAGGCTACTGTGGGGTCAGAGAGAACCGGGAGGGTAAGTATTTCACTCTGGTGTACTCTCGCCCCTGCAGTCTCAACATCGATCCCATAGAGAAGAAACCGCTCTTTCATTTCCTTCCCGGAACCACCGCCTTTTCGATGGCGACCGCCGGTTGCAATGTTAACTGTAAGTTCTGTCAGAACTGGGACATATCCCAGGTGCGTCCGGAGCAGACCCGCAACTACTATCTCCCCCCGGAGGAGCTGGTTGATTTGGCGGTCCGCTATAAGGCCCCGACCATCGCCTATACTTATTCGGAGCCGATCATCTTCTACGAATACATGTATGACACCGCCAAACTGGGACATACTAAAGGGATCCGCAGCGTGATGATAAGCGGTGGTTACATCAAGGAGAAACCGCTCGTGGATTTGCTGAAGCATCTTGATGCAGTAAAGATCGACCTCAAAGCCTTCACCGAGAAATACTACGAGGAGGTCTGCCACGGGGAGCTGAAGCCGATACTGGACTGCCTGGTCACCCTCAAGAGGGAGGGGATCTGGACCGAGATTGTGTACCTGGTAGTGCCGACTCTAAATGACCGCGAAAACGAGATCGATGATATGTGTGCCTGGATTCTCGAAAATCTCGGTCCGGATGTCCCGGTTCACTTCACCCGCTTTCATCCGATGTATCTTCTGAAGAATCTCCCCTCCACTCCGGTCAAGACCCTGGAGATGGCACGCCGTACCGCCCTGAAGAAGGGTCTCAACTTCGTTTACATCGGCAATGTCCCCGGACACGAAGGGGAGAATACCTATTGTCCCAAGTGTGGAAAGGTTCTAATTAAAAGAACCGGCTTTTCGATTCTCTCAAACGATGTTGTCTCTGGGAAGTGTAAACATTGCGGGAAGATGATTCCTGGGGTCTGGTCCTGAAGACCGATAAAGCTTGTTAACTTGGGCAAACGCTCTCACCTCCCAAACGGTGGCACCAAGCCTCGTTTTTTTGTCTCCGCATTCTATCTCGGCTTTCTCTCTTTAGTCGCGCAGACCATCCTTTTGCGGGAGATGCTGGCAGTCTTTTCCGGCAACGAGATTGTCCTCGGGGCGATACTGGCTTTCTGGCTTTTGTGGGTTGGCCTGGGTAGCCTCTTCGGGAACTGGTTCTCGAAAAGGTTTTCGAGATCACTCACAAGTCTCGGCTGGAGCTATCCGGTCGCGGTATTCTCATTATTTGTCGCCCTCTTTCTGGTTCGGCATTGCCGCGCCCTGTGGGGATATCTCCCGGGAGAGACAATTCCGTTGCTGCAAACGATAATTACCGCAACGGTCTCTCCAGCCCCCTTGTGCTTCCTTTTAGGTTTCCTCTTTGTGTTGAACGCCTCGCTTTTCTCAGAGAGGCTTGGCCGAAACCTGACGAATAAGGTTTACCTGTTGGAGGCCATCGGTGCCACCGTTGGAGGGGTCGTTGTAACCTTCCTGTTAATCCCTTACGTTTCCAATATCAACATCGCTTTTCTGATCCTCTTGACCAGCCTCATTGCCGGCTTGTATCTGTTCTCTTCTCAAGCGAAGAGAATCAGTATCGCCGTGGTTTCGCTTATTGCTATTGGGAATCTCCTTCTACTCATTTCTGGTCTTACCACTGCAATCGACCGATCCAGCTTGAAAAGCGTCTGGCGTGGCTTCTCGGTTCGGGAGAATATCGACAGCAAATACGGCAAAATCATCGTCACCCAGGATAGAGACCTCTTCGGTTTCTACGAGAACAGCTCCCTGGGTTTTTATGTCCCCAATGAATCTCACGCCGAAGAGAGCATTCATTTAGCTCTTTTGCAGCTTTGGGAACCACGGAGTCTGCTTCTGATCGGAGGTGGTCCCGGCGATAATCTCAACGAGGCTGTCAAATACAAGGACTTGAAGGTTGACTATGTGGAGTTAGACCCGGAGTTGGTGAGAGTGGCGGAGAAACACCTCACCTTTTCACCAGAGGTGAAAGAGAGGGTGAGATTTCATTTTCTGGACGGTCGTTTTTACGTCAAAGACGCGAAACGCGAGTATGATGCCGTCATCCTGGATCTCCCGGAACCCTTGAGCGCTCAGGTCAACCGCTTTTATTCCCGGGAGTTCTTCGAAGAGGTGAAAGGGATTCTCAAACCTGGAGGGGTTTTCTCCTTCAAGCTCCCCTCCTCGGAGAACTACATCAGTCCCCAGAGAGCTCAACTTCTAGGCTCCTTGAAAAAAACGATGGAGCTGGTTTTCGAGCAGGTTCTGATTCTGCCCGGCACCAGCAACATATTCCTGGGAACAGACCGGAGCGGAGAATTGCTGTTCGATCCCGATCTTCTCCTTGAGAGACTGCAGGCGGCACAGATTGAGACCAAGTTCGTAAATCAGAGCTTTCTCTTCGACCGCCTCTCTTTTTTCAGAATGAGAATGCTGGAGGACAACCTGGCCGCCACCATACCGAAGCTGAACACGGATCTCAACCCCATCTGCTACTACTACGGAGGGCTATTATGGGCCAGCCAGTTCAGACTTGGGGGCGGGAAAATCTTACAGTTCTTTTACGAACTCCCCGGAGGCTGGCCGTGGTTCTTCGTTCTGGCACTGGGGGTAATGATTTATCTTCTGTCGAGAATAAGAGCCAATCACCTCATCGCCACCTCGAAGCTACTCATATTCACGGTCGGCTTTGCGAGCATGGTGGGGGAGGTGGTAATCCTGCTCTCCTATCAGACCTTTCGGGGTTACCTTTACTCTCGAATCGGACTTTTGCTGGCACTGTTCATGGCGGGGCTCGCCCTGGGGGCTCTCATTGGAAGGAGATATCGCTTACAGATTAAGGGATTGCCTAAAGCCCTCCTTCTCTGCCAAGTGGCCTTCGTTATCTACATCTCGGTCTTCATAATTTCTCTGGGCGTCATCTCCTCCGGAAGCATCCCCTCTTTGGTCGTTGAGACGATAACGTATGTCTACATGCTGATCGCGGGTCTGCTGGGGGGGATTCAGTTCGTCTTCGCAAACAATATCATAATGCGAATGCAGTCCCGGGAGGTCACCAGATCCTGTGGCACCGCCTATGGCTTGGACCTTCTCGGTTCCGGGGTCGGTGCCGCCTTCTGCAGTGCCTTTTTCGTTCCCCTCTTAGGGTTGAGGGAAACCCTGGGGCTGCTCTTGGTCTTTGCCCTGCTCTGCATTTCTCTACTGGCTTGGTTAGTGGTTAGTCGCAAGTAATGATACTATTCTCCAAATAGTATTTAACATATAACTGCATCTGGAGGGGGGAGAGTGTCTTGGAAAAGGGTTTCAGCGGTGTAGACCCCAGGCATCTGCAAGAGGGACCGTTCGAGCAAGAAAAATAGGTCGGGCATTCTTGCCCGATAAATCTTCTGACTAGTGAGTATGATTTACAGAGGAGTCTTCAAATATAAGCGCAATAGCACCGTTTCGTTGTCGTAAGTACAGAGTAGTTTGTAGGATCCGTTGTTGAACAAGGAGGCACTGACGCCGAGGAGGTCGGCGAACCCATCTCTTGCGCTGTAGCCCTCCCGGTAGGCATCCGCAATCTCCTTTGCAACCCCCAGGGTGATCACAATTCCTCCACTCAGGTATTTGTCCATGCGTTTTGACAGCAGTTGGTGAGCCACATAAGATCCCATGAAGTGCTGCCACTTGTCGGGATTCTTGACATACCAGTGCTCGTAATCGACAAAGAACCAGGGATCCCTTTCTGCGGTCAACTGCTTGAACTCACCGTCATAAGGGTATGTCCAGGAGTGGGCTATGCTCTGAAGAGAGAAAATCAAAAGCAAAACGAACAGAAAGATACGAGGAGTCATTTAGCTGCCTCCGGTTACGAGTTTGCTGCCTACAACCCATTCGTGGGAGCTTTGGTTAAAAAGGAGTGCCAGGTGTGCGGAGGCTCCCCTCACAGATCCAGTTCAGGGTGGTTCCTAAAGCCGTACCCTATGAAATTGTAGCAGTTGCGGAGTTAGTCTTGGGAGTGGTCGAACTCGGTTCTGAGCTTCAGTTGACAACTTGCGGATTTGAGGTGTGAATCATCCTGCACATTCTCCAACTTCAACTTCAACGTCAATGCTCAAGTCCAGCACAAATCTACCGGGGAGATCAGGCGATGCCTTTCCTTAGTCTTGACAGTGTTAGAAGGGGCGATCCAAGAGTGAGAGATCACAAGGCAGTTCTCCTTTCAATTCTGACCATTTCTCTGTGCAGCTCCGTCCACGCTCAGCTGTTGTCTGAGGAGAGGAAAGAGCCTTATGATGAATACAGTAGTGGCAAGTGAGCCACCACCAGCAGGATCAACTACTATGAGAGCCCCCGGCTATACGGAGTGAATAAGGACAATCCGGTTGGCTCCTCAACTCCTGATGTCCCCCAGGGAGGCCTCGAGGAAAACGGGACCAAGGCCGAGGCAAATTGGTCGAGAGAGAAGATTTTCAGACTTAGCCCGATGTATCTGGAGCTCTTCGTTCATCACAAGTTTTCAACTGAACCTGAGTCCTTCGCACCATCAAGATCTTCCGAGATTCTTATTAAAGGTGCTTCTTGATCGTTACGATACTATGAATGTACAACACAGCTTCCGTTTCCCATTGGCGCTGTTGGCCTGGCACGACCGAAGGTTTACAGCTGCCATGAGGGGAGCCTGCTGAGAAGGAAAAGGGGGCTTAGATACCATTCTCTGAGAAAGTTTCTGAGGTCTGTTGACAGTGTCTTCTTCATCTGTAACAGTCTGTTGCGCATTCATCAACATAGAAGGGGCTACTCGATTTCCCCGCCCGGAATAGATATGTTGCGTTTCTGTCCATTGAGCAGAAGTGAGAGTCGGGGTAAGCTGGGGTTGTCTCGGGATGGTAAGTTGGTTCTATTTCCAGCGGCATCGAGTCAGGAGGAGAAAAGTTTCAGGTTGGCGAAGGAGGCCTTCAAGCTTTTCGCAGAGTCTTGCCCTGGAGCGGTGATGCTGGTGGGGGGTCAAATCGATCACGATCTCATGCACTTCTACGTCAACGCCTGCGACGTGGTTCTCTTGACCTCGGAGTTCGAAAGCTCCCCGATGATTGTCAAAGAGGCCCTGTGCTGTAACGTTCCGGTTGTCTCCACCGAGGTCGGAGATGTTAGACATCTCTTTGGGGATTTGAGAGGCTGTTTCATTTGTCAGCCGGAGCCAAAGGAGATAGCCTCCGCCCTCTCTCGCGCTTGTGGATTGGGTTTCATTGATGGCCGGGCACACCCGGAGAACTCCGGTTTGGAAGAGGAGCCTGTTGGCGAAGAGATTATGAGTATTCACGAATCTTGCGAAGGAAGGAGTTCATGAACATCTTAGGTGTCCACGACGGACACAACGCCTCCGCCTGTCTCCTGTTAGACGGGAAGATCGCGCACGCAGTCCAGGAGGAGAGGTTAAGTCGAATCAAGAATGATGACCACTTCCCGGTTGCGGCCATAAAAGAGATTCTCGATCAGACCGGGTTGGAAGTCGGCGACATCGACTATCTGGCTTTAAGCAGTTACCACTTACCTTATCAGCGCACCCGGGAAGATCTATCGAGGCATCTCCAGCAAGCAAACTCACTGGGGACCGCAATCAGAAGGCTGGCGAAGAAAAGCCCAGCCAACACCATTTACAGGTTCAAGCGCAAGAAAGCAAGGATCAGGGAGGCAGAAGCCTTAGGTTTTCCCGAAGACAAGATCATCTTTGTGGAACATCACACCGCTCATGCAGCCGCCGCCTACTACGGCTCCTCCTTTGGTGACGAGAAGGTTTTAGTTTTGACCAACGACGGTGCCGGGGATGATTTGTGTGCCACGGTCTCCATTGGCTGCAACGGCAGGATCAAGAGATTGGCGAGCATTCACGAAGCTAACTCTCTCGGCCTGATATATGCCACAGTCACCTTCCTCTTAGGGATGATGCCCAACGAGCACGAACATAAAATCATGGAATTGGCGCCTTACGCCTCCAGGGAGGCTGCTGAGAAAAGCTATCAGGTTTTTAGGTCTCTTCTCCGCTTCAACAGAAGGAATGCTATGATCTTCGAGCGTTCCGGAGGTCTCCCATACGCTCATTTCACTTTCTCCCGTATAAAGAATGCGGTCCAACTTCACCGTTTCGATGAGGTTGCTTCCGGTCTGCAGAGGTGGACGGAGGAGATTCTGGTCGACTGGGTCGGAAACTGTATCGAGGCCACCGGGGTGAGGAAGCTGGCCTTGAGCGGAGGAGTCTTCACGAACGTGAAGGCCAACAAGGCCATCTCTGAGCTACCGGAAGTGGAAGCGCTCTTCATATTTCCCTCCTGCGGGGACGAGACCAACGCCATCGGCGCCGCCTTCTGGGTATATGCGCAAAACTGTCTGAACAACGTCTCTCCAATGGATATCCCGCCTCCGGGCCCGATATACTGGGGGAGGGAATACAGCGACTACGAGGTGGAAAGATCACTTTTGAAGCAGCGTCATAAAGGTTACCTCTGCATCGCTTGTGAGAGCATCGAAGACGAGGTCGCGGAGCTTCTGGCGAGGGGTGAGGTGGTCGCCCGTTTCAAAGGGAGAATGGAGTTCGGTGCCAGAGCTTTGGGGAACCGTTCCATCCTGGCAGACGCCTCCCGGCCGCAGGCGATCAGGGTTATCAACCAGATGATCAAGAATCCCGATTTCTGGATGCCGTTTGCCTGTGCAATTCTAAAGGAGCGGGAGCAGGATTACATCGTCAACCCGAGAGGTATTCTCTCTCCTTACACGACTATCTCTTACAACTCCACCGGGAAGGCTGGAGACATAGTCGCCGGGGTTCATCCTTACGATCTGACCGTCACACCTCAGATTGTCGAGAGAGAGTGGAACCCGGATTATTATGACCTGATGAAGAGATTCGAAAATCTGACTGGCAGAGGCGGGATTGTCAATACCTCCTTCAACCTCCACGGTCACCCCATGGTCGCAAGCCCGGCGGATGCCTTAGATGTCTTCGAGAGATCGGGACTTGAATACTTGGCCCTGGGGAATTTCCTGATCTCAAAGAAACCGATTGAGTTGAGGCGAGCGGGGGAGGAGGTTCTCGAACATCGGGACAGGATCCGATCTCTGGTGGGGGTGAGCTGATGGAGGAGGGCAGAGATCGAGTTCACGTTTTGGGAGTGGGAGACGAGAACCTGAATGTGCCGGAGGCTTTGAACTCGATCGCGAAGTCGACCAGCTCTTCAAAGTCCAGCACGACAGTCACAACGACAATGAAGAGGTCTTGAGCTAATATCTGCGAGAAGACTATCCCAAGGAATAGGGGGGCTATGCTCACGGAGAATCTTCACATTTTCAGAAGGCTGCACCTTCTAGCCGACTTAGCGTTGACGGTCCTGGCCTTTGAACTGGCTGGCAAATTCGCGGGAAACTCCAACCCACAAGAGGGGTACTCAAGCTACTGGGATCTGACGCTCTTTATCATAGTAGTCTGGGGGGTGCTCCTCTCAGCAAACAGGAACTCTTATAAGTTCCGGATGCAAGACTACTGGCGCGTCTTGAAGAATACTTCTTTGGTCGTGATTCAGGGGATGCTGGCCTTGCTGGCGTTTGCTTACTTCTCCGGGTGGGGACACCAGAGCAGAGGGGTGATGGCCGCCTTTGGGGCGATCGATTTCTTGCTGCTTTTTGGATTTCGCAGTTCGGTGGCGGCTCTTTTGGTTTTCTGTCGCAGAAAAGGATATAACTTCAAAACCGTCCTCTTGGTTGGCACTGGAAGAAAAGCCAGGGAGTTCATCCAGTACGCTCAGGAAAAGCGAGGCTGGGGGTTAAAGATAATCGGTATCATAGAGCCGGAAAAGCAGAGAGGTCTAAAGCGCTTTTATGACACTCCGGTGGTTGGGGATTTGGAGAGGCTTCCGGAAATCATTCAGAGGGGGCACATCGATTATGTGGTCTTCGCCCTTCCACGGCGCTTCTTGGACTTCATTGACCCCACCATCCGCATTTGCGAGGAGATGGGAGCTTGTGTGTACGTACTGGCGGATTTCTTCACCCCCAGAGTTGGTCGCTGGAAGGTGGAAAGCCTGTTTGGCAAGCCGGTTCTCTCTTTGACTACCACCAGCACCCGTCATTGGGGTCTGTTGGCGAAGGACCTCTTGGACCGGATAATCGCACTTCTGGGTTTCATGCTGGTCTCCCCCTTGGTCTTGATAATCTCGACTTTGATCAAGCTGACCTCCACAGGCCCGGTTTTCTTCAAGCAGAGAAGGTGCGGACTCAACGGTCGAGAGTTCACACTTCTGAAATTCCGCACCATGGTGCGAAATGCTGAATCCATGAAGGAATCGCTGCTCGAGAAAAATGAGATGGACGGGCCGGTCTTCAAGATAAAGGATGACCCCAGAGTTACTCCTCTCGGGAGATTCCTGCGCAAAACCAGCTTCGACGAACTGCCGCAACTGATGAACATCATCGCCGGGCAGATGTCTCTGGTGGGGCCACGGCCTCCACTCCGGAGCGAGGTGGTGCAGTATGACCGTTGGCAGCGGCGCAAGCTTTCGATGAAACCTGGTATCACATGCCTGTGGCAAATCTCAGGGAGGAACAACATCGGTTTTGAGGATTGGATGCGGTTGGATTTAGAATACATCGACAACTGGTCTCTGTGGCAGGACACGAAAATCCTGTTGAAAACTTTCCCAGTGGTTCTCTCAAGAAAGGGGGCGCAATAGCTCAGTGACTCGAGTATTGCTGCGTTTCTTTGTCATATCGTCCCTGATCCTCTTGGGTGGCTCGAAGATCGAGGCGGCTGGGGATCCCTTGGTCCCGGTTGGCGATGACTCCTACCAGTGGGTCTACGATCACATCCGGTCACTGCAGCTTCGAGGGTATCTTCTGGATCTGAATCCAGGGGCAAGACCCTACCTTCGCAGGGAGATTGCGCGAAGCCTGATACAATTGGAGAGGCAGAGAGACCTTTCCGGCTCTGAGCTAACACAGGTCGAGCTGAGGCTGCTCGAGCGTCTAAGGCGTGAATTTGCGTCCGAGATGAGATGGCTTGAAGGAGAAAGAGAGCAGGGGTGGCCTCATTACTACGGGGCTGATTTTCAAGGCCTGCTGGAGTTCTCGGAAGGGGAGAGGGCGGAACTGTGGGAGACCCTGTGGCTTAATGCTGGAGCCAAGTTTGGGCAACATTTCTACCTCTACGGACGCTTCGTCTTCGATCGAAGATTGGCGTACGATACAACGTACACCGGAAAGGTCTGGCGCGGCCTGACGGCGCTTACCGACCGGGCGGGTTTCTGTCTGGCTTACGGGAAACTCAGGCTTCAGATGGGGCGCGAGAGATACGTGTGGGGCGTGAGTCGGATTGAGTCTCTGGTTTTCTCACCTGAGGCTTTCCCCATCGACCAGGGGCATCTGGATTTGACCCTGGGACCCTTACGGTTTTCTTCCTTTGCCGCCTCCTTGAGTGCCGAAAGGATTATCCCCGCAAATGACGGAGCAATCCAGTATGTGAACAGATATTTCTCCGGTCATCGCGTTGATCTCGATATTGGAAACGGCCTTCATGTAGGTCTGTCTGAGACCGTGATCTACGGTGGCCCCGGCAGGAGTCTGGAGTTCTACTACCTCAATCCCCTGGTCTGGTATCACGTTGCCCAGCTCAATGAGAACCGGGACGACAATACCTTTTTCGCGTTTGATTTGCTGGTTCGACCTTTCAGGGGGACAGAGGTATATGCCGAGCTGCTAATAGATGACTATCAGGTTGAAGACAGGCTTCCGGAGGACAAGGAGCCGAATCATTATGCTTATCTTCTCGGTTTGGCTTTTGCGGATCCTCTGGGACTGAACGGTTGGGAGATGTTCGGGGAGTATCTGCGGATAACCAACTGGACGTATAATCAGAGCTGCAGCTGGAATCGCTACCAGAACCGGGGCAGACCTATCGGTAATTCTTTGGGGCCCGATGGTGATCGTTTGGATGTTGGCGTCAAGTTCTGGGCCCTGCCCGAGTTGGAAGTGAAGATAGTTTACACCCACCTCCGTTCTGGGGAGGGTAGTATTAATTCCGATTGGGAGGAGCCGTGGCTCACCTCAACAGAGGAATACGCAGAGGATTTTCCCAGCGGCGTGGTTGAGAAAACCAACAACTTCTCTTTTGCAGCTCACTACTACGCCGATTCCAGATTTCAATTCAAGCTTGGCTTTAATCTCCATCAAATCCATAACTACAACAATCAGCGTGGAGACAACGAGAGAGGGTTGAACCTCAGCCTCACAGGAATTTACAGCTTCATCAACTAAGATACCCTTTCACTGAATTGACCGGTGTCGGTTGACCCGCCCTGGGGAGTCTTGATGTCGCTGCCTTGCTCATGAGTCTCTCGCCGATGGTATCCGATAATCTCAGTGACTGGGGAAAGCCCTGTCGCCAGCTGCCTCTTACTCGCCGGTGAGTATTCCGCTAACCATCAGATTGTGAGAAGTGGTCGATAAGATATCTGCTATGGTGTCCGGTCGGTGTTAAGTTCAGTCAACCGAAGGGACAAATATTACGGTTGACTTGCACCAGATCTGAACTTAATTTGTCAGATTGGTGTTATCGTGAAAGTTGGTCGCGAAAGAAAGCAACGGGTGGCTGGGCTTCTGCTCCTGGCGCTTGGGATTCTCTGCTTCATTAGCGTTGTCACTTACGATCATGAGTTCGACCGCGCTCAGCTGAGAGAAATGCAACAGGGTCGCAAGCTGGTAAACCCTTTTGAATTCGATTTCCAGAATCAAGGTGGCTTCATCGGGGCAGTGATCTCCTTCGGGCTTTTCAGGGTTCTCGGTTACCTCGGTTCGGCCCTCCCACTGGTCTTGATCCTCTATGGAATGAATCGGCTTTTGGGCAAAGGCCTCTGGACCTTGAGCCGACGTCTCATCTTCGTTGGGTTATTCCTCTTAGCCCTGGGCACCCTTTTTTCTCTTCAATCGGTCGCTAAAGGTGCCTTCAACCGGGAGGTGGTTACCTTTGGTGGTGAGGTAAGCTATCTGTCAGCCGGTGTGGTCGCGGGAATCTTCGGGGGAATTGGGTCTTACGTTGTGCTCGTCACTCTGCTTTTGATTTTTGCTCTGGTAGCTCTGCCGGTCGAAGCTGGGGGCTTTGTCCTGCGGATTCTAAGCTCTGTCAAGAGAATCCCTTTGAAGTCCAAGAAAAGACAGAAAATCAAAAGAGAGAAGAGGCTCAAAGAAGAGAAGCCTGTCAAGGTATCGGAGACGGAAGCAACTGATGTAGCAAGAGACTCTCATGTTACGGTTGAGAGAGACCTTCCTCGCAGGGCAGCGCCGGTGGCGGTCTCGCTCCCCGGCGGTTACCGATTTCCGCCCCTTGACCTCTTGGATGCACCTCCCGAAGATGTCGGAGGGGCGGACGACGCTGAGCTGGAGGCGAACACGGAAATACTGCGCCGGACTCTGGCGACATTTGGAGTGGAGGTTGACGGTGAAATCGAGAAATTCCCGGGCCCGGTGATCACCCGTTTTGAGTTCAAGCCCGCCGCTGGAGTCAAGGTCAGCCAGATCGTTAATCTTTCCGACGACTTGGCTCTGGCCCTAAAGGCCAAACGGGTCAGAATTGTCGCCCCCATACCCGGCAAAGCCGCCGTCGGCGTGGAGGTACCCAATCGCAAACCTCAGACCGTCTATCTCCGAGAGATTCTGGACTCGGAAGAATTCCAGACCTCGACGGGAAAGCTCACCATCCCGTTGGGCAAGAGCATAAATGGACAGCCTTATGTCACCGACTTGACCCGGATGCCTCACCTTCTGATTGCGGGAGCTACCGGCTCGGGGAAGAGTGTCTGCCTCAACGGGATCATCACCGGATTGTTCTATCGGAAGCCGCCTCGGGATCTGCGTTTCATCTTTTTCGACCCCAAAATGCTGGAGTTGTCGGTTTACTCCGGGGTGCCTCACCTGGAGAAGGCGGTTGTTACCGATTACAAGCAGGCGGAGAAAGTCTTTGCCGGTGTGGTGGTGGAGATGGAGGAGCGTTACCGAAAGCTGGCCTCCAGAGGCTGCCGCAACATTGAGGATTACAACGGCAAAGCGACTGAGCAGGAGAGATTGCCGTATGTGGTCATAATCGTTGATGAGCTGGCGGACCTGATGATGGGAACCTCCAATCGAATCGAGATTCTAATCACGCGTTTGGCCCAGATGGCCAGGGCGGTCGGGATTCACTTGATCTTAGCCACTCAGAGACCATCGGTGGACGTCATCACCGGGCTGATCAAGGCGAACTTCTCCTCACGAATTGCCTTTCAAGTCGCGAGCAAAGTCGACTCTCGGACTATCCTGGACTGCAACGGAGCTGAGAAGCTTGTGGGCGCCGGGGATATGTTATTTCTCATGACCGGCAAGGCGGAACCGATTAGGCTCCACGGTGCTTACGTGTCCACCGGGGAAATTGAGAAGGTGGCGAGCTTCGTTAAATCTCAGGAGGTAGAGGTAAAGCCCTTAGAGCACTTGGAGCCGGAGAGAATCGAGGAGCATGCTCAGCAGGAACAGGAAGCAGAAGATCTGTTCAGGCAGGCTGCAGAGTTAGTCGTTCGCCACAAGCAAGGTTCGGTCTCTCTATTGCAGAGACGGCTGGCGGTGGGGTATCAGCGAGCCGCTCGGCTCATAGATCAGTTAGAAGCCGCTGGAATTGTCGGCCCTTACGACGGCAGCAGGGCCCGAGAGGTCTTGGTCGACCAGAGCTACCTCAAAGAGAAGGGCTGGGGATGAAATATGCGATCTCTCCGACTTCAGCTCTTTTTCTGAGTCTATTTATAATATTTCTCCATGAGGATATCCCCGGTTCCGAAATTGAGAGAATCGTCGAGAAGAGCAAACAGCTCTATGAAGATTCAAGCGATTGGCGGATGCACTTTCGGGAAAGGACAAGCTCCGATTTCTTCTCCAAGA
>Ga0209979_1003425_pt1 | contig 14013 bp, 10 predicted proteins | sample AnhtaG_FD_183114 | JGI IMG/M metagenome (GOLD analysis project Ga0209979, IMG submission 183114) | Deep subsurface microbial communities from Anholt, Denmark to uncover new lineages of life (NeLLi) - Anholt_01485 metaG (SPAdes) (version 2) | ecosystem: Environmental > Aquatic > Marine > Oceanic...
GTACCTATACACGGAATTTTTTATGGTGGAAGAGATTCTGACACAATGCCTCCTATTCTAGAAAGCTTAAACTGGGAACACGGGATTTTTTTAGGCGCTATTATAGAGTCTGAAACGACTTCAGCAACTCTTGGGGCAACAGGAGTTAGAAAAGCAAGCCCAATGGCAAACCTCGATTTCTTAGTCGTTCCTCTCGGGAAATATTTAAATAATCACAATATTTTTGGAAAAAAATTGAAATATTGCCCACAAGTATTCTCTACTAACTACTTTCTTAAAGGTAAAGACGGGAAATATTTAAATGCTATATTAGACAAAAAAGTTTGGGTTATGTGGTCGGAAGGGCGTACTAGAGGTGATTTTGAGGCTATTGAAACTCCAATTGGTTATTTACCTAAATACGAAGACCTTAAGACATTATTCAGAATAGAGCTAAATAAAGATTATACAAAAGAAGAATATATTGAGCAATTTTCGTTAAAAATTAAATTTTTACTCGAAAAACTTATCCGCATGGAGAAAATGTATAAAACAGAAAAAGAAATTCCTAAGTTTTTCTGGGATATTCTTTATTTACAACGCTCAAGATTAAATGGTTTGCTAGAAAAAACTGGTAAAGAAGAAATTAATCCCTTTGAATTAGTTTGACTATTAAAAAAGTATATATAATCTGAAAAAAAACAGCGGAAACCTCTATATCAAGAGTTTTAATCCATGTTTAACTTTATAAGTCCGCTTTAATCTATCTAATTCGATAAATCTTTTTATCTCTAGATTATTTAATAAATCCCTCATTTCAACAGGTTTTTTATTAAGTTTTGCTGATAAACCCTCGATATCAGTTTCATATGAGCGAAGCACCGTAAGCAGAGAAGAGTAATGATCAAATATTTGATTTACAAGATATTTGAGAGCTTCGTTCAAATTTTCTCCCGTTCGGGTACTTGTTGGAAAAATCACTGCGTCGTCTCTTAAATAATTTTGGGATCTTACTACTTCGTCATGTCTAGCTCCGGCCATATCTTGTTTATTTGCCAAATAAACTATAGGTGTGTCAAGCCCTATAGATTTTCGAAGAGAATTTAGAATAATTATTGCATCTTCATCTTTTTCTGGGTGAGCCGCATCAAATAAAAAAACAAGGCCATCAGAACCTCGGACTATTACATCTCTCATAACGTTAAATCTTAATAAACCAGGGGTGCCAAATAAAAAGACATCAAATCCATTTAATTTTACGCTTCCTAAGTCCATTCCAACGGTATAATATTTATTATCTCTGGCTTTAGCTTCCACATTTAATGCCTTATCATCAAAATATTTGATAAAACTTGATTTACCGCTTTGGGTTGGGCCTGATACTGTAATTTTCACGATTGTTAGCTCTGTATTTAATTCATCGAAGCCAAATAAAGCTTTTACGGGACTATAATTGAAATCGTTATTATTACTTGATTAGTAACATAATTAGCCTTTTATTTAGCATTAATATATAGATAATATAATTTTTTGCTTTAGGAAAAATAATTCAGTAGATAAAAATCAATTATTGGTTATAAAGAATCGATTTGAAGTAACCAAGAAATTGGTCTTGTTCTGCTTTACACCAGTAAAATCTATTAACCAAAAAACTCTGAGGTTAATATCAAAATCTATCTATATTCTTCCGCTCTTCTTGATTTGCTCTTACTAAAACTAATGATTTGAGCAATCATTTTAGATTTTTCAAGAGATGTATTTAATTCAGAAGGTTCTTTAATATACCCTTTATTTAAAGCAAGGTTATAAATTTTCTCTCCAGTCTTAGTGCGAATTAAGGTTGTTGTTAATCCTTGTTTAGAGGCTATACCACCAAAAGAAATATCAGCGTAGTAATTAGTAAAGTTTTTACACACCCTACATGCATTTCTCATAACATCTTGCAGCTCTGAAAATTCTATTATTAGCGGTTTATCCCTATTTTTGAAATTTATAATCAAGTTTTCCTTAATATTCATTTTTTCAATATCATTAAAAGAGAAATTAAATCTTTCTTCGATTCTCGCCCTAGTAGCGTCGTTAAATTTAAAATTCTCAAAGCAAAATAACCCCAATGTGTAATCAACTACATGAGCGGGAATTATTTTTAGCTCTTGCATTTTTCTTATGGAATGAATTTGACAAGGAACTCCAACAACCGCCAGTTTCATTTTGTCAGAACCGACTACTTTTTTTAATTCTGTAATTGTAGGAACGAAAGTGTTATATTTTCCTAACTCTGAAACAGGACCTTCTATGTTATAGTTCGTCCCTATCGCATTTATAATATCTTGCTTATTTTTAGCAAAGAAAGGTGTTCTTTGAAAGGGACCTACTTTTTTTGATACAATTGCTGCATCAATTAAATTATTTTCTAATAAGGCAATCAATATTGCTGTAACTACTCCTCCATCAGTAGCAAACTTTTGGATCTGAGGATCACTAGCTTGAGCTGTGGCTATTTTAGACCAATTACCTATTGGGGGTTTGAAATTAAATTTTTCGTTTAATTCTTTGTCTAATTCGTGAATTTCGGGGCATATTAAATAGCAAATGCCACAATGTAGGCAATTATCTTCATTTGAATAATAAGGTAAACCACTTGCAGAGATGTCAATGGCTCCTATTTCCGCAGCTGAACAAAAACTAACGCATCCTCCACATTCTCCACAAATTCCTTTTTCATGAACTTCTTTAATAAGATCTTTAAACGATTTAGGTTTTACTTCATTTTCTTTATAGAATCGTTCTTCTGTCAAATCTCGGAACACCCGTAATATCTTTTCCACTAATTTATTATTAATTATTTCGTAAGAGCAAGTTAAACTTCTAATTACTATAAATAAAAATAAGGTTATCAATTATAAGATTACCCATCAAAATTAATATATTCAATGAAAGATATATGAATTTTTCTTGATTTGGTATATTTATTTTAATAGAATACATTTTTCAGTATTTTTTTAATGATTATAATCATAAATTCACACTTTTTTATTTAATTTAATAATAATTTTATATATTATAATCGTTTTTAATAATATCATTGAAAAAGAATTGAAAGAAACGTAACAGAGCAATTATAATAAAAATGTAAGAAAAAAGTGTTATTAATGTAAATATTGTTTGAGATTTCATACTTTTTATTAGTTATCTTTGTTCGCATTCGGTGTAATCATTTGACTAAGAAAATACAAAGCGTTATGGTAATTGGGGCAGGTATCGCCGGGATTCAAGCCTCATTAGATTTAGCTGAAAGAGGCATAAAAGTTGAGTTAGTTGAGAAGAATGCGTGTATAGGTGGGAGAATGGCTCAACTAGACAAAACATTCCCTACGAACGATTGCTCAATTTGTATTTTAGCTCCAAAACTTGCAGAGTGTTCTCGGCATCCAAATATAACTCTGCATGTGCTCGCTGAAGTTCAAAGTGTTGACGGTTCTGCTGGAAATTTTGCGGTAAAAGTCTTAAAACACGCCCGATATGTTAAAGAAGATAAGTGTATTAATTGCGGACTCTGTGTTGAAAAATGCCCAATGAGAGTAGAAGACGATTTTGATATGCAATTAAGAAAACGTAGGGCAATTTATATTGATTATGTTCAAGGAGTCCCAGCGATTATGTCTATTGACAAAGATAAATGCCTATGGTTCACAAAATCAGCTTGCCGAATCTGTGAAAAAGTTTGCGAGAGAGAAGCCATAGATTTCGAACAAACAGATAAGGAAATTGAGTTGAATATCGCATCTATCATCGTTGCCACGGGCTATGATGTTTTTGATCCTACACCAATTAGTTATTTGGGATATGGACGGCTCCCAAATGTTGTAACTTCTTTAGAGTTTGAGCGGTTAATAAGCGCCTCAGGACCCGTTGGAGGACATTTAACACGACCTTTTGATCAAAAAGAACCTGAAAATCTAGCTTTTATTAACTGTGTTGGTTCTCGGGATGTAAAAAATAATCCTTATTGTTCTTCTTGTTGCTGCATGTATACAACCAAAGAAGCTATGATTGCTTATGAACATAACAATAACATTCAAACTACGATATTTTATATTGATCTTAGAGCTGGCGGTAAGGGTTTTCGAGATTATATTCAAAGAGGATGCGACGATTATGCAATTACATACATTAAAGCGAAAGTAGCAAAAATTTTGCAAGACGAACAAAAAAATCCAATTGTTTTTTACGAGGATACAGACACATTTGAAGTAAAACAGCCTAAATTTGACTTAGTTGTCTTAGCAACGAGTATGGTTCCTAAAAAAGACGCTGTGAGATTGTCAGAAATTTTAAGTATAAATGTAGATGAGTCCAATTTTTTCAAGAGTATGACTTATCATCCGCAAAAATCCTCTAAAGAGGGTATCTTCCTCTGTGGGACTTGTAGAGCGCCAATGGATATTCCAAACTCAGTAGTTGATGCTAGTGGAGCTGCAGCTAAAGCAGCTGAAATAGTGATGAGGGTGTAAGTAAATGACAAACGACGATATAAGAATTGGCGTATTTGTATGTCATTGTGGAACTAACATTGGGGGTGTATTAGATGTTCCTTCATTAGCAGATTATGCAAGAACTTTACCGAATGTAACATATTCAACTGATAATCTTTATACTTGTTCTGAGGTAGGATTAACTGACATTAAGGAAAATATAATAGAACACAAATTAAACAGGGTCATCGTCGCTTCATGCTCTCCTAGAACCCATGAACCCTTATTTAGATCAATTTGTCAGGAGGCCGGTATAAATCCTTACTTATTCGAAATGGTTAATATAAGAGATCAGGATTCCTGGGTTCACATGAAAGAACCAGAAAAAGGAACGGCTAAAGCAAAGGATCTTATTAGAATGAGCGTTTATAAAGCAGCTTTACTTGAACCATTAGAAAGAGTAAAAGTTGCAATTACGCACTCAGCTGTCGTAATAGGTGGTGGAATTGCCGGGATGACTGTTGCGCTAAATTTGGGAAATCAAGGATTTAAAATATCCTTAATTGAAAAGGAATCGGAATTAGGAGGACTTCTTAAGTCTTTAAATAAACTGTTTCCATCCAATGAGGATGCGTCAAATTTATTAGAAAATATAGAAATTATTGAATCTCACGATAATATAAACATTTACAAATCATCAATTATCGAGAAAGTCTCTGGATTTGTTGGAAATTATAAGGTTATTATAAAACAGAATAAAAAAACCATTGATCTAGATGCGGGGGTAATTATCGTTGCGACTGGAGCAATTCCATTATCTCCGGAGGGCTATTTTGGATACGATAAAAAAAATATTATAAGTCAGCTGGATTTAGAAGGTCTTTTAAAAAATGATCAAGTTAAAGCGAACAATATTACTATGATATTGTGCGTTGGATGTAGAAATGAGGAGAGAAGATATTGCTCAAATATTTGTTGCATGAGCGCTATTAAAAACGCCATGTTAATCGCTGAGAAAAATCCGAATGCTCATATTACAATATTGTTTCGAGATATACAAGCACCTGGGACAGTGTATGAAAATTATTATAGAAAAGCCAGAGAAATGGGTATTCTATTTATAAGTTATCTGCCTGAAAAGCCACCTGTTATTAAAAAAGACATAGTACATGTGTATAGTGACCTATTGAATCAAGATATTAGAATACCGCAAGATCTCGTAGTTCTATCAACTCCACTGATTGCAAACGAGGATTCGGAAGTACTTGCGAAAATGCTAAAAGTACCCTTAGAAGAAAATAACTTCTTTTTGGAAGCTCATGTGAAATTAAGACCAGTCGATTTTGCTACTGACGGTGTTTATGTTTGTGGGTCAGCACATTGGCCAGCAGATATTGCCGAAAGTACGAGTCAAGCAAATGCTGCCGCTTCGCGAGCTTCAATAATTTTATGGAAAGATTATTTAGAAGTAGAAGGGTCAACAGCAGAAGTTAAAACAGAATTATGTATTGGGTGCGAAGCTTGTATTAGAATCTGTCCCTACAACGCAATCACAAAAGATGAAGAAACAGATACAGCTATTGTGAACAAAGTAATGTGTAAAGGATGCGGATTATGTGGCGCAAGTTGTCCAAAAAATGCAATAATTATTCATCATTTTACAAGCGACCAAATACGAGCAGAGATTTTCACATACGGAGGTGAAATATAAATACCATTCGAACCTAAAATTTTGGGATTTTTATGTAATTGGTGTTCGTATGCTGGTGCTGATCTAGCAGGGGTAAGTCGAATTCAGTATCCTACTAATATTAGGATTATTCGAGTAATGTGTTCAGGTAGGGTTGATCCAACATTCGTTGCTGATGCTTTCCTGCACGGAATTGACGGTGTGCTCGTATTAGGTTGTCATTTAGGGGATTGTCACTACATAACTGGCAATTACGAAGCTGAAATAAAAATGAATACGCTGAGTAGGTTATTAGGTATTGTGAAGTTTTCTGATAGAATGCGCCTTGATTGGGTTTCTGCTGCAGAAGGAAATCGGTTTGCCCAGATAGTATCGGACTTTACTAAACATATACAAGAATTAGGACCATCTCCTATAAAAGAAAGTAAAAATAAAACTCAAATTATTGATGATCTCGAAGCTGTTAAAAGCGTTTTAGAGAGTGCACGACTTCGAGGTTTAACGGCTCGCCAAAGGGATTTAGTTACTGAAAAAAATGTATATGGGAATCAAATAACAGCCGAAAAGTTTGAAAATCTTCTTAATGATGCCATCAATAACGAATTTATTCGCCATAAAATAGTTATAAAAATAAAAGAAATTGGTAAATCCGTTCCGGATATAGCAAATGAAATTGGCATTAAAGCTAAGGAAGTCTTGGAACATATCGTTGTTTTAAGATCGCGAGGCTTAGTAGATGTTCAAGAAATTAACGAGGAAATTCCAACCTTTATTTCAATCCAGGAGGGAAAACATTGAAAAAAATAGGTTCGGTTCTCGTTGTTGGAGGCGGAATTGCGGGCATACAAGCTTCTATGGATATGGCTGATTCGGGATACAAAGTATACCTAGTAGAATCAACGATGAGTATTGGAGGTGTGATGTCCCAATTGGATAAAACATTTCCGACTAATGATTGTGCTATTTGCATTCTCGCTCCTAAGCTAGTAGCTGCAGGGCGTCACGAAAATATAACTCTCTTAATTAATTCAACTCTCAAAAAAGTTTCAGGAAATCCTGGTAATTTTACAGTAGATTTAAAGCAAAAATCGTTGTTCTTAGACCAAGAAACATGTACTGGTTGTGGTGTTTGCGCTCAAGAATGTCCTGTAGAAGCATTGGACTCTTTTAACGAAGGGCTCGCTAAAAAAGCTGCGATATCCGTAAAATTCCCTCAAGCAGTCCCTCTAGTTTTTTCAATTGATCAAGATTTATGCATAGGGTGTGGGTTTTGTGAAGGTGTATGTAAAGCTAAAGCTATAGATTACACACTTGAAGATAAAACAACTACGCTTAATGTAGGCGCTATAGTCTTAGCTCCAGGATTTGACGAATATGATCCTTCCCCAACACAACATTATGGATACGGGAAATATCCTAATGTAGTTACTAGCATTCAATTTGAACGTATATTAAGCGCTAGTGGCCCTCACTCTGGACTCATTCTTAGACCCTCAGACGGGATAATTCCAAAAAAGATCGCATTCTTACAATGTGTAGGCTCTAGAGATAAAAAGCATGGTGGTGAATATTGTTCTTCAGTTTGCTGCATGTACTCTGCTAAGGAAGCAGTAATCGCCAAAGAACATATGCCAATAGTTCAACCAACCATATTTTCAATGGATATAAGGGCTTGTGGAAAAGATTTTGATAAATATATTGATCGTGCTCAAGAAGAATATGGAGTAAAATATATCCGAAGTAGAATTTCAACAGTAAAAGAGATTCCAGAATCAAACGATTTAATTCTTAACTATGAATCTGAAGATGGGAAGATAATTGACGATGTTTTTAACTTAGTAGTTCTAGCAGTAGGGGCGATGCCAAATCGAAGTACCAAAGAGTTAGCGAAAACGCTGAAGATCGATTTGAATGACGAATTATTCTGTAAGACAAAACCTTTCTCTCCAGTAGAAACCTCTCGAGAAGGAATTTATGTTTGTGGAATGTTTTCAGAACCAAAAGATATTCCAGAAACTGTGGTTGAAGCCAGCGCCGCTGCTGGAGCTGTCAATGTTTTATTGTCTGAGGTTAGAAATACATTAATCACAGAAAAAAAGCTTCCGAAAGAAATTGATAATATTGGAGAGCCTCCTCGAATTGGAGTTTTTGTGTGTCATTGTGGGATCAATATTGCAGGTGTTGTTGACGTTGCTGATGTTGTTGACTATGCGAGTAAATTACCAAATGTAATTTATGCTGAAAGAAATTTATATACTTGCTCAGCCGACACCCAAACAACTATAAAAGAAAAAATTAAAGAATATAACTTAAATCGAGTGATAGTTGCTTCCTGTACACCTAGGACTCACGAACCATTATTTCAAGCAACCATTAGGGAAGCGGGATTGAACAAGTATTTATTTGATTTGGCTAATATTCGAGATCAATGTTCTTGGGTACACATGCATGAGCCCAAAGAAGCCACAGAAAAATCTAAAGACTTAGTAAGAATGGCAATTGCAAAAGCTCGCAATTTAGTACCACTACAAGAACAACAAGTTCCAGTAATACATAAAGGAATGGTGATTGGTGGAGGTGTTTCAGGAATGACAGCAGCACTAAACTTAGCAAATCAAGGATTTGAAGTGTTTCTTGTTGAGAAAAGTGATAGATTAGGTGGGTTTTCAACCAATATCTTTCAAACTATTGAAAATTATGATGTTCAAGAACTCATTGCAGGTTTAATAAAAAAAGTTAACGATCATAAACTTATCAACGTTCTCCTTAATGCTAAAATCAATTCAATTGGTGGATATGTTTGTAATTTTACAACTAATGTAGAATTTGGAAAAAATAAAGAAAAAAAGGAATTTCAACATGGTATTATAATTGTCGCTACTGGTGCCTGCGAGTATAGACCAAAGGATGGAGAATTTCTTTATGGCAAAACAGATAATGTAATACTACAATCTGACCTTGAAAAAGTGCTTTTTACTGATTCAGAACAAATCAAGGGTATAAAAACGATAGTAATGATACAATGTGTTGGATCTAGAAATGAAGAAAATCCCTATTGTAGTAGAATGTGTTGTTCTGAAGCAATAAAAAACGCAATAAAAGCAAAAGATCTTAATCCAAAATTAAATATCATCGTTTTATTCAGAGATATAAGGACTTATGGTTTTAAAGAGAAATATTACAATATTGCAAGAGAAAAGGGAATAGTTTTTCTCAGATTTGATAATAAATATCTCCCTGAAATAGTTCAAAAAGAAACACAGTTGAGCATAGAAGTTGTTGCACCTAGAGGGGATAAAATTTTTATCAATGCAGATTTAGTGGCATTAAGCGCTGGCATTGTTTCTGATGGTGAAGGAAACGAAACATTAGCAAAGATGTTAAAGGTGCCTACCAACGATGAGAAATTCTTTTTAGAGGCTCATGTAAAATTAAGACCTTCAGATTTCGCAACTGACGGAATATTTTTATGCGGGACCGCCAGAGGAAGTGCCACGATTAGTGAAAGTATTGCACAAGCGTTATCGGCAGCATCGAGAGCTACAACAATATTATCGAAAGATATTTATGTTACAGAAGGTGTAATTTCAAAGGTCGATCCCGCATTATGTATCGGCTGTAATAAGTGTGCTGATGTATGTAATTATGGTGCTGTGGGTGTAAAGTACGAACAAGGATTGATGATCTCCGAAGTTAATCCCTTATTGTGTAAGGGGTGCGGAGATTGTGCTGCTGAATGCCCTGCTGGGGCAATTACTATGAGCCATTTCGGAAACTCCCAAATTGAACCTATGATTGCGGAAGCGGCTCGCGTCGAGTTCGATAATGGACGCCCACGAATTATTGCTTTTCTCTGCAATTGGTGTAGTTATGCTGGAGCAGACTTAGCTGGAGTAAGTAGATACCAATATCCTCCAAATATAAGAACTATAAGAGTAATGTGTTCCGGAGGAATCTCCAAAAGCTTTATATTACAAGCTTTTTTAGAAGGAGCTGATGGAGTTTTCGTAGGTGGGTGTCATATTGGCGATTGTCACTACATTGCCGGAAATCATGACGCTTTAAGAAGAACGCGCGAACTTGAATCGGAACTTGAATCTATAGGAATAAATCCAGATAGATTTGTGCGTAAGTGGATATCTGCGAGCGAAGGAAAAATCTTCTCAGATACTATGACAGATTTTGTTAAGAAAATAAAAAATTTGGGTCCTCTTGAATCGGACTTTAAAAAAAAAAATATCAATTAAAATTGCGAAATAATAAATTATGTTTAAAATAAAGGAGTTATGAGAAATGATAATTACGCAACAAAAAAATATTGAAGAAATATATGATATGATAAAACAATATTCAAAAATTTTAGTTGCTGGGTGTGACGGTTGCTGTCAGCCTCCACGCTCGATCAACGAGGCTAAAGTACTAGCACAGATGCTAGAATTAAAAGCTCGGAGCGAAGGAAAGGATCTAAAATGGAAAGCTATAACAGTACTTAGACAATGTGACGATAGAATCGCAGCAACTACCGTCCGACCTTTGATTGAGCAATATGATGCGATAGTATCGTTGTCCTGTGGATTAGGCGTCGTCATGATGAATCGAATATTTGAAAATATTCTTACCTACCCTGCTCAAAATAGTATGTTTGGAGGAGCAGAAAATAATGCAGAAAATACTTTTGCTGAATATTGTGAAACTTGCGGTGAGTGCCTACTTAGTGTTACTGGTGGAGTGTGTCCTATGGCAGGATGCGCCAAAAACTTGAGTAACGGACCATGTGGTGGAACCGTTAACGGTAAATGTGAAGTTGGTGGATATATACATGAATGTGCTTGGATAAAAATATACGAACGCCTTAGAAAATTTAATAGAATGGATCTTTTTACTAAATACCGTCCACCAAGAAACTATAAAATTTGGTCAAGTCCACGGTTTATTGATATTAATAAATCTTATACAAACGAAGAAGAACCAATAGAGGAGGAGAAATAAAGAATGGGAAAAAGACCGGCATATAGTAATTTAGTAAAAACTATGAGGGAAGGTAAATTTTTATTCACTGGTGAATTAGAGCCAAAGAAGATGGTTGATTTGTCCTCCATTCTGCATTCTGCGGAAGAAATGAAGAAAACAGGAAAAATTACTGCTGCTAATGTCACTGATGGACCACAAGGAGATGCATATACATGTTCCATGGTCCCTTGCTACTTAGTTCAAGAAAAAGTTGGTTTAGAATCAATTTGGCAGATGACTGTTCGAGATAGAAATCGAATTGCCTTATTTGGCGATATTTTAGGTGGAGCGATACTAGGCTTAAAAAATATGCTTGCTTTAACTGGAGATCATTCTGCTCTTGGGGACCATCAAAACGCGAGAGCCGTATACGATTTAGATTCTACACAGTTAATTGATCTCGTTTCTAAAATGGTAGATGATGGTACTGATTTAGAGGGAAAAGAAATTGAAGGAGGGAAGATTGAAATGAATGTGGGATGTGCCGCTAATCCAAATTCAAACCCAAGAGAACCCGAAATCTTAAAAGTAGGGAGAAAGGTAGAAGTCGGTGCAGATTTCATTCAAACTCAAACATCTTTTGATGTAGATGATGCCAAAGAATTCCTTAAAGAATTAGAAAAATTCAATGTTCCTGTATTGTTAGGGTTATTTCCTATAAAAAATTACGGAATCGCTTGGTATTTTAACGAATATATTCCTGGTGTTTCAGTTCCAAAGGATCTCTTGAAAGCTTTAAAGAACGCAAAGAAAGAGTACAAAGAAGATAAAAAAAAGCGGAACGAAGTCATCGATAAGATTAATATTGACTTTTTTGAACCATTCATCAAAGAAATTCAGAAAACTACTAAAGCTGCAGGTATTCATTGCATGGCTGTGCATTACGAAAGATTATTTGAGCCTTTATTAAAGAATTTCTAAAAATAAAAAATGATTAGAACAAAATAGTGATAAAATTTTTAAAAAATTTTATCTATACCAAATGGTGAAGTTCATATGAAAAATTTGGATGAAAAAGATAAATGTATATTAGAAATGCTTATAGCTGATTCACGACGTCCATACAGAGAAATAGCTGACGAAGTAGGATTGTCCGAATCAACTGTAAGAAAGCGAGTGATTAAATTACAAAAAGAAAAAGTAATTGAAAAATTCACGATTAAGGTATGTAGAGAGGACGAGCGTTGTATTATAGCATTTATTACGTTAATCCCGAGAAGTCAATCTGAACTAAAACTATTATTACGCGAAACTCAAGTTCTTCCTCAGTGTGAAGAGGTTTATTTTCTCGCGGGAGAATGTGGTATCCTGGTCAAAGTAAATGTTCCTGAAATAAATGAACTGGATGCAGTTATCGAAAGTTTTAGAGGTAGAAGTGATGTTAAGGGTGTGGAGCGAGTTTGCGTAGTGTTAAAGCCAATTAAAACCCTCTCTCAAAATGAAAAGCTTCCTATTTAGGTAATTAATAAAAAATTTCATCCAATCAAGAGTACCACTTTAATTTTTTAGCTCTTATAATAAAATTTCTCGTTTTTTTCAAATTTATCAATTTTTCCAAGATCTTCAAGATAAAAGAGGTGTCCTAAAACTTCGCTTAAAGCCATAAACGAGTTGAGTTCGTCTAAATCCGTTCCAAAATGTATTTGAGAAATTTTCCTTGGGGTTAGTGGATTATTTTTTATTACGTTGGATATATCATTAAGTCTATTTGTGTGATGTTCTTTAATGGCATTAATTCTCTCATGGGGATTGTAGATTATCTCTTGATGGCCTGGAAAAATAATTTTAGGATTCAATTTGTCAATTCTATCTAATGACTGAAGGTATTGATCAAGTACATTCTTGAAATTATAGTCCGCATATTCATCAGCGAGAAAATCAGGTATTATAAAATTACCTATATGAGGTGTTATCCGACTTAATATGTGGTCTCCACTGAAGAGATATTTCCTTTTGGTGTCAAAAACACAGATATGCCCAAAGCTGTGGCCGGGGGTCCAAATAATTTCTAGATCATTTAAAAATTTATCATTATCATATAGAATCTTATCAGGTGCTTGATATTTCCTTAATTTTGGCCAGTATGTAAAGAATTGTACAATTCTTAACCTTTCTTCTTCGCTCAATCCATATTTCTTCATTTCAAAAGAAATCTTTAGAGCCACTTTTTCAATTTCCTCCTTGTTTGACTTATCTGTTTCCCACTCTAAGATTTTATTAGTTATATTATGCATAACGATCTTTAAGTTCGGATTCTTCAGTTTAAATTCTTGAATTAAACCAATATGATCTAAATGGTTATGCGTTATTATACAAACATCGATATCCTCAATACCCAATCCAATCGTATTAATTTCTTGTAGAAATTTCTTCCTCCATGCTGGGCTATTGAAACCTGCATCGATTAGAACATATTTATCTTCTAACCTAAAAAGGTAAATACAAACAAATTTTACCTGAAACGGGACATCAATCTTAATTCGATAAACATCTTCAATTTTATCGATCTCAGATTTTAATTTAAACAAAAAAAGTACCTAGTCATCAATATTTGATCCTTACTTGAATAAATTAAAAAAGCAATTTTTAATTTGCCTTTTGAAAGAACAAATTGAAAAAAAAGATTTATAAGGTAATTCTAATCTTTTAGACCGTAATACATCAGCCAAAAACTAATTAGATAGCCGATCCTAACAATAATCACCATCAATATATCTCCTGGAGCAGTCAAACCCTCTAGTAATCCAAATATACAAAAACATATAGCTCCCAACGATAAGAACAAGAATTTCTTCCTTAATACGCCTGAAGACTGAAAGCTCTTTATTAAAAAACCAAACCCAAGAATAATTAAGACAA
>Ga0209979_1003426_pt1 | contig 14013 bp, 11 predicted proteins | sample AnhtaG_FD_183114 | JGI IMG/M metagenome (GOLD analysis project Ga0209979, IMG submission 183114) | Deep subsurface microbial communities from Anholt, Denmark to uncover new lineages of life (NeLLi) - Anholt_01485 metaG (SPAdes) (version 2) | ecosystem: Environmental > Aquatic > Marine > Oceanic...
ACATACCCCAGAACGATTGTAATCTACTAATGTGAATGGCGAAGACGCTATACTTCCTTTATGAACTAACCGAGCTGGATCCTCTTCGAGATGAATTCTGTTTAAAACGATATCTTTCTTATGATTATTTAATCTAATTGTAATTTTTCCACCATCCGCAAAAGCTTTACCACCTGCTTTGTTGTACTGGCTAATCTGAAACCCTTTAGGTAAATCTGGATAATGATAATTCTTTCGAAAAAACCAAAATTGGTGGTTAATATCGCACTCTAAAGCTAATGCTAATCTGGTAGCAAATTCTATCGTTCTTTGATTAACTACTGGAAGTGAACCGGGTAAGCCTAAACAAATAGGACATACAACCGTGTTAGGATCCGCGTTACGATATTCATTACTACAACTACAAAAAAGTTTTGTTCTTAGATTAGTCAATTGAATATGGACCTCTAATCCTATAATCACTTCGTTAACTTGATTGCTCAGGCTATTTACCTCCTGTTGTTAATGAGGGTCTTTTTCGATAAATTCCTAAATCTTGTTCAAGCTGAAAACCAATATTAAGAATACCTTTTTCATCGAAGTAGTCTCCTATAATCTGAAAACCTATAGGTAAATTATTGCTATCAAACCCACAAGGGATAGAAAGTGCTGGTATTCCCGCTAAATTGATAGAACAAGTTAAAATATCTTGCGTATACATTTCCAGGGGATCATCAACTAGGGATCCAACCTTAAATGCTGTTGAGGGCATAGTTGGACAGACTAAAGCATCGCATTTCTTGAAGGCTTCGATAAAATCATTTTTAATCAGAGATCTAACTTTCAAGGCTTTAATATAGAACATATCATAATATCCTGCCGATAAGGCGTATGTTCCTAAATAAATCCTTCTTCTTACTTCCGGGCCAAAATTAGCTCCTCGCGTGCTACTGAACGCGTCATAAACATTGCTGGAAAGATCGTCACTGTTTTTTCCATATCTTAATCCATCATATCTAGCTAAATTCGAGCTTGCTTCACACATACACAGTAAATAATATGTAGCAATCGTGTATTCTAAATGTGGAATTGAAATCTCAACTGTAGTTGCTCCTAAACTTTCTAATCTCTCGATTGATTGATTTATAGAACTTCTTACCTCGCTTTCAATCCCTTCACCAAAGAATTCTTTTGGAACTCCAAGCACTTTTTTATTAAGAGGTTTTTTTATTTCTTCTGTATACTTATCTACCTTAATATCAACTGAAGTAGAATCGAGAGGGTCTTTACCTGATACGATCTCAAGAATTAAGGCTGAATCGTAAACACATTTTGTAATCGGCCCAATTTGATCCAGTGAATTTGCAAATGCTACTAAGCCATAACGAGATACTCTGCCATAGGTAGGTTTTAACCCTACAACTCCACAAAACGCTGCAGGGCATCTAATACTCCCTCCCGTATCGCTCCCTAATGCAAAAACAGCTTGACCTGAAGCAACTGCTGAAGCAGATCCTCCACTAGATCCTCCTGGAACTCTATTTAAGTCCCACGGATTATAAGTAGGTCCATAACAACTATTTTCTGTAGAGCCTCCCATCGCAAACTCATCCATATTTGTGTTACCAATATGGATTGCTCCTTCTTTTATTAGACGATCAATAACAGATGCATTGTAAGGAGGACGAAATCCTTCCAATATTTTTGAGCCACAAGTCGTTGGAAACCCATTTACACAGATTAAATCTTTATTTGCAAGCGTTAACCCATAAAGCCTTCCGATATCTTTGTTTTTTTTAAGATTTAAATCGTGTTCTTTTGCTTTTTTAAGTGCCGTATTTTTTGATAAATTAACATACGAATGAATTAAATGATCAATTGATTCTATTCTGTCATAGCTCGATTGAACTACATCTTGAACTGTTATTTCTTTATTCTTGATTTTTTCAAGTAGTTCATAGCCCATGTAATTGGATAATTCCATATCAACTAACCATCCTTTTAAATATATTAGAAGCAGTGTTTCTTAAATAATTCATCGAAAACAATTCTTGGTTTTATAACTTCCTTATAATAAGAAAGTAAGCTAAAAAAGCTTACGCTTTACTTATGGCGCTTTTCGAAGCATAGTCCTGGGAAATGGGATAGCGTCTTTAATATTATCCAAACCGCACATCCATTGGACGACACGTTCCACCCCTAAACCGTAACCCGAGTGAGGAACGCTGCCATAACTTCTCAATGCAAAATACCAGCTATAATTCTCAGGGTCTTCACCATCAGCTTCCAATCTTCTTTTCATGTCCTCGACCAATAAACTTCTTTCCGAGCCCCCAATAATTTCACAATAGCCTTCTGGAGCTAACATATCAAAACATAACGCTTCTTTGGGATTTTCCTTGCTTGGCGGTTTGTAAAATCCCATAATCTCCGTTGGATAATGCGTTACGATTACAGGGACTTTGAAGTGTTCAGCTATTTTTTCCTCTTCTTTTGTTCTTAAGTCCTTACCCCATGGGACATTCATCTGGTATTTATCATTAAGGATTTCTAATGCTTCAACATACTTGATTGTAGGGTAATCAGCTTTAGCGTAATGTTCGAGTAATTTAATGTCTCTTTCTAATATTTCAAGTTCTTTCTTGTTGTGCTTTAAAACTTCTTGGACTATAAATCTAATCTCATCTTTAGCAACTTCAGTAATATCTTCGAGTGTCATCCACGCAGCTTCCATTTCTGCCATCCAAAATTCTGCCAAATGTCTCGAAGTTTTTGACTTCTCAGCTCGGAATGTTGGGCCCATATTATAAATCTTTCCCAGAGAGAAGATACCAGCCTCAGCATACAACTGCCATGTTTGACTAAGATACATTATATCATCAAAATATTTAACTTCAAATAATGTAGCACCACCTTCAGATTGGCTAGGTTGGAAAATAGGCGCATCAAATTCGTAATAACCACGACCTCTAAAAAAGCTATGAATTGCTCCGACTATTGTGTGACGTATTTTTAAAACGGCGTTCAGTTTTCTTGATCTTATCCATAGATGTCTATTGTCATATAAAAGCTCAGGCGATTGGTGTTCTGTAATAGGGAATGGATCGGCAATTTGGACAATTTCCATCTCCGATACAGAGACTTCAAACCCAGTGGGAGCTCTCACATCTTCCTTTAACTCGCCAGAAACCTTAACTGAAGATTCAATTGTTAGTTTTTCTGCTTTTTCAAAAATTTCTAGATTTTTACTTTTAGGAACGACGCATTGAATTATATCCGATTCGTCCCTCAACACGATGAAAACAAACTTATTTGAGGCTCTTTGTCGATATATCCATCCCCTTAAATTAACTTTACCAGATCCTTTTTTCAAAGCCTCTTCAATTGTTATATATTCAGATTCTTTCATTTTCAACAATTAGAATATTAGATAATTAAAAAAATGAATTTTTTTAATGCTTGTTCATTTAGAATAAAGCATAAAATAATAAATTTTTGAAGTATTAGAACAAGAAAAGAAATCTTATACTATAAATACTGCCGCGACAACGACTGAAGCCCATTCGTTTTCTTTTTTACTTGTAGCATGTTCAGTAATATGCTTCGTTTCAACGATTTTTCCCCCCATTTTAAACACTTCGCGTTTCTCATCATAGTCTGCTTCGGGATTAAAATCAATACCAAGAGTTGTAGCTAACATTTCAGCTGCCAATTCTTCAGTGTAATTTCCTAATTTTTCAGGTTTTGCGTCATACATATGATGTTCGCTTAAATATCCATATTGATCTTTATCGGAGGGTTTTGCAATTCCAATAGAAGCAGAAATCATTTGGTTTAATTTATTCGAGTCCGCTCTAGATAATACAGTATAAACGATTTGTCCGGGGCGCAACTGTTTAAATCCTGCTTCCTTATTTATTTCAATACAATGAGGAGGTAAAATTGAAGAAACATTCACTAAATTGTACTTTTCTATTCCAGCATTTCTTAATGATTGTTCAAAAGCGCCTAACTTGGACTTATGGCGGCCTATTCCTTTTACAAAAAAAACTTTTTTAGGGACGAGAGACATAGTTTAAGACAATACTTTCTTTATTTCCTATTTTATTTTAAAATAAATATTATTTAATATTATTATTCTACGTTTTGTAAGTATTTAGAAAAAATATTCATGTAAAGACATTTCTCAGCTTCCATTTCTGGAGTTGACATGGGTTTTTCTGTAAACTCAACATTACTTTCTCTGATAATTACGACAGGAGTTCTTTGATCTGCTTCATTCAATAAAAATTGTGCGGCACTAGCTAAATCATCTGCTATAGCCCTTGTTGTGATTTCCATCGGACGATTGAATAAATCCGGATGTCCTATTAAATCTTCGATTGGTTCAAATCCTGCTGTTGCAATAGCAATTCCTATCGTACCCTTTCTTAAAGGTTGAACTCTTGAGTCAGCAATAATTAAACCAAGATTATTTAGGTTGTATTTCTTTTTTAGGTTATCGCGATATTCCCAAACTACTTTCTTTAAGTTGTTTGGTAGTAATACAACCTTATCGAGTCCAGCATTGGATTGATCTATTCCAGCATTAGCGATTAAGAAATCATTAATTTTCGCCAATATAACATGCGTCATTCCGCCTATAATCATTGACGCTTCCCTTATTATTAGTTCCACATATCTTTCGTCCATGTCGTATAGTTCAGATAGGTTTTTTGCCTTTAGAGAAATCTTTTTTACATCGGATAAACTAACTACTCTTCCTTGGGAGGTTGCAACAACTTTTTCGGCTATAACGACAATGTCGCCTTCTTTTAGTGATTTTCCTTGCACATCTAATTCTGATAGAATTATATCGAGGAGTGGGTCTCCTTTTTTAATCAAGGGAAGTTTCAGTGCAAATAACTCCATTATAATAAAAAGAATTAAACTTATTTGAAATAGTTTTTTTAAAATATCGTTAACCATGAATGAAATATATGCAAAATTTTTCAAGTTCTTAGAAATTGGCGATAATTACCCTACAATCGTTATAGGAGTGTTAAATTTGAGTCCCGAATCATTCTATCAAGGCTCTGTGTACGAAAATGCAGAAAAACTAGAATTTGCAGCTAAGAATATGATTAAAAATGGTGCAGCAATACTGGACCTAGGTGCTAGATCAACCGCTCCTTGGTCGGGGAAGATAACCCTTGAGGAAGAAATTAGCCGTATGGAATCAGCAATGAACTGTGTATGTAAAATTATCCCAGATAATATCATTTTATCAATTGATACTCAATACAGAAGAGTAGCTCAGAGAGCCTTGGAAATTTCAGCCAAATTTAAGAAAAAAATCATTGTTAACGATGTAAGTTGCTTAAAAACTGATCCTGGTTTAGCTGATTTTGTTACAGAAAACAATCTGCCCATTATTTTAATGGCTTCAAAGAAAGTTCCGGGAGATTTATTGACAACTGATGAAATAAAACTTGAATTTAACAAAACTATTAAGTTGCTGGAAAACAGAGGATACGACTTAAAAAAAATAATTCTCGATCCCGGAATTGGAAGGTGGGTTGATAAAAAAACACCTGAATTTGATTTGAAAATTATTGGGAATTTAGATAAACTCCGATCTCTTAAAAGACCAATATTAGTAGCAATTTCCAGAAAATCATTTATAGGTGCGACATTAGATATCACCGAACCAGAAAAAAGATTAAATGGAACTCTCTCAGCGACAGCAATAGCAATTTATAAAGGAGCACACATAATTCGGACTCATGATGTGAATCAGCAATTGACGGAAATTATGAAAATAGCTGAAGAAATCAGAAAAAACAAGTAAACACTCTATAGTTTTTGATATAAAATTGGGGGCAATAGAATGCTACATAATTATAATACTAAGATGTCTTAGCAGATATCAACTATTCAAAACAAATTTTAAGATTTTTTAGTATTTAATGTTCATAAAATCTATTAATTATTGATTTCAAGCTATTAAAAAATGTGCTAACATTTATAATCTCGCATTACCTTATATTATATGTAAATTGTTAAAATATCGCCTTAGTTTCAACTTTATTTGATATATTTACCTTTACATCACTTATAATGAGATTAGATTTTTATGCCTGATAACGAACCTAATCAAGACACGTACGATGCTGATGACATTAAGGTTCTGAAAGGTTTGGAAGGTGTTAGAAAACGTCCAGCTATGTATATAGGAGATCAGGGTAAAAAAGGATTACATCATCTTATTTTTGAAGTTCTTGATAACGCTGTAGACGAAGCTATTGGTGGACATGCCAATGAAATCAAAGTCACTCTTTATAAAGATAATTCTGTTCTTATTTACGATAATGGCCGAGGTATTCCTATTGATATTCATCCCGAATATAATCAGCCTGCCCTTGAAGTAATAATGGAACATTTGCATTCTGGAGGAAAGTTTGATAATAAAAGTTATAAAATTTCCGGAGGTTTACATGGAGTTGGGCTTTCCGTTGTTAATGCACTTACTGAATGGATGGATGTAGAAATTTGTAGAGATGGACAACTATACAAACAAAGATTTTCTAAAGGAAAAAAAGTATCAGAACCAGAAATAACTAAAATAGAAAACCAAAAATCGTATACTAAAATATGCTTTTATCCGGATGACACAATATTTGAATTTGACAAAAACGAAGTAATTTATAATCCTTCTACCGTAGCAAATAGAATGCGAGAACTTGCGTTCCTTACTCCTCAATCTCGGTTTGAGCTTCATAATAAAATTAAAGATGAGAAAGAAGAGTTTTTTTACGAAGGCGGAATTAAAGAGTTTATTTCTTATTTGAATAAGGATAAGCAACCTCTCCACAATGACATCATTTATATAAGCGATTCGGCCAAAGATGGAAGTGGTTCAGTTATTTACTGCGATCTTGCAATGCAATATAATACTACCTATCAAACTAATATTCTCACCTATGCTAACACAATTAATACCGTAGAGGGTGGCGTTCATCTTACAGGGTTTAAATCCGCACTTACAAGAACGTTTAATTCCTACATTGAAAACTTCATGGAAAAGAAGTATAAAGAACATGTTCTAAGCGGTGCTGATACCAGAGAAGGATTGTCCGCAGTTATTTCTATTAAATTACCAGATCCACAATTTGAAAGCCAAACAAAAATCAAACTGGGTAATCCTGATGTCAGACAGATCGTAAGTCAAATAGTTACTGACAGATTGACTCAATACTTAGAGGAACAACCCCTCGTAGCTAAAAAAATTGTATTAAAAACGATTAATGCGAAATTGGCAAGAGAAGCTGCCCAAAAAGCTAGATTACTGATCCGTAGAAAATCCGTATTGGATAGCGCGAGAATGCCTGGCAAACTAGCTGATTGCTCGTCAAACGATCCAAAAGAGTGTGAAATTTTCATAGTTGAAGGTAATTCAGCAGGAGGATCAGCCAAACAAGGAAGAGATAGAGGTTATCAGGCGATACTACCTTTAAGAGGTAAAATATTAAACGTAGAAAAAGCTCGAATGGATAAAATCCTGCAGAATAATGAAATAATTTCAATTATTAAAGCATTAGGAATAGGAATGGAAGGACTAAATGAAGTTAATGGCACACCTAACGGTAATGGAAATGATGAGGATTCCGAAGAAGCAGAACCGGAATTTGATTTAAGTAAATTGCGCTATCATAAGACTATAATAATGTGCGACGCGGATATTGATGGGTTCCATATTGAAACGCTCCTACTGACTTTTTTCTTTAGATACATGCGCGCCTTAATAGATGGGGGTTTTCTCTATATTGCCGTTCCACCGCTCTATAAGGTATCATATAGAAAATCTAAAAAATATGTTTTTTCAGATAAGGAAAAAGAAACATTTGTCCAAGAAATTATTACAAAACACAAACTAAAGGATTCAAGCTCTATAAAAGTCCAGAGATATAAAGGTTTGGGAGAAATGAACCCTGAAGAATTATATGATACAACAATGAATAAAGAAACGAGGACTTTAAAGAAAGTTACTTACGAAGATTATATTGAAACTGATTTGATCTTTACAAAATTAATGGGCAAAGAAGTCTTATCCCGTAAAAAATACATTTTTGCCAATTTTGATGAGGTTAATGTTTTAGACATTTAAATTTGTTCTTTTATCTTTTTATTAAAAAATTAGGTCGTGAATATGACAACAGAAAATATAGACGAAATTTCTCTAAAAGATGAAATGAAGAGTAGTTATATAGATTATGCAATGTCAGTCGTCGTCGGACGCGCTATTCCTGATGTACGAGATGGGCTTAAGCCGGTACATCGTAGAATCATATATGCAATGACCGATAATAATCAATTCTACAACACCCCTCATGTAAAATCTGCGAGAATTGTAGGGGAAACAATGGGTAAGTATCATCCTCATGGAGATGCTGCGGTATATAATAGCTTAGTTCGTTTAGCGCAAAATTTTTCGATGAGATATCCATTAATTCACCCTCAAGGAAATTTTGGTTCAATTGATGGAGATCCTCCTGCTGCTATGCGTTATACAGAAGCACGGCTAGCACAAATAGCAAATGAGTTAATAGAAGATCTAGATAATGATACGGTTGACTTTCAGCAGAATTTTGACGACAGTCTTCAAGAACCCGTGTTTTTACCTGCCAAACTTCCAAATCTTTTGATCAACGGAACAAAAGGTATCGCAGTTGGAATGGCAACATCTATGCCCCCACATAATCTAACCGAAGTATGCCAAGGAATAATGGCCACTGTTGATGATCCAGAAATATCCGTAGAAGAACTCATGGAAATAATTAAGGGCCCTGATTTTCCTACGGGAGGAACCATTATAGATACAAATGGTATATACACTGCTTATTCAATAGGAACGGGAAGTCTTACATTGAAAGGAACAGTTGAACTTGAGACTAAAGGGAATAAAAATAGTCTAATCATTACAGAAATCCCCTACTTAATAAATAAAACAACTCTCGTAGAATCTATTGCTAAATTAATTAAAGATGGTGTCCTTAAAGATATTCGCGATTTAAGAGACGAGTCTGACAGGAAAGGAATGCGCGTCGTAATCGATTTAAAGAAAAATGCTCAACCTGTCATAATTAAAAACATTCTATTTAAAAGAACCAGACTTCAGACAAACATTAGCATAAATAATCTAGTTTTGATAAATAATGGGAAACAACCTAAAATTCTCAATCTAAAAGAAATTATCGACGAATATATTGGACACCGCCTTATTGTTATTACTAAAAGAATTCAGTTTTACCTTAAAAAAGCTAAAGCTCGGCTCCATCGAGTCGAAGGTCTCTTAATTGCTTTACGCAATATTGATGAAGTTGTAAAAATAATTAAGAGCTCTAGCGATACCAATGATGCGAAGCAAAAATTAAAAGTCGTCTATAAATTAAGCGATATTCAAGTTCAAGCCATACTGAGTATGCCACTATCGCGTTTAACTAATTTAGAGCAACAGAAATTAGTGGACGAAGCAAAAACACTGAATGAAAACATAAAAGAATATGAAAAGATACTAGAAAGCAAAAATATTCGATTAGATATTATTAAGCAAGAACTAACAGATTTAAGTAAAAAATATGGGGATAAAAGAAAAACGAGAATCGAAATTATCGAGGAGAAAGACGTAAGAGAGATTAAAAGACAAGACCTAGTCAAAAATCTACCAACAATTATAATTTTTACAAAAAATCAGTACATTAAAAGAATCTCGGTAGAAGACTATCGTTCTCAAGGACGGGGTGGTCGTGGAAAAAAAGGAATGACCGTACGTGAGGAAGATATCATAGACAATTTGTTTGTCTGCTATACTCACGATACTATCCTCATTTTTACATCTAAAGGGCGCGTTTATTCATTAAAATGTTTTGAAATTCTATTACAGCAACGCACTGCAAGAGGAAAACCTATTATTAATCTGATTCCTCTCCAAGAAGGAGAAAGAATATCCGAAATGATCCCAATCCATAACTTTAACACTAACGAAATGCTCATTATGACCACGAAAAACGGAATCATAAAGAAAAGTCCTTTAAGGTTATTTTCAAAATTTAAGAGCACGGGTGTTAGAGCTCAAAAGATAAGACCAAATGATGAATTAATAAGCGTGAAAAGACTTTCAAACGAGCTCCAAGATATTTTCATCGCAACTAAGTTGGGTTATGCGGTCAGATTCGACGAATCGGAATTACGAGAGTTAGGAAGAACATCGATGGGCGTGAAGGGTGCCGAATTAAGAGAGGGTGATGAAGTGATTGATTGTTTACTCGTAAATGATGATAACATTATTCTGACACTGACCGAAAAGGGTTACGGACAAAGAACCTACTTAAAAGAATATCGGAAAACGGGTCGCGCTGCTAAAGGGGTAATAAATATTACTCTAAATCCTGCAAAAAAAGATAAGGTCATTGCAATAAAAATTGCAAAACTTATGGATATTTTGATAGGTACTGAGCAAGGACAAGTCATAAGGGTGCCTGTAGACACGATAAGAATTACTCATAGAAAAGCGAAAGGAGTTAGAGTAATAAAACTTTATGCTAATGATTCTGTTGTCGCAATTGGTAAGTGTGCAACAAAAATCGATGAAATAGACGAAGTAGACGAATTAAACGAAATAAAAGCAGAAGCAGAAGTAGAAGTAGAAGTAGAAGCAGAAGCAGAAGTAGAAGCAGAAGTAGAAGCAGAAGTAGAAGCAGAAGTAGAAGCAGAAGTAGAAGCAGAAGTAGAAGCAGAAGTAGAAGCAGAAGTAGAAGAAAAAGTAGAAGCAGAAGTAGAAGAAAAAGTAGAAGAAAAAGTAGAAGCAGAAGTAGAAGAAAAAGTAGAAGCAGAAGAAGAAAAATAAAGAATCATAATTCTTTTGGAGTTCTATTTACTAAGGTATGGAACTGAACATAAAAATATAAATTCGTCTTTACCAAGATTTGCTATTCCATGCTTCTCATTTGGAGGAATATAAATTACATCTCCATTTTCAACTATTTCCTCTGTTCCAGAATCGTTGTAAAACTTACCTTTACCACTTAATATATAAATTTCATGGTCTTGAGGGTGATTATGAAGAGGTACTTCAGTTTTAGGCTTAATTTCAAATCGTCTCATTGCAAAATTTTTAGCCCCGTCATGTTCATCGTCAATTAACCATCTCACATACACATTCTCTACGGGAGTACCATTGCTTAATACTGCGGGTTTATTCTCCACTTGTTTATAATTTTTTTTTTTCATAATTAAATTAATTTTTAATCTAATAAAATAATATCATATATTAATTGATATTCGTATCAAGGGTTTTGACTTATGAAGACTGAATTTAATATTGGGTTTGATTATTCTCATCAGAATAAATTAACGATTGAGGATCCTGGCTTTAATGACTTTGTAGAATATCTCTTTAATTCGGACTTAAAGTTGGGAAAAATTGAAGCAGGAATTACTTACGAAAAATTATCCGATTACAACGTATTTATTATCGGGGTTCCCATTGCTGAGGCGTATTTAAGTTCTGAAGAAATTGAATATTTAATTAGATATGTTAATGATGGAGGATCTCTTTTAGTTGTAAACGATAAGGGAGGAGATATCGAAAACCATAATAATTTAAATGATTTAACAAATATTTTTGGCATAGGATTCAATCCTGATCAGCTTTTTGATAACGAAAATTATTCAAAAGACATCTCTCGTCCAATAATTAAAGTTTTTAAAACTCATTTTATTACACGAGATATCAGCCAAATTATTCATTCTAATGGATGCACTATAGAGATCGATAAATCAGTCGAAACCGAAGATATCGATGTTACTGCTATAGCATTCTCATCTGAAGAATCCGCTTGGCATAAAGTTTTTGACGGTGAGGAATGGGTGGACGAACCTGTAGAGAGTGCTCCTATAATTGCAATAGGGCACTATGGTATGGGAAAAATCGTAGCTATTGGAAACTTGTCATTATTTTCTGGTTTTCACGCTTTATACGGTATTCACGCTGCGGATAACTTTAAATTGATCTCTAACATAATATCTTGGCTGATGAATAAAGCCCATTCTCAAGAAGCGCAACTATTGCAATCTATATTCATAACAGTTCCAGTTGAACAAGATTTGTATTATTGGATGAAAGAAAAACTTGACGAAGAAAGATGGAAAAATATCGAAGAAATCGTAAACTTCGCGCTTAAAGTCGTTAAATTTAGGGTGAGAAAACACGATAGTGAAGAAGAATAAATTTATATGAACTAAAGTAACTCAATTTAATTTGTATAGGCTAACTGAATGATACAAACAGATAAAGAGGAAATCTTAATCGGATTATTGTCTGATACACATGTCCCCCAAAGAACGACCAACCTACCTGATGTAGTGTTAGATGATTTTAAGAGAAGAAATGTTGATTACGTATTTCATATGGGAGATTTCACCACTTTTGAAGTATATGAGAAACTTATTGAAACCTTTGGAAGTGGTAAAGTCGTAGCAGTTCGAGGTAATATGGATTTTGATTCTAATTTGAAGAAAACTCTACCCGAGAAATTAGAATTTAAAATTTACAATTATAAAGTCTTAATGCTTCACGGAATGGGTGGTCCAAATATTATAATAAAAAGGTTGATTAAAAAACTAGATTTGCTTAATTCTGATTACGATATCGTAATTTTTGGGCACACTCATAGACCAGTTAATGAAAAACAAAATGGAATTTTATTTTTTAACCCAGGAACCACAACACCCATAGATAACAAATTTACTGTTATAAGTTCCTATGGTTATCTTAGAATTTCAAATGAAAAAGTAGAGTCTGAAATTGTCTACTTGTAATATAAAACATGTTAATAGATGATAGAATTAAAAAAAGTTGCTAAACACTTTTTATTAAAATGCTTTTGAATCCATTGCCTTTCCGCTTAACTTCTTATAGTGATTTAACACAGCCTGTCGAGCAGCGTAAACAAAAGCTCTTTTTACGTTTACCCCCGTAATAGCTATTGTTTCATAAATTAAGCAATGGTCAAGTTTTGCGGTATCGAGTACTTGCCTTAACTTAGAAATCTCTACTATATCTTCTAAATCTCTTTTGTTTGCTAAAACTACTATTGGCACTTCAGGTGGATCGAAAAGTGCTGGTGGGATTAATTTATTTCCATAGAATTTAAGTAATTCTTTAAGAGACCATATGTTCTCTCCCCATTGATCTATTAGACTGTCCCAAGTGAATATCACTGCGTCTGTGCCTTTTAAAACTGTTTGACGCTGGAATTTGTGCCTTCTTTGTCCAGCTACTGTGTAAACTTGAAAAACCACATTAGATACTCTTGCTACTACACGATCAAAAAATAAAGTCCGTCCAGTAGGGTCTTGAATCTGTTGCATATCTCCACTTGCAAGACCTTCTCGATTATAGACCCATTCTAATGCCGTGGTTTTACCTCCGAGAGAAGGGCCATAAAAACAAATCTTAAAGACTAAAGTACCGTCTCCTCGTCTACTTGGCAATGGTTATGACCTCTTTTACCTTTAAATCAAGTTTGATTTTATAAACTAATAATAATAATTATTTATTAAACTTTGTAAATCAAAAAGTTTTTTCTTCTGAATAAGCCTTAATAAAAGGGATTATGATAACGACCTTGATCTTGCCTATCTTGGGAATCTATAAATTTCTGTCTTAATTCTTTATCGATTAGGCCCTCTATGTGGCAAAGATACTCGTATTCATCTTTAACACACAGCGTTATCGCGACTCCGCGTTTATTCATGCGAGAAGTCCTTCCAATACGGTGAATATAATTTTCTGGATATTTAGGAATGTCGTAATTAAACACGTGAGAAATATTATTAATATCTAATCCTCGAGCGGCTACATCAGTTGCGATGAGTAAATTTATTCTGTGATCCTTAAAAGCTTTTAAAATTTTTTCTCTTTGATATTGGGACAAATCTCCAGAAATGAGATCTACTTTGTAATCGAAATTTCCCAAATTTCTTAACTTGTTG
>Ga0209979_1003427_pt1 | contig 14010 bp, 13 predicted proteins | sample AnhtaG_FD_183114 | JGI IMG/M metagenome (GOLD analysis project Ga0209979, IMG submission 183114) | Deep subsurface microbial communities from Anholt, Denmark to uncover new lineages of life (NeLLi) - Anholt_01485 metaG (SPAdes) (version 2) | ecosystem: Environmental > Aquatic > Marine > Oceanic...
TAGCTGATTTCTAATTATATCAAGGGCTGCTTCTTTATTTTTCTGTGTCTTGAAAATTGCCACTTTTGGGTCTCTATAATCTAGTGCTTTTTTATTAGTATAATAATAAAAAAGATTCCTTTGGCTACAAACCAAAAACATAGAGTCATGGTTTAAATCATTAATATTATTAATGAATTTTATACATTCATAGGGGAAATAGTCATCTACAGTGGTAACTTTATATCTCCAATAGAATTTATAACTTTCTTGATAGTGGTAAAAGTTAATAAAAACTGTAATTGCACAAATTACAAGAATAGCAATTTGAAGATGATGACTTTTCTTTTTAATAAATTCCCAACCAAAAAGAAATATTGCTCCCAAGATGAATGGATATAGTGTTAAAATATATCTTGTCCAAAAGCCTCCCCTAATTTCTAAAGAAAAGCATGAAAGGATAAACACAAAAGCAAGAGCTATCTCCCATCGTTTTCTTTTTTTTATAGTTATAAAAAAATAAATGAGTAATGGGATTGCAAGCAAGTTTAAAATCCCAATATTTTCAAAATCAAAGAATAAACTTAAATAGCGTTTCAACCATAATGTCATATCAACAATCCTTCTGTTGGCAATCCATTAATGTTCATCCCCACCACGTTATCTCTCTATTGAAAAATATCCATCCATATCCCCAAAAAATATCCAAAATATAGTGCAGCCAGCCAAATACAATGATTAAGAAAGAAACAAAGGTTGTTTTTGTTAATTTGTATGTCAAATTACCCTTCAAAAAAATGAAAAGTGCCAGACAATTAAAAACTACGAGTACTGCTCCAATAGTGTGAGCGAACGCTGCCAGGCCGGAAAAGACTCCCAGGAGAAAAAAAGATAAAAAATCCTTTTTTTCAATAGAATAAGCAAGGAAAATCCAGGAAATAATGAGAAGAAAGATTCTGTAAGAATCTAAATGTTGCGTTATTAAAGTTTGGAAAAAAGAGAATCCGGACAGGAGAGCGAATACCCCGAGGAGAGCCAGATATTTGCTTTTTTTTGAAAGCCAGAAGAACATAACAGCTAAAATCAATAGAGTATAATATGCACTGATGCTTTTATAATATAAGTCTTTTTCTGCACTAAAAAAGTTGTCAACAATCTTCTCCCATGTCAGCAGAAGTGAAAAAGAGGGAGCATGACTCGTACCGTAATAAAAGCCAGTTTTTGGATAATGACGTATCCATCTATATTCTAATGATTTTTCTTTAAAGATAATTTTTCCTAAAGTTCCGTACCTAAGAGCATCGGTCCCATCAAGGGGGGTTTGTAGAGTATTAGTAAGATAAAGATATAGGAATATTGATAAAAGAATAAAAATAATTGATAAAAATAGGATATTTTTTATTTGCAGAGAAGTGTTTAATTTTTTAAAGATATTTTTTGTGTTTATTATTTTCTTAATTATATCGTCCCATAAGGCAGAAAAGTATTTTCTTCCTAAGAATGACAAAAACATAAAACAGATAAATATTGACATAAAATAAAATAAATAGGACTGATGAGGCAGGAAAAGTAATAGATAATATAATATAAGCGAAGTAAACACAGGCCCCAGGCCTAAAGAATATAAAAGAAGTTCTAAGTTTGAATGAGTGCTTCTTTCATTAAAGCGCATCAAAACAACGCAAATAATTACAGAAAAAATAATGTTGGTTAAAATAAATTCGATTAAAAATAAGATCATTTTAATTTTTCAATTTTTTGTTCTCTCTTTAAGAAAACATCTAATTTTTCTGAAATTGAGTCTATTTTTAGTCTTTTATATAATGTTAAAACTGAATTTAAATCTTTTCCATTTACTCCGAAGTATTTAATCAAATACTTTTTTCTATACCAGCCAGCCTTTCCCAATTCCTTCTCTGCCTTATCTTGGTTCTTACGGTATTGTTTATAAATCGATGCCTTTGTAAAATGCCATCCGAAGCTTAAAAAATCTATTGTTTTTTCAATAAAATTTCTTTTTCCATAATCGAGAAACACCGGAGTATAAGATGTAAACCTGTATATTATTATAAAAACAATGATTAAGCTTATAAATGAAATTAGAAAAAACTTGAATTTTTTATTAAGCACAGATTTTGTTTTCAGGTTATTCACACAGAACTGTATAGATAAAATAGTAATTGTTTGTGTTACGTAACGATCTTATTTTTTTTGTGATATTTCTTGAATTTTAAGTCCCTTTTTCTTATAGTTCTTCCCGCAATTTTCACAATCCGCTTTTTCTTGAGATTCAGGTGAGTTTGATAAATCTAGTCTTATTCCACAATAACACATCCAGCCCTGAACTTTGGCTGGAAGTCCATATACAAGCGCATAATCAGGTACATCTTTATTCACTAATGCCCCTGCTCCAATAAAAGAATATTGTCCTATGGTATTTCCACAAATTATGGTTGAGTTAGCTCCTAAAGATGCTCCTTTTTTCACTAAGGTCTTCTTATATTCATCTTTCCGAGGCCAGTGACTCCGAGGGTTTGTAACATTTGTGAAAACCATAGAAGGGCCACAAAAGACATCATCTTCTAAAATTACTCCTGTATATACTGAGACATTGTTTTGTATTTTAACATTGTTCCCGATAGTGACATCCGGTCCAATGACTACATTCTGTCCAATGTTGCAGCCTTGTCCCACTATTGAATTTTTTAAAACATGAGAAAAATGCCATATTTTAGTACCTTCACCAATCTCTACACCATCGTCTACAAACGAGCTCTCATGGACAAAATACTTGTTTTGTTTTTCTTCTGTAAACCTGTAGACTTCTCCATTTTTCTTTAGAGATTCTTGACATGCCTCCAATATTTTAAGCACCCTGAGGCCGCTGTGTCCATCTGTTTTGGGAGCTTTTCTAGAAGCGATACATTCAATAAAATGTTTACATTCTGATCTTAAGGGTTCTTTTTGCTCGAAACTTATAGGTTCGGCTTCTTCCGGGCGGGGGACTGGAAGCCTTTTGATCCAGTCAATTTTATGACTGTACATAAGCAGCTTATTCTCGGGATCAACATCATTAAATACAATCATTTTTTTATCACCGATGATTATCAATTTCTGTTCTTTATAGGGATGAAGCCAGGAGACAAATATATGGGCTTTAGTTCCACTTGGAAAATTCATAGTAGTAACTGTTACATCGGTGATATGTGGATTTAGATAATTACCTCCGTGGGCTGATACTTCATCGGGCATTTCTCCTAATAGATCAAGAATTATAGATATATCATGAGGAGCAAAACTCCAGAGGATATTTTCTTCTGTTCTTATTTTTCCAAGATTCAAACGGTTTGAGTAAATATAGTTGATCTTTCCTAGTTCTCCTTTGTTGACTATCTTATTTAATTTTATAACGGCAGGATGATATTCAAGAATATGCCCTACCATCAGAATTTTATCCTTTTCTTTAGCAAGGGAAACTAATTCCTCTCCTTCCCTATAATTTAAAGATATAGGTTTTTCTACAAACACGTCTTTATTTGCTAAAAGAGCTTCCTTAGCAAGAGTATAGTGGGTTACTGCTGGTGTGGCGATGACCACTGCCTCAATTTCAATTTTTTCCAGTAATGTTTTATAGTTGTTATGGATATTTAGATCAGGGTATTTTTCCTTGAATGATTTCAGCCTTTTTTCATCCTCATCACAAATTGTGTGAAGTGAATTTAATTCATAGAAATTACGAACCAAGTTTTTTCCCCAGTATCCACATCCTACAATTGCGATATTTTTTTTCATTTTATTGCTCCTTAATTCAAAGTTTTATCATTTTTAGAGGCTACCGCTGTTAGGAAGATCAACTTAGATATTAAATACTTTTAATCTGGATTCAGGAAGGAATTGAATAGCGATATTTGGAGGAGTAATTCACATGTAGTGTTACTCAACCTTTTACTTTTTGTTTTTCTAGATATTCAAGGAAGAATGCGAGCATGGCAAAAATCAACAAGCTCAATATGCCAGCAATCAAGATGTTGAGTGTCTTCTTGGGGAATACCGGAGATAGTGAAGCTGTTGGCTCTTTAATAAGTTTAGCATAATCTAGTTTCCCTTTATTTTCATTCAAATTTATAATTTTGTTTTCTAACTGCTTTATTCTTTTTTCTTTGTCCTCTATTTCTAGATTTATATTCTCTTCCTCTATTTTTTTACTGCTTAGCAACTCATTTAAGGTATTATAATTCATTATGTTTTGTAGAATTTCATTAGAATAAAGAAGCAAGGCTAGACTTTCGGATACGCTCCTATTTTCTTTCTTTAAGCTCGAAACAGGTTCTTCTTCTAGTGATTGAATTCTCTGCTTTATTTCACTCATTTCATTTTCATTCATATTTTTCTCCCTTTTTTTAGGTATAATAAACTATAATGAATTGTCTAAATATTTCAAGGGATATTTTTTTAATTCAAGAAATGCACAGTACAATCTTAAACTTTTTTTGATGGCAGAATTAAATTAATAAGAAAAAGAAAAGATATTAAAGATAATATCACAATCCATACTGTTTTTTCAGAAAAGGAAGTAAAAAGATTAGCACTGACAGGGCTTTCATAGTGTTTACTCTTATCAATTATTGCCTCTGATTCGTGAAGAATATCATTATTCCAACTATAAACCGATTTTTCGATACTATTTTTAAAGTATTTCTCGAGTATGAGATTTTCCTTATAGGCAATAAAATAGGATTCTTTCTTATCATTTAGTTTTAAGGTGGATTTCCCTTTTCCAAGATAAGTATCACGTCGGAAAATATGAACACGAAGCTCATGCATAAAGGGATCAGTAATAGGACTATACTCTTTTATGAATTGCTCATAATCTTTATCAATAGATTCATTCAATATTTGTGCATATTGCTTTCCCTTGAGACTATCTGTCCTTTGTAAGTTTTTAGGACTTAGGCGTGAATAAAACATCCCAATTTCCGTGTCCTTATGTTTATATCCGAATTCACTCATCGCCTCTTCTTTTTGAAGAAAGGATAACAAGGGAATTTTTTTTGTATAGCGATATACGCGGTCAGGAGTATTTGAAACACATAATCCTAGAATTATAAGGCAAGAAGCAAAAATAGAGGAAAAGATCCTTAGGGATTTCAGATTTATTTTTTCTGATATGATTTTAGGCACAACCACTTTCCAGACTGCTAACTGAAATAATCCCCCAGATAAAGCATTAAGGCCGGCATCACGAAAGTCCCAGTATCTTTCAGGCGTTATCCACTGCAGTATTTCATCAATTGTCCCAATAAACAAAGCAAAGAGAGTTGCTGTGATGTAAATGCTTTTATCTCTTACATGATGACTCAGTGCTTTAAAGAGAAAAAATCCAAGCAATCCATACTCAACAAAATGGACAGCCTCTTCTGGAATTTTCCACAACTTTAAAGTAAAGTAAATGTAAAGACCTGCAATGATAAAAAGCCATATATAACGTGATAAAGATCTGATTTTAAGCTTGAAGATTAAAGAATATAGTAATCCAACAGATGCTACTGCTAATACTCCTAAAACAAAATAACCAAATACTTCACTCCCCCAATTATTGTAAACAAACTTTTGAATCTTTCTGGCTACAGGAACTGTTAGAAAAATTGTTATAGAGCATAGAATAACCCACAGCCAGGAAAGAGAAATTTTCTTGTTAAAAATGTTCTTCAATGTTGTTTATTTGGAATGTTCTATTCTTCATAAGGTTATAAAAAAAATGTCCTCCCTTTGAGGACATATAACAATTTAAAAATTAATTAAAAAATGGATTATTTTTTTAGGCTTTATTTTTTTTAATTCTGATTGTCAGTGGAACAAAATCATAGATTGCAAGAGAAGTGACTAATATAACAATTGTTTTCCATTTTACGTTTTGTAGCAATTTAGTTACGTTTTAAACACTTTCTCTGTTTTTTTTGCATCGCTTAAAAACTGCTGCACGGTTTCCTTACTGTATGGATGAACAATCATTCCTTCTAGTAGCTTTGGAACAACAGTAATGATGTGCGCACCTGCTTCGAGCCATTCTATGATATTTAGAACTTCCCGGGTTGACCCGATAATTATCTTTGCCTTTAGAACAAAATCATCAAGCACTTTACGCAGTTTTTTTATTTCTATACAGGCGTTATAACCCATATTATTTACTCTACCACCAAATAAAGACACATAAGTAGCTCCCGCCATGGCAGCCAAAAAGCATTGTTGGGCACTCATCATAGCTGTAACATTGACACGAATATTATGTTTGTTTTCTAACAAATGTACCACTTCAAGGTTATCAAGTTCACCATTTGGCCCATGAATAGTAATTTTCACGTTAATATTATCTGCCCATTTAGAAAACTCTTTTGCCTGTTCAATCATCTTCTGAGGTTCATTTGTAGTAACTTCAACTGATAAGGGATAAGGCTTAATAAGATTTGCTATTTCAATTGATGTTTTTTTTATGGCTTCTTTTCCTCCAGTGACTCCGGATTTCAGGAGTATGCTAGGGTTAGTTGTTACTCCCCTTACAATTCCCATTTTCATAAATTTCTCAATTTCTTCAATTTTTCCCGTGTCTAAGAAAATTGCCATTTTTTACTCCTTTGTTATTTAATTGATTCCCATTTCATTTCACTTACTTTCATCTCAGGGTGACTAACAATTAAGTGCCACACTACTGCCTGAAAGGACTCTGTATGGGGAGTAATCGTTTCAGAGTTAATTGGTGGAATAATAATACAGACATCGGCTACTTTAGCTGTATACCCACCATCTCTGCCTACAATTCCGAATATTTTTGCGCGGGCTTTTTTTGCATATTTCAGAGCTTCAACAAGATTAGCGCTAATATTTTTTTCTTTGTTTCCTCCACCTACAGAAAATATAAATATTCCATCTTTTTCGCATAGTTGGCTTCCTTTCAACCAGTTTACAAAAATACTTTCCCAGCCTTCGTCGTTAACTCTTGCAGATAGCTCTGAGATATTATCAAGAGGAGTATAAGCCTCAAAGCCGCAAATTTTCCTGAAGTCATTGACTGCATGAGAGGCATTTGCTGCACTTCCTCCTACCCCAAGGAAAAATAGCCTGCCACGATTTTTTTTTATTTTATTTAATTCGTTAATCATTTTGTTTATCTGATCTTTATCGATTAATTCAGCAATCATTGAGGCTTCATTGAGATAATTTTTAATGTAATCCATGTTTCCTTCCTTTTGGTAAAATTATCACATTTAAGCTGTGGGCTTTAGTTTTAAAATTGTTTATATTCACTGAAGATTATTTAATCCGTATTCCTCGACAGGGATTTCTCGGATGATCTCCCCCAAATACTTTTTGCCAATTTCAGTAATTTTAAATTCTTGAGGATTGTAAAATCTTTCATCAACAAATCTATGTAATTCATCAATTGAGCTGAATTTTGATAAAGGAATTTCCTTAATTTTAAATCCTGAGCCATCTTTTTGAATTGCTAGAAAGATTGATTCATTTATTCCCTTTGCTAGAAATTTTATAGCAGTTTCTCCAAGCCGTTGTGCCCAAAAGCGATCGAGCTCATTTGGCTCCCCTGCGCGATATAAATATGAAGGATTTATTGAATTGATATTTCTTTTATTAAAATATTTCGCTAAATTGTTTTTTAATCGAATTTTTAAAGCTGTTGCTGATCCGCTAAAGCGTGGATGCTCAAAATCTTCAATCTCATCTTTCTCTGCATAGAGAAAGGAGCCATTTTTCCACCTTGCCCCTTCTGCCACGACAATAATTAAATGCTTTTGAGATTCATATCTTTTTATAACTTTCTCTAAAAATAATTCATAATTTAGCGGAAATTCAGGAATAACAATAAAATCAGGAAATCCCATGCTCGAAGCAAGAGCAAGCCAACCTGTTTGCATCCCCATTGATTCAACAATAATAATTCTTTCATGAGAATAAGCTGTAGTTCTTAAGCCTTCTTTTAAACTGACTAAAGAACTAATCTTTGAAGCTGCTGTAGGAAAACCCAGCGTAAAATAATTAATAATATTTTCCAATCTAAATTCTTCCTGGTTAGCTTCTATCTTCCCTACATCGTTGTCAATTGTTTTAGAAATAAGAATCTGTGGAAATGATTTAATTAAAAAAGAATTGGATAAAGTATCTTCACCGCCAATGACTATTAGACCGGTTATATTATTCCTTTTTAAATTATCTAAAACTATTTCTGGTCCGTTCTCAATTTTATTGATATTAACTCTTGAAGATTTTAAAATCGTTCCTCCGATAGCTGGGTCAAGGGTAACTTTTGATAAGTCAATGTAATCTGTTTCCAAGGCTCCATTCCATCCTTTTATTATTCCTACCAGTTCAAAGTTTAATCCAGTAGCTGTATCCTTCGCAGAAGCAATAATAGCGTTAAGAGACTGAACATCTCCTCCTCCTGTTAAAATCCCTAGCCGCATTTTCATTCCCTAAATTTATCTATTATCCACTAGGAATAATTCTTAACTTCCCGCCTTTTGCATATAATGTATTAAATACTTATTTTATCTTAATTGGCTTATTTAATCTTGCTGACTGGTAAACTGCTTCAATCAATTTATTAGCCATCAACCCATCATATCCAGATCCTAATGGTTCTCTCTTTTCCTTAATGGCTGAAACAAACTCTTTCCATTCTTCGATCCATGATATATCTGGTCCTAGAAACTCAATGACTTCTTCTTCTGGAGGGCCACCCTCATATTGCTTTTGTGTGCTGTTTTTCTTTTTTCGTTTTCCAATTATAAGCTTTTCGTTGCCATAGCTGCCTCCTAGTCCATCCACGATCAAATAACCCTTTTCCCCGAAGACCTCAAAGCGAAACTTATTCTTCCACTGAGTCCAGCTTGTATGCATCAGTGCCACTTGTTTCTTTTTTGTTCTAAACATTGCAAATGCATTATCTTCAACTTCCATATTCCAATAAAAAGTATTTATCTGACCACAAACTTCTTCAAATTCACATAAAAACCATCTAAATAGATCGACAACGTGAACGCCTTGATCAAGCAATTCCCCTCCACCACACATATCTTTGGATGCCCTCCATTCTTTTTCATAACCTGGTCGGCCGCCATGGCCATAAACGCATCTAATATAATATATATTTCCGATTGCACCATTTTCGACTAATTTCTTAGCTTTGTAAATTGCGGGATGATGCCGATGATTAAATCCAGTTTTCAAAATAACATCACTATCTGTGCTAGCTTCAATTATTTTTTCAGATTCCTTGGTGTTACGCCCAAGGGGTTTTTCACAGAGAACATGTTTTCCTTTTCTTAATGAAGCAATGCATATGGGAGCTAAAAATTTGTTAAAAGTAGCCACTATTATTACATCTACATCCTTACGTTTGATAACCCGGTGCCAATCAGATTCTATCTCTCCACTAAACTCTTTTGCTAAACTTGCAGCTGCATTCTGATTGACATCAGCAGTAACTATCAAACGGCAATCATCAAAGTTTTTTAAAGCTGCTGCACGCTTTCTCCCGATTAAACCCGCGCCAATAATTCCAACATTGCCCTTCAATGCAGTTATTATCCTTTCTTGAAGAAAAATTTGTTATCAATGCGTCGAATTGTCGCAAAATCACTATCGCTTTTTAATCTAGCTAGAAAATTGCTATCCTCCCATGGATCCCACGGTGCACTTATAAATTTCCCTGTAATTCCGTCAGAATCTGAAGATAAAAGAAATATTGTTAACCGGGCAGCTAAATCTCGAGGAACTCCTCCTTTATCAATCTGGACTTTTGTTTTCTTTAGAAAATCCTCTCCTGCTTTCTTGCCTGCTTTAATGGTTTCGTCATGTAATCTGGTAACTACGAATCCTGGAGCTACAGCATTTATGTCTATATTGTCATTTATAAATTCAAGCGCCAAATTTTCTGTAAGCCGCACTATCCCTACCTTACTCACGGCATACGCAGAATAATTCGGAAATGGACTTGCCGCTCCTCCACCGGAGTAATTTACAATTTTTCCCCTCCTTGCTTTCTTCAATAATGGGATAAAAAAGTGACACATATAGAATGTCCCGAGTAAGTTAATATTTATTGCTTTTGTGAATTCCAAAGGATTTATTTCATTTACTCTGCCAATAGGCCCATAAACTCCTGCACAATTCACCAGCCCATCAATAAAAATTAAATCTTTCCCTACAGCTTCCGCCATTTCTTTCACCTTCTCAGGCTTGCTTACATCGACACAGTAATACCTATGATCTTGACCATTCTTAGAAATCATCTTTATAGCTTTTTCTAAATCATCTGTATGCCTTGAAATCAGAATAAGATGAGCGCCTTCTTCAGCACATTTTTGGGCTACTGCAAAACCAATCCCCATACTTCCACCAGTTATTAGTATCTTCTTATTTTCTAACATTCCCATATTCAAAAACTCCTTATTTACGTTGAAAACCAATGCCGAAATAATGATACCCGATCTTTGATAGCTCTAAATCATAAAGGAAATTTTTAGTATCAAAAAGCTTTTTTTCTTTTAGTAATGTTAAGCCTTTTTCCCAATTATACTCTTTAAATTCATTCCATTCTGTAAACAAAATTATAAGGTTACTCTCCGATATCGCTTCATCTATTGAATTGCATATTTTAAATGGTAGCTCTTCATCGAGCTCCTCATAATTTGCCTTTGGGTCATATACTTTGAGTTTTGCGCCTTTTTGTGAGAGCAATTTGACAATCTCAAGAGGTAGACTTCTCCTTAATGTGCTCGTTCCAGGTTTATAGGTGAGCCCCAATACAGAAATTATTTTCTTAGAAAATTTTCCATCTAATAAATCAGTCACATTATTTAAGATTACATTTTTTCTGTCAGCATTGAATTCTAGAAGTGATTCAAACAAAAAGGCCCTCTGTCTCGAATTTTTATTTGCAATTGCAAGAACTTGTAAATCTCGCCCTAGAGTTCCGCCTGAGAATCCAATACCAGGAGACAGATAGGCTTTTTGTCCGATTCGCGGATCTGTCTTTACTCCTTTTACAACGTCAAGGACATTTGCACTAGAGATGGCACAAAGGTCAGACAGATGATTAGCAAATACAATTGAATTTGCCAGAAACGCATTGATCGCATGTTTCACCATTTCTGCACTTGCTATATTCATCGTTATGATTTCAGCTTGAATTTTATTAAATAAATAAATAGTATTAGACATTGCATTTTCTGATTCTGCTCCAATAATAATCCGCCCAGGATTGAGGTAACAATGTATTGCCTCACCGAGCCTCAAATTTTCTGGTGAGTAAACAAGCTCTATTGTTGGATTTCTCTTTTGTAATTGATTTCTAAATCTCTGACAGGTTCCCACAGGAGTTTGGGAACTAACAATCACAATAGTTCCGTCTTTCAAAATATTTCCAAGACCATCGATTGCTTTATGGAGTGGAGTTAAGTCACTTTCATCATTATCTAAAACAGGAGTATCATAGGCCAAAAAAATGAAATCGCAATCCCTTAATAGCTTAATATCATTCGTAAAACTAAGCTTATTTTTTTCTAATGATTGCATCAATAGATCTTCAAGGTCAGGCTCAAAAATAGGCGGCTGATTGAGATTTAGGCTATTGATTAGATCCTTAGAATAATCAAAGCCTATGACCTTAAAGCCTAACTTTGACCATGCAGCGCTCAATACACAGCCCAAATGCCATAATCCCACTATACCAATTCGTGTTTCTCTTTCCATAAATTTCCCCTGCTACTATCTTATGCTCAGATTAATTTATTTTATCTTGTCCCGTCCATAAAATTAACCAGCACCTTCGTGCCTTCAAAATCAAATCTGTATCTCATTTCTCTCAATCCCAATTTTTTCATCTCTTCCCTGAACTTGGGTCGCTTTTCTTCCACGTAGAATAAAAAGAAACCTCCTCCACCTGCACCTGAAATTTTGCCACCAAGGGCACCATTTTCTTTTGCGATTTCATATATCCTATCAAAATGTGAGTTTGTCATTTTAGTAGAAATTCTTTTTTTATACTGCCAGTGCTGGTCAAACATTAAACCAATATCAGTTATATTTCCGCTTTCGGCTGCATCAAGTATTTTGTACCCAAGTTCTTTTATATAGTGCATACTGTCTACAACATTTTTCTTGTCTTTTTTTGCTCCTTTACTTTGTTCAGAGAGTATCTCGTCAGCACTTCTCGAAGTGCGAGTATAAAACATAAGCATGTTTCTATTCAGATCGTCAATAGTTGCACTTGAAACATTTGCCTTCCTTACATGTACAGTCCCTTCCTTTTCAATATCCAATACTGTTAATCCACTAAAGGCTGCCATGTACTGATCTTGTTTTCCAATAGGCTTCCCAAGTTTATTTATTTCAAGATCACAGGCATCCTCTGCAAGTTTCTGGAGTGAAATATATTCTCTTTTCATAGTGTGAAGGGCATTGAGTAGTCCTACAGCATAACAGCTAGATGAACCAAGACCAGTACCTGCAGGTATATCTGCTATAGAAATAATCTCAATAGCCTTCTCGATTTCCATCATTTTTAGAGCTTCTTTAGCTATGTTATGTTGCAGTTGATCTGTGTGATCAACGATTTCTGACGTTGTGTATTTTACCCGCACTAAGTCATCCACAATCGGTCTATTTACATTGATAAACATATATTTATTAATGCCCGCTGCAAAGATGAATCCTCCATATTTTGAATAATACGCAGGTAAATCTGTTCCTCCCCCACCAAGAGTAAATCTAAAAGGAGTTCTTGTGATAATCATGATTTTCCGCCAAGGTAAATTATTTGGTCTGATTTTATCTAAATATTTTAGATTTTCACTTGCTTTCTTGTAGTTTCATAATTTCTGGTTTTGCTTTTCGTTTTATAAGTTTTTTAAGAAGTTCAAGGCTATCAATACCCCAAATTTCTCCATTTAGCTTATAAGCATATAGTTTTTCTCTATTCTCCAATATTCGGGGCAGGACATCAAATCCAAAATCTGAAAACCCTGGCTTAATATACTTGAATATATCTTTTTTAAAATAAAAAACCCCGGCACTGACCCAATGACTGAAAATCTCATCTTTACTAGGTTTCTCTTTAAAGCGTATCACTTTATTATTGTCATTAAAATATAATATTCCACTTCGTTGAACGTCTTCTTTTTCAAAAACTGCAATAGTTCCAATTCCATCCTTTGTTTCTGCATACTCAATGAAATCTTTGTAATTTATCTCTAAAAAATTATCACCGTATACAACTAAAAAAGGATCAGTTCTTAATTCCCTTGAAAGCTTTTTTAAAGCTCCTGCTGTACCTAATATTTCAGATTCATAAGAATAATTTATCTTTACACCCCATTTCTTGCCATCTTCAAAATGGTTTTTAATCTTCTCAGACAAGTGGTGTAAGTTTATATAAATATCTAATATTCCTGCTTCAGCTAATTGCTCAATATGATATTCTAAAATAGCCTTTCCATTTATTTGAATCATAACCTTAGGGATATTATCAGTTAAAGGCTTAAGCCTTGTCCCTTTCCCCGCTGCCAACAAAACTGTTTTCATCTTCTAACTGCAAATAATAAATAAAATAACTAAAATAACAAATTTTACGACTTTTATTACTTGATGTGCCCTTTTTTCATTTCACTTTTGATATACTCTGTAGCTTTAAGCAACCCGGTCTTGATATCTGTTTTTGGCTTCCAGCCCAATATTTTGGCTTTAGTAATATCTGCAAGAGTAAACTCGGCCTCACCGGGTAAATCAGGTTTGAATATCGGCTCAATATTTTTTCCCAAAAGTTCTGAAACAAGATTATAAATCTCTAAGACTGAGTAGTTCTTTCTAGAGCCTAAGTTAAATGTTTTATTGTTTGTTCTATGGTCATTAATACATTTTATATGAAAATCATTTACATCATCAATATAGACAAAGTCTCTTCGCTTTTTACCTGTTCCATATATTATTGGTTGTTCATCCCGGAGCAATTTAATAATA
>Ga0209979_1003429_pt1 | contig 14007 bp, 11 predicted proteins | sample AnhtaG_FD_183114 | JGI IMG/M metagenome (GOLD analysis project Ga0209979, IMG submission 183114) | Deep subsurface microbial communities from Anholt, Denmark to uncover new lineages of life (NeLLi) - Anholt_01485 metaG (SPAdes) (version 2) | ecosystem: Environmental > Aquatic > Marine > Oceanic...
CAAAACGCTCGCCTTCTGCGGCAGAAGCCCACATAAAGTTAACTCTACCGGGTTCGATACCAAAAAATTCTAAAAGTTCTTTTAATATCGCAAATCGCCTTCGGGCAACCAAATTTCCGCTAATGTAATGGCAATCGCCAGGGTGACATCCTGAAATGAGAACCCCGTCCCAACCATCAGTTAAACTTTTTATAATAAAATAAGCGTTAATCCTTCCAGAGCACGGAACTCTTACAATCCTAATGTTTGGTGGGTATTGGATTCGACTTACGCCCGCTAAATCTGCTCCGGCGTAGGAACACCAATTACATAGAAAAGCGATAATTTTTGGTTCCCACTCTTTGTTTTCAGACTGTTTTGTTTCTACAATTGGTTCTGTCATTATTAGACCCTCTTAGTTATCATTGAATGTAATTGTTCAGAAGAAAATCCTATTATATCGATTGCGGAGCTTCTACAATTACCAGAGCAAGCACCACATCCTTTACAGAGTGCTACATTTACTGAAGCTATCGTTCCAAACCTTCTATCGTCAACATATTCAATAGCTCCATAAGCACAATTTTGTATACACATCCCACAACCAGAACATCGATCAGCATGAATTACCGCAAAAAATGGCTCAATCTCTACTTCTCCTTTCGCCATTAACCCAATTGCACTAGCAGCAGCAGCTTTCGCTTGAGCTACGGAATCTGGGATGTCTTTAGGTCCTTGAGAAACTCCTGCTATAAAAATTCCTTCGGTTAATGTATCCACTGGTCTTAATTTCGGGTGAGCTTCTAAAAAGAATCCATCAGCCGATTTTTGAATTCTCAAAAGGGTAGTAATAGAATCTGAGTCCGCTCTCGGCTCGATACCAGTCGAAAGGACAAATAATTCAACTTCTAATTCAATAGGTTGCTGGAGTAGTGTATCTTCAGATCGTATAATTATATTGTGATTAAGAGGATTTTCCCTAACTTCAGCAATTCTTCCTCTTATGTAATTAATACCGTAATCCCTCGCTGCGGATTCGTAAAACTCTTCGTATCCTTTTCCAAACGCTCGAATATCCATGTAAAATATGTAGATATCTGCTTCTGGATGCTTTTCTTTGTACTGCCTTGCTTGTTTTGTAGCATACATGCAACACACACGAGAGCAATATTTATTTCCGCCCTCTCTAAAATTTCTGCTTCCAACACACTGTAGGAAAGCAATACTATGCGGGTCTTTAAGGTCTGATGGTTTTACAGGTTTTCCTATAACTGGACCAAATGAACTAAGTAATCGTTCCATTTGAAGGCCTGTAATAACATTAGGGTATTTTCCGTAGCCATATTGCTTTAGCCCCGACGGATCGTATTCGTCGTATCCTGTCGCTACTATAATGGTGCCTACTTTAACATTAATATATTCAGGCTTGTCGTCGTAATTTATAGCAAGAGGTTCACATACACTTTCTCTGGCGCAAATTCCGCATTCAATACAACTATCCATATCGATAGTATATTCACTAGGAACTGCTTGAGGGAATGGAACGTAAATAGCCTTTCTTGTAGCTAATCCTAACTCAAACTCGTTAGCAATTGATATAGGGCATGAATCTACACAAATTCCACACCCGTTGCATTTAACTTGATCTACATAATGAGGCTTCTTTTTAATCGTAACTTCAAAATTGCCTACATATCCTGTTACTTCTTCTACTTCAGAATAAGTCAACAATTCAATATTTTTATCTCGTGATATTTCAGACATTTTAGGGGTAAGAATACAAGAAGAACAATCCATAGTTGGAAATGTCTTGTCAAGTTGGGCCATGTGCCCCCCAATCGTAGCAGATCTTTCCACTAAATATACTTTGTATCCCGCAGCGCTGAGATTTAAAGCAGCGTTCATTCCGGTAATCCCAGCACCGATAATTAAACTTGCTGGTTCTACTTTTACTTTTTGTACTGCTAACGGTGCGAGTTCTCTCGCTTTCGCGATTGCTAGCCTAATATGATCTTTTGCTACTTCATAAGCACCTTCAGTATCTTTCATGTGAACCCACGTAGAATGTTCTCTTATATTTGCCATTTCAAACAAAAACTGGTTTAAACCTGCTTCTTTACAAGCTATTCGAAACGTAGGCTCGTGCATTCTCGGAGAACACGCTGCAACTACAACCCGGTTAATTAATCCTGCTTCGATATCTTCTTTAATCATTTTTTGTCCGACATCTGAACAAAAGAATTTGTATTCTCGACCCACCGTAACATCCGGTAGCTTCTTGGCATACTCCACTAAGTCTGGAACTGAAACTACTCCACCAATATTCACGCCGCAGTGACAAACGTAAACTCCTATCCTTGGTTTTTCGTTTCCCATAATACTGATTTTTTTATCTGATTCTGTCAATTTTCGATCCTCCTAAGTTAACTGGTCTTTTACTTTTTCTAAAAACGGTTCTATAGGTATAAACGGAGTTACTCCTTTTAGGTCGTGATTTTTTACTAACCCCAAAAGATTAGGATCAATTCCAAAAGATAAGCCTAAAAGCTGAGTAACGTAAACCACAGGGATTTTATATGGTTCTCCAATCATATCTTTATAAATGCCATTAGCCTCCATTTGGCCTAAATCTAATTGTAAATGACAAAAGGGGCAGCAATCGATGATAATATCGGCACCAGCATCCCTCATGTTCTCTAATTTTTCACGAGAAAAGTCCGCTGAAATCTCTTTTACCGCCGTCCTTACTGCGCCACCTGCTCCGCAACACATAAATTTATCTTTATAATCGATGCTTGTAGCTCCTGTCAATTCTATTAATTCATCGAGAAATCTAGGGTCTTCGGATTCTCCACCCCAAGGTCTTTTATCGCTTGGTTTTACAATGTGGCATCCGTAATGAACAGCAACTTTTAAATCCTTAAATTTATGTTTTACAAAACCTCGTAAGTAATCTAAACCCATATCTTTATATAAAACTTGAACTAAATGCTTAGGTTCAATTGAACCTTTGAATTCTCTTCCAACTTTAGCGAGATGTTCATTTACCATTTTCTTTAATTCGGGTTCGTGTTCTAATTCAACCCAAGCGTCTCGAAGCGTACCATAACATCCATTACATCCCGTTATAATATCTATTCCCAATTCTTCTGCTAATGTAATGTTCCGAGCCGCGATTACTAACCAAGTAGGAATGTGAAACGCTCGAAAAACGCCTGGAGCAGGACAACAAGACGCTCCTTCTAATTCTAGTATTTCAGCACCCAAATGATCAAATACTGCTCGGATGGATGCTTCTATCATAGGATAACGATTAGGTGTTACGCAGCCAAGAAAGAAACCATATTTCCATTTATTTTCTTCACTCATGATTAAATATCACTTTATTTTTTCTTTTTTTCCTTTTTTTTATTTTCTACTTCTTCCGCTTCTGCTTTTTTCGCTTCCGCTTTTTCCCTTTCTGCTTTTTCCTTTCCTTTTTGTTTTTCGATTTTATCTAACAAGTCTCGAAAACCAACAGACTTCATTAAATCTTGGCATTCTTTAACTGCTTCTGGATGAACGTGGACGGTTGGTGGTAATGGTGGTAACCCATACGATTCTCGTAAATCTCTCCATTTTTTATTTCCTTCTCCATTAGCTGGGACACCATGTCCAGTTTTGTAAAATATATTATTAGCTAATCCAAAATGAGCATCTAAAATATAGCCTTCTTCAACGGCTATATTTCTTAGTTTAATAATCATATCAGTTACTGGTATATCACGCGGACATCGTTCGTAACATGTATAGCACGTACTACAAAACCAAATATCGATGTCTTGTAAAACAGATTCATCACCTGTTAATGCTCTACGAAGAACCGAGCGTGTTCTATATGCTGTACGTCTTCCTGATGGACATGACCCTGTACATGTTCCGCAGTTAATACACGCTCTCAGCTTCTCTAAACCGGCATCAACAAATTTTTGAGTAATATTTGAGCTCGTGGAATTATAAACCTTTCTTTTTATGTATTTTTCTACATTTTCACTCATGATTAATTCAAATCCCCATTTTTAATTAGATTTTATAAAGCGTAAAAAACTAAGTCTTCACATAAACGTGTTTGATCAAACAAATCAATTGATAATCTTATAATTGAAAAAGAACTTAGCTTAAAAAAATTTATTATGATAAATAAATAACCAAATTCCTATATTGGCTATATCTTAAATCGAATATTTTTATAAGCTATTAGATTTAATATCTCGAAATACAATCTTATCAATAATCAAAATAAGAGTACAGAGATGCTATTCTTAAAAGAAAGAAAGATTAAATACTACTTAGAGAAAAATTGTTAGATTTGGAATTTAATCATCGATTGTTTTATCGTGATATTTATGCCCTAAACTACTCGCCGCTAGCGTAAATCGATTAAATAAACCTGCTGGATCTTGAATTAACTCCATAACTTCGTCTGGGTCTTTATCTTTACAGAGCGAGCCTAGCGTGCTTATAAATTTAACGCCGGGATCAACAACTCCTGTAACCGCTCCATAACACCCTAAACAAGGAGCGTTGGCTTTATTGGGGCAAATCGTTCCGCAACCCGCTTGGGTTACTGGTCCTATGCAAATATACCCTTGTTCTAAAAAGCAAGTATCCATCGTAGACAAACCTTCGTAGTCGCGCTTTAATTGAACGGGGAGTTTATCAGTAATATCTCGGTCACAGTGGCTACATACAGACTTAGAACTGAACTTGAAATTAGGATCGTCTCTTAATAAATATAAAGAAATTCCAACTATATCATCTATAATTTCAATTCCAGATGGAGCTACAGTTAAAGCAAATTTCCTGTCCTCGCCAATCTGTACGTCTTTTAATTCAAAACTGTTTGGTTCGTATGCTAATCTCTGAAGTATATCTCCACGGAAATAAAAGTTCGTAATGTTTGATGCTCCCGTATATAAATCGAGGAAATGTTGTAAACTCGCGGCATGTTCTGGTGCTAATTCTACTGTACTGAATAGGATTTCTCTTAACTGAATAACTTTTTCGCCAGGATTATCTGTCGATTTAAAGCACCCAAAACAAATATCTCCGTTATTAGGACACATCAAATCGCATCCAGCGGCAGTAATTGCACCATAGCATAAAATATTCTCGTCCAAGAAGCATCCGTCGTCTTTTAAATGGCAAGTATTGCAGACGCACGCCTTTTTATCTAGGGTAGATGGTCCTTCTCCAACTAAAGTAAGCAAAAATGATATAGCAGCAATAATATTATCAGTTGTTGGTGGACAACCAGGAACAAATACGTCTACATCGACTATATCGTCAATGTTTACGATAAAATCTTCAAAACCAGGAACATTCTTAGTAGGTTCTTTCGGCTCTTTATCTGTTATTGATTCAGTTTCAGTAAACTTACGCTTTACTAGCTCTTCTTTATCGTATAAGTTGGCTAAACCTGCCACGCTCCCATAACATGAACACGCTCCAATTGCAACTACAATTGCACATTTTTGCCTTATTAACTTAGCGTTTTCAGTATCTTTTTTGGTCCTTGCAACGCCTTCAATAAACCCTACTAAGATATCTTTATCAGGTCTTTCTATAAGAGAGTCCAACTTAAAATCTACCACAGCTGGCCAGTAAACGATATCCAATTGAGGTAATATTGGCAGCAAACCTAAATGAGCGTTTAACAAGCTCTGGTGACAACCCCAGCAACTACTAAGTTGCATGAACGCGACTTTTATCGGCATTTTAAATCATTCTACTTTTTTTTTATATATAGATTTAATTCTAATTTAATTTATACTTTATACTTAATGAAAAAATATAATAAGTTAAAACTTACGTAAGCTTTTCAGATCTTTTAATGAGTTCTGACCAATATAGTTCTTTATATTCCCCGGAATAATAAATTTTATCAATTTTTACCTTTATTGCGTTAGTTGAGCAAGCATTTTCACACGCACCACATTTAACACAAGTGGCTCGCACATTGAAATCTACTTTTCTTTTTTTCCCTAGGTCGTTTACTCTATCTGCTTTAAGAAATGATCCAGTTGGACAAACTTCGAAACATGACATGCAAGAAATGCAAAGATTCCAGTCTACCGTAACTTTTCCGTCTACATACACTTTTGCTATTTTGCCTGATTTCTTACATTTAACATTTTTATATTCTAATTTTGGTAGGACTTTTGCTTTAACAATTTCTATATCCTCTAATGCAACTGGTTCACCGTCCCTTTTTAAAGTGATCGCAGAAAAGGGGCACATGTAGGCACAGGTTCCACAATATGAGCATTTTTCTGCATCGGGAATATCTGGAAACAAGTCTGCGGTTTTTTTTTTAATCAATTCGTGGTGATATTGTTTGATAGCCTCTTGAGGACAAACTCTTGAACAAACGTAACATCCTACGCATAAATCTTTGTTAAATTCAATAGCTTGGTTTCTCGAATAGAAGCTTAAAATAACTTCGTTCTTGTGGCTATCAACAATTCTCTCAACTCTTGGATACGACATATTTAATTACCTCCTCTTATTGGGTTCGGCCCTAGCTCCTTGAGTTCTTCTGAAAATTCTCTAGCAATTTCTGTTAAGACAACGCCTTCAGAAGCAGAAACAAATATGTACCTCAATCTTTTAGGATTAATCCCAAATTGTTCTAAATATCTCTTAAGTATTGGCATTTTTCGCACCGTTTTAAGATTTCCCTCTACATAGTGACAATCACCGGGATGACAATGGCTAACCATTACGCCATCAGCGCCATTCATGAAGGCATTAATAACAAATTGAGGATCAACTCTCCCTCCACACATAACTCTTACGATTCGTAAGTTAGCGGGTCGTTGCATCCTTGAAGTTCCTGCCCCATCGGCTCCGGCGTAAGAACACCAATTACAGAATATTCCTAAGACGTAAGGATCAAATACTTCTTGATTACTCAACTTTTACTTCCTCTTGTTTTGGTTTTTTAAAAATAGCAGTTTCAATCATCGGTAAAATTTGTGCATCATCGAAATGATTTTGAACAATTGCTTTAGAGGGACAACCAGCTACGCATGTACCGCAACCTTTGCACAAAATATCATTTATTTCTGCCACACTTTCAATTTCATTAAAGGTTATTGCATTAAAAGGACATAAGGCAAGGCAACTTTTACATCCAGCGCATTTATGATCTAAAACTGTTGCGTAGTAAGGTATAATTTCTACTTCTTTTTGAGACATAAGTGTTGCAGCGCTAGATGCAGCTGCTTTAGCTTGAGCGACGGTATCGGGAATATCTTTTGGTCCAACTACATTTCCAGCAACAAATATTCCTTCGGTTAATGTATCGACTGGTCTTAATTTAGGATGTGCTTCCATTAAGAAACCATCCTCAGTCTTGGTCGCCGTTACATTGAAAATCCGAGCTATATCATCTATATCTTCTCGAGGTTCTAAACCGATTGATAAGACTACCATATCAACTTCAAGCTCGATGGGTCTTTGTAGCGTGGTATCTTCAGCGCGAATTATTACATTATCATTCTCACCTTCTAATATCTCCGCTACTCTCCCTCGAATAAACTTAATTCCGTAGTTCTTCGCTGTATCGTTGTAAAATTCTTCGTAGCCTTTCCCAAACGCTCTAAGGTCAATATAGAATATAAATAGTTGTGTATCAGGGTGTTTTTCTTTGTAGGACCTGGCTTGTTTCGTGGCATACATACAACAGACTCTCGAGCAGTATTTTCTACCTTTTCCGGTAAATTCTCGACTGCCTACGCACTGAACCCATACGATCGATTTAGGTTCTTTTAGATCTGACGGTCTTTTAACTTTTCCCTCAGTGGGTCCATAGGAGCTTAATAACCTTTCCATCTGAAGCGCGTTAATAACGTTTTTGTGTTTTCCAAATCCATACTGCCCCATTCTTCTTGCATCGTATGGTTGAAATCCCGTAGCTAATATAATGGTTCCAACTTTGATATCTACATATTCGGGTTTATCGTCGTATCGAACTGCGGAAGTAGGGCATGCTTCTTGACAAATTCCGCACCTAATACAATGGTCCATATCGATTGTATATTCACCAGGCACAGCTTGAGGAAACGAAAGGTAAATTGCCTTTCTTGGCTTCATTCCCAGGTCAAATTCGTTAGCGCACTCTACTGGGCATATGTCAATGCAGTGTCCACATCCAGTACAAATATTTTGATCAATATAATGAGGATATTTCTCTATTCTGGCTTGAAAATTACCTACATATCCATCTAGCGATACAACTTCGGAATATGTCATTAATTCGATGTTAGGATTTCGGGCTACTTCGCTCATCTTCGGAGTTGTAATACACGAAGAACAGTCCATAGTTGGGAATGTTTTATCAAGCTGAGCCATGTGTCCACCCACAGTTGGGGATTTTTCTACTAAATAGACTTTATATCCTGAGTTTGCCAAATCTAAAGCTGCGTTGATACCCGCGATTCCAGCACCTACTACCAACGTCGCAGGTTCAACTTTTACGGTAGTAATCTGCAGCGGTTTAAGTTGTCCCGATTTCGCTACGGCCATTCTAATATGGTCTTTAGCGATCCTAGTAGCACCAGGAACGTCGTTCATTGTTACCCATGTGCAGTGTTCACGAATATTTGCCTGTTCAAAAAGATATTTATTTAGTCCACCTTCTTCACATGCTCGTCTAAAAGTTTCTTCGTGCATTCTCGGAGAACAGGCAGAAACAACAACTCGATTTACTTTTCCCGCTTTGATATCTTCCATTATCATTCCTTGTCCAATATCTGAGCACATGAACTTATATTCACTTGCTAAAACAACATTTGGGAGAGTACGTGCGTATCCGCACAATTTTGGAACATCTACAACTCCTCCGATGTTGATTCCGCACCAACAAATATAAACTCCAATTTTGGGGGGTTCTTTTCCCGTTATTTTAATACCATTATCTGCTTTTACCATAATTTTTACCTCCTTAAGCGTTCTCTCCAATTTTTTTTAGAACAGGTTTTACAGCTGTAAATGGAGGCACTCCTTTTAAATCAGGACTCACATTCAGTCCTAGTTCTTCGGGTGTCATTCCCATCGCTAATCCTATTAATTGAGTAAAGTATAAAACCGGAATTTTAAATGGAGCACTAATTTTATCTTTAAAAATATTGTTTACTTCTACTTGTCCTAAGTCGAACTGAAGATGACAAAAAGGACAACAAGTTATAATTGCATCCGCATTAGCAGCTGCAATATTTTCTAACTTCTCACGTGTATAGTCAAGAGATAGTTCTTTAAAAGCGCCTCTTACACCACCTCCAGCACCACAGCACATATTTTTATCTTTATAGTCTAAACTCTTACATCCAGAGATTTCAACTAATTCGTCGAAAAAAGTGGGGTTCTCAACATCGTTTCCCCAAGGTCTAATATCTTTTGGTTTTGTGAGGTGGCACCCATAGTGTAAGGCTAGATTTAAATTTAAGGGTATTTTTCTACCGTATTTAGTTCTATTTTTTATTTTTTCAGGGCCAATATCGTTATAAAATATATCTACAACGTGACGGATTTCAATACTGCCTTTAAATTCCTTTCCAATTTTTGCGAGGTGCTCGTTAACCATTCTTCTCTTTTCTTTGTCGTGTTTTAATGTATGATTGACTTCAAGCAAGCTTCCATAGCATCCGTTACACATTAATGCGATATCTACACCGAGTTCTTCAGCAATAGTTATGTTTCTTGCTCCTATTACTAACCAAGTGTCGATATCAAACCCGCGAAATACACCGGGCGCAGGACAACACGACGCACCTTTCATGTCTAATAATTCAATTTTAAATTTCTCAGCCACGGCCCTCGTAGCTCTTTCTATAAACGGATACCTATTAGGAATAACGCATCCAAGGAATAACGCGAATTTTAATTCATTACTTGCCATTTTAATTAGCCTCCTTTTTCATCTTTCTTTTCTTCATAATCACCTACCCCTGTAAGCTTATCAAATTCCGTACTTTTTAGAAGAGTCTGAATTTCCTTTTCAGCTTTCGGATAATTGTGTGTAGTAGGTGGGACACTCGACAACTTATGGAACTCGCGCAATTTATTCCATTTTTCTTCGTTAATTGGAACTCCATGACCCGTGTTGTAAAACATCTTGCATAAAGCAATGTGAGGTGCTTGCATGTAACCTTCTTGAACTGCTAAATTTCTGAGGTATATGATTACATCTGTTACCGGTACACCCCGAGGGCATCTTTCCAAGCACGTATAACATGTACTACAAAACCATAATTCTTTATCTGAGAGAACTTCTTCTTTAAGTCCTAACTGCACTTTCTTCATTAACGACCTAGTGCGTAAAGCAGTTCTTCTTCCACTCGGACAACTTCCAGAACAGGTTCCGCATTGAATGCACGCACTTAATTCTAAATAGCCTGCGTCTCTTAATAAATTGGACAAATCGTCCGATATTTCCGTAATTTTATTAGTTTCTAGAATTTCCAATAATATCCACCTAATTGTAAAATTAATAAATGTTATATGTTGATTTAACGCTTTAAAACGCGTTTTATTTACTTACTTTCTTCGTTATTCAATAGATTATGTAAAGAGGTTTAATAAGGTTTTTTTTTATTATTTATAATTGCACATAAATCTTACTATTTTCGATCAAAAAAAATTCAAAAGTGATTATAAAAGATAATTTACTAGTTAAAAATAGCTATAAATGTACATTGTCAATAAAAAATGAACATTCAAAAATAGACTAAAATATATTACTCGGTATTTTCCCTTAGTTCTTTTAGAAATTCTATCTGCTTTTCTTCTGACAAAAAAGCTAATTCTTTCTTGATTTCCTTTAGTTCTTCCTTTGAAAGGTTTAAGTTTATCAGTTCTTCTCTGACTTCTTTGGATAGCGTGTTAAATATTCTTTGGAAATATTTTTTCACAATGTCTAACTTCTCATATCCTCCATTATTTTCTTCGCTACTTATCAGGCTCACCAAATGTACTTTCAATTTGATGTTAAAATTTCATCTATTACTTAATAAAGAAATAAATTGAGCGGTATTAAAGAATATGGAGTCCATATTTTAGTTTTTTATAATAGGTAATGAAAAGAAAAAAGTGCTTCCTTTGTTTCTACCTTCTGATTCTACCCAAATTTTGCCATCGTGAAGCGTTATTAATTCTTTTGAGATATACAATCCTAGTCCCGTTCCTTCGATGCCTACATCCCAGCCTTGGCCATACCTTTCAATTTTCCCAAACTGCGTGAATAGTTGGCCAATTTCTTTCTGAGTTAATCCAATACCCGTATCTTTTATTGATACTATATAGTGTCCGTCTTCTTGTGTGGAATCTATTATGATTTTTCCTCCTACAGGAGTATATTTTACAGCGTTGATTATTAAATTTGTAATAACTTCGTAAATTTTCTCTTTGTCAAATTCTGTAAAGAATTTATCTTTTATATTTACCTCAATCTTCTGTTCTCTCAAACTAGCAATTCCTTGGAGCTGTTTAACACAGTAATTAATTAAAAACGTCAAATCTTCTTTTTCTTTTCTTACATTTAGAAGGCCTTGTTCTAATTGCGAACTTTCTACAAGTGAGTTAATGTAATCTTCAAGGCGCTTACTTCCGTCTTTGATTTCTTCCAAAATTGAAATGACATCGTCGTCTAATTTATCAGAATGTAGTTTTAATAATAATTCAGTAAATCCTTTAATGGAAATTAATGGAGTTTTTAATTCGTGGGAAGTTCTTGAAAAGAGATCGCTCTTTAACTTATTAATTTCGCTCAACATTTTGTTTCGTTCAACTAAATGTTGCTGAGACTTCCATCTTCTTTGCTCTATTTCAAGAGCATCGCAAATTAAGAAGAGAACCAACTTATTTTGGTTAGAAATCGTAGGGTTTTCGGTAAACAATACAACCAACAAATCGTTTAAATCGTTCCCAGACATTATTAATTTACCGTAGCAAGCTTTAATTTGTTGATCCAAGATGAAATGATCTGTTTTCGCATATTCCGTTTTATCGATATCATAAAATTCTTGAGTAAAATCGTGGTTTTCTACAAAAACTTGACTTACAAATAAATTTTTTTTAAAATCTTCAGAGTTATATATTTTTACATCTCCTTTATGAGACATCACTCGGTATTGTTCTTTTTCTTCATGAATAATTTTGTTGATATACAAAACAACATCGCCATCGAGTAATTTAAGGCAAGTTTTTAGCAATAATTCAATGTTTTGTTGAGTATCCGTGGTGTAGTTTAAAAAGTTTATATTTAGCTCATAAATTAATTCTTCGTAAATCTTTTTCTCAGTTACGTCCTCTAACCACAGTCGAAAACTTATCAAATTGCCTTTCTCGTCGTGTTGGTTTAATCTTTTACCCTGTAACCATTTCATTTTACCTTCATTGGTAATAACTCTAAACTCTATCTCCTTTCCTTCTTCAGAATTTAATAACCTTAGCAAGTCGTCAGGATGGATAATTTCATTCATTAACTTTTTATTAACAATTTTGATATCTTGATAGCCAATGAATTCTAACAATCGAGGGTTAAGGTAGGAGATGCTATTCTTTTCTAATTCAATTTCTAAAACTCCAATTGTTGACGTCTCTAATAAATCCCTAAGTTTTTCCTCTGAATCCTTAATTTTTTGTTCAGAAAACACTTTTTCGGTTATATCGTCTACAGTAAATATTATATTCTCTATCTTCCCGTTGGTTCCAATAAGAGGAGTGCCGTTAATTGAAAGGAGGATGTTCTCATCCTTAGCTAAGTTAAAGGTTGCGTGATAATCAAATAATGGCTTTTTCGTTTGCATAATAATTTGAAAAGGTAGCTCGTGTTTTGGTATGGAATTACCTTCTGAGTCTATAAGTTTGAACTTTGATGCGATAAAGGACTTTTTTAATAATTCTTCTTTAGGATAATGTAAAACTTTCTCAGCTTGTGAATTTACGTAAATAATTTGTCCACTTGTATCTATAGATAAAATACCAGCGGGATTTGTTTCCATGATCCGTTCCAGTCTCTCGTGTTGGCGACGTAAGTTTTCTTCAGCATTTTTTCGTTCTGTTATATCTTCAAATGTTATTAGAAGTCCTGCTACTTTCCCATCAGAGTTCAGCAACGGGATTCTATTAACATCGATCCAGATTTTTTGTCCATTTCTACGAATCCAATATTCATCTTTATGAAAAACTGCTTGATTTGATTCGATAACTTTCTTCTCCTGTTGTTTATTAAACTCAATCTGTTTACTATCCCAGAGCAATTCTTCGTCCTTTTTGGCTATAATATTTTCGGGGTGGTCAATTCCTATCAAATTTGCATAATTGTCATTACACCCTAAATAACTTAAATCAATATCTTTCCAAATAATGTATTGTGGAATATTTTCCATGACCATTTGGAGCATTTCGTATGAACTTTGGAGGGCTTCTTCGTATTTCTTCGGATTGAACAATTTCCAAAATCGTATTTCAGGGATGGTTTCAGTAATTTTTTTAAAACGGTCCTCTGTATCCCTGAGGTTTACTTCGATTTTCTTTTGCTTTGAGATATCTTTTAGAATTACTAAAATCTTATCGATCTTGTTCTCGTCAGTAAATTTTTTTGCTTTAATTTCTGCCCAAATAATTTCGCCCTTCTTTGATAGTAACCTTATTTCTTGGAAATGACCAAATGTTTCAACACCTTTTTTAAAAAACTTAGAAACTTTTTTGATATCCTCAGAAAAAAAAATTGTTAAAAAGGGCTTACCAGTAAGGTCATTTTCAGAATACTCAAGCTTGTCTAGTAAAGGGCATTGGTTAATGAGTTCTATGACGAAATCTTTATTTTGATTAATAACAACAACCAGATCGTTTACGATTTCCATGAAAATTTGAAATTGAGTTTTGATGTTGCCTTGTTTGTTGTCGTCAGAAATCATGTTCCTACGTCCTTAGTTAAAGCTAATTTTTTTTTTCCTAACCTTCGTGTTAGTCCTAATTAAACAA
>Ga0209979_1003430_pt1 | contig 13999 bp, 12 predicted proteins | sample AnhtaG_FD_183114 | JGI IMG/M metagenome (GOLD analysis project Ga0209979, IMG submission 183114) | Deep subsurface microbial communities from Anholt, Denmark to uncover new lineages of life (NeLLi) - Anholt_01485 metaG (SPAdes) (version 2) | ecosystem: Environmental > Aquatic > Marine > Oceanic...
ACCCGGGCCAAACGAGCAACGTTGCCAACGAGCACGGTGAACTGCGGCAGGAGCTTGCCGAGAAGCTGCGAGCAATAGTGGCTGGGGGGCATGGTACGGGCGACCCGTAATTTCGGGGACAGACACCGAGGTGTCAGTCCCCGAAACTCAGTTGGTCGCTCAGAATGACATCTACCGGCAAAGTCTCGTTGTAATACTAGTTGGCCGCGCCCGGTTCGCCGTCGTCCTTGAAGCGGCGGCGGCGTCTCGCGAGCAGCGCATCCCGAAGAAACAGGACAGCCACCGTCGCATACGCGGGAATGCGCCACACCTGATGGCGCTTTTGCGCCTCAAGAAGCAGCCGCCACGGCAGGCCGGAGCCGGGCTCCAGGAACTTCAGGTACCAGAACATCGGGACGACGGCCAATGCGAGCAGAGAGGCCTGGGGGCGGAAGCACAAGAAGGCGAGCATGACCGTGCCGTACCAGGGGAAGGTGACCGGGCTCAGCAGGATGACCGCCGCCGAGACGGACGCCAGGCAGTGCACCAGCCCCAGGTGATCGGACCGATCCAGGCGCAGAGAGCGCCACGCGGCGTACGCGAGGGCGGCAAGAGACACAGCGGCACGGGCGACTGCGTTGCCCATCTCACCGAGCGGCGTGGCCGCCAAGGCGATGAGTGAGAATAGCGAATCGTTCTCGTGCCACCGGCCGGCGAATTCGGCGAATCCCTGCAGGCCCTCAAGGCCCGCGCCAGCGAACGGCAAAATGCCGGCGATAGCGGTCACAACGAATGCCACTCCGAGCCGCAGGCCGGCAACTCGCAGCAGCGGAACGAGCAGCAGCAGCGGCGAGAGCTTCGTCAAGATCGCTCCCCCGAAGGCGAGGCCGGCAAGAACGGGCCGACGCAGCAGCACGAGCCACGCCGCGAGCACCACCAGGAAGACCATGGGAGCGTCCATCTGCCCACGGTCGGCGAAGCCGTTAAGACAGATGGGACTCCAGGCATAGACGACAACGAGAGTCCTGGGGCGTCCCAGAGTGCCTGCCATCCCCACCAACAGGAAAACGGTGCCGAGGTCGAAGCACGTCATGATGACGCGAAGGCTCACATAGGGGTCAACGGGCAGCAAGTGGGGAATGGCAAACAGCAGCGTTGCGATAGGCCCGTATACCGAACGTACCTCCTTGTACTTCAACCAGTATCCGGAATACAGATCATCGCCCTCGGCTTTGAGCTGCTCCCGGATGGGATCGTACACCTCGGCCTCCGGGGGAGCAGCGTATGGGTTCAAGCCCTCGAGCAGCACCCTTCCCTCCCACAGGTGCCTCCCGAGGTCCGGATTCCAGGGCGGGACGCCGGTCAGGATGATCAGGCGCAGCAGTGCTGCGCCGACTACGATGAGCACCAGGTCGGCCCGAGCCGCCGGCCGAGAGAGGAGCCCTCTCCGATACACCGCCCATACTGTCAGGAAATACAGCGTGAAAATAACGGGATACGTCAGGAAGCGGCGCTCGACGGTGGGGGCCTCTCGAGGGCCGAGGACTCCGTAGAGCCATGCGTAGAGCGCTGCAAGGGCGAGCAGGACGAGCGCGAGCCACCAGCTCGGTCCCCGCCGCTTCCGAGCAGGGCGTCCGGCGGTTGGGGATGAGATGGCGAATCGAGACACGGTAGCTCCTCGTTTCCTCTTCGCCCCGTCCTATTCCCTCCCACGGCAACCCACGTCGATTTACGTATGCTTCGCTTCTTGCGTCATGTTATTTAGTTCACTGACGCACATGACTGATTTTGGGTAAGCGGAGGTACTTCACGCCACCTATGCAGCAGTTTCCAACGCGCTATGCCGCCACTTCGGTTGCCGAAGCGGAACTGCGGCGGGGAGAACGACAACCGGGGAGGTACGGAGTGCATGCAAGACGAAGGCGCATACCCTACAGAGCACTACGCACAAAGGGTCGGAGTTACCTCGGCCCAGATCAACTGCTCGCCGAAAGTGCCAGGAGTCATCTCGTCGTGACACGCAAGGGGTGGTTGCCGATGTCGGAGCACAGGACCGTGGACGCAGCATCCGTCGGGAGAGTGCCGGAGCCTTGTGACTGTGACCGCGAGCGCGCGGCGGGCCTGTACCGATCTGACCGGCGGGGCTATCAGCTCGTCCTCGCTCCGGATAAGCCCTGCTGGGTTGCTGTCAACCGCAAGGGCGCCGAGCTTCTGGCAGACCTGGCTGAGCGAGGGGAGGCGGCGTCGAACGCCTGGGCGCGTGATCTGGCGCGGCGGAACGGGCTTAGTCGCGCCGAAGCCGGGCAAATCGTCAAGGGCTACGCCGCCGAGACCGCACCTGTCTGGGATGCCGCCCAAGACGGGGCCTACGAGGGACGCGGCTTCTACCTCCGCCCCACTCACCTGCGCGAGCTGTGGCTTCACATCAACAACCGCTGCAATTGCGCCTGCCGCCATTGCCTCGTGTCCTCCGGGCCGCACCGCGATGATGGGCTGCCGACCGACACCGTCACCGGCCTCATCGAGGACGCGCGTGACCTGGGCGTCGTCACGTTCTTCTTCACCGGCGGCGAGCCAATGCTCCGCCCTGACCTGCCGGACCTCCTGCGGCTGGTCCTCGAGGACCGGGACGCCCACGCCGTAGTATTGACGAACGGCAGCCTCATCAACGCGCACTTCCTTGAGGCCGTAGCCGATCTCGATCGCGAGCGGCTGCACCTTCAGGTCAGCCTCGACGGCAGCACGCCGCGGCTAAATGACGCGCTGCGTGCCCCACGGGCATTCGAGCACACGACCGCGGGGATCTGCCGGGCCGTGGACGCGGGGATCGATACGACGGTAGCGACTGTGGCGGTCAACGCAAACCTACACGACCTGCCGGCCATGGCCCGCCTGCTGCCACAGCTCGGCGTATGCTCCTGGCACCTCATGTGGCAGCACGTCCGTGAACGGGGAGCCTCGGAGGCCGTCGCGCCTGTTGAGCAGCTCACCCGGGCTGTTCTTGAGCTGAAACAGATTGCGGCGGAGTCCGGCGTTCGCATTGACAACTTTGAGACCTTCAAAGCCATCATCAACGGTGAGCCCGCCACCAAGCGCGACGGCACGAATGCGTGCTGGGACAGCCTCGCGATCTACGCCGACGGCGGCGTGTACCCATCCGCTGCTTTCGTCGGGATAGACGATCTGCGCGCCGGCAGCGTGTTCGAGCAGCCGCTCAGAGAGATCTGGCTCAAATCGCCAGTCCTCGAGGAGTGTAGGCGCCGGACGGCCGTTTCGTCGCGCCGCGCGGACGAGGATCCCTTCTTGCTGCTCCATGGAGGCGGCGACCCGGAGCACGCGTATTTCTTCGGGGACCGCGATGCCGCCGCGCAAGACCCCTATCTGCCGCTGTATCGCGCCATGATGCTGGACGCGGCCGACGAGGTGGTCGCCGAGCGAATAGCGCTGATGGGTGCACGCGAGGACGTACCCGTGGTGTATCACGTCATGGGACAGGACGGTCTGGGGTGTCCCGTTGACGCGGGTGTGGAGAACACCGGACGCCACAGAATTGACTTCATCCACTCCAACTGCGTTCTCATGCAGGACGTGGTTGGCCACACACGCCAGATCGTGCGAGACTTCTACGGGGAAGCCACCGTGAATACCAAGTGCGACGTGTGCTGCCCGGTGCCCGCGGATGAGGGGGCCTTGGACCACATTCCTGACGTCAACCTCGAGCGTTCCTACGGGTGCGGGAGCCCGGTGTTCGCGGCAGATGTGGCCGAGGGCGAGACCGTGGTTGACCTGGGTTCGGGCGGCGGGATCGAGTGCTTCGCAGCCGCGAAGATGGTGGCTGCAAGCGGGCGCGTCATCGGCATCGATATGACGCCGGAGATGCTGGCGCTCGCCAACGGCGCGCGCCCCCAGGTAGCGGCCAACCTCGGCTACGACAACGTGCGGTTCGTGGATGGGTATCTGGAGAGCCTGCCACTGCGAGACGATCTGGCCGACGTCGTGATCTCGAACTGCGTCATCAACCTCTCGCCCCAGAAGCTCAAGGTGTTCGGCGAGGTACTACGAGTCTTGAAGCCTGGCGGTCGCATGGTCATCTCGGACATCACCGCGGGCGCCGACGTTCCGGACCACATCAAGTTCAATCCGCGCCTGAAGGGCGAATGCGTGGGAGGAGCGCTGCGGCGCGACGAGTTGCTGCACCTGCTGACGAAGCTGGGCTTTGCTGATGTCCGGACAATCGGCGAGCTACCGTGGCGCGAGGTTGACGGCGTGGAGTTTTTCGCCGACACGGTGGCGGCGACCAAGCCACGGCCGGGCCACAGACCCCTCCCCTATGTCGGAATCCGGCGAGCGGGGGCAAACGCGTGCGAGTGCGGGCCGAGCACTGAGGTCCCTTCGGCCGGCGGAACGGTGTGCTGTGCTCCGCCTGAGTGTGCGCCGTCGGCGGGGGACACGGAGGCATGTGATGAGACGACTTCGGGAGGCTCTTGCTGCGCTGGCTCTGATTCTGATGCTCCCCCTGGCCGCGTGTAGGCCGGTCAATACCCTTGAGGGAACCCCCCAGACCACCCTCGCAGAGGCCACTGAGGGTGCGAGGGAGCCAATCGAGCTTTCCCCTCCCACCCCATCGGCCTTCACGGGTGACGTCGCCATGCGGCACATCCGGTTCCTCTCCGAGGAGCTGGGACCGCGCCCCGCGGGAAGCGACGTGCTCGAGCAGGGATGCGACTACGTGCTGGAAGCTCTCCAGGCAGCCGGCTACGATAATGCCCGGAAGATACGGTACGAGTTGCCCAACGGCAAGATCCTGGCCAACATCACGGCGACAAGGGCCGGCAGGAGCGACGAGGAGATCGTCCTGGCGGCGCATCTGGACACTGTCCCCGGCAGCCCCGGGGCCAATGACGACGCTTCGGGCGTTGCGGCCATACTTGAGCTGGCAGAGATCCTGGCGGACGTCGAGCCGCCTCGATCGGTGCGTTTCGCCGTCTTCAAGTCCGAGGAGACCCTCCAAGGGTATGACGTACATGGATTCGGCTCCCTCCAATTCATCGAAGGCCTCGAGCCCGAGGCGATCGGGAAGATCCGTGCCGCCTGCTGGCTCGATAAGATCGGCGCCGGACCGGCTCTGAAGGTCATGCACATCGAGGACACGCCCGCCGGCCTCGCCAAGCACCTGCAGACGCTGGCCCGCCGGCGCGGCCTGCAGCCCAAGCTCATCGCGGCGAAGCGCTGGAGCGAAGAAATGGCCTTCGAGGACCGCGGCATCCCCGCGGCGTGGATCGAGTACAGCCCCGCACCCCAACTACATCAGCCCGAAGACGACATCACTAACGTGGAGCAGGAGAAACTGGCGGCCATTGGCGCGCTGGTTCACGACTGGATTCTCGAGGAGCCCGCCCCATGACCAACTACGTCATCATCGGAAATTCCGTGGCGGCGAACGCGGCGGCACGCCGCATTCACGACCTGGATCCGGAGAGCCCCATCACGATGGTGAGCGACGAGCCCGAGCCCTACTATTCCCGCTGCGGCCTGATGTACTACGTCATGGACCACTGCTGGCGGCGGGACCTCTACATTGCCGACCAGGAGCACTACCGCCGCATGAACGCCACGCTGGTGCACGACAAGGTGACCGGTGTGAACGCCGGCGCCCACGAACTGCAGCTCGAGAGCGGCGACACGATGCCCTACGACAAGCTGCTGATCGCGTCCGGCACACGGGGGAACAAGCTGGCCGTCGAGAATGAGGACGCTGACGGGATTCACGACTTCGTCACCCTGGCGGATGCCGACAAGATCCTGGCCGAGACTCGCACTGCTCGGCGGGCGATGGTCATCGGCGGCGGTCTTATTGGTGCGGAGGCCGCCGAGGTGTTGCACGCGCTGAAGGTCCCCACAAGCTTTCTCATCCGTGAGGACTACTTCTTCCCCATACTGTGCAGCGAACCACAGGGGCGCTGCATCGAGGAACGGTTTGCGCACCACGACGTGTCTATGCACCTCCAACGATTGGTCGATCGCTTTGAGGTAAACGAAGCCGGGCACGTGAGTGCCGTCATCGACGACGCGGGAGATCGGTATGAGGTAGACCTGGTGGTACGGTCCATTGGTGTGTCTGCCGCCATGGAGTTTCTTGACGGAAGCGGCATCGAATCCGATAGGGGCATCCTGGTAGACGAGTGCATGAGGACGAGTGACGCCGACGTCTTCGCGGCGGGAGATTGCGCCGAAATCAAATTCCCCGGCCAGGAGCGGACCGTCATCCAGAAGCTCTGGTACACGGCCCAACCGATGGGGTGGGTGGCAGGCGAGATGATGACCGGCGGCGAGTGCCACTACGAGCAGACGACCCCGTACACGTCCGCCATGTTCATGGACCTGGACTTCTGCAGCCACGGCGAGGTGCCCGCCCCCTGGAACGATTATGAGGAACACAACATCGAGGCCCCCAACGGCCTGGATTGCCTGAGGCTGGTCCACGAGGACGAGCGGCTCGTGGGAGCCACCTTCCTTGGGACGGCCCTCACAAAAGAAGACCTCGAGCACATGGTCTCCACCTCGATGACTCTATCGGAGGCCATCGCCAGCGTGCAGCGGGTGTTCGGCGACAAGGTATCGGACAGGGCGCCTCGCACGCGAATCGGGGAACGGCGTAGGCTTTCGCGGCGGCCGCCCTTCTGGCCGTTCGGCACACGGAGAACCTGGCGCGAAGACTGCCTGTAGGGTGCTGCCACCATGCCGCTGACACAATGGCCTAAACATCCCATTATCGGCTTGCTCCTCATCATAACGGCCATCTATCTGGCCCAGATGTGGCCAGCATACTTCTGGGTCCCAGTGGTGGTGCTCGTTGTTCTGCTGATCCTGACGCGCAAGTGGACGGCTGCGCCTTTGGTGGCCTTGGCGCTGCTGATCCTCGGCTTCTACTTCTCGATGCGTTTCGGCGAGTGGAAGATCCGCGTCGCGGGCTACAGCTACGGCGCCAGCTTCTGGTATGCCGTGCTCTACACGGTCGCGATCTTGACCATGGGCGTCCGATTCATTGTGCTGTACTGGGGCAGAGATAAGTACATGATCTACCGCACCTGCTTCAATATGGGGGCCCAGCTCTTCATTGGATTCATGGCCGCATATCTGCTCCCCTATGAATGGATGGGCGGCAGCAGGGACAGCTCCGGTTCCGGCGTCTTCTTCATGTACGTCTGGCCCCTTGAGGTCAATGCCCTGCTCATCGGCAAGTACTACGCACTCTCGAAGATCGTGAAGATATTCCTGGCCTACAACCTCATCGCAGCCCTGGTCATAATGCCGGTGCTGGTGTATTTCCACGGCAGGAAGCTCTATTGTTCGTGGCTGTGCGGGTGCGGTTGTCTGGCCGAGACCTTCGGCGACCCATTCCGCCGACTCACCCCCCGGAGTAGGTGGGCGCGGAAGGTGGAGCCGGTCATCTGGATCTTCGTCGTGGCCGCCATACTTTTCACCGTTTACGCGCTGCTCGCACCCAAGGAGAAGCTCGCGACGATCCTCGATGTCGGCGAGCACTACGACTTGGTGGTCAAATTCGTGTTCTCCAGCCTCGCGGGCGTTGGCTTGTATAGCCTGATGGGAGCGCGAATCTGGTGCCGCTACTTCTGCCCGTGGGCCGGACTGTTCGGCCTCCTGGCTTACTACGGCCGCTACGCCATCCGCACGCGGGGGGAGCTGTGCATGGCGTGCGGCATGTGCAACACATACTGCGAGATGGGCATCGACATCCGGGGCCACGCCATGCGCGGCGAGCCGGTCAAGACCACGTCGTGCGTAGGATGCGGGATGTGTATCCAGAAGTGCCCGCGGCGCGTGCTGTCGTTCGCTGTCGAGTGAAACAGCCCTCACCGGCGGCTGCCATCGGCGTGGGTATTCAATGATAGAGGCAGGTGGGAATGATGTGGAGAGCAGCGGGTGCATGCATGGTCGTGGTATGGCTCGTGGGTGCGTGGGCAGGGGCCGACTCGACGCCCTACAGGCCCCCGGAGGGCGGAGACCGCTGGCAGTACAGCACCGTGGTCCTCAAGGGAACGGAAGTTGACAAGGACGCCAAGGGGAAGGCGATCCTGGCGTGTAACATCGCGGAGACACAGCACCGGATCCAGCTCGCCACCGAGAACCTCGTCAAAGAGGGCACATATTCGGTCTGGCTGGTGAAGTTCGACGTGAAGAAGAGGAAGACGATCAGGCAGACGCGCGTGGATGACCCGGCCCGCCCGCTGAAGGCCGATCTGTTCGGCAAGCTGGCCTTGGCCTCCAACCTCAGCTCCTGTCCGCAGGGCCGGTACAACCAGGTGCAGGTGCGATACCACGCCGACGGCAACTCGCGCGACACAACGAAGGCGCGAGCCGCCCTGATCGGCAAGATACCGTAGGAGGCCCGCTATGCTGCGCTATCTTTTGCTGCTGCTGCTGGCCGTAACCCCTTGTGCGTCCGCGTGGGCCTCCGAGAGCTACAAGCCCCCGGAGGGCGGAGCGTGGCAGAAGGCGACTTTGTACCTCAAGCCCACCGGCCCCTTCCACGATGCCGCCGGAGCCGTCGTCTTCGCCTGCAACATGGCGGAGACGTTTCACCGGTGCTACCTCCATGTCAAGGGGGTGCGTCCTGACGCGCTGTACACCCTGTGGCTGGTGGACATGGAGGGGAGCAAGGTGAGGCGCACCCACGAGATGACCTCAAGGTGGCACAAGCTGCGCGCGGATCGCCAGGGCATGATCAGCTTCGTCGGCGGCTTGCCCTGGTGCCCCGTCGGCAGGGACGTGGTGGTGGTGAAATACCACCCGAACGATCGCCGGGCAGGCTTCTCCCAGGGCATCACCGTGCTGAAGGGCTACCTGCGCACGATGCAGTAGAGCCCGCCTATCGTCACGTTCCACGCCGACGGCGGCGCCACAGCGCATACTCCACGCCGGCCATTGCGTAGAGCAGTATGAACTCCGGAATCCGCACCAAGAAGCCCAGTGGCTTGTCGTAGTAGTAGACATAGGGCGCCAATAGCAGGAAGGTGACGACCACCCCCGTTGCCGCCGGGTACAAGCACACGAAGGGCAGCACCCAGGACACGTACCAGGGGAAGAAGGTCGGGCTGAGCAGAAGCAGGGCCCCCAACACGCAGCCGACGTGCAAGATGACGTCGCCCCGACGCACACTCAGCCACGCAGTGAGCGCTATCATGACGCACGCCGTGATGGCCCGAGCCGTCCCGTCGCCGAGGAGGTATCGCAGAACGGCGAAAACGCTGCTGTTATTCTCCCACTGGCGCAGGTAGGCCAGGCTGCCGGAGAGCAGGTCGCTCACGCCCGCGCCGACGAACGGCACCAGCACCCCCACGCACAGCGCAGCGAAAGTGACGATGCCCTTCACTCCCGTGCGCCGCAGGAGGAGCGGAGCCGCCAGGATCATCTGCGTTTTTGCCATGACGCTGAGGCCAATCAGCGCCCCGCTCCACCACATGCACTTCCGCTCAAGCGCGTACAGAGCTGCCAACAGCAGGAAGATTGATATCGGATCAAGGTGCCCGCCGATAGCGAATTCGTTGGCCAGCAGCGGGTTCCAGGCGTAGATTGTCAGCCACTTCTGGTCGAGGCCTCGAGCGCGGAGCAGGAGAAGAAGCGGCCACAGGCACAGCAGGTTGAACCCCATGGCGAGCAGCAGAATGCGCCGCGGCGTGCGGTCGAGGAAGTAGCCGGCGCCAACGAGGAATTGGGTGACCGGCGGGTAAATCGTCTTGATGTGCTTGTAGTCGATAAGCTCCCAGTAGCCGTCGCGGAGCCGGGCGAGCTCGTGATCCCCCGGTGCGTATCGATACGGATTCACGCCGTGAGCGAGAACGAGCCCGTCCCAATGATACCGGTAGGCGTCGTGATCCCACCGCGGCCTCCGGCTGTAGGGAGCGATCTGTATCAACACGGCGATGGCGATGATCAGGCGAGCCGACACCACGCAGGCGGGGTTGCGCACGAGAAGCAGCGCGGCGAAGTAGCACAGAAACGCCGCCGCCATCACCACGAGAAAACCGGGGATCTGAGCGGCAGAGTCCTCGAAGGATCGCACGGCGAAGAGGCACACCGCGATGGCCACACCCAGTAGCACGACCCGGGTGTCCGTCCTCATCCCGGCTCTCGACGAGGAAGACGCCATTGGCGCGGTCATCGATGAGATACCTCGTCCACCGGTCACCGACATCCTAGTGGTGGACAACGGTTCGTCGGACCGGACCGTCGAGGTGGCCAGGGCGCATGGCGCTCGTGTCGTCCGCGAGGAGCGCCGCGGCTATGGCAGCGCGTGTCTGCGGGGCCTTGCCGAGATCGGCGACACCGACATCCTCGTGTTCCTGGACGGCGATCACAGCGATTACCCCGAGGAGCTTCCCAGCCTCATCGGCCCCATTATCGCGGGGGAAGCGGATCTCGTGATTGGCTCTCGCGCTCTCGGCGAAAAAGAGCCCGGCGCCCTCACGCCTCAGCAGGTATACGGCAACCGGCTCGCCTGCCTGCTCATGCGGCTGTTTCTGGGCCACCGATATACCGACCTGGGACCCTTTCGCGCAATACGCTGGGATGCCCTACAGAGATTGGACATGATGGACACGAACTACGGATGGACGGTAGAGATGCAGATCAAGGTCGTGCGAAGAGGTCTGCGCGTCGTCGAAGTGCCGGTCCGCTATCGCCGCAGGATTGGCCGGTCGAAGATATCGGGCACCGTGTCCGGCACAATCAAGGCGGGCTTCAAGATCATCCTTACTATTCTCAGGTACGCTCTGTGGTGAAATGCACGCTGGTCCTATTTGCCAAGCCGCCCGTGCTCGGGGTGGCGAAGACTCGCCTGGCCGTGGCCATCGGCGCTGACGCCGCAGCTCTCGTTGCTGAAGCGCTTCTGGCCGACACCCTGGCTCTCTGCGAGACCGTCACCGAGGCCGGCGGCTCTCCCGATATAGAGCTCATCTTGGCCTACACGGACGACAGAGACTACTTCGCGTCGGCTGTCTCTGACCGGTGGCGACTGCTTCGTCAGGAAGGGGCGCACCTCGGCGAGCGCCTCGAGAACGCGCTGGCTGCCCTTCGGCCCTCATCGGACGATGCGACCGTATTCGTTGGCATGGACGCGCCGCATTTGCCGCAGGAGTTCTTGCGGCGGGCATTCGATGCCCTGCGTGAGTTCGATACCGTGCTTGGGCCGTGCGAGGATGGCGGATACTACCTCGTGGGCGTCAGGGGCATCTGGCCGCGCGGGATTCTCGCCGGCGTCCGCTGGAGCACGGAGCATGCCCTTGACGACACACGGGCCGCGTTTGAGCACGCCGGCCTCGGCTGCGCAACGCTGCCGGAGTGGTACGACATCGACGACGTCGAATCTCTGGGCCGACTGGCAGCGGATCTGGAGACACTGCCGCCCGATGCACTTCCGCACGTGCGTGCGGCGCTGGCGACGTTGGCCGATGAATTGGGAACGGTTAATGGTTAACGGCCACCGGGGCTGCGCCGTGTGCCTCGGTGCCTACCACAGCGGCCGGCGGGGGACGGTCGCTCAAGACGGCTCTCCCTGGCGGCAAGATCATTGACCACCAACCATCGGCTTTACTGCTCAGACGCCAGGGTCGTGCCGGCCAACGGCTTCCGCAGCTCCGCCCACTCCGCGTTCCGGTCGTTGAGGCGCCAGTCGTATTCGAGATACTCGACGCTGAAGTCATCGCCGATCTGGTTCGCCACGTCCTCGGGAGCGTAGAGCCTCACATAATCGAGCACGCTCGGATCCTCGATTCCCTTGGCCTCCGTCAGCCACCTCAGGAAGTCCTCCTGATACCAGTCGAGAATGGCGGTCAGGCTCACCGTCTTGGTCTCGACATCGACGACGAGGTGCGACGGATCGGCGAAAAACCTGCGGGCTTCTCTCTCGAGCTGCTCGTCCAGGCGCTTCGGATCAAAGGCCTCCTGCGGCAGCCACGGGCAGCTCATGGAGGCGCAGTTCAGGGCGAAGTGCACCCGGGGCTCAAGAAACGCCGTCCGCACTATGTCATTCTCAATGTTGTTGAGCGAGAGGTCATCGCCGCCGCACGTCTTATCCTCGACGTCGAACACGCCAGGATCCTCGCCGATGTCGTTGACGCTTTCCGTCGGGTAGGCGTCGATAACGGCTTTCATCATCCACGCGTTGTAGGCATTGATCCAGTAGGCCAGGGCTTCTTCTTCGCTGCTGAAAGTTGCGATGTTGTTGTTGGGGCTGATCTCTGCGACCTGCCTCAGGAACGCGTCCAAGTCTTTGTGGTCCTTCTTGAGCCCCTCGTAGTCCACCATCCCGACCTCGTCCACATACCGCTCAGACAGGCGATCGAGCGGCTTCATGTCGAACCATACGGCCGCGGTGGACGCCCGCGGGATGACGAGGTGCTCCGGTGGTGCTGCCGTGGGCGCCTGAAAGACGAACATCAAGGCGGCTAAGGCCACAACCATCATCCCGACCGTCATTCCGAGCCCGACGCCTATCGGGCGACGCGGTGTTTCCATACGACCACCTCACGAGTGTGACAGTCTGCAAGTCCTACGAGGCAGACAGCTTGTCGTTTAATGATTACGCATGGGCACGGCCTTCCCCTTGCTGCCGTACCTCTACCCGTTCCGCTGCCCCGAACCGTGAAGAAGTTTACAACCGGCGCCCGGCCAGCGTGCCAGACGGCGATCCGCCCGAGCGCGCAGGAGAATTGCCCCCATGTGCGAAGGATGGCCTCAAAGGTGATATTACTCGGAGGGCGCCTTCATGCGCATTTCATTGGGCTACGGCCGTGGCACCGTTGGCTTTGATGTCCCTGACGGCCGTCTGGCAGGGATCATCGAGCCCAAGAGCGCTCGCCAAGTCGGCGACGTGCGTGCCGCCGTTGAGGAGTCGCTGCGCCAACCGGTCGGCGCCCTGCCGTTGCGGCAGCTACTTTCCGGCAAGCAATCCGTATTAGTCCTTACGGTGGACAACACGCGGCCATCGCCGACGCCCCTGCTGGAACCCATCCTCGCCGCCTGCGACGAGGCGGGCGCGGAGGTCACGATCGGCATCGCCATCGGGCGGCATCGGCAGATGACCGGCGATGAGATAGCCGAGCACCTTGGGACTGAAATCGCGGCGCAGCGCCGGGTGCTGCAGCACGATCCCTTCGACGACGCGGCTCACGAAGACCTCGGCGAGACGAGCTGAGGCACGCCGATCCGGATCAACAAGATGGCCTTGGCGCACGACCTCGTGCTCGGTGTGGGGATCGTGGAGCCCACCTATCTGTCGGGTTTCACCGGCGGCCGGAAGATCGTGATGCCCGGCATCGCCCACTACTCCACTATCGATGCGAATCACTATCTCATCGTCGATCCGCGCACCAAGATCGGTGTCCTCGACGGCAACCCCGTGCACGAGGACATGATGGAGATGCTCGAGCGAGTGCCCCTGGCGTGGATAACCAACGCCGTCGTCGGGCCCGAGGAGGAGGTCGTGGCCGTGTTCTCGGGCGATCCGCGCGCGGCACATCGGCGGGCGTGCCAGCGCTCGGCGGGCATTTACGCCTGCCACGGGGCCAGCGCGAAGATCGTCATGGCCTCGCCCGGCGGCGCGCCATACGATGTGTGCATGGTGCAGACGAAGAAGGCCGTCGTGCCGGCGACTGATATCGTGGAGCCCGGCGGGGTCATCATCCTCGTGGGTGAGAACCCGGAGTGCTGGGGCGACGAGGCGGCGTTCGAGGAATGGATGACGCAGCTCCAGCCCGCCGAGGCTGTTTCGCGGGCAAAGCAGCGAGGGCTCTTCAGCCTCGGAGCGCACGGCGCGCGCATCCTGGCTCAGCCAATGGTCGAGAAGGGCGCCAGCGTCCTCCTCGTCACCTCGGACCAGATGCGCGAGGCGGCAGGCGACAGCTTCCTGGACGCAACGAGCAGCATCGACGAGGCCCTGGACGAGGCGCATGCTATCGCGGGCAACGACGCGAGCGTCGCCGTGATACGCAAGGCGAGG
>Ga0209979_1003432_pt1 | contig 13991 bp, 12 predicted proteins | sample AnhtaG_FD_183114 | JGI IMG/M metagenome (GOLD analysis project Ga0209979, IMG submission 183114) | Deep subsurface microbial communities from Anholt, Denmark to uncover new lineages of life (NeLLi) - Anholt_01485 metaG (SPAdes) (version 2) | ecosystem: Environmental > Aquatic > Marine > Oceanic...
CCATGTGTCAGAAGATATACGGCGAGAGAGACGACGGCGGAACAGCAAAGTCAGTAAGGATAGGGAGACAGCGACTTACAGGACAAACGAGGCAGCTAAAGCTCCTCAACCTGTACCAGTCCAAGCCGTCTCCCGAAAATAAGTCTAACTCAGAGATACAGGGAGGTCAAATGAATGACCCTTGACAATCATTAGGAAATCTGAATGTTGGGCAGCCGACTTCTTATTGGACATATACAAACTCTCTAAGCTCACGTCTACTAATGATCACCACTCTTCTATCTTTTCGATTCTGAATATAATGTATAATGGAGATAGAGGTTCATTATGCGAAACCTCATTGAGCTCTTAGCCTTTCACGATGAGCGAAAAATAAAAAGGTGGCTGTATCATGGCTTTGTTCTTTGTGAAGCTGGGCAGTTTCCTCTGCTAACAAACGAGTTACTCAAAGCGAAAACCGAATCTAATTGCAAGCTTGATAAACGTATCCACTTTAGCAAATTAACTTCGAAGAGCACCGGGAGTTCCAAAACGAGAACGGCTTTAAGATGGGTGGAACTATTTCGCAAGGATCTTTACAAAAGCATGTGGTTCTATTTCTTCGGCATAAACTTGACTAATATCGATTATGAGTTCTTCGGATCAAGGGATAAGGATTTCAAGATATACAACAGGTTTTTTGAAATTGGGCTGTTCTCAGCCTGTCGATACTTCTTTGACGCCACTACTGAAAACGTGGAAATCTTACAAATATTCTCTGAAAAACGTGATTTACCCAAAGATGATCCGTTCCTGATCCATGCACCATATAAGATTAATAAGAGAGAAACCAACGTAGTAGTTAAGAGTAAGAGAATATTTCAGGTTGCTAGCACCGTCTCAAAAGAAAAAATTCGCCCTGAATATGTTCATATTATTAACCTTGCAGATGTGCTTACAGGGGCATTCTCACAAGTTATTGACTACACAGCCAATAAACAGGGGTGTACGGAGGTCGCGGATAAGATATTCCCGATTTGCCGAAGGCTAACGGAAAATCCTTACAACAAGAATAGCCTATACTACAAAAGATATGCCATATCCTTCTTTCCCAAGAAGCGGATTTCGCGGTCAATAGTTATGCGTTATGGTATCAAACCTGCTGAAGATCAGTTCTACTGCAATAGAAAATTGCGTTTACATCAGCCGGAGTGCATACCGGGGTTTGAGCAACTGATTGATTAGAAAGATTTGAAGGTTGGAGTAAACAATTAGCCATTTGGTGACGCGCCGTATATAACAGAACTAAACGGTTAGCGCAAAGGAGACCACAAAAGTTGTTGATTCTGTACGTTGTGGTCTACTATTCGAATCCCATCGGTCTGCTAACATTTTGCTAACGAACTGCTTAGCACCCCCCAGCACTTGGTGACACACCCAGATACAAAAGACGGTTTCGTCCTGAACAGGGTGGCACGAAATCGTATCTGGCGGGACTGAGTGTCACGCACACTGACGCTTTTCAAGACCGTCACCATAGACCACTCGGACACCCCTCCCAGCTTCAAATTCTACCCCAAAACCTCCCCTCAAGGCAAAATTGCCGACATTTTTCTGGTGAACCTCAGTGGACTGTTCCTCAGTTGGAGCACTCTCCAAGCCTTGTTTCGCAAGCTAGCACGCCTCCACGTTCACGTAGATTCAGCAGAGCGTGAACCCTATCGCCGAGTAGACGCGAACTCCTTCAGACCGTCTCCATTTTACGCTCATGATTCTTTAGGGGCAAGGAGAAAGCAGCAAGCTAACAAGCGAACATTACGCTATCTTGTTCAATCAGGTAACAAAATAAGCAATCGTTGCCTTCATCCTTGCAGGATTTCACGCAGGACATATACTTCGATTGTATCTGTCCCAATATCTAGATGATAACGACCTTGTCCTTTCTTCGTAAGTTTCGCTTCCTCTCCACCGGTAAAGGACTGTTTTTCTTGAACCTTACCCAAGTCCCAACAAATGACTTTGTGGATACCCTCCGGCGGGTGTGACCATGCGAACAGTTTTTCAAGGGTAACAACAATCTCTACCCACGCAAGTGAAGATATTCCTTTGCTTACACACTCAACAATTAAATCCGTTCCTATATATGTTTTATATTCACCAATTCTAAAGTCAATACCTGGATGCTTGGACGAAATCATAGCTTGAAGAAGTAGAGCAGTTTCAGCTTCACTTCTCGGTTCTTTAACAGGTGCAGATACTATATTGGGCACATTCAGGTCTGGCCTTCCTTTATAATCATTTAATCTCTTTGCTAACTCTCCCGCGCGGTGCAGGATCTCTCTCGCTTCTCTCTCTTTTTCTTGCTCCCCTTTCTTTTGCTCCTCCTCCTTGTTTTTAGCCTCTTTGTAGGCTTCCCAATCCTTGTCGCCTCTGATACCATCTAAGAAATTCTTGATAGCTTTTATAGCTAAATCGTATTCTTGGTCACTTCTGACCTTATCTCTATTTGCTGTTAAATCAAATTGCTGGCAGTTAGCAAATATAAGCATATTCCGATACCAGTATTGCCCCTTAAATACCTCTTCCATTATTAGGTTATTTCTCTCTACCCTGATAAAGTCCTTGCACAACCAGAGCCCCATCATTTCATAGGTATGAGGTACCGATGCCCTGTTTTCCTCCCCCAATATAGCTCCAATTACATTTATGGTTACGAGCTTTTCCTCTTCTGTCTGCCCACACTTAATAGTCTTCGGCCCAAAGAGCTTGCAGTATTTACTGCTTCCATTTGCAAGGTTGAGGTTTTCATCTGGAAGTCTGAAGCCAAAGGGAATAGATATAGGGGTCGGTATTGGGGAGTTAGCTGGCTTTAACTCAACATCCATCCTCTTAGGGCTACCAAAATACTGACCGAACGAACCTAAAACTGTATACCATTGAATATACTGAGCTAACGTCGTGAGTGAGTTAAATTCGAATTCGTACTGTTTGCCTTCAAAACCATCTACAACTATTGTCGTGCCTTTTCCATCAGCTACATCCTCATCATATCTATATGTTGGAACAATACCCTTCCTTAAGGTTTCCCAAGGGGGAACCTCGGTCTCAGCACGAATGTGTTTTCCATTTTTCCAAGTATCAACAAATATCCCATTACTCTTATAGTATATTTTTGTGCCGTGACCCTTTGTCCCAATAGACCCGTAGGGTTTAGTGGAGTAACCCAAACTAAAAAAATCCTCAAGTTCGCTGGTGTTAGCCTCACCCCTCTTGGTACTGCTCATTCCTTCGCCGTCATCAGTAATTGAAACCACTATCTTTCTCCTGTGAGTTCCGGGTATTTGTATTAAGTCAAATTTCAAAGCAACCTTTGAAGCTCCCGCATCCCAGGAATTACTGAGGGCTTCTCTGATTATTTCCTTGGAGTCCCTAAAGTTCTTGGCAATTTCGAGAAACTCTTTTGCTTCATTAACCCCCGGTTTTTGATTTGTTGGCATTGTGCACCTCCTCTTGTCCTATTGTCCTATTACTACCTTATGCAAGGATGCTCTTTACAACACTGTCAATTTTTTTGACAGCGTTCACGTCACCCATAATTCTAGCTATCTTGTATAAAGAACTCCGTAATCCCATAGACTGGCCTCCGCCATTATGTTTTTGGAAGGTATAAGCATCGGCAAAAACCATTCTCACAATCTCTAACTGGAATGGGCATAGCTTCTAATGCTTCCGTGACGCTAAAAATCTTACCATTAAGTGACTGGCATTTAATACACGAAGTTTCACCCGCCGTAAGAATTTCAGCCTTATCAATACCCATAGCTTGGTAATGATATAATTCGCATTTTGCTGACTCTTGTAGCACTCTAAAGAAATCCTTACCCAGTTGATGAAGTAGCCTTGCTTGTTCCCAGTAAAGCATCTTAGCTTGTTGCCAGTCCTTCCTTTTGAATGAATCTAACTGCCTTCTACCAATGATACCCCAAACTATATCACTCAAAAATGGAGTAGCCATCTTGAACTTGTGTGCCAGTTCTTCTGATTCTGCTCTATGCTCTTTTTCTGTAATTCCGAGCGTAGAAATAGCATCTATGCTTAAAGCATCAGCATAGTTAACGAGTATCTTCTCTCCTTTAAATGGGTTGGTTCTAACATATATGTCTTTCCCACATGAAGGGCATTTCTTTTTGCGCTGTGGTATTGGGTCTAGGATTGCCTTACAATGTGGGCAACTAGCGCTAGAGACGGTTTGAATATCCTTTTTTGCTTTACCAAATAGCCCCATATCTACCTCCCTACACCAAACGTTGCTGCTCGTCTGAACTTCCCCGGTGTCGCTGCGCCCGCTTGAAAGTGGCGGGCGGTGCCATGCGTGGGTACTGGGCTTCTTGTCCTTCCAATAGCTCCCGAATGGTAAGTATTTGCAATCGGGGATACTGGTGCCCTGGGAAGTGCTCTGGCTCATAGAAACCCCCAGCGGCAGCCTCTTGTAACATTGGACGGGTCGGCTCCTCCAGGGTTATCAGCACACCAATGGGGGCTTTCTCACGCTCCAATACTCCCTTCAAGTCCCGGACATAGGCGGCATTAACATGACCGCTCTTTACCTGCACCACAACTGTCTTAGCCTTGCCACTGTTATCATCAAAGAAATTGATATAGCCGTCCACACCCCGGTCAGCACCCTTGCGCTTGTCCTGAGCGGGACGGGCGTCCACCAGACCCAGTGCCCACCACTCAAACTGGTAGCGGTTTTGCTCTGCCAGTGCTTTGGCACTCTCCAGGTCTTTGGGGTCACCGATAACCTCGTAGGGTGAGAGGTCGGCACCGAAGGTGTCATTAAGACGGTGACGCATGAGGCTGATAGCTAGGTGGGTAATGTCTATGCCAATCCAGCGGCGTTTAAGGCGTTCTGCTACAGCGATTGTAGTCCCGCAGCCGCAGAAGGGGTCAAGCACTAAGTCACCTTCATTGGACGATGACTGAAGGATACGCTCTAGTAGAGATGATGGTTTTTGAGTAGGATAGCCGAGGCGTTCTTTAGCTTGGGCAGCAACATTACCGATGTCTGTCCACAGGTTAGTTGGAGAACGGCCCGCTGGGAGGTATGTCTTTCGATAGGGCCGGCCTGTCTTTGACCAAACTAGACGACCTTCAGCGTCAAGAGCCTCCAGTTTGGGACGCTCCATTCTCCAGCCCCAAGGTGGAGTATAGCCCTTGTATTCATAAACCAGATTGGGACGAGGCCCCATCGAAGCAGTTCGGATGATTTCGTGCAAGCGATAGCGACCACGTTCATCTTCAAACCGATAGAAACTTGATTCATAGGTCTCATCCTGCTGAATCTGAATAGGATTCCATATTCGGTCACTAGTCTTTGAGTAGCAAAGAATAGTATCAGTGACCTGCCCAAATCGCTTGGCGTCGCTGTGGGCGCTAGTGCGTTTCCAGATAATCTCGTTGCGAAAGTTCGTCGGGCCAAATACAGCATCCATGAGCAGTTTCAAGTAATGGCTAGCTGTGGAGTCACAGTGTAGGTAGATACTTCCCGTGTGCTTCAGTACCCGGTGTAGCTCCACCATTCGCTGCGCTATCATCACCAGGTAAGCCATCATGTCGTTCTGGCCCAAGAACGTCCGCATTGCCTGTAAGAGGTCAGCCAGCTTCTTGGGGCCTTCCTTCACCACTTCCTGATAGGCGTATTCGGATTCCATGCCCCAGTGCCAGGTATCTTCAAAGGCGGTAATCTGCGCTGCTGACTTCTCTCCGGTCTTCTCCTGAAAGAGGACGTTGTAGGTGGCGTTAGAGTTGAAGGGCGGGTCAAGGTAAACCAGGTCAACACTCTCAGATGCTACGTGTTCACGCAGTATGTCCAGGTTATCCCCAAAGTAGAGCTTGTTTTTCCAGTCGGCCAGTGTCATATTATACCTACCATAAGCCAAGTAACGGGCGCTGTCAAATTCCCCGGTTCTCTTGCGTAGGGGGTTGACTATTTTGAATAGATGTAGTAAGCTCCCAGCGCAGGTAATAGAGAATGAGAAGATCACTCAAATATGGGGGTATAGTAATGCGTAGCCTATTGAGAGATTTAGGCTACGCAGAAATGGGAGCAGGTATTTTCGCTCTAATTGTAGCTATATTTTTGATAGCTTTGCCCTCGCAAATACCTTGGCTTGCTCCCTTTTGGTCAAAAACTCTTGGAGTGGCAATTATCTTTGTCTTAGTATTGAGAGGCACATACAAAGCGTGGGATACTGCTAACAAAGGGAAAGACGAACTACAAGCTAAAATAGATAGCAAGCAATCGGACGTTGAGTTCACTGATTTTAATCATGAACTTCAATATAAAAAAAAGACGAGTAGTAGGGGGAATGAAATTATTATCCGTTCAGCAGGAAGACTCAGAAATAATTCCTCTGAAAACCGTGGCTGTTTAGATTTCTTCAGGGTTGAGGTTCCAACACCCTACGGCTCTTTTATCGCAACATCAGATGACCCGCCACTTGGTTATACATTCGAACCAAACTCTATATATCGCAATGAAATTTATGTCTTCACGGGCGAGTTATCGCCTCCACATATTGACTCTTGGGAACCTCATATTAAAGGCGCAGAAGGCAGAATCAATTTAGCAGTCCAAGGACAAATGATTAGGACATATCCTATCAAGATTGCCGATACGGAAGGATTCTATGAACTGTAAGTTTTGCCAATCGCCAAGGACAATGAAATACGGCTTCAAGGCTGGCACTCAGTATTACAAGTGCAAAGACTGTAACCGCAAATTTGCTGGCACTCTAGCACCGGCAGGGATGCGATTCACCACTGCTACAATCGGTGAAGCTATGGGTTTATTCTACGATGGTCTATCACTGGCAGACATAAGCAGACATTTAGTAGCTACTGAGGGTATCAACGTTGACCCTGCTACTGTCTGGCGGTGGATTATTAGATATTCAAAAAAGGCTGAACGAATATTAAGTCAAATTAAGGTAAAAACATCATGGCGTTGGGTCATAGATGAGATGATGGTAAAGGTAGCTGGTCAAAATGTTTGGCTGTGGGATGTGATAGAAGCTAGGTCAAGATTCCTTTTAGCTACGCATCTGACAATAACACGCAATATGAGGTCGGCTGTGGCAGTTCTAGCAGAGGCTAATAACAGAACTATAGGTACGCCAAACTATATAGTCTCCGATGGTATGAGAGCTTACCCAGATGCCATAGAGAGGGTATTCGGTGCCGATAGTGAGCATATCAGGTCAAAAGGACTTACTGCTGAGATAAACACAAACATCATTGAGAGGTTTCAGGGTACAGTTAAAGAGAGAACTAAGGTCATGCGAGGGCTAAAGACTATGGAATCAGCCAAGATTATCTCTGAAGGCTTTATCGTACATTACAACTTCCTAAGACCTCATATGACTTTGAAGGGAAAGACACCTGCTACAGTAGCAGGATTGAAACTACCCTTCAAAACTTGGATAGAATTAGTAGAGTATTTGAGCAAAAATGGCAAAAGTCAACTGGGGATTTTTATCAAGCTCATTCGTTGACGCCTAGAGTCATGGGCCATACAAGAGCATTGGAAAACAGTTGAATAGCAATGGAAACAGATGGTGCAGCGAAGCTAGGACTCAACTGAGCAATTGAAAGGTATGGAAACAGGGGGTAAAATAGCTTTCCTTTCGGTGATAAACAAGCGAAAAACAAGAGAAGTGTTACATTGATTAGCAAGGCTCATTATGAAGCCAAAAGTTGTATTCTAACCCGGTGGATGATGCAACAACCACGCCTAGCTTTGCAACAGAAAATTGAAAAGCAATCGGAGAACAAATTCACTGATAAACAGGGAAATAACAGGAAGGAAATAGAAGGTCGCATGACTAGCTGACGAAAAGAGGTTTTGGATAAGCTATTGGCTATAGTGTACGGAATGTAGTTACGACAGTTGGGAGGGAGTGATGTGAGCATTAGGGGATAATCTGGTCGCACAGTCTATCGAAAACCTCCTCAGCATCCCGTCGGTCTACTCGGAATGTGCAAAGTTTATCATCTGGCTCATTAGGCCTCACGACCCATAGATATACGCCAAAGCGGTGATTTGATGTCTCCCAAAGTTCGACTTCTCCCCTACGCCCAATGAGTGTGTCGCCATCTTCGATGTCTCCAATACTATGGTGGGGCCGCATTGCTATCCTCCCTCGATTGTGATATTAGTGAGCTCTATCTAGTCTGCGGTAACAATCATAACTACGTCTAGCATCAATGTCAATGGAGAGGGCGTACAGATTGTAGTTAGGACTTTGGAGAGGCGAGTGGTGTTGGCCCAAGATAGCGCATGCTACCTTTCACGCTGAATCGATTGAACAGTTCGTCAGATAGTGCAATTATAAACTGTAAATAAAGCAGTAAAAACAGAGGCAGGCTCTTGGTATTTAAGCCTGCCTCTGTTACTCATTGAGGACCTGTGTATTAGTCTATTTCTAATTGTGAACTCTGCGCCTGACCAGGTAAATACCACCGGCTGCAATAACCATACCTAAAGCAATCCAGGGTGCTATTAAGCCAACTTTGTTTATGGGATAAATTTCACCGCCTACATCCATCTCGGGTGCTGCCGTTCCGATACCCTGGATGGCGAAATCGTAGGGGTTCTCGTCAGAGTCATCATTGGCAATGCTCAGTGTTGCCGTCCTTAAGCCCGTGGCGCTGGGATCGAAGGTGATGGTGAAGTTAGCTGTCCCGCCCCAGGGAGCCACCGGGGTTGAAGGTATCGCCGTTACCGAGAAATCATCCGCATTGGTCCCGGATATGCTCACGTAAGGCGAGGCGCCGGTCAGGTTAAGAGCCATACCGCCGCTGTTGGTGATGGTGAAGGTGCGGTCTACCGTGCCGGTGTGGAGATGTCCGCACTTCCGAAGTCGGTTCCATCAGCGGTTGAGGGCGTGCTATCCCCGTCGGCAATCGAGGTGCCGCTCCACTCCACATCAATGTCAGCCAATACTACGATCGAGAAGGGATTTGAGTCGACCGTTTTAGCGGCGGCGGTGAACCTCAACACCTTGCCGGGACCAACAGTGTCGATAGACAGGTCATTAAAGGTGGCAATACCCAAGGCATTGGTTGCTTGAGGGGTAGTGCCCGAAAGCACCCCCAGGCCAGCCTGCAGCGTCACCGTGATGTTCTGACCAGCAATGACATTATCGAAAACATCCTCAGCTTTAACCTGTACCGGCGGCGCTATGGCTACGCCGGCCAGGGCATCCGACGGCTGGACCACAACCGTTAGAGTGGCTACTGCACCGGCAACCTCGGTTAGCATGCCGAAATTAGTAGTCCCATCAACACCAGCGATAGAGCATGTTGAACCCGCAGCTTTTTGAATGTTACCGCTTAGCAGAGGCGTGCCTGCTGTCGGCTGCACTTGGATGGCGGTTGCTTGGCTGATAACGATGGTATCGAGTGCATCCGCAGCACCGTCTGTAGAAAATGTTATCGTAATAGCCGCTGCTGTTGTTGAGGTGACCGTGATGGCGGTAATATCTCCCGCCGGACCACTAATGCTGGGCGATTGCGCAGCGTTGAACTGGAAGCCGGCTGGTGCGTTAAGTATTAAGGTCACACCAGCCTGGCTCGCTGCAATGTCATCGTTGGCATTTTCAGCAATAGTTATGGTTCCTAGGCTAGTCCAGGCTGCGCCTGGTGCTCCAGCGGCTGTATCTGCAGATATCGCGCCGCCTCCGGCAGCCGGTGTTACCATCACAGCTGCCTGTGCCGGCACAGCCATTATCAGGCTGAAGCTCAACACCAGCACCACGGCAAAAAAAATGTTAAAGATCTTCCTTTTCACCTTACAAGCCTCCTAGTATGCTGGAACGCGCTCTAGCCACTATTCAAGCCCAGTTGGCATTCTAGGGCACACCTTTACCTCTCCTTCTGTTAATTATAGCACTCGTATGACTGTGCGTCATCAAGAGCATTGGCACAACTCAGTAACGTATGCTTGTAGTAGATGGACTCTCTTTGTCAATCTCCCTCAGCATTCGGTTGCACTATTTCTATCCCTAATCGAAAGCATACTGGATAACAATAAGCCAGATTGTTGACCCGGAGGCATCTTTCTTCGTATCCAGGCGGAATAATTTCAAAATAGTAAGCTAAAGTGAAGTCTGGTCGTCTTGACAACCTCTATACGGGGAGCTAAGATGGATGTCTACCGGAAAGCGTTCCCAGGAGTTTGAGCTACTGAGGCGATAAGGGCACCGATGAGCCAAAGGTGATACACTAATAGCGTAGCCGTAGTCATGAGCGAACTGAGTCGCTACGGAGGTTGGTGCACTGAGACCGGTGATCGACGCTAGACACGATCAAATAGTCAAGTTGAGGCAGGCTGGCCTGAGTTATGCCAAAATTGGGCGCAGCCTAGGCATAAGTCGTGAGCGGGTGAGGCAAATCCTCCAGGGGAAACGAACACGGGAAAAGCTTGACCTGCGTTCTAAGGCAGTCCTCAGGGGAGGTGAGGTGGCTAGCCTGCTCGGTGTCCACATGAATACGGTGAGACGCTGGAGCGATAAAGGAGTGCTAAAATCCTTTCGTGTTGGGCTGAGGCATGAAAGGAGGTTCCGGCGGGAGGACGTTGATGCCTTTCTAGAAGAGGAGGGCGCCAGCCGCCAGCCGCATCAGAGTGAGCCAAAATCATTCAGGACACTTTAGGTTCTGTCTCATCCACCGCTTATCTTCAGCTCTGGTTAGCCTTTCGCTTATCAGCTCTCTGTGCGTTGAGCTCGGCAAGGAAGCGAGCAATATCCTGCCGGCTGAATCTTCGGTCACCCCGCGGTGTGATGTAGTAGGCCCTTATTCTCCCTGCGTCACTCCAGCGCCTCAAGGTATTGGGATGGATATGTAGGAGCCGGGCTACCTCCCTTACTGTCAACAGGTTGCCAATCTGGCTATCATTTACCATTTCTTTCCTTTTCCACTCTTTTATTGACTTATCTTAATGGTAATTCACTCTACTGAACGAAGCAATCACCCAAATGGGCTAATTCGGTTAGTAAATGGTCATAGGAAAAAAGTCCAAAGTTGGGAGGAAAAGTTAAGTTAGGGTACTTGACATTTGCCATATGGCGAATTATACTGTCCACATAGGAACAAGCGACAACCCTATCCGTAATAGATTAAGGGGGGGATTTTAAGACAAAATCGTAGAGGCATGGGCTGACAGTCTGACCAGTGGTCGTGGAAGTAGGGGGCGTTGAACCGGTATCTGTAACTGGTCACTTGGGTGGCGGGGAGCCAATAGTGAAACCGACCTAACAAGGCCGGTTTTGTGTTTGTGAAGAGGGGTAGTGCCTATGGAAGAATGCAAGTGAATACTCAAGGACGCTCGGGAAAGACCGATTGATATAAAAATATTCAAGAAAGGAGTAAAAAGGTGAAAAGGAAGATTTTTAGTATCTTGTTTGCCCTGGTGCTGGTGCTGAGTATGAGCCTGGTGGCAGCGGTGCCGGTGGCGGCAGCAACGATAACCGTGGACGACAGTGGTGGTGCAGACTATACCACCATCCAGGCAGCCATTAACGCTGCCAGCGCGGATGATACCATCATCGTGGCGGCAGGCACTTATAACGAAGAGATAACAATAAACAAGAGCCTGACGCTAAATGGTGCTCAATCCGGGGTCGACGCTTGCGGTAGAACTGGTTCAGAATCCATCATAGCTGCAACAAGTGGCAACGTCATCACCTTGAACACGGCTGATGTTGCTGTTGACGGCTTCACAATCTCTGGTAGTGGCGCAGATAATCTAGTCTTCGCAGACCACGCAGACCGGTTCGTTTTCCAAAACAACATCCTCAACGGAACAGCCGCCAATGGTGTCTGGTTTGGTACTACGTCTTCTGATGTCACTATTCATCAAAATGAATTTGTAGGTACGTCAATATCGGGTTATTTGCTTTTCTTTGATGGCGGCGGGGACGTTTTCAGTAATCTGACCATCAGTAACAACTGCCTGTATGATGGGGAAGTCTTCGCTGGTGCCAAGAACTTCGGCTCATATGACATGTCAATGACGGGAAATACTTTTGACGGAACCAATGTCAATCTTAGTTCTGCCTTTGAAGAATCCACAATTGATGCCAATATGTTCCAAGGCAATACTTATACCAATTTGCAGGTCGGGTTGCGAAATTCGCATATTTCCAGAAACATTTTCGGTGATACCGGGCCATCACCACGTGCAGGTTATCCCTCTTACGCTATGATGCTCTGGGGTGACCAGTACGGGTTGACTCCGAGTGAGAATGTATTCGTCACAAACAACTTCTTCTACTTCAATGACGTCTCAGCGCCGGATGAACTTGCGCACGGACTCCGTATCCTAGCAGGTATTGATGCCACAACCATTGATGTGTTTGACAACAGTTTTGTTGATGGTGGCGCTCAAATGGGAGCTCTCGGGCTTGCAAACCAGGGCACGGGAATCGCTGATGCCTCCGGTAACTGGTGGGAGTCTGATGTTCCGGCCGCGGTACGGGCCAAAGCAAACGGCGGCGTTGACGTTGACTACACGCCGTGGTTGGCCAATGGCACCGACACCAAAAGCGATCCGGGCTTCCAAGGCGATTTCAGCGAGCTGTGGGTGGACGATGATAGCTTGCAGACCGGCCCGACGGGCCGTATACAAGAAGGTGTGAGCCTAGTTACTGGCAGCAAGGTCAACGTGGCGGCGGGGACGTATGCCGAGAATGTCGTTATACCCGCTGGCAAAGACGGCCTGCAGATAATAGGGCACAGTAATCTTGATACTTTTCTCAACATAGGCAGTGGCATAGGCTTTGACACCTACAGTGCTGTGACTATTACAGGATTCGATATCTATGGTAGTGGTCGCGGTAGCGGGAAGGCGCTTGTAATTCGTAAAGGTGCGAGCGGTACCTCATCTGACCCAGGTGTCTTTGCGGGCAACATTGTCCATGATTGCAACTATGGTGCTTCGGCCGCAGGCGACTATGGTGTAGAGTGGTGGAATATAGTCGACAACAACTTCTATGAAATCCGCATACCCTGCCTTATGGAAAACTATCAACACTGGAAATTCATCGGCAATACATGTGCTGATTACAAAGAAGGCGTGACTATGGGATGGGCTGATACGTCTCACCACGTAGAAATAAAAGACAACCAGTTCCTCAACGATGGGAACGCAGGAGACGAGTTGGCTGCAATTGTTATAGGTTCAGCAGCAACACATATCCAGGTTACGGGGAATGACATCAGCAACAGCATTGTCGGCGTCTTGATCAAACAGAAGGACACTACTGTCCCAGATTTGACCGATGTCGGTATACACTTCAACAACATCGTGGGCAATACCGAGGGGGTAAAAAGCGAGCAGGCTATTGTAGATGTTGATGCCACCTGCAACTGGTGGGGCCATGCCAGCGGCCCCGGCCCGGTTGGCCCGGGCACTGGGGACAATGTCAGCACCAATGTCATCTTCAAACCCTGGCTCCTGACCCAGGATGGCCCCTGTGTCGGCGGTTTACCGCCACGTCAGATAAAAATTGATGCAAAGTACGAGCTGGAAAACATCGACACGGGAGATAAGAAGGTTGACAAGGGACTCGAGAAGGCCATGAAGCACCTTGATAAGTCCATGGACGGAGACCTGTGGGTGGATGACGCACACCTGGAAGTAAAGCACGGCAAGAAGGTCTTTGATGAGGAAAAGAAGGTAGTCAAGGAACTGAAGAAACTCATTGATAAGAAAGGCACACCAACGGAGGTCAGGGACGAGTGCCAGTTAGTCATAGGCAAACTATGCCTGGCAGATGGTATTCTTGCCCGCACTGCCTGCGAGGATGCTCAGGCTTATGCTGGCGACCCCAAGGTGGACAAAGAGCTTGAGAAGTGTGAGAAAGAACTCGAAAAGGCTGAGGAAGAGCTGAACAAGGGACGCTGTGATAAAGCTATAGACCACTTTAAGAAGGCCTGGGAGCATGCCC
>Ga0209979_1003434_pt1 | contig 13989 bp, 15 predicted proteins | sample AnhtaG_FD_183114 | JGI IMG/M metagenome (GOLD analysis project Ga0209979, IMG submission 183114) | Deep subsurface microbial communities from Anholt, Denmark to uncover new lineages of life (NeLLi) - Anholt_01485 metaG (SPAdes) (version 2) | ecosystem: Environmental > Aquatic > Marine > Oceanic...
AACGTTACGCGTGTTCGTTAGCACACACGGCGCCGCTGGGCCTGGCCGTAAGACGCGGGAGTCCCGATGTCAATCAGGAACCCGCAATCGCGCCGAAGACATCCTTACAGGGGAGCCCCCTGGCCCACCAACCGTGGGAACACGTGGCGGCCGAAATCGCAAAACGTATGGGGTGCGATATAGTCCAGGATGCCCGGTTCGAGCACCGTCACTCCATCGTTGGCCAGATCGGTAGCCACCTGATCCGGCGGCGGCTTCTCCAGAAAGCGCGTAACCCATCCGTGGGCGTCCAACTCAATCAGGCCACACGCCAAGCGGTTGATACCCACTGCATCGGCGGTGTCTGGGCTAAAGAGGACAACTTCCCTCACCTCGGATGACGTCCCCTGCCCACCGCCATCTTCGCCGATCCCTTGCCAAGTCCATCTGCTTGGACTTCCGCAAGCCCACAGGCTTTTGGAACATTTGTTCTAATCATCCAGACAGGCTCCGCCCTTCCGACGCTTCCTCGATCCCAAACGTCGGCTATCGCGCATAGCTCAAGTTGGACTCGCCAGCAACGAGCCCGCAACCACTACCAGCGGAGCCGCCTGCCCACCTTCTCCAGGCAGTCAATCTGTATCACGCAGGGCGTCAAGCGGCCCAGAATGTCCACCAGTACCCTCACCCTGTCCGAAGGGGACAGGCTTCGATCGAAGATCGCCTCCAGGTCCCTCAGGGGGCCACCCCGGATCCGCACCCGCTCGCCCGGCTTGAATCTATCGTACCTGGGATAGCCGGACTCGGCCGTCTCCGCCAATCTCTTCTTCATCAAGGCCACTATATTGTCGCCAACCACAGCCGGCTCTGCCCCGAAGCTCACGATACGTCTCAAGCCGGTGGTCCAGCGCACTCCGGGAAGGGCATCGGCAGGGTCCAGGCGGACAAAGAGGTAACAGGAGAAGAAGGGCTCGGTCTTCCTTTTGCCGTTCTTCCTCACCTGGATGGTCGGAAGATAGGTTTCGAAGCCCTTGCTCCCCAAGATGCTGCTGACGTGGTGTTCCTTATGTGGTTTGGTGTAGAGAGCGTACCAGTGTCGCATGTCAATCTAATTGCCATAGCATGGCGCAGCCTCTGGCCGCAACCAAACGGATACATGTCACTGCTTCGACAGCCCTTCGACCCTTCGACCCTTCGGCAGAGCTCAGGGCAGGCTGTGCTCAGGACAGGCTTCGCTCAGGACAGGGCTCAGGACAGGTATGAGCGGAGCCCTCGGCCTTGAGGGCCCTTCGGGCCAGAGCCCTCAAGGGCGAAGCCTCAGCCCGGAGGCTTGCGGAGCGAACAGTCTTACATCTGCTCAAGGACGAGATTCTTCGCTTCGCTCATAATGACATACGCCATAATTCTCGCCAACAACGCAGATGTTGGAGGGTAATACTATAGCGCCGTTGAGCCCAAGAGTCACTCCAGCAGGTGGCTCATGAGGGCGTCCCACCCGTCATAATGGGGCTCATATCCGGCGCCCTTTCCCTTCGAAATCGCTTCAATGCCACCCACCTTCTTGCAACTCATGCGGTATACTATCAATTTGTATTGCGAAACTGAAAGGCCCACTGTTAGCCGGGGGACTGTGTTCTCGTGGAAACACGAAGTATGCATCCAGGCAATCGTCCGGTCTTTCAGCAGCCTAAGTCGATGCGAGCAGCCCCTCCCGAAGCGCATAAAGGGCGGCTTCAGTACGATTTCTTACCCCAAGCTTCTTGAAGATGCCTGAAAGGCGGTTCCTGACCGTTTGCTCTGAGAGCAAGAGCTCTTCAGCAATCTCCCTATTTCTGGCTCCCTTGACAACAAAGGACAGGATCTCCTTCTCCCGCTTAGTCAGGCTGATGATACGCTCCTGGGGGCCTTCGGCCTCTCGGCAAAGCTTCATTAGCGCTTTGCTGGCGATGGCTGAGTCAATCCTTATCTCGCCGCAATGAACAGCTCGTATGGCCTCAAGCATTTTCTCCAGACCCGCGTCCTTAAGGATGTAGCCGTGCGCTCCAGCTCTAATGGCTTCGAAGACGTACTCGTCCTCAAGATACATAGTCAAGATAATGACGCTGACCTCAGGGTCTCGCTCTGTAATCAGGTGAGCGGCTCCTATACCATCCAGGCGGGGCATCCTGATGTCCATGAGGATGATGTCGGGGACTAGCTTTTCGGCATTGTCCACCGCCTCAACCCCGTCCTTGGCTTCTCCCACCACAGTCATGTCGCTCTGCTGATCGATGATCTCTCGCAAGCCCTTCCTGAATATGGTGTGATCGTCGGCCAAAAGAACCCTTATCTTTGCCATTGCCCTGCCACTAGCCCTTTTTGCTGAACATCCACAGCAGGCTCCCTTTATAAGATGGCCAAATAGATCCACATTCGCCCCATCCTACTATATAATTGTATCAAATTGGGTGCGAATATCCCAGGTAAGAACGTACCTTTTGGACATAAACAAAAATACCCTTTCAATAGGTATCAATGTACCTAATTAAAAGGGTACTACACGTCCGTCTTATTTAAGCTGTCTTACTTTAGCTTGAGCAATCCCTCCTGTAGAGCATAAACGGCCGCCTCCGTCCGATTGTTGACGTGCAGCTTCTGAAAGATGATCGAAAGGGCGTTTCTGACAGTATACTCTGAAAGAAAGAGTTTTCCAGCGATCTCTTTATTAGTTGTGCCCTGAGCCACAAGCTGGAGAATCTCAATCTCTCGCTTGCTCAGGTCGAGGAAATCTTGGCTCTCTTGGGCCCTTGTCAGCTTACAGAATTCCACCAGAACTCGTCCGGCTATGCTTGAGTCGATCACGGGCTCCCGACGGCGCACTCTCCGAATCGCTTCGAGCAGCTCGTCCAGCCCCGCGTCCTTAAGCAGGTAACCCTGCGCTCCAGCTTTAAGGGCCTCGAAGACGTATTCGTCGTCACGATACATTGTGAGCATGACAATGTCCACCTGTTGATCTTGGCCCATGATTAGACGGGTGGCCTTGACGCCGTCCAGGATCGGCATCTTGATGTCCATGAGGATGATGTCGGGGGTTAGCTCTTCAGCCTTGTTCACCGCCTCAACCCCGTCCTTTGCTTCTCCCACCACAGTCATGTCGCTCTGCCTGTCGATGATCTCTCGCAAGCCCTTCCTGAATATGGTGTGATCGTCGGCCAAAAGAACCCTTATCGTCTGCATCCCTATTTACCCTCTGTTGCGAAGAGGCAGAATTGCTGTAATCTTTGTGCCCAAGCCTGGTTTAGCCTCTACAGTCAGCTTACCCCCCAACCTTTTTGCCCGCTCCTTCATGCTCGTGAGTCCGTAACCGTCGTGGCAGGTTAGGCTCGCCATCCGCTCTACCGCTTTCCTATCGAACCCCACGCCATCATCCCTAACGGTAAGGGAGACGACATCAGGAGCGGATAGGTCAAGAAGGATCCAGACATTGTTTGCCATGGCGTGCTTTCTCACGTTGTTCAAGGCCTCTTGAATGATGCCGAAAAGGGCATACTCATGGTTAGGAGGTACCTGAGATTGAACTTCCTCTCCCGCGACGGACAAGTGAACCGGGAGCTCGTTCTGCCCCTCAAACTGCTGCGCATATTTACGCAAGGCCGGGAGTAACCCCACTTCTCCCAGATCCAGCGGTCGGAGGGCGAAGATCGAACGGCGAATTCCCTGGATGTTTTCTTGAAGCACGGCCTTGACTGTTGCCAGGATCGCCTTGGTCTCCTGCGGATCGCTGTCGATCAAGCCAAGGCCGAAATCGACCTTCATTAGGAGGGAAGCTAGATTCTGAGCCAGGCCATCGTGGATCTCGCCAGCGATGCGATTGCGTTCCTTAGTCACGGCCAGTTCCTCCGACCGAGCAAATAGCTGGGCATTCTTGACGGCAGCGGCCGCGTGACTTGCTAAGGTCATCATGAGCCTCTCGTCATCTGGGGTGAATGCACCGGTCTGCCTGCTGCTGATGCTGATAGTACCAATCCTCTTCGCGTCAGCCACGAGCGGAGCCACCAAGAGGGATTTGAACTCGTGAGTCCCCTCCAGCGTGATGAAACGGGGGTCAGCATCTACTTCAGGCACGTTGATCACCTTGCCTTGCTCCAGGGCATAGCCAGCAATGCCCTTTCCTATCGGCATCCTTTCCTCCCCAATGACACCAGGGGGTTTACCCGCCAAAGCCTTGGGGTAGAGTTCACCGATAGCATCATCCAGAAGGTGGATCACCCCACTTTCGGCAGGTTCGATGGTCTCCACCGCTGAATCTACTATCATCTGAAGCAACTCGTCCAATGCTAGAACGCTGGTAAGAGCCTGACTAACCTCTAAGAGGACGGTGCTCTCCCGCAATCTGCGCTTCGTCTCGTACCATAGCCGTGCATTCTGGATGGCCACCCCGATCTGGTTGGCGATGGCGGTGTATAGCCGCACCTCTTCGGGGCTAAACGGATGATACTTATGACTGGCTACGTGCATCACCCCCTGCACCTTCTCCTTGGACTTCATCGGTATGGCAGCAAGCGAGCGTATCGGTTCCTCGCTCACCAACGTTGTCGTCGCTCGAGGGTCTCCGGTCAGATCGTCCACCACAATAGGCTCTCCGGACTGCGCCGCCCGCCCGGTCAGGCTCTCGCCCACTTTCAAGGTCCGTGCTTCATCTGCGAACTCCTCAGTCGCGCCCCGATAGGTGGCCAGGACCAACTCCTGAGCCTGCTGGTCCAGCAGGTACATGGAGCCAAGCTCCACCCCAGAGATCTCCAACACCTTGTCCAGAGCTCGATCCAGGATCTCCTGCAAATTCAGGGAGCTGCTCACCGCGGCAGCGATGGCGTTGAGAGCGGCTAGTTCCTCGTTGCGCCGCTTGATCTCCTCCTCCGCCCGCTTGCGCTCGGTGATGTCGCGGCTTACACCTACCAATCCCGTGATGTTTCCCTGGTCGTCGAGGAGGGGCAATTTGATGGTGTCGAAGAAGATTTTGTTGCCTTTATCGTCGATCACTTGCTCTTCGATACGAATTGGCTCGCGGCCTTTGATGGCCTCTTCATCGCTCGTCCGACACTGCTCGGCCAAGCGCGGAGAGAGCATTTCTTCATCGGTTTTGCCGAGAATCGTTTCTTTCCCCAAACCCACGAGCTTCTCAAATGCTTTGTTCACCACAAGATTCCGGCCCTGAGCATCCTTGAAATATGTAACATCAGGAATAGCTTCGATCAACGTATTAAGACGCGCATTTGCCTCCCGTAGTGCCTCCTCCGCCCGCTTGCGCTCGGCCAGTTCTTGCTGAGCCTCTTGGTGCAGCCGCGCGTTCTCAATGGCTGTGCCCAGTTGCTCAGCGACGGTCATCAGAGCTGCAATGCTCTGGAGCCCCAACAGACGCTCCTCCCGACTGGCCGCCAGGACCATCCCAAACACGCCCATGCTAGATTGCAGAGGCAGCACAGTGAACGAATGGAACCCAGCCTCCCTCATGGCCTCCTTCATCCCATGGCTGAGACTCTGCAGAGCAAGCACGTCAAGCGCGGCCCCTTCTGCCGCCGGCCATGACTCGTCGCCCCGCACTGCCTCCTCCATCCTTCGAAGTAGCTCTTGATCAACGCTCCGATAGGCTGCAATCATCCACCTGGGTGGCTTGCCCTGTAGCAAGACGACGCATCCCGCCTCGGCGCCCACGATTCTCAAGGTTTCTCCTATGCCCACCTCGAGGGTGTCCTGCAAGTCCAGGGAACGATTGAGGGCCCGCGCAACATCGCTCACCGCCTTCAGTTCCCTCTTCTGGCGCTGCAATTGGTTGAGCATTGCTTGGCTCACAAACGGCTCACCATGCTCCATCATGCCCTCTGCCCCTTTCGAAGTAGCCCTTCCAGAGGGATCAACCCTCGCCTTCGTCATGGAGGCCCACATCGCTGCTCCGCCCTGCCTGGCGAGTCACCCGGCGTCGCTGCAGGGAAGATGCTCTCCCAGCAGTCACTTGTACAGAATCATCGAGTAGCCGATCAGCCGCTCCTCTGGGTCTTTCTCCTCCTCGGGCAACCCCCACTGAACGTTGCAAGCTATCCCGTGTTCCGTCAACCGCCAGGGACTGAACAAAGCCAGCCACTCTTGCTTCGTGCGCTGGTAGAGCGGCATCCCCGCCCGATGCATCAGTTTCGAAATCTCCTGCAGATGGGGATCCGCCTTCCACGTCTCGGACTCACCCGTCAAGAAGAGGTGACTCCCCGGCGCGGCCCACTCATACAGCTTCCTCGCCCCAGAGACCACTGTCTCGTCGTCGAGAAAATGGGCCAGATTCATGAAGATGATCCCCACCCTCCGATCCTCCCCCAACAGTTCCTTCACCTCCGGGGAATCCAACAGCGTGCTCGGGTCGGCCGCATCGCACCACACATAGCGCACGTTGGGCTCGCCGACAATGATCTCCTTCCCGTAGGCCACGGTGAGATGATCAATGTCGCTGTAGATCACCTTGGCCTGGGGATTGATGGCCAGAACAACCTCGTGGGTGTTGCCGCAGGTGGGCAACCCGGAGCCGAAATCGAGGAAGTTGGTCAGACCCTTCTCCTTTGTCATGTAGGCGACTACACGTTGGAGACAGCGCCGCACCTTCCTCGTGTCCTCGAACATGTCCCCCGGGAACATCTCTGCGTTTCGGTCGGCCAGGATGCGATCGATTTCGAAGTTATGGTGGCCGCCCAGTAAGTAGTCTACAACCCGTGCCGCATTGGGTTTCGTCAGATCAATCTCCATCTTCCTTGCCTCTCCTTCCTGCTCATCCATGGAACTCGCCTATGCGCGAGACGGGAGCTTCACGGGTTCTCCCTTTGTTATGACGTTTTTCCCAACAACTTCTTCGGGTTTATGACCAAGTATCTTTTCCACTATTGGACTTGCATAGGTGTGAACCGTGGGCATCTACTTCCCGATCCATTCCTGAGGCATTTTCCGCTACTTGTTGGAAACGTTCTTCTGATTCCCGCAGCGCCTCCTCCGCCCGCTTGCGCTCCCGCACATCCCTGGCCACGCCTCAGCGCCTCCTCCCAGTTCCTTCGTTAGTTGGGGCCAGCATGGCCTTATCACCTCTTCCAGAACAGCAGCCACGAAAACAGCCCTTCGTTCTTCAAGCACAGTTTTGTACGCCGGCATCCTGTCCACACCGAAACTCAAGCCAAGCGCTTTCATCCCAACCAGCTTCTCCGCCGCCTTTAGCAGCTTCAAGTGGAGCGGTCGGCCAAGATCCCGATAGACTTCCCTACGGTGCCAGGCTCGATGAATGGTCACTTGGCGAGCGTGCGTCAATCCAAATTATAACATCTTCCCGCCCTTTGTCAAATTCTCCACAGAAATAGTGGCTTGACATCATGCTCCTTGCAGTGCTCTATCCCTCAGCCAGCGACCAATTCCCAACGGTCTTCTCCTCTTCCCCCGAATACGTCACCCTCTCCGCAAGAAGCCCCTGGAGATTTGCAGCGCTTCTTGCAGACTGCTCGACAGCTGAGCATACTTGCCAATAGGCGATTTCGGGCCTGTGATTTAACAAAACGTGCGTTCTAGGAAGCGCCGTTGATCAGAATAAGATCCATCAAGGGCGACCTTGTGGAGTTGTTCTTCAACTCGCGGGAAAAGAACGAGGGCCTGAGGGTGCGGGAGAACCTCCTCTTGAGGGAGAGGGATGGGAAGGCTTCGCCCTGGAGGGCTCAAGCCTGAAGGGTCGGCCTAGTCGTCCAGGTAATAGGGCTCGAGACCGTCTCCTGTCCGGCCCTCATCAGGGAGCAGATAGAGCTGGCCGCCGATCATGTTGGTGATGAACATGCTGGACGCTCCAAGACGGCGTCACCTGGTCACAAGCTAGTCAATGCTCGCCCTTGAGACCTAGAGGTGAGCCTCCTCGAAGCAGACGAAAGGGAAGCGGTTGGTGCCTGCTTCTATTTCCTCTTCGGATATGGCCTTGACTATCTCGACGATCAATTGCACGAACCCACTTCTAGCCCTGTTGCCAAGGTGAGACATGTCAATCACCAATGGACCGCCACCGCTGATGAGCTGTAGTAGTCCTTGAGGTTGGTGACCTCCCCTTCGTCCCTGGCGAATATCCCCGTCTGCACGAGGGCCTTGAGCCTGCTTGCAATGGCCCCGTTCACCGCGGGGGCGCTGGTCCCGGTGATGTACCGCCTGATGTCGTACGGCTGGAGGTCCGTTATTCTGCGCGGGCCAGCCCAGCGGTGAAATATGGCGAGGATGTAACCACACCCCTTGATGTAGTTGGGTGACTTGCCCTCAACGCCTAGGTTGAGGCGAAACCCTTGAACCGCACGCTGGAGATCCATAAGCGCCCTCCTATTCAAGTATGCACTTCTTAAAGCAAAACGGCCAGCTACTCAACATAACTGGCCGAATTGCCCACTTGAACAAGCGCCCGGACTATTCAAGTGTGCGGTAGTCGGGGCGGCCGGATTTGAACCGGCGACCACTTGAACCCCATTCAAGTGCGCTACCTGGCTGCGCTACGCCCCGCCACATTAATTATAGCAGATACCTATAGATTTGGCAAATCAACCAACGAGTTTATGACCTCTTGAGCGTAGCTCCGCACCTGGTCTGCTGTGGACATTTTGAGCACCTCGGCGGCCACGTCTCGCGCCTTCTCAAGAGTGATCGCTGCGATCAAAGCCTTGGCTCTGGCGATGGCCGCAGCACTCATGCTGAACTCGTCCAGCCCCAGGCCCAGCAGAATGGGGATGGCTTCCGGCTGACCGGCCATCTCCCCGCACATACCAACCCATTTGCCAGCAGCGTGAGCGGCCTCGATCACCCGCTTGATCAACCGCAGAATGGCCGGGTGCAGCGGCTGGTAGAGATAAGCAACCTTCTCATTGGTGCGGTCACAAGCCATAGTGTACTGGATCAAATCGTTGGTGCCGATGCTAAAAAAGTCTACCTCTTCAGCCAATATATCGGCTGCCAAAGCCGCTGCCGGGATCTCCACCATGATCCCCACCTCAACCTCCGAAGCGATAGGAATGCTCTCAGCCTCTAACTTGGCCATCACCTCGACCAGGATGTCCTTGGCCCGGCGCAACTCCTCCACGTCAGCGATCATGGGGAACATGACTTTGACGCTGCGCTCGTGGCCTGCTCGGAGGATAGCTCTGAGCTGCCTTTTGAAGAGATCAACCTGATCCAGACAAAGCCGGATAGCCCGCCACCCCAGGAAAGGGTTGAGCTCATCGCCTATGTCTAGATAAGGCAATTGCTTGTCACCCCCTATATCCAAGGTACGGATGACAAGGGGGCGTTTCCCCATCAAGTCGGCGATGGCACGATAGGCAGCGTACTGCTCCTCCTCGCTGGGCATCGTGGTACGATCAAAGTAGAGGAACTCTGTGCGCAGCAGCCCCACCCCTTCGGCGCCGTGCTCCAAGGCGACCCGAGCCGAGGCCACATCGCCGATGTTCGCCACCACCTCCACCCGGTGCCCGTCGAGGGTCTGAGCGGGGCGTTGAGCGGCGCGCTTAGCGGCCACTTGTTGGGTCAGCAACGCCTCCTGGAGGGCGCCGTACTCAGCGAGCGTGCTCTCATCCGCATTGACGATTACGAGACCCCTTTTCCCATCTATGATTAAGGGTACCCCGTCTGGGATGCTCAGCGCTCCCTCCCCCAGGCCAACCACAGCCGGCAGGCCGAGGCTGCGGGCCAGGATGGCGGTGTGGGAGGTTGTGCCTCCGCTGGCTGTACAAAAGCCCAGGGCTCGCTCTTTGTCCATTTGGGCGGTCTCGGAGGGGGTGAGGTCGCGGGCCACTACGACCACCGGCTCCGGCAGCTCGGCCAGGGATGTCTCACTCACGCCCAGCAGGAGGCGCAGCACCCGCCGGCCCACATCCTCGACGTCGGCAGCTCGCTGGCGGAAGATCTCACCCTCCATGCCCCGCAAGAGCTCGGCGTAGCCCGCCACCGTTTCGGCCAGAGCTGCCTCGGCGTTAGAACCCTCTCCCTTGATCTGCCCTCGCACCCGATCCAGCAGGGCTGGGTCCTCCAGGAACAACTGGTGGGCAGTGAAGATCTCCGCCTCTGCCTCTCCCACCTCGGCGGCAGCCTGGGACCGGATAGCGTCGATCTCGGCCTTACCTTTCTCGACCGCCTCAGCGAAGCGGGCCCATTCGGCCTCCGGATCCTCCACTGTCCAGCGTTCGACTGTCAACGTCTCCGGCCGGTAAATGTACGCCGGCCCAATAGCGATCCCAGTCGAAGCTATGATACCTCGAAGCTCCCCCATCTCCCCACCTTTAGCGGGCAAGATGATGGGCTTGAGTTGTGCTTCCTCTGCCCTGGGCCGTGGCGTGACCACCTCCCTGGCCGGAGCTCGCTCCAACTGGGGCCCGGGAGCCACTGTCGGAATCGGCGCTCCCTCCACCTCCCCGAATCCCCTCTCCACCAGTTCGCTAATAGTCGCCAGTGCCTCTTCTGCATCAGGCCCCTCGGCCGCGATGGCGATCTGGTGGTTCAATTGGGCGCCAAGGCTCAGCACGCTGAACATGCTCTTGGCATCAACAGTAGGGGTATCTCGGGTCAGATTGCGCACAGTGATAGCGGACTGGAAGCCGCCGGCGGTCTGAACAAACAGGGCTGCGGGCCGGGCGTGCAGCCCGATCTCGTTGACGATAGTGAGGGTTATCTCATTGGATGGAGGCACCCCTTCCGGCGCCAGGATGTCAGGGGTCCCCGGCTCGGAGAGGGGAGCGGCTCCGGCGACCTTCGGCGTTCGCACGACGGCACGGGCTGCGGCATCAACCTCAGCCAGAGATTTGCCGATAGAGGCCTCCACCGTGGCCGCAATAGCGCCCTCCACCAACGGCGCCTCGCTCAGCAGCACCTTGGACTGCTGTTCGGGCAGCAACATCTCTACGGCTATCTCGGTGCTCATCACGGCGCTTCCCAGATCCATTAGCACGAGCACCCCGTCCGGCTGGTAGACGGCCTCGATGGCTGCGAGGATACGCTCCATGTTGGTGCCAATGGTCGTGTCGTCCAGCCCGCCGGCTGCGGCGATGGGCACCCGACCCTGCCCCATCTGCTCAGCCAGGTCTTTCACACCCTCGGCCAGTTTCGCGCTATGAGCGACGATGACTATTCCTACCACAGTCCCCTCCTAGCCCGTTTCGATGGCCGCTACCAACTCACGGCAGAAGGCGGGGATGTCCGCCACCACTCGGCCCCAAACCAGATTGCCGTCCCTGAAGGCCGCCTCATCGCCCACCCACTCCGCCCCGGCGTTGATCAGGTCATCCTTGATGCCGGTGGAGCCCGTCGCCTTGCGCCCCTTGACAATGCCAGCCGAAATGGGCACCAGGCCGCCATGACAGATGATGCCGATGATCTTGCCCTGCTCGTGCATCCCCCGCACTAGCTCGAGCACCGAGTCGTAACGACGCAGCTTATCAGGTGCCCACCCGCCAGGAACGACCAGGGCGTCGAAGTCTTGGGGCCTGACCTCGTCAGCAGTTACGTCAGGAGTGGCCTCCAAGCAATGCTTGCCAATGAACCTAGGCTGGCGGCCCGTCCCAACCACCGTCACCTCGGCTCCCTCCTCCTGTAAGCGCATCAAAGGCACCCAGAACTCCAGGTCCTCGAAGCCCTCCTCCACCAAAATAGCGATCTTCTTGTGTTTCAGCCTCATTCCTGCTACCTCCTTCACATTTTGTATCCGCAGGTACCCTCCCGCAGGCTTGAGAATCGTCTCGATGACAGGTCAAGACCGAAGCGAAGGCCTGTTTCTATGCCAAAATATCGTCGCAGCCTGCGGGAGGGTGAAACGCTTACGTATTACACAGGCCGGCAGGCAGGACAGTCAATTACCTCCACGGGTGGGGTATCTGCCTGCTCGCCCCGGCCTGTCCTGAGCGATGTCCTGAGCACTTTGTCCCTGGGACACAGCCCTGGGTCCTTGGGCCCCAGGATCAAGGATACCAGGGGCTTGTCGAAGGGCACCGTCGAAGGGCCCACGTAGCCCACCGCCCCGCAGCAGCAGGCGTACCAGCCCTCGCTCACCTCCCCGAAGGAGACGCCACGGTGGGCGAGATCAATGCTCTCCACCCCGCTCTTCCAGCGGGCGTTGGTCAGCAGCCTCTGGCAGCCAGCGGCCCGCAACTTGTCCACGTATCGTCCAAAGTGCTGGCAGTGGCGCATGAGAAGCACAGCCACAGTTATGCCGGCGGGGAAGGCGATGTCCAGAGCGTTGGCGCAGATGACCAGCAGATTGCGTGGTAGGGCCAAGCCGATAGCCTGCAGGGCAGCGCCGACCAGGAGAGGATTGACCTCCACGGCATAAACCCTTCGGGCCTGCTCCGCCAACTGCAAGGCCAGGCGCAGATCGCCAGCGCCGATCTCGATAACTATATCGTCTTTGCCAATGTTCTGCAAAACGAGGTCGTATGTCTCCTCGTCGTAGGGGCTGAACCAGCCCTCCCAGTCAGTCAGCTCGTGGCGGGCGGCAAACGCCTCGAACCCCTCCCGAAACTGAACGCGGTTCTCCTCAGTCCCGGCTTCCAAACGACGCATCACCGTCTTCATCGTCTCATCCCTAAGCCAGATTGACCTTTAACTGCTCGCCCTCCAGGGCGACGAGAACCCGGGCTTTTTCGATGTTGTCTTCCGTCAAGGCCCCTTCGATGTAGGCTTTGTAGACCACGGGGTCAATGTGACGCTGCAACTTCCGGCGCAAGGCATGTACGCCGTAGATGTCCAGCAGGGCCAGGGCCTCGGAGAAAGCCCGCTCCTTTGCATCGGGCTCGAAGGCAATATTGATTCTCCGGCCTGGGAAGATCCCCTGCTCATAATATTCGATCTCCAGGTCGAACACCTTCCACAGATCATCCTCGCTCAGGGGCCTGAAGATGACCGTCTCATCCACCTCTCGTAAGATCTCCTGGGGCAAATCCCGCAATGCCTGGTGACAAATCCTCTGCACCTTCCGGTAGGCGTCCTCCGCGGATAGACCACGGCGTTTCAAGAAGCCGAACTTGCCGTCCGGGTACAAGGCCCGCCTGATCTCCTTTTCCCCCACGCCGGTGGTGAAGATGAAGGTGGCCAGCCCTAAGGGGATTGGCCTCACCAGCCCGCGCATTTCGTCGGCCAAGGGGATGAGCCCCGCGTTGATAATGTACGCTAGATTGCCCACAAAGCGGGCGTTCATAGCATATGCGGCCTCAATGTGCTCGATCAGCACGACGGCGAAGGGCACGGCGACGATCTGAGGCTCGAGGTAGATGGTGCCCTCCGGGTCCTGAGGTAGAGAGGTCAGAGTGGTGAGGGAGCTCAGCCCGTACCGCCCCAGGGCCATGGGAATGAGCCGAGCGGCCAAGCTCTTGCCCCAAGAGCCGCCTACGAACAGCAATACCGCGGGGTCCGCCGGAATGGCTGCCCTTTCCTCCCGGTGCTCCAGAGCATATTTCAAAAGAGCGTTCTGGCGGAATAGGACATTAGACAGGGCTTCGACGACCTCGGGTTGTCCCACAAGGCGAGTTCGAAAGAAGGTACCCGTCTCCTCCAGTTGCGCTGGTGTCAGCGCTTTGCCCGCGAATCCTGACTGCGTTTTCACGTAACTTCCTCTCTATTGCCCCTAGCCTATTTCCCACTCAGGGTGGTCAAACTATCATCCGCCTCGAACACCAACCGCTTCCTGCGACACTCCCCCCACCGCTCCTCATCCTTGCGCCGCACCCGCTCGACACGGATTGATCACACGGATGCACGCCTTACCTCCAAGTATGTTTGGATTAGAGGTAATACGGTCAAAACCGAACACGGTATGTCTCCTCCTCTCAATTAACACTAGTGCCCACGCTCTCTGGCTATTGTACCACGAATTGCCACTGTTGCCCAACAGGTGCTCAGGCACAACACCACGAGCAATGTCCAGATGGAATTATACCCGAATAAGCTGCAAATTGCAGTCAGCGATCCGACTGCCCCTGGCTTGCCCGATGCCTAGCTTGCCAC
>Ga0209979_1003435_pt1 | contig 13985 bp, 1 predicted proteins | sample AnhtaG_FD_183114 | JGI IMG/M metagenome (GOLD analysis project Ga0209979, IMG submission 183114) | Deep subsurface microbial communities from Anholt, Denmark to uncover new lineages of life (NeLLi) - Anholt_01485 metaG (SPAdes) (version 2) | ecosystem: Environmental > Aquatic > Marine > Oceanic >...
GCTCCCCGCTCCAGGGGCCGTTCGGGTCGTTGAGAGAATACTTGTAATGCGTGATGCCTGGCCCGCCGACGGTAAGTGTAGCGTCGGTACGGTAGGTTACTTCATCAGGCTCACCACAGATGGCGGCTCCAGCCGGGACGTACGCGCCCATATCGAGACCACAAGCCCCTAAGCCAATCGCCGGTGACATAGGTTTAAGATGGAAGTCAGCGTTTGGAACAACAAACAACGGATCCGCATCGAAGATATTGCCCTCACCCAGGAATATTGAAGGTGTACTGCCGCTGGGAATCAGACAGTGGTTGACTGTTATATCGGTCGTGCCCCAAGTTGGGTCGTCCACATAGAAGTGCGCCAGTGGTGTCGGCGTGTCCCAGAAGATATTGCCCTCCAAATAGCCGCCAAGTCCAGGTTCGATACCAGCTTCTTGCGGCTCATCGAAATTGATACCGGCACCGGTACAGCCCACGATGGTGTTGTTCTCAAAGGTAATCCAGGACTGGTCTTTGACCAGGGCAGCATTATCGCAGTTAACAAACAGGTTGCGTACGATGACGTGATTAGAACTGTATCCGGCATCGTAGCCTGAGGTTACCGCGTAAGATTCCCCCTCTGTGGGGCTGAAGTTTCTATGGAAGTTCATAAACACGTTGCCCACAACGTAGGCATTCGTGCCGTCAAGATCCAGGGCATCATCTCCACCGCCAAGAAAGACGTTGTTAATAAACCGCGGCATGGTGGCCGAGCCTGTTGTGGAGAAGTCAAGCACGTCCTGCTTGTTACCGGTGCAAACCCCGAACACGTTGTTCTCAAAGAGCATGTAGGGATCAGACGGGAGCAGGTGGTGGCCGGAGACGGTCTGTGTGCTCGTACTGGGGAAGATGCAGTTCCGAACAATCATTGAAGAATCGGAGATTCCGAGAATCGTCTCGTTGGTGCCGGCCCAGGTGACGTTGTCAATTAGGATTCTGGAATTGTCCAGGTTGATAGAACTGCTGCCTGCCGTGGAGTATTCCATGTCAAGATACATCAATCGGTTATCCTCGGTGCTATTGAAGGAAAGGCCGTCCCAGGTGTCACTCAAGCCCGGCCGGCGTGTCATACGTATTCGCTGGAACTCCGTTCCTTCTGCAACCAGTTGGCCGTAGACCGTAATGCCTGTGCCCTGATCGAAGTACAGCGTCGTGCCCGGCTGAATGCTGAGTGTGATGCCAGCAGAGACAGTCACATCGCCCGTTACGTGCCAGGGCCCGGAAGCAGCATCCAAAATGGTATTGGTTGCAAGCGTACCGGAAATCGGTACATCGTTGCCGTCGTCGTACCAGATATCAATATATTCGCTTTCCAGCTCGTTGCCGCTCCCGCTCGGGCCGTCAAATGTCTGTACCGTAACGCGATTGATACCCGGATGTAACGGGATGTCCCCGCCCATGGCAGGGCCGTAGGCCCGTAGTTCCATGCCCCAGACGATGTCGCTGCTGCTGGCATTGATCTGGTGAACCTCGACGGCGATGACGTTGTCGCCGTGAACGAGGTGGGCGGTGGGGATTGTGAACGGACCTTCTCTGGTCGCATCTCCGATGTTTCGGTCGGCGTAATCAGTGTGCGAAAGCGGCCCGGTGTCTATGCCGATGTGCAGCGCATCATCGCCGTTATGGCCGTTAAGATAGATCACCGCGCCGTCGTCGAGGATAGTGTAAATTTGAAGCTCCGCCACCTCGTTCGGATCACCATTAAATGTAAAGTGTGTCCGGAAGTAGTACGTGGTGGCACCGATCGTCAGTGGCGTGTTCTTGGGCGCCGGTAGAGCGGCACCTTCTACGTACAATAGTGCGGCGCCGGTTGGCCACGATGAGTCGTTGTAGTCTGGCGCACGCCACGCCGTGCCCAAGTCCGTATCCGACTGCTCGTAGGACCAGATGGTGTCCATCGGCAGGAAGAAGAGGAGCTCACCAGGCAGGGCGGCGCCACCATCCCACGCCCCATCCCTCTGTGACCACTCGGCCAACTGGCCGTTAACCAGTACCGACTGGGTCTCGATGGCGTTAGCCGTGCCCGACAACCCAATCCCGGCGCTGGTCGTGCGGGGATAGCCGCTGACCACTGGCAGATTATTGTTAATCGTGAACTCCTGTGGGATCTGTGGAGCATCGCCACTGCCTGGATACCCGCCATACAGTATACTATCATCGCGCTCGATGACGAACTGCTTTATACTCCCAATCTCCGACTGCGGCACCCAGTCCCCCAGCAGTCGGTCGATCAGAGGGTAGATATTCTCGGGTGCAAAGACCGTATTGATGAGGTCCTGGTACTGGCTATAGTAGAGCTTTATGACTTCCGGTTGGTTGAGCAGTCGGGTTAGACCGTCCACTCCTGCATAGTTGAAGATGTTCCAGTCAGGTCGGTAATCATGGTCGCCCTGGCCCAGCAGAGTGTCTAAGTCGTGCGGAAGCAGCCAGAATCGTGGGTCTTCTACTCCGCAATACATCGCGTAGTCATCACCGTTCCCGTCGGTTAAGCCACCCTCCCGGTTGCCCACCAGAGCATCGGCGGCCAAAAATCGCGTCCACTGCTCGAGGTTAAGGACCTGACTTACCTCTGTCAGGAAGTCTTCATCAGAAATGGCGGGATTGTTGAGCTTGTCTATCAGGTTAAGCAGGTCCGAGTAATCGTCCTGAGCCGCGTTGGTCTGCTTCGGGTAGTGCTTGCGATACTCGGTCATATTCGGTTTGTAGTCCAGGTCGGCCCAGGTTCGTGCGTCAATGCCGTTGTCGAAGTAAGTGCAGCGGTACAGGTTGCCGGCATCATCATCCGGGACATGGTTGTCAACCCAGTCGCTGTCATAATTCTCCAAAGCGATGTAGGAATTGTACGTATGGCTATAGTCGCTCGCCGCCAGGTTCTGTCCGTTGACCCTGACCTGCACAACCGTGGCATTCGCCGCAGTGATGCCCGCCATTTGGAACAGCCAACTGCCCATCAACTGAAGGTGTGGGTACTTGCTGTTGATGTTGAGCGCGGTCATGCCATTCCATGAGCGGTCATGGCGGAAATTCACACGGTAGCTCATTGGCGGGCTATACCGATTACGGTTGCCGCGGTTACGAACGCCGACGTTGTAACGCACCTGCGTGTCCACCCCGTCGGTGCTGATAAACGTAGCGTTCATCTGCGCATTGCTCATCGCCTCGCTCGTAAAACCAGAATTACCATCAAGATCTGAATCTCCGATATCACTCAGTTCCGCCCGCTCCACTTCAGTCATAATGATATAATAAATTGGCTGGCTGCCCGGCACCCAGTCCGCATCCGGGTCGAACGTCCCATCCACCTGGTAAAGCAGATTAGTTACCTGCTGGGGTGTTCCATCCACATCGCTCGGTGCAGGCCAGGTACGCGAATTGGCCCCGGCATCCCTTGCCTGGACATAGAGCTCGACGATTGTGCCATCCGGCTGAGCAGGTATCTGCGCACCGTATATTCCGTCGTTGGCATCGCCGTCGCCCTGTGTTCCCTCGTCAAGCATTGTCAGCATGTTGAAGGTCGGCTGACCATCGAGGCGGTGATGCAGCGTTACCGTGATACCGCTCGTCAGCTCATCGATGATGCGAGCCGTCACTGTCACCGGTTCACTAAGCCCCGGTATAACCGGGAAGTGCTTCACATCCAGAATCAAAGGCGCGATGTCGCTCATCGCCCTGGAGTTGGTCGTACCGGGTGTTCCTCCGTTATTCAAACTCGCCGCCCAGTTCTGCCCGTACTCGTTTGGAAGCGCCTGATTGACCAGCTCCAGAGACTTGCCTTCACCATCAGTGTCCTCGGACCAGACCCACCCACGGTGGCCCTGGTCATATGGGCCCGATAGGCCCAGCTCACGTACCGCCCAGTCGCCCTGGTCGGCGTAGCGGACCCGGTCAATCGTGATACCCATATCGTCATTCAGCCTGATTGCCTCACCGGAGTTGCTCAGCCGCCCGACCCAGCCGCCGATGACATTCGTAACGCCCGGATGATTGGCCGTAAACGTGTTCACGTCCGCGGCCACAACAAGGTACTGGCCTGCACCGATTGTCACATCGTTCGGGAAAGCAAAGTCCACACCGTCACTAAATCCCCAGCCTGACAGGCTGACCAGTGCGGTTCCCCTATTAAACAACTCGACGTACTCCTCCCGGATGTCCTCCGGCTCGATGGTCCCGGAAGTGGAATGGTAAGGATGGTACATAATCTCGCTGATGAGGATGTCAACTGGCTTACCCTCGTTGGATTGTCCTGGGGTGGGGGGCTGAGCGGGGGCACTAAAGACCAGCCAGTTATCGTTGCCATCGGGGAAGCGACCGTAGGAATCATCTGCCTCCCCTTCCGAAATCCCGATGAAACTGTCTATCAGAGTACTGCCATCGGTGTCGAACAGCCCGATATCCTCGCCGGCTTTGATGGAAAAGCCCACGTGCAATGTCCCCTGGTCGGTTTCACCATCGGCCCAAATCAGCAGGTAGCTGTATCGGCTGTGGGGGGGGATGGTGGTTGCGGGGGAATTATTATCGGGAATCCGCCACCAGTCGGAGGAGGGCTCATTCAGATCATCCGTGAGGTACATACCACCTATATCAATAGCACAGTCCCCGTAGTTGTAGATTTCGATCCAGTCATCATAACCATTGTCCGCTGGGTCCTGGATGTAACCGTCGTTTTTAGCCATGAACTCGTTGATTACCAATGTGATTTCGCTGTAGTGTTTGAGCCAGTTACCAGCCAGCAGAGTAAAGTCAAGCATATTGACAACATTGTCAACATACAAGTCGGCACAGTTGGGGTCATCCGAACAATCCTCAATGTTGAGCCACTGCTCGGCAAGAATCTGCATGTCTTCCCACCCAACTTTGCAGTTCCCGCTCAAATCACCTACAAAATCAACTGCGGGGTAGTGCTGGGCACCGGCCAAACCAACCCAGGATATGGTTAATATTAAGGCGAGCAACGGGATTTTTGCATATCTGAGCATCTTCTATTTCCTTCCTCACAAATGTCTTAGGCCGCCGAATGCGGTTTTATCTTGTGGGTCGTAAAATTGTAATTATCGATTGCGCAAACTATGCTAATTCTAACATATGTAAGACCGTCGAGTCAACACTTTTTTACCAAAAATGTGGGATGGGGATAGGTGGGATGGGAAAGAACCACAGACTGCAGACTGCCATATTCGCTGACATCAGCACGTGATATATTTCCCTTTTGTCTCAGATTTTTATGGGTTGACGGCCCCAGGAGAAGGTGAAGCTGGCTTCCAGTTGATTACATCATTGCCGTAGTCAGCGGGCACCTTGCGCGTAAGCGATTTGCCACCTCCGTCGGCCGTGGTGGGCCACGGAACTTTATCATAGTAGTGCACACGGCCGATGCAGATATACTGACGTTCGCCAGCGGCGTCCACGTCGCCGGGCATTGAAATCTCCACTTCCTCACCGGCGTTGCTCAACCTACCACCATAAGGGCCCAGAACCTTCTCTGTGGGCACAGCCGGATATCGCCAGGCAAATGCCGCAGGGTTCCTAACCACTAAGAGATATCCACTGGCGGGTATTGTGACTTCGTTAGGACTGGCCGGGAAAGTAAAGTCAATCCCGTCGGTAAACTTCCACGGTTCGCCTTTCTCAGAGCGGTATAGAGTCACCGGAGAACCGGTGATGTTGTGCAGTTCAATATATTCGTATTCCTCTTTATCGTATGGGCCGCCGGCGGGCCAGTCCGGATGATACATAATCTCGTTGATCACTATCGGCCCGACTTTAGGAGGAGCATTGAGTTCGTCCGGTGTGTTGTAGTCCATCGCCACAAAGTCATACGTGCCGGTACTCTTGAGGTAACGGCCGAACGATACACCGGTCTCCGAAGCGCCAAAATCCTGCTTCTTATAGTATCCGGTCAGCACGCCATCCAGACCCGACGACAGACACACCATTTCGCCATTCTCACTCAACGCAAAGGGCATATGACAGCCCGGATCGCACGGGTCGTTGAAATCGGTGTCTTGATAGAAAACTTTATAGTTGTTCGCATCAATCATTGTCCCCTCGGCAATTTGATATTTCATTCTGTTGGCACTGTTGTCGCTGAGGAACCACCCGCCGATGTTAATGTTGGTATTTGTCGTGTTGTACAGTTCTATCCAGTCAGCGGTGATGCCATGCGAATGTGCCAGCACTTCGTTAATCACCACGGTATCGATGTTGGAAACGCCGGGGGTTGGCGGCTCGGAGAATGCGTAGGTGTCCGCGCCGTCTGGTGTGCGACCCTGAGATACGTCGGCCATCTGCGGCCCGTAGATGACTTTGTCGATTTCGTTGAGTTCGGTGTCGAACAGACCGAGTATTTCCTGGTCTGGCGATAGCTTGAAGTTCAGATGGTTCGGCCCGTCTTGCTCGTCGCCATCTGCGATAAAGATGACGTAGCCGGCGCCGGGAACGAAGCTTAGCGGAGGAATCTTGTGTTTATCCGGCTGTGTTACGGGATTGTCCGTCAGGTACATACCGCCGAGGTCCACCGGAGAGGGATGGGGGTTAAACAGTTCGATGAAGTCGTCCTCGAACAGTACCTCTTCGTCGGCGAGCCATTCGTTGATCTTCAGCGTGGCTGGATTGCCAAGTGGCTGGGCGACGTTGGCCGTGCCGAAGGTCGGCTGCGTCAGCTTCCACTGGCCCTCGTAGCCGACCCGACCGATGGACAGGTCACCCAATTGCATGCCGAACTCGACCGAGTCGAGCAGCTCGCTGCCGGCAGCCGGGCTGTTATACAAATAAACGCCCTCGCCGTCACCGTCAAGAGCGAAGCCCAGATGGATGCCCGAGGTGACTGTGTGGTCATCAGCGTAGAGGACGAGGTGCTCGCACGGGTCGATAGTGGTCCCGCCGGGGAAGACAAATTTCCTCGGGTTGCCCGGGTCGTCGCTGATGCTCATGCCGGACAGATCGAGCGGAGCAGGCCCGTCATAGTAGAGCTCAATCAGGTCAGGGGTGGTTCCCTCGTGGTCAACGGTCTCGACGTTTTGGGCCAGAACCTCGTTGATAACCAGTCGCCAATGAGAGACGTCCACCGTCCAGGTTCTTGAGGCGGTAGCATCATCTTCGTTTTGCCAGACGCCGGCAGAGTTTTTGCCGATTACGTAAACGGTATAAGACTGACCATTTTCCAAGCCACTTAAATCGATGATATCATTGCCATAGTAGGGATCGGAGTCATTATAAGGATTGGCAGGTAGCTGAATCTCTGCACTCCAAGGCCCATTCGGGTCATTGAGGCAATATTTGTAGTGCGTGATACCTGGTCCTCCGACGGTGAGCGTGGCCTCGGTGTGGTAGGTTACCTCGTCAGGTTCGCCGCAAATAGCGGCTCCAGCCGGCACATACGCGCCCATATCGAGTCCGCAAGGTCCTGTGCCAATCGCTGGTGAGACGGGCTTGAGATGAAAGTCAGTGTTAGGATCAACGAAGATAGGATCGGCGTCGATATTGCCCTGGCCCAGATAGTGCCACTCGGATGGAATAATCGAGCGGTTGGCGGTCAGGTCCGTGGATACGGTAAATTTGTCGAATACAAGTGCGGTATTCCAGAAGATGCTGCCATCCACATACGCCCCGCGGCCGTAGTCGGTGGTCGAAGTCGGCCGCAAGAAATAAAGGGCCGAGACAGCAACATCCACCACGGTGTTGTTCACAAACGTCATGAACGACTCGCTCTTGACCTGGGCGACGTGGTCTACGTCGTAGAAGACGTTACGGACCACGACGTACTCGTGGCCGCCGCCGGCGGACATCACGTTGGAGTTGCCGGAGCCGGTATTGAACTCGTCCTTGTGGTAATGCATGAAGACGTTGCCCTCGATGTGGGCGTCGCCTTCAAGGTCGAGTGCGTCGTCGCCCCCGCCAAGGAAGACGTTGTTGAGGATCTGGATGACCGGACCGGGTCGAGTGTTGCCGTCGACGTCGATGGCGTCGTTGTGACCGGTGATTGTGCCGAAGACGTTGTTTTCGATGATGAAGTGTCCGGTGGTGGGGGCGGCACCCCAGATGTGTTCGCAGACGTTGTCGCCGGTGGGCGCTTCGCCGAACTCGAATATGTTTGTGAAGGTCGAGTTGCGGACAATCAAGGACGAGCCGTCCCCGTCCGTCAAGGGCGAGCGCCCCACACGAACGCGTCGCCGGTCGCAATTGTCGATCGTGACGTGGTCCAACAACAGGTTCGAGTCGTCCAGGCCTATCATGCCGTCCATGGTCCGGCCGTACTCGACCACGGTGTAAGTGATGCGGTTGTCGGACATGGTATCGACAAACTGCAGGCCGTCCCATGTACCGGTAGCGCCCGGCGTGCGGGTAAAGCGTATCAACTGATGCTCGGCACCCTCGGCGATGAGGTAGCCCTGGATGATGAGCCTCGTGGCCGGCTCGAAGAAGACTGTCGTTCCTGGCATGATGGTCAGGGTGATGCCGACAGGCACGGTCAAATCCTCGGTGACGCGGTAAGGGCCCTGTTCCGGCGTCCAGACCGTGTCCGCAAGCAGCGACCCTGGCGGCGCCGGCGGGCCTTGGTTGAACCAGAAGTATCCCTGGTCGATCACCGTCTGGTCGGGATCGAGGTCGTCATTGGGGTCACCGGCGTCTATGCACGGAGAACTTTCCTGGAGGTGATAATTGTGGTTGGCCTCATCGACGAACACCGGGTTTGCGTTGATGTTACCTGTGCCGGGCCACGTTTCGCCGAAGACGTTAGAGTAACTGATGTGGACGTCGGACTCGAGGTATGGGGCCTGGACGTTGACCGGGTCGGTAGCATCGATGATAGAATTGGTCACATTCCAGATGATAGTACCGGTCGTTACGCCGTACTTGTTGTGGGACTGGATGCCGTAATCAGTAACTCCTGTGGTTTTTGTCGTAACGATCGTAGTGTGGTCGATATTTACGATGGTAGTAGCACCTTCGTGCGCCTTGGCTGCAATACCGGAAACTGTGGGATCTTCCGGGTCCCTGTTAGTCTCGACGACAAGACAGTGATCAATATACGTCTCACCGTTGTAAACGCTGATTCCCTTGTCGTTACAATCTCGGACGATAAAGTCCTCTATAGTAATATCTGCACCGTTCAAGTCGATACCGTCATCAACGATATTTGCTGATACACCCCTTCGCATGATGCAGGTCTGACCACCCTGTTGTGGACCAATGTAGATACCGTCAGCATCATCTCCGGCGTGCATATCTGTTATCCAGCCGTCCTCGAACAGCAGCGCCGTGCCGGAAATCTCCGGCCCCATGACTGACCTTGCGAACAGGCAGTGGCGGAAGGTCAAGTCTGAGCCCGAGGTGACGTGCATGAGCTTGCCGGCGTTGTCGGTCAACGAGGCATAGTCGAAGACAAAAGTGGAGTTCGATGTGCGAATGGTCGGGCCCGAATTCGAGTGGCCGACCCTCGGCGAGTGTCCGGCCTGGGTGATGTTTGTGTACTGGAAGGTGGATGGCTCGGCGTTAACGTGGTGCAGCTCACCCCAGTTCTGGCCCGCCACGTAGGCGGTGAAGGTGACCGGTGAAGTGGCGGTGCCGAGCGACTGGATAGACCCTGCGACGTCAATGTCGGTCCCGTTTTCGCCGGAGGACACCCCGTCGATTAGCACGAGCGTGCCAGGGTTGAGCGTCAGCGTGACGCCGTCAGGAATCATGAAGTCGCCGCCGGTGATGTGGTAGATACCGCTCCAGGTATCGGAATTGCTGAGGCTTCCGGAAACGGTTGTGACCGGCTCAGCGGTCAAGTCGGTCAACGAGCGGCTGGCCTCCAAGCCATTAACATTGGCCGTTAGTGTAAAGTCGCCACTTCCGGTGAAGGTTACAAGCTCGCTGCCGAGACCATTGTACAGCGTGACCTGGTTGGTGGAGAGGTTGACACTCGGATTATCGACTGAAAGCGTCGCCACCGCGTCCCACAAACTGCGTTCGACACGGCCACCGCCCCTCACGACATCGACCCGCACCAGAACGGGGATGCCCGGCAGGTAGCTATCACGGATGAGCAGGTCAACGCTCAGTTCATTGTCCTTTGGATAGTCGTTGGTTGAGCCGGTGTCGTGCCAGATGTCAATATACTCACTTTCCAGCTCGTTGCCGGTCCCGCTCGGGCCGTCAAATGTCTGTACCGTAACGCGATTGATACCCGGATGTAACGGGATGTCCCCGCCCGTTGCAGGGCCGAGGGCCCGTAGTTCCATGCCCCAGACGATGTCGCTGCTGCTGGCATTGATCTGATGAACCTCGACGGCGATGACGTTGTCGCCGTGAACGAGGTGGGCGGTGGGGATTGTGAACGGGCCTTCTCTGGTCGCATCTCCGACGCTTCGGTCGGCGTAATCAGTGTGCGAAAGCGGCCCGGTGTCTATGCCGATGTGCAGCGCATCATCGCCGTTATGGCCGTTAAGATAGATCACCGCGCCGTCGTCGAGGATAGTGTAAATTTGAAGCTCCGCGACCTCGTTCGGGTCGCCGTCGAACCAAAAGCGTGTCCGGAAGTAGTATGTGGTGGCGCCGATATTCAAGGGTGTATTCTTGGGCTCCGGCAGGTCGGCACCTTCTACGTACAATAGTGCGGCGCCGGTTGGCCACGATGAGTCGTTGTAGTCTGGCGCACGCCACGCGGTGCCCAGGTCCGTATTCGACTGCTCGTAGGACCAGATGGTGTCCATCGGCAGGGAGAGAAGGAGCTCGCCGGGCAGGCTGATACCGCCGGCATTCCACGTTCCGTCTTTCTGTGACCACTCGGCCAACTGGCCGTCCACCAGCACCGAGCGGGTCTCGATGGCGTTAGCCGTGCCCGACAACCCAATCCCGGCGCTGGTCGTGCGGGGATAGCCGCTGACCACCGGCAGATTATTGTTAATCGTGAATTCCTGCGGTATCACCGAAAGCACATATGCGTTGCGATCTGCGACGAAGGCCTTTATACTGTTGATCTTCGACTGCGGCACCCAGCCGCCCAGCAGTTGCTCAATCAGTGGCTCGAAATTCTCGGAGGCAAGAACCGTCTCGATCAGGTCCTTCAGTTGACCGTAGTAGCGCCCCACGAACGCCGGATGGGTAAGGAAGCGTTTAACGACGGGAAGGCGGTCAATCTCACCGTCCAGCCAGATGGAGTCACTTGGGCTGGCCGAGTCTTGACCCTGTCCAAAGGTATTGTCCATATCATACGGCAGCAGCACAAAACGCTGGTCCTCAATGCCGCGATACATATAGTAGTCGTCGCCATAGCCGTTACTCAGGTTCGTTTCCTTGTTGTTGACCAGGTTCAGAAAAGCGATCCAGCGCAGCCACTGTTCGACGTTGACAACCTGGTTGACTTGCTGCACATAGGTCCCGTCGGGTGCGTTGTCAAGGACGTTCGTCAGGTTGATCAGGTCGGACCAGTCGTTCACGGCGCTATTGGTTGCCTTGGCATACTCCTTTGCGATATATAGACTCGGGTCGCTGCCCAGGTATCTCAGGTCTGCCTCTTTATTGTCAGCGACACATCTGTACAGATTCCCCCCGTCATCATCGGGAAAGTGATTGTCGACCCAGTCGCTGTCGTAGGCCTCCAAATGTACGTACGAACCGTGCATTTTAGCCGGGTCTATCGGAGCCAGATTTTCCCCATTGACCCTCACCTGCACAGCCGCAGCATCCAGGGCCGGCAGCTGCGCCATCTGAAAGAGCACATTGGTAAAGAACTGAAGGTAGGTGTATTTGCTGTTGATGTTTATGGCGGTCACGCCCTTCCATGAGCGGTCGTGTCGAAAGTTGATGCGATAGTTATTCGGCACCGGCCCACGTGTGCCCTTGCCCCGGTTGCGGATGCCGACGTTGTAACGCATCTTGATATCGATACCGTCTCTGCTGATGAACGTGCCGTTCATCTGGGCGTGGGAACGACTTTCTTCTGCTTTCTCGTATCCTATATCTTCCAGTCTGCCCCGCTCCATTTCGGTCATAACGAAGTAATAGATTGGGTCGCTGCCGGGCACCCACGGAACATCAGGGTCGAATGAATCGTTCACCTGGTAGAGCAGGTTGGTTACCTGTTCCGGTGTGCCGTCTATGAGACTTGGTGCAGGACAGGTGCGTGAATTGGCCGCCGCATCGCTTGCCTCTATGAAAAACTCGATAACCGTGCCGTCCGGCTGAGCGGGCAGTTGGGCGCCGTACACACCGTCGTCGGCCAGGCCATCGCCGTGTGCTTCGTCATCGAACATTGTTACGCTGCTGTAGTCGGCCGGGTTGTAGTGCGGAAGTGAAGATTCATTCACATATACTGAGGTGTCAACGCGGTAACGCAGTATCGCCGTGCTGCCGGTGGGCGACTCATCGATGATGCAGGCCGTTACCGTTACAGTGTCGGTCGACCGCGGAATAATCGGATAGTGTTCTGCGTCCACTATCAAAGGCGCAATGTTGCCATCAGCAACCAAGTTGGCCACACCAGGCGTGCCATTGTGGACGAGACTCGCCGTCCAGTTCTGCCCGTATTCATTGGGCAGGGCCGGATTAATCAACTCCAGCGACTTACCGCCGCCGTCGTGCTCGTCCGACCACATCCAGCCGCGATGTCCGTAATCCAGCGGCCCCAGATAACGCACTGCCCAGTCGCCTTCGTCGGCATAGTGAACACGGTCAACCGTGATACCCATATCGTCAGTCAGCTCAATTGCCTCACCGGAGTTGCTCAGCCGTCCGACCCAGCCGCCGATGACATTCGTAACGCCCGGATACTTGGCCGTAAATGCCGGCTCGTTTGCGGCCACTACAAGGTACTGTCCTGCGCCAATTGTCACGTCATTCGGAAAAGCGAAGTCCACACCGTTACTAAATCGCCAGCCCGACAGGCTGACCAGTGCGTCTCCCCTATTAAACAACTCGATGTACTCTTCCAGGATGTCCTCATGCTCGATGGGCCCGGAAGTGGAATGGTAAGGATGGTACATAATCTCGCTGATGAGGATGTCAACGGGCCTACTCTCGTTGGATTGTCCCGGGGTGGGGGGGGAAGATGGAGCCCTAAAGACCTGCCAGTTACCGCTGCCATCGGGAAAGCGACCGTAAGATTCATCTGCCTCCCCTTCCGAAATCCCGATGAAACTGTCTATCAGAGTACTGCCATCGGTGTCGAACAGCCCGATATCCTCGCCGGCTTTGATGGAAAAGCTCGCGTGCAATGTCCCCTCGCTGGTTTCACCATCAGCCCAAATCAGCAGGTAGCCGTGTGGGCGGATGATGGTTGCGCAGGGATCATTATCGGGAATCCGCCACCACTCGGAGGAGGGCTCATTCAGATCATCCGTGAGGTACATACCACCTATATCAATAGCATGGTCACCATAGTTGTAGATTTCAATCCAGTCATCATATTGCCCCCACTCGTCCTGGATAAAGTTGTCGTTCTTGGCCATAAACTCGTTGATTACCAATGTGATTTCGCTGTAGTCTTTGAGCCAGTTATCAGCCAGCAGAGTAAAGTCAAGCATATTGACAACATTGTCAACATACAGGTCGGCACAGTTGGGGTCATCCGAGCAGTCCTCAATGTTGAGCCACTGCTCGGCAAAAATCCGCAGGTCTACCAAATTGACTTTGCAGTCCCCGCTCAAATCACCTACAGAATCAACTACGGGGCAGTGCTGGGCACCAGCCGAACCAACCAAAGATACGGTTAAAACCAAGGCGAGCAACGGGATTTTTGCATATCTGAGCATCTTCTATTTCCTTCCTCACTGATGTTTCAGGTCTCTGGCTGCGACTTGATCTTTTTGACTTCTGTACCTTATACACGCAAAATTCTACAAACGATCTTCGTAATTCACTACTGTCCCATTAACTTTTTAGTAAATTGTTGTAAGACGAATAAATATAATAGGTTGTGAGAAAAAATGGTTGGGATCGATTTCAACTCGCCCTTAAATTTTGGCCAAT
>Ga0209979_1003436_pt1 | contig 13984 bp, 12 predicted proteins | sample AnhtaG_FD_183114 | JGI IMG/M metagenome (GOLD analysis project Ga0209979, IMG submission 183114) | Deep subsurface microbial communities from Anholt, Denmark to uncover new lineages of life (NeLLi) - Anholt_01485 metaG (SPAdes) (version 2) | ecosystem: Environmental > Aquatic > Marine > Oceanic...
CCAAAGGCAAGGTACAGATGAAGCCTGCTACCTTAGAACTTATCCGTAAAGGGGAACTAGAAAAGGGAGACGTCTTAGCCGTAGCAAAAACGGCTGGAATCATGGCCGCAAAAGAAACTCACCGTCTCATACCTCTCTGTCACCCTCTCCAGCTCACCCACATTGCAATTGAATTTCATCTCCCCGAAAATGGCAATTTTGTTGAGATTACCGCCAGCGCCAAGGGAGTTGGGAAAACAGGATTTGAAATGGAGGCGCTAGTAGCCGTATCTGTAAGTGCTTTGACCATATATGACATGTGCAAAGCAGTAGACAGAAGCATGACCATTGGAGAGATTCGCCTGATAAGAAAGAGCGGAGGCAAGAGCGGGCTTTATCTCGCCGGCGAGTAGGGTAAAAGGGCAGCATTAGGCAACTCCAGCTATCTTGAGCAAGCTCTGAGTATCTTCGTGTAGGTTCGCCACATCCAGGAATCTTCTTTTCACATGCAAGCTTGTTCTCTCATCCAATTTGACAATTCTAATCTGAGATTGCTTTGGCACTTGGCCCCGAACGATGAGGCCCTGACTCAATATCATTAGCCTTCAGGGGGATGTTTTGCATTTAACTCTTGCAGCACCATCTTAACCACTTCGGGAATTGCCTGCTCCACCGCGGGCGTGCATTTCTCGCTAAAGCTAGTAATGTTTTTTGCCTCCACAGCGAATATAGTGATTTTTTGGGGCATTGCTAAGTCAAGCATCTTTCCTAATTCCAGAGCAGTGGCCAGGTTTATTTGATGAGGTGAGGAAAAATATTTGGTGAGGGAGAAATCTTGAGGCCCCATACGATATATCTGGCCTGCTCGCCCTTTTTCAGTTTGGATGGCATCAATGATAATGACTTCATCGTAGCCTACAATAGAATCTAAAAGGCTAAGGCCAGCTCCACTTGTTTCAGCTACAATTACCTGGGGGCTGTTGAGCTTTTCCCCTACCTCTTGGGCCACCCTAATCCCCGCTCCATCATCAGAAAGAATAGGATTTCCCAGCCCTAAAACCAGGGTCTTCATTTCGATTTGCGAAAGCTTGTTATGAGATGCCCTGGCTCAGTTTCTTAAGCTCGTTGCCCTGGGCATCATAAATGGTCACTTCCAAAGGTAGCTGCCCGGGCAAAGCGTGTGTAGCACAAGACATACAGGGGTCATAGGGGCGCCATGCCATCTCAATACGGTTAAGCAATCCCTCGGTTATCTCTACTCCGGGCTTTATAAAGTCTTCGGCTGCTTTCTTAATTGACATGAATAAGGGAGCATGGTTATTGGTAGTGCCCACAATCAGGTTACACTTCTTTATCACCCCTCTCTCATCAGTTATGTAATGATGGGTAAGGGTACCTCGCGGGGCTTCGACAATACCTACTCCCTCATCGGGCTTTGCCGTAGGAATGGTACGGATGTCCGGGCTGGTTATCTCCGGATCTTGACTGAGCTCTACCATTCTTTCAGCGGCGTAAAGCAGTTCAATCAGGCGTGCCCAGTGGGTTGCCAGAGTATAGTTAGCTGGCTTGCCCCCGAGGGTGGAGTACATCCTTTCATATTCTTCCTGGGCCAGGGGAGTTGCCATACCATCGGCAGCATTCAACCGGGACAGAGGTGTGGCTCGATAAACTCCGCTATCTTTGCCGTCAACAAAACCCTTCCAGCCAACCTTTTTAAGGTAGGGAAACTTGAGGTATGTCCATGGCTCGACTCGTTCCGCTATATGTTCCAGATATTCCCGGGGGGCATACTTGCAGAACTCTTTGCCTTCAGGGTCAACTACTCGTACTTTACCATCATAAAAGTTGACCTTATTATTTTTATCAACTAAGCCCATATTATAGGACTTTTGGGTAAAGGTATCGCTCAGGACCATATCCAGGTACTCTTTGTTCTTGAGAACAACGTCGTCAAAGACTTTAAGCGATAATTTGCCGAACTCCACCGACGATTTGGCTATTTCTTCAATTTGCGCTCTTTCCTCTTCATTTATGGCTTTGCTTACACCGCCAGGCAGTCCAAAACAAGGGTGTATTGGACGGCCACCAATTGTTTGAATAATCCAGTGATTCTGTTTACGGGTGTTGATTACGGCACCACCCAGCTCCAATCCTACCTTGGCGATTACTCCAAGGATATTGCGTTCCGCAGGTGGAGCATCTGGCCCCATAACGAAATCAGGAGCAGCAAGAATGTAAAAGTGGGTGGTATGGTCAGTTACAAAGAACGCGCTATAAAGGAGTTCACGAAGCTTTCTGGCTGTGCTGGTTGGTTCAACATGAAACAGGTCGTCTAAGGCCTTGGTTGCTGCCATATGGTGGGCTTCAGGGCAAACGCCACAGATACGCTGAGTTATCTGGGGCATGTCCTCAGCCGGGCGGCCCTCAGAAAATTTCTCGAATCCCCTGAGTTCAGGAATCTGAAGATAGGTATTGGCTACACTGCCATCCTCGTTAAGAAAGATGGTAATTTTGCCATGACCTTCAAGGCGGGTGATAGGATCAATCGTTATTTTTTTCATTTTATCCTTGCCCTCCTGAGCAGTGAATCTGGCAAACTGTAACGGTAGAAAGTGCCTGCTGGGTCAGGAATATCATCGACTATCTTTTGAATCTCGTCGGGGTCGTTGGAGTCAATGATAGACGATAGAGCACTCAAAAAATGAGCTCCCTGGTCAACCACCCCCTCCACCGGCCCATAACAGCCAGTGCAAGGCATATTAGCCTGAGGGCAGAGAGCACCACAGCCGCCTCGAGTAGCTACGCCGTAGCACAATAACCCCTGTTCCAGCAGACATTTTTCCGGGTCAGGGATTATTTCGTAAGGTCGATAGAATTTTTTGATTTTCTTTTCCTCTTTCTTAAGGGGACACTCATCGCAAACAGCCTTTATCGAGTGACTTATGACAGTCCCTTTCGGTGGTAACTTGCCTTCAATCAAAGCTTCAAGGGCAAGCCAGGTAGTCTTTTCCTCCGGGGGACAACCGGGAACGAAATAATCGACATCCACCGTTTGAGCTAAGGTTTTAACCGTATCATAAAGCTCAGGAAGCTCAAGCTCACCCTCGGGCACCTTAACTTTCGTCTGAGGGAAAATTTTCCCAGGATTCTCAGTCGACGGCGTTTCAATGTAGGCCCGTTCGAACGTCATCTGCCGGTTGTAAAAATTGGACAGCCCAGGTATACAGCCCTCGTAAGCGCAAGAGCCATAGGCTATCATTACCTTGGATTTGGCTCGCAGGAGATGGGCCATGTGCTCGTTCTCCTCATTCCGAATAGCTCCGTTGAAAAGACAGACATCTACACTTTTATCAGCCATCTTCTCTACGTCGGCATATTTAACATCTATGGCTACTGGCCAGAACACGATGTCGGCAACCTCAGCTAGCTTCAGTATCTTTTCATGTATAGCCAGAGTTGCAATCTCACATCCACCACAACTAGCCGCCCAATAAAGGGCTATCTTAAGTTTAGCCATGTTTTGCCTCCTCAGAATTTTGTTTGAAAGGACCTAATGAACTTGGCCCAAGGTCTTTTATGGTTTGAGTAAAATTATTAGCTACCTCCGCAAATTTTGCTCCTTCAGACGCAGAAACCCACTCCAGCCGAACTCTTTCTTCCTCTATCCCAAGCTGCTTCAACATCTTCTTAAGAAGCGGGATGCGGCGCAGTGTCTTGTAATTCCCTTCAATATAGTGGCAATCGCCGGGATGGCAACCAAGAATTAACACGCCATCAGCACCAACGGTAAGTGCCTTAAGCACAAAGAGGGGATTTACCCTGCCGCTACACATCACCCTGATTATCCTTATATTGGGGGAGTACTGCATTCTTGAAGTGCCAGCAAGGTCAGCACCGGCATAAGAACACCAGTTACAGCAAAAAGCTACTATTTTTGGTTCAAAGTTGTCCATCTAGCCCCCTATTTAACAAAAAGGGTAGTTCCAATTCACCCTTACTTGCCAACTCAATAACCCGGATAGCTAATACCATTATACTAATTTTTGCAAATGACTATAATAAATAATCTATATGATAAACTATTCGGCACTACCTCTTCAAATACTCATCTATATCCCTTGCTGCGCGGCGGGCAGCGCCCATAGCGCTTATTACCGTAGCGGCGCCGGTAACTATATCCCCACCAGCCCAGACTCTGTCCTTCATCGTCTTGCCGGTAGTCTCATCAGCCACCACCGTACCCCACTTGGTTGTCTTCAAATCAGAAGTAGTTTGAGCAATAAGGGGATTGGGACGAGTGCCCAAGGCAGCTACTACCATATCCACATCCAGGATAAACTCACTTCCCTCTTTGGCAATGGGGCGCCGCCGACCGCTCTCATCAGGCTCACCCAGCCCCATCTCGTAACACTCTATACCGACTACCCAGCCCGACTCATTGCCGATATGCCTCTTTGGGTTGGTCAGCAGCTTGAACTGGATTCCCTCCTCCTTGGCATTCTCAACTTCCTCACGGCGGGCAGGCATCTCTACCTCTGAGCGGCGGTAGATAATGTAAACCTCGTCAGCACCAAGTCGGAGAGCACACCGGGCTGAGTCCATAGCCACATTACCACCACCAATCACTGCCACCCTTCTGCCCACCAACACCGGCGTATCATATTCAGGAAACTGGTACGCCTTCATCAGATTAACCCGGGTCAGGAACTCATTTGCTGAATAGATGCCATTTAAGTTCTCGCCGGGAATGTTCATAAACATAGGTGCTCCGGCACCAGTACCCAGGAAAATAGCATGGTAGCCGCTCTCCAGTAATTCAGCCAGCGTCACTATCTTTCCCACCACCGAATCCAGCTCAATCTTCACCCCCAGGGAAGCGATGTAGGCAACCTCAGCCTGCACAATTTCTTTGGGTAGCCTGAACTCGGGGATGCCATACATCAGCACCCCGCCAGCCACATGCAATGCCTCAAAAAGAGTAACGCTATGGCCGAGCTTGGCTAAATCGGCAGCGGCAACCAGTCCGGCTGGTCCTGAGCCGACCACCGCCACCTGTTTAGCAGTTGGTCTTGGTGGCTCTGCACTGGGGTTCAGCGCCCTCATATTAGTCCGCTCCCAGTCAGCCACGTAACGCTCCAAGCGTCCGATGGCAATAGGCGCTCCTTTCTTAGCTAGCGAGCATGCTTGTTCACACTGTGTCTCTTGCGGGCAGACCCGCCCGCAGATGCCGGGCAGGCTGTTCTTATCCTTGAGTATCCTTACCGCTTCGGGCATATTATCATCAAGGACAGCCTTGATAAAACCGGGGATATCTATCTCCACCGGGCAGCCATCAGTACAGGAATGTTTGGGACACTGGATACAACGGCTTGCCTCGGCTTTAGCCTGCTCGGCGCTGTAACCCAAGGCAACCTCGTTAAAGTTTTTACCCCGTGTCTTGGGGTCCTGTTTTGTCATTGGCTCTCTGTTGAGATTCAGCTTAGCCATGTATGTTGCTCAGACCTCCATTCAAGAACGCTTGCCCATCTGAGCCTGCCACTGCTCAAAAGAGCGTTTTTCCTCATCAAGATAAATACGCTGCCGGGTCAAGACCAAGTCCCAGTCTACCTGATGCCCGTCAAAATCAGGCCCGTCCACGCAGGCAAACTTGGTTACGCCACCAACGGATACCCGGCAGCAGCCACACATTCCGGTGCCATCAACCATTATTGGGTTCAGGCTGACAATAGTCTTCACCCCGAAAGGCTGGGTGGTCTGGGCACAGAACTTCATCATGATGCTCGGGCCAATGGCAATGACTTGGTCAACCTTCTCCCCACTCTCAAGCAGCTCCTTCAGTGGCTCGGTTACTACCCCTTTGCGACCATACGTGCCATCATCGGTAGTAACTATTAGCCGGTGGCTGACGCTGCGTAGCTTATCTTCCCAGAAGAGCAAGTCCTTGCTCCGTGCCCCCAAAATGGAGATAATCTTGTTTCCCTTCTCTTTCAGCGCCCTGGCAATAGGCGCTATTGGCGCAGCACCAACCCCTCCCGCCACACAGACTACAGTGCCAAATTTGTCAATATGCGCTGGTACACCAAGGGGACCGACAAAGTCAGCAATGAAATCACCGGCTTTCAGAAACGCCAGCCTGAAGGTTGTCGCTCCCACTTCCATAAACACCACGGTAACACTGCCTTCCTTCCCATCCCAGTCAGCAAGCGTCAGAGGAATACGCTCACCCCTTTCATCAATCCTGATGACAACAAACTGCCCCGCCAGTGCTTTTCTAGCAATTGCCGGTGCTTCGATTTTGAACAGATGAATTTTCGTCGCTAAGGTCTCTCTAGAAATAATTCGAAACATTTGGTAAACTCCTCCCAAATTCACTTAGCTAAATAAAGCTTCTACCTGAGCTAGAATTTGCTCATCGGTGAAGTGGTGCATGGCAATAGCTCCTGAGGGGCAGGCAGCACCGCAGGTGCCACAACCCTTGCATACTGCTTCATTGACATGGGACACTCTCTTACCATCTCTAGGCTGAAGCTCGATAGCCTGAAAGGGGCACAAAAGTTCGCAAATCCCACAGCCTGAGCATTCATCCTCCTCTTCCCGCCACACAGACTACAGTACCAAATTTGTCAACGTGCGATGGTACACCAGGTGAACCAACAAAGTCAACAGTGAAGTCACCGGCTTTTAGCAGCGCCAGCCTAAAGGTTGTCGCTCCCACTTCCATAAACACCACGGTAACACTGCCTTCCTTCCCATCCCAGTCAGCAAGCGTCAAAGGAATACGCTCGCCCCTTTCATCAATCCTGGTGACAACAAACTGCCCCGCCAGCGCTTTTCTGGCAATTGCCGGTGCTTCGATTTTGGACAGATGAATTTTCGTCCCTAAAGTCTCTCTATAAATAATCCGAAACATTTACTAAACTCAGTCCCAATTCATTTAGCTGAATAAAGCTTCTACCTGAGCTAGGATTTGCTCATCGGTGAAGTGGTGCATGTCAATAGCTCCTGAGGGGCAGGCAGCACCACAGGTGCCACAACCCTTGCATACTGCTTCATTGACATGGGACACCCTCTTCCCGTCTCTAGGCTGAAGCTCAATAGCCTGAAAGGGACACAAAAGTTCGCAAACCCCACAGCCTGAGCATTCATCTTCATTGACAAATGCATTTATCGCCTCAGCCTTGACATAGCCCCTTCTCAGGGGACCGGCTGCTTTTGAAGCAGCAGCATAGGCTTGAGAAATTCCTTCAGTTACATCTGTAGGCCAGCGTGCTGAGCCACAGATATAAATTCCGTCCATGGCAAACTCTACGGGGCGGAGCTTTAAGTGTGCTTCCAGGAAGAAACCAAACTCATCTAAGGAAACTTTAAGCATTTTGGAGATATTTTGGTTATCCTCGGCAGGGATGAGAGGAGTAGTTAAAACAAGCATATCACAGGGAAGTTCTATTTCCCTTCTCCATAATTCATGGTACACCTTTATCTTTTCAACCTTTTCATCTCCGATAACTTCGGGAGGCCTTTCTAAGCTATATCTAATGAATCTAACCCCTAGCTCCATGGCTTTTCGATAATAGTTTTCGAAGTCTACACCATAAGTCATGAGGTCTCGGTGCAATATCCAGACCTTTGCCTTTGGATTTGATTCTTTAATAAGGAAGGCGTTTTTAATTGCCGTCATGCAGCAGATTCTGCTGCAATAAGTTCTCTCAGGAACCCGGGCTCCCACACAATTAACCATCACAACATTCTGACCCACAGAGTCCCCACTCTTCATACGCTCCTCTAGCTCCAGTTGAGTAAGTACATTGGTCATCTTCCCATAGCCATATTGCCCCGTCGGTTTTAACGCGTCAGCTCCAATGGCCACTATAATGGTACCCACATTGAATTGGTTCTCCTCTCCCTTCCCATCCAGATTGACATTGAAGTTACCTATAAATCCGGTTACTTGTTTTACTTTGGACGAGAGATAAGTCTTGATCTTGGGATGGCTTTTAACCTGTTCAACAAGTGGTTTGTTTAACTTCGTTGCCTCTTGATTCGTGGGAAAAAGTTTATGAATACTGCGAAGAGTCCCCCCAAGTTCTGGCTCCTTCTCCACTAAATGAACATCGAAACCCTGCCTGGCTAGGTTTAAGGCTGCCTCCATCCCTACAACTCCCCCACCCATCACCAAGGCAGAAGGAGCCACCTTGATCTTGATTTCCTCCAAGGGCTCCAGCAACCTGGCTTTGGCCACTCCCATCCTTATAAGGTCCTTAGCCTTTTCCGTAGCCTTCTCAGGCTCACGCATATGCACCCAGGAGCATTGGTCTCTTATGTTAACAAACTCGAAAAGATATTTGTTCAAGCCCGCTTCTTCACAAGCAGCTCGGAAGAGTGGCTCATGGGTTCTAGGAGTACAGGAAGCTACTAGGACCCGATTTAAATTGTATTCCTTTATCCCTTTCTTAATTGCTGAAATCCCTTCCTCAGAACAGGTGAATAAATTGCGTTCAGCATGCACTACGTTTGGTAGCTGTTTGGCATATTCAACAACGTCCGGGACGTTGACATATGCCCCGATATTTATGCCACAATGACAAACAAAAACTCCGATACGAGGTTCTTCCACTTTACTCGCCTCCTGCTATAGCTTCAGCAGTTCTGCCTGCCGCCCCCGAGGCCTGGGTTACAGAATCCGGGATATCCCGTGGGCTATGAACATAGCCGCAGGCAAAAATGCCTGACCTTGTAGTATCCAGCGGGTGCAGCAATTTATCTGGAATTTTTACAAAGCCTTCTTCGTCTAACTCTATGCCTAGTATTTTCGCCAATTCCTTGGTGATTTGAGGAACCATGGCTTGGGCAAGAACCACCAGTTCCGCTTCAAAGCTCTTTATCTCTCCGCTGGTGGTTTCCTCATACCAAATAATAGGGTTATCATTTTCAGGGTTAACTTCAATCCTGCCAGGACGGCTCCTGATATAAGTGACGTTGTATTCCTTTCTAGCCCTGGCAATGTATTCCTGGAACCTTTTGCCCACAGCCCTCATATCCATGTAGAAAATGGTGGATTTTGTCCCCGGATGATGCTCGAAAGCCAGCATTGCCTCCTTGGTGGCGTGCATGCAGCAGACACTGGAGCAATAAGCTTTATTCCTGAAATCGCGAGAGCCGACACACTGGATAAAAGCTATATTCTCAGGTATCCTGCCATCCGAAGGACGCTTAAGTTCTCCCATAGTGGGTCCGGAAGCAGCAGTCAACCTCTCAAATTCCATGGCAGTAATCACGTTCTTTATTTTTCCATAGCCGTATTCTGTCAGCGATGAGATATCGTATAAGCCGAGTCCTGAAGCGAGGATTATCGCGCCTACCTTTAGTGCAATGTTTTCATCTTGCATCGTATAGACTATCGCTTTGGGCTCACATCGCCGTTCACATTCATGGCATTCTATGCATCCTTCTATTTGCCCGGCAAGGCAGCGTGAAGCTTCCTCTCTGGCTTCCTCTAGAGAATATCCCAAAGCCACTTCACGGAAGTCCTGCACCCTCTCCTTAACAGGTTCTTCCCTCATCTCCACCTTATTTCTGGAAGGAAAGCGTCTTTTTCGGTCCTCTATCTCTTCCTGAGACAATTTCTCTGGTTCCTTTACCAGTTCCTCACCCTCAAGAGGTTCTCCATTCAAATATTGGTGGATGGAGCGAGCTGCCTTTTTCCCTGCTGCTATAGCGTCAATCACGAAAGCAGGTCCGGTAACTACATCACCTCCAGCAAATACTCCTTCAACATTGGTCACCCCGGTCTTGGCATCGATTTCTATCGTGCCCCTCTTGGAGAGTGAAACTCCTAATTGTTTAAAAAAATCTGTTTCTGGAGTCTGCCCAAGGGCGGCAATCACCGTATCTACGGGAGTAGTAAACTCAGAACCTTTTATAGGAATTGGTCGGGGGCGACCACTGGCGTCTGGTTCCCCAAGCTTCATCCGCACACACTCCATTTTGGCAAGCTTTTTGTTCTCGGCAGAGAAGCGGCTTGGAGTGGTCAGGAACTCAATCTTTATTCCTTCCTTTTCTGCTGCTGTTACTTCCTCCGCGGAAGCTGGCATCTCAGCGCGCGAACGACGATAAACGATGGTTACCTCTTTTGCTCCTAGTCGCTTTGCTGTGCGGGCACAATCGATAGCTGTATTACCTCCACCAATCACCGCTACTTTTTTTCCAACATTTACCTTTTTCCCGAGACTTGTAGCACGGAGAAATCCTATTCCCTCCATTACTCCGGGAATATCTTCACCCTCCACTCCAAGCTTCATGCCACCGTGTGCTCCAACAGCGACGAAAATGGCGTCATAGCTTTTCCTTAATTCCTCCAGGGTAATATCTTTGCCAACCTGAACACCTGCTTTTATCTCTACCCCAAGTTTTTGGATATAAGCTATTTCTTGGCCCAAAATCTTCTTAGGCAAGCGATATTCTGGTATGCCGACACGAAGCATGCCTCCGGGTTCAGGAAGAGCTTCAAAGATAGTTACATTGTGACCCTTTAGAGCAAGGTCATTAGCAGCGGCAAGACCTGCAGGACCTGAGCCTACAATCGCTACCTTTTTATCTGTTTTTGCAACTACCGGGACTTCAAGTTCTTCGATATTCCATTGATCCGCGGGAACTCTCTTAAGATCGCGGATGCACAATGCCTCATCTATTTGCCCACGATTACAGGCTTCCTGACAAGGAGCGTAGCATACCCGCCCAACACATGCAGGCAGGGGATTTGTCTCTCTTATGAGCTTATAAGCCTCTTTAAACTGTCCTTCTGCAATGAGCTTGATGTACCCGGGCACATTAGTATGGACGGGGCAAGCATCTATACAGGCCGCTTTACAGGGGCGCTCTTCTCTTTTGTCTATAACACATTTCTTAGGAACAGCCTGGGGAAAGAACAGGTATATGGCCTTTCTTTTTCCAATCCCTTGATCGAATTCGTTTGGTATGATGACGGGGCATCCTTCCACACAGAGGCCACATCCTGTACATTTGTTCCAATCAACAAAAGACGCCTTTTTCTTTATCTTAACCGTGAACTTCCCTATTTCTCCAGAGACTTTTTCTATTTCAGAATAAGTTAGGAGCTCTATATCGGAGTGGGAATTGGCCTCAATCATCTTAGGGGCGAGGATACACATGGCGCAATCATTAGTGGGAAAGGTCTTATCCAGTTGTGCCATTCTTCCCCCGATGCTGGGTGACTTTTCCACCAAATACACCTTGAAGCCCATATTACCCAGATCGAGCGAAGCCTGAATCCCGGCTATGCCGCCGCCAATTACCAAGACCGATTTGTGCCCGTTTTCTCTATTCACTCTCAGGTCTCCATAGCATTTGCTACCAGATTAACCAAATCCATGACTTTCATTTCTATATCAGGACCTTTCTCGGCACCTTTATCCACCATAGCGCACTTGAAATGGATCTGACATTTGGGGCAAGCGGTAACCAGCAGCTCAGCGCCAGTGGCCTTGGCTTCAAGTAGCCGCTCTACCCTCATCTGCTTGGAGTAAGAGCCGCAGTTAGTCCAGGCACTGGTGCCACAGCAGATGCTCTCATCACCCCTGTGTTCCATTTCAATTAGTTTTATTCCCGGGATAGCCCTTATTATTTCCCTCGGCGGTTCATAAATCCCCAGATGCCTTCCTAGCCGGCAGGGGTCTTGGTAAGTTACCTTTTTAACTTCAGGATTGCTTCGCTTCGCTCGCAATGACAGAGTAGAGAGATTTTGAGCTAAGAGCTCGGTGATATGCATTGGCTCACAATCAAGCTCCACATACTGGGGATAGTCAATCTTGAACGTGCGGTAGCCCTCAGGGCAGGAGAAGACTATCTTTTTGGCACCAGTTTCCTTTATCATCTGAGCATTGAGCTGAGCAAGCTTCTTGAACGTCTCCACATCTCCGGTCCATAGGAGGTCGTGCCCACAACATCTCTCATTAGGAAGCACCATAGGCTCTATCCCTAAAGCGTTAAGTATTTTGATGCTATTCCTGGCAATATTCACCGGGCTGACTTCAATATCTTGGAAAATTGGCTCAAAATAAGGAGCGCAACCCACAAAATACAATACCTCGCTCTTCTGTGAGGTGCGGCAGCCATCCAGCCAATCCAGCCGTTTCTGCTTGATGTCGGAGCGAGATATGAGCCTCATCAGCGAGAAAAGAGTTCCCGAATGAGCACAATCACCATGCTCACCCTGGCTAGAAGCCAGATTCCTTACCTTCTGCGTGAACACAGGATAATCAACGTCTGACGGGCAGAGATGAGAGCAAGCGTAGCAGGTAAGACACGAAAATAGTTCCCGGTCATGAATTAACTCATCTCCGAAGCCCATCAAGGCTCTTTCCAGCATAAGCCTGGGTGAGAAATTGGAATTATGTCTTGAGACGGGACAAACGGCCGTACACTTGCCACATTCCAGACAGTAGTAGGTCTTTGTTTCCTTGACAATATCTTCCAGATTCAAACCTTAACCCCTTCCCGGAGAGGCGAAGGACCTAATTTCTTAAGCTGTTTGACCATCTCCTCGATTAATTCAGCAAATATTGGCGCCTCAGCGGCGGCAATCATCTCCCGCCTTAGACGCTCACCCTCCAAGCCAAGCGTATTGACCACTCTCTTTATTTTCTCAAACATAGCGTCGCACTTCAGCGGACCATTAAGATAATGGCAATCTACTTCATGACAGCCAGCAATTAAAACCCCATCAGCACCCATTTCGAATGCTTTGAGAATGTATATCGGGTCCACCATTCCACTGCACATCACCCTGACAATACGCACGTTAGCCGGGTAATGAATACGGCTTGTTCCAGCAATGTCAGCGGCAGCATAGGTGCACCAGTTGCAGCAAAAAGCTATGATCTTAGGTTCAAATTCAGCCATTCTATACCTCTAATAACGCCTCGACCATTCCGTTTATTTGCTCTCGGGTGGAATGCCTTACTGACATAGCGCCGGTGGGGCAGACAACAGCGCAAGCCCCGCAGCCCTTGCATAATGCCTCGTCAACGCTGGAGACTCTAAGTCCATCCTTGCTGATAACCCTGGGGGCGTGAAAATCACAAATCTCTTCGCAGCGTCCACAAGCCTGGCACAAGGCTTCATTCACCTGGGCTGTGGTAGGCTCGATTACAACCCGGCCTCTGCTTATCGCTGATAGCGCTTTAGCAGCGGCGGCTGAAGCCTGAGCTACAGTATCAGGAATGTCTTTGGGCCCTTCGCAACAACCAGCGATGAACACTCCTTCTGTAGCTGTAGCTACTGGGTCAAGTTTCACATGCCTTTCCATAAAGAAGCCATCCGCTCGGCGGTTGATGGTGAATAGCTTGGCAACACCTGCGGCATCAGAGCGAGGCTCCAAAGCCGGGCACAAAATTACCATATCTACGGGAACTCGGATTATCCCGCCCAAAAGCGTGTCCTCAGCGACTGCAATCAATTTCCCTTGTTCTTCCTCAGTTAGTGCCACGTCGGTAACTTTAGCTACCTTGCCACGAATAAAGTTAACACCTTCATCGCAAACACGGCGATAAAATTCCTCAAATCCCTCCCCGAAGCAACGCATGTCAATATACATTTGATACACTTCAGCCTGTGTATTCTCTTTTATGAGGTGGGCATATTTAAGACCATACATGCAGCAAACCCGGGAGCAATACTCATGATAGTTCTCATCCCGGCTGCCAACGCAGTGGATAATCGCCACACTCTCAGGTTGCCGACCGTCCCTAAGGAGGATTTTGCCCTCGGTTGGTCCTGCAGCGCAGGTCATTCTCTCGAACTCAAGCCCAGTCAGGACATTATCGTACCTTCCATAACCATATTGCGGTATGCGTCCGGCATCGAAAACGTCATAGCCAGTGGTAAGGATAACTGTGCCTACCTCCAGCTCGATAATTTCATCCTCCTGCTCAAAATCAATAGCTTGCGCCTCACAGAATTCTTCGCAGATTTTGCATTTGCCTGTGGC
>Ga0209979_1003438_pt1 | contig 13977 bp, 15 predicted proteins | sample AnhtaG_FD_183114 | JGI IMG/M metagenome (GOLD analysis project Ga0209979, IMG submission 183114) | Deep subsurface microbial communities from Anholt, Denmark to uncover new lineages of life (NeLLi) - Anholt_01485 metaG (SPAdes) (version 2) | ecosystem: Environmental > Aquatic > Marine > Oceanic...
ATCACGAAAAGCACTATTAAAACCACTACCACCACCCCCGCACCGGCTATCAGAAATTCTCTTGTATGTTTCTGGATATACTCGGTGAATTTGAAAGCGGTGGTAACCAGTTTATCCTCTTTCATCTTGTGTTTGGTAATCCTTACCTTTTTAGGACTCATAAGAGTTAGCTCCGCGAAAAAAATATTATGTTGTTCTAACTGACTTTAGTCAGGTAACCTACGCCACTAAAGTGGCTAAGAACTATATAAATAATACGTTTCTCTCTTGTAGTCGTCCAATTCATTGGGCGATCTTTTGCTCGATAAATCGAGCGACTACAGCTCTAAATCAATCTAATAAAATTATATATCTAATCAAGCCTTTTATAAAAAAGGCGAAGCTCATTTTGAACTTCGCCTGAAATAGCTCTTTTAAAGATTAGAAGAAGCCAGTAAAGGTCACCATAAACCGATTATCTTTTTTCTTAATATCATTAATATCAAAAGGAAATCCATAAATCTCACCATTCATCTTGGTCTTATACTGACTGAACTCATAGGTGAAATCCAGTTTTATCTGGCTCCAGCCTATTCCGGTGCCAAAGGAGAAGGTATTCCCTGAGACTTTTTCTCCATTCACCTGACTTAATATAATTGTTTCCTGTTTTCCAGTTGAGTAATAATCAGAGAAGTCTATGTTCACACTATCCAAATCTGAAAAAACCTTTGGATCGTTTCTAAATCCTGCTCTTAAAGGTATGGTTCCATATCTACTTTGAAGAAGATATTCAGCTCCTATCCTGAATTGAGTTATGGAATTCCATTCTAAATCCATTGAGGTCTCAGGGGAATCAGGAGTCTGCCATTTTTCAGGATAATATAGCTTTGAACTGCTGAAATCCCTGAATTCCACATCCCCGGCTAAAGTAAGCCCTTCTATCTGGTAGGAAGCTCCAAAACCTATCATCAGAGGGATTTCCCATTTCTGTTCATACTCTACTGGCCAGATTACTCCTGATTGGATTGAATAAGGATTAACTACTCCGTCGACGATAAAATCCCAAACATACTGAACGTCATCTTTTTCCTTTAATTTAAAAGGTGTTTTAAGCACAGCTCCTAATCTCAAATCCTGATATTTATACATAGTGCCAAAGGTAAAATTAACACCAGAATAGCTTCCCTTAATATATGGCCTAAAGAAATATGAAGTGTCAGAAACAGCTTCATCCCAGGAGAAGTCAATTAATTGTCCTGAAGTATACTCATAACTTCCAGTATAGATATTTAAACCCAGACCAAAAGATAAATCTTTATAAGCTTTAGCACCCAAAGAAAGAACGATTACATCAAGTCCTCCTTTGATCTCCTCATTCTTATCCCAAACTCTAACAGAGTCAATATTGCCAGCTGCGTCCTCGTCAGTATAAATACCTAAGGAATTATAGATACGTTTATCATAAATATCTGAAGCTCTGTAATAAAGGACACTGCCGACTAATTCCTTTTCAAAAAGTTTAAAAGGTATGACCACACTGCCAAAAGAGATTAAGGCTTTGCTCTGTTTTAAAGAGTTCTGAAAAGAAGGCGTGGTTTCGATATTATAGCTGGTAGTGTATTCCTGCTTGGGATTAAGGAAATTAAGAGTGGCTCCCATCTGGTATTTGTCTAACTGAACCAGCCCGGCTGGGTTCCAGCTAGCAGCTGATGGGTCATCTGATATAGCAAAAAAGGCTCCTCCCATTGCCCTGGCTCTGGCTCCACCTCCTATGAAATTGTAATCCATAATATTTCTGGTTACCGTAACCTGAGGATATCCCAGGTTAACAAAGACTAAGACCAGCAGGGCGATTGTAAGGCTTAGTTTTAACTTCATCTGGCTCACTCCTTTTTGAGTTTTTTGGTTCACCTCTTACTTTTAAGTTATAAATATATAAACCTGCTTTTCCTTTGGCAAGCATTTTTTTATTTTTTTTCTTTTAAACTCTAAATTTTTTACTTATAACTTTTTTTCTACCCCCGGCCCGACTCGAACGGGCGACCAACAGTTTAGGAAACTGCTGCTCTATCCAAACTGAGCTACGGGGGCGGGGAAAGCAGTGATTAGTGATTAGTGGATAGTGAATAGACCCCTCCCAACCATCCAAAATATGGTTTATACTCTACTCCTTGCTATACTTTATAAGGGAGAAAAGGTCATAGTTTTTTAGTTTCTCTCTTCCTTTCAGGAAAGATAACTCGATCAATATCAGAATACCAGCTACCTTCCCTCCTAACTTCTCTATAAGCTTACAGGTAGCTTGAAGAGTGCCGCCAGTGGCTAAAAGGTCATCCACAATCAGTACCTTCTGTCCCTTCTTTACAGCATCCCGGTGTATTTCTAAAGTATCAGTTCCGTATTCCAAATCATATTTTTCCTCGATCCGCTCAGCCGGCAGTTTTCCAAATTTGCGAACGGGCACAAAACCCACTCCCATTCGGTTAGCCAGGGCACCGCCTAAGATAAATCCCCTGGATTCCACTGCGGCTATAAGGTCGATTTTTTTTCCTTTGCATCTTTTATATAACCAATCCACTGTTCGTTTAAATGCTTTTCCATTCTTGAGTAGAGTGGTAATATCCCTGAAAATTACGCCCTTTTTTGGGTAATCTTTAACATCTCTGATCAGTTTCTTTAAATCTTGAGCCAATTTTTCTCCTCTTTAGGAAGAATCCTTAAAATTTAATCTGGAAATCCGGGTAATTATTCTTATACTCCAACCATTCGATATTTACTCCTGTAATATGCGCTGAACGTGGACCAAGTTTCAAGTCTTTAATAAAATCCAGGATCATACCCTTGTCACCCTCTACTTCGATATCCACATCTTCATTATACAGATTTCTCACATAACCTTTTAGATTGTATTCTCCTGCTTTCCGGTATACAAAATAGCGGAATCCCACGCCTTGAACCATCCCTGAGATAATTATATGGGCGGTAACTTTATCCGGGCTCATTTCCTACTTGATCTGTTCTAAGGCTAACTTAACTGCCCCTTTAGGGTCTTTGGCTTTAACAATTCTCTCTGAGACATCCCAGGTGCCTAAACTGATTACAGGCTTACCTATTTTTAGGCAGAAGGCTAACTCGGAGAGGGTGCCATATTTACCAGGCAAGGCGATGATAACATCTGAACTGCGGATAATCACCAAATTCCTTCCTTCACCGAAACCTGTTATGATTGGAAAGTCTATAAACTGGTTAGCTTCTTCCCTGCTCTCGCCCGGGATTATTCCTATGGCTATCCCGCCATTTTCCTTAGAACCTTTAGCCGCACCCTCCATCACTCCACCCAGCCCGCCGCAGACTAAAATAGCTCCTGCTTTGGCAATATTTTTCCCCACATCCAATGCGGTATTATAGATCTTCTTGGAGCAGGACCCTGCTCCGATTACTCCGATGAAGACCTTTTTACCATCCTTCTTTACTTCTTTTAACTTCATATAACATCCCCTTTTGCCCCCGGATTGTTATTTTTTACTTATCTTTTTTTTCGGGGCGACTGGATTTGAACCAGCGACACCTTGGTCCCGAACCAAGTGCTCTACCAGGCTGAGCCACGCCCCGCAAAGTACTCTTGACTTAACTATCTTATATTTTTTTAAAAGATTGTCAATAGAAAAATAGCTTTTATTTGAAAGTGTTTCAAGTAGTTGCCCAATTCAATGGGCATTTTTTGCTCGATAAATCGAGCAATTACTTATTCTCCTTATCTCCCAGATGGTCCCCTTTTTTGAGGGGCAGTGAATTCGGTAGATATTCGGGTCATCTTTCTCCCAGGAGGGGACTTTGGCTGAACAGCGTTGCACAAAAGGCTCCAGGGCAATGGCAGCCACACCGCAGTCCGCCAAAGGCGGATCAGGCCTACAGTTAGGATGAACATAAAGGAAAACCTCACCTTCCTCATGCGGGCATTTACCTATTTTCTCGATCAGTTTTACCTCTACTTCTTCCAGTCCTCTGGCTTTCGCAATCTCAATCCATTTTTCTCTGGAAACTGGCATAACTGCCTCTGACCTCTTAATATTCTTTTAATTATTAATAATCTATTCTTTGTGAGGCCTCTGAAAAACTACTTCAAAGGGACAAATTCGAGAAACGGATCCGTAGGATTGGAGTGTTCACCTTTAGGTGAACCAAGTAGTTGCCCAATTCATTGGGCATTTTTTCGCTCGATCGTCAAGATGCTTCGCATAAATCGAGTAACTACAAATCTCCAGTAAACTATAAGGGTCGATCCACTTTAGGCAGACCGACCCTTTTTTAATCAGAATTAGTACCTGGGACGTCTTTTTCTAAAATCCCCGTCTTTTCCTCTGCCTCCTCCACCATATCCTCCTCCCCCAAATCCTCCTCCGCTTCTTTTTGGCCGGGGGCGTGCATCATCTACCTTAATGCTGAGGCCATCCAGTTCTGTTCCATTCAAAGCCTCTTTGGCACTCTGAGCCGCCTGGCTGGATTCCATCTCCACAAACCCGAATCCTTTCCCTGCGATTATGGTGATAGAGGTAACATTTCCGTGGGCTGCGAAGAGCTCCCTGAGCTTCTCTTCACTGGTCTGGTAGCTCAGATTGCCTACGTATAGCTTATTGCTGCTCACTCTCTCCTCCTTTGGAGTTAAAGTGTTTTTTAAAGGGTTTGTGCTTCGAGCAGAGTCCGTGCGGATGAAAAAAGGAGATGTCAGCCCTCCTCATAGCCTTTGCTGCAGCCGCAGCCGGGTCAGCGCCAAGCCGCTCCCTAATAGTTAACGAATACCATCTAATACATTTTCAGGCAAAAGTCAAGTAAAATTATTATTATCTGTGTCCCTCAGGTCCCTGACCTGATAAAAGGAACTTTAATGGTCTTTAAGCTTTAATAATCTATTTTTAGTGAATTGTAGTTGCCCAATTCATTGGGCATTTTTTTGTTCGATAAATCGAGTAACTACAACCATAAATCAACTAAAATATCCTCCACCCTTTCATCTCCTCGATAGTCTTATAATTAGTCCAGTCCAGATGTAAGGGAGTTATGGAGATATATCCTTTTTCAATAGCTGAAAAATCCGAGTCTTTGCCACCTTCGGATACTATTGCCTGTCCGGCTATCCAGAAATATTTCTTGCCCCTTGGGTCGATCTTCTCTACTATCACATCTTTGTAAACCCTCTTGCCTAATCGTGTGATTTTGAATTTATTTAATCCGCCTTCGGCGGATTTGTAAGGGGGGATATTCACATTCAAAAAGGTATCCGCGGGCAACCCCTTTTTTAAAACGTAATCAGCCAATTTTCGGATGAACTTAGCCCCATACTCGAATTTTTCAAAAGTAGAATCAGTTAAGGAAACTGCCATCGAAGGGATACCCAGAATCGTCCCTTCAATAGCTGCCGCTACTGTTCCCGAATAGGTAACGTCATCTCCCAAATTGGGACCGGAATTAATGCCAGATATAAGAATATCCGGTTTTCTCCTTAAGACCTTATGAAAAGCAATCATCACCGCATCTGTAGGGGTTCCATCTATGGAATAGACCTTCTCTTCGACTTTATTCAACCTCAAAGGACGGGATAGAGTCAAAGAATGGCTGGTACCGCTCTGCTCCCTATCCGGTGCAACCACCCACACCCGTGCAATTTTGGAGATCTCTTTTTTTAAAGCTTTTAAACCCCTGGCTTCAACTCCATCATCATTAGTTAGTAGAGCAATCAAATTTCCTCCGATTTGAGTGGTCAGTGACCAGTGATGAGATTTACTTACCACTGCACACTCAACACTGATCACTGCCTTTTCACCAAAAAAGACTTTTCCACATTAATTTAATAAATCTTCCTGTATCCACAAGTGGATTTATAAAACTTTTGCTTCCCTCATAAATAGTGCTTATCGGCACAGGTCCAATCCTGAATTTTTTTCTCCCGGCTTTGATCAAAAGCTCAGATTCAAGTTCATATTTCTTAGTCTTTAATTTGATAGATTTTAAAACTTCTGCAGAAATAAACCGGTAACCAGATTGACTATCCCGGACTTTTGTAAAACCCAAGATAGATACAATGATGGAAGTCAAGTTATTAGTTAACCATCTGGAAAAAGGCATATTTTTTAAACTTATATCCCTTGTCCCGATAAGTAAATCTGATTTAGTATCTGGATTTTCTGCTTTTTTAATGAATTCCTGAATGAACTTCGGGTCATGCTGCAGGTCCGCATCCAAAGTAATCACTCCGGAATAATTTTCCCGCAGGGCATACTCAAACCCGGTCTTCAAAGCCTCTCCCTTACCTTTGTTTTTATTATGCTGAATTATCTTAACCCTACATCTTCTGGCAGTTTCATAAGTTGTATCCACAGAGCCATCATCCACAACTAAGATGTCTTCTTTTTCTATATTATTAGCTGAAATTTGCTCGATTAGCTGAGAAATGGTTTTCTCAGCGTTAAAAGCGGGGATAAGAACTAAAATATTTTTCATTAATTAAAAAGAGCAGGTTTACTGTTCAGAGTCCACTCAGACGACCACAATAATACTCTTTTAACAAGGGGAGTGTCATTATTTGCCGTGTTATACGCCACCGCTTGCTGAGATGATTGCAGAGAACTATTGAATATACAAAACATCGTAAGAAAATTTGTAGCTATCAATGGGCTCAACCAAATGCTTATTTTGTCCTGGGTCGTAACTCGAAATAGTTGTTGCATCTATCTCGTAGACAATTATTATATGCCATCCAGAAGCATGCTCAGCAGACATGAGAACAGGTTTATTCTGGGAAAGTAGAATTTTTAAATGTTTAACGTAGTCGGTTGATGATTTTATTCCCGTAATATCTGTGAGCTGAATGGAATTTCTTTTCCGATTGAGGACAGTGTTTGCGACTGGTCTGAATGTTTGAAAAGAAGCTTTTGGAATTGGCTTACATCTGAAATATTTGAGAACCTGATGTTTTTGTAAAGAACTTAGGGGAACAGTAGCACTAGTATTAATTGTGATCTTCATGTTAAGAGAAAGAAGATATTCGTATGTCAGGTCCTCTTGAGTAATATCGGTTATCCCCTCAGCTCTAAGTAAATTCTCGATGCTTGCGGGTATGCACCAATATGTTCCGTGTTGAGGGATGCCGATTGTTGAATTGCTGACCTTGTTGGTTGAGACCATATTTAATGACCTTTCCGATTATATAGGCGGTGGCGCATAACAGCTGCGTGTATGCGAAGTTTTATGCAATGCTACTTAGTTTATTTCTTATATAAAGCGAACAATTTCGCACAACGTGCCGCATAAAAATGACGTTGTGGCGCGAACTATAAAAATCCATTTTTCGTGAGCAACACAATGTATCAAAGCTCGAAACGACAGATTTTAATATAGTTAAGTTATGATTCATTTTTATGCGTGTTAGGCGAAGTTGCGCCTAAATGATTGTGTCAGTTATATCAAGATTCGGATGAAATACAATTAACTCACGTCCTTCTTTTACTGTTTGTGCATGATATGTTAGGGTTGTACACTTCATAGGAAGACCACGGTATAGATTTCGAATCTGTTTGACATTATCATAAGAGAGAACCCAATTCAAATTGGAAACTTTTATGTACTTTGCCAATTGTTTATGATCTTCAGGGGTGTAATAATCAAAATATAATTGGTCACCCTTCGAATAATAGGGTGGGTCGAGGTAGACAAGCAATCTCTTATTAATTATTTGATCTGTTTCCAAATAGTCAAGGAATATTAGTGCATCGTAATTCGAGAGTTTTATTCTGTTTGAGTAATTAGAGAGGAAGAGAATTCGCTTTGTGAGTTCTGACTTAGAAAAACGTGCTGACAACTTCCAATTGCCATTCTGTTTGTAACCGCCAATAGGCCCCGCGTTGAGAATTCCTGACCTATTAGATCTATTTAAATAGAATGTTGCGAAGCCAACGGAAAGAATATCGTTATTTTTAAAATCATTCATTAATTTTTTTTGATGTCTCCATTCATCAATATTGATTGAGGTATCTCTAAGAAGTCGCAAAAAACCTTCCGTATAATAAATGATTGATGACCAAAAAGCATATATCCTATAATCGACATCATTTAGATAGATTGTTTTTACAAGTTCTCCTGCAAGCAACTCCAATCCAATGCCTGCACCCCCACAATAAGGTTCAGCATAATTTCCATCAGCCAAATTGTTGTGTGAAATAATATTTTTTATCAAAGGAGTGAGACACACCTTTCCTCCCGGGTATCTTAATGGACTTTTATGTCTAAGCATGTTATTATTCCGAAAGAAGTAATTTCAATAGACCTTCTATATTGGGGAAGAGTTCTCTGGCTTGTGTTTCTGTAAAAGATAACTCCTCGTTATGCACGATCGAATTTAGTGAAGAAAGTGATTTGAATGAAGAGCCCGACTTAAAAGTCTTTATTGCTCTCTTGATATTATTATCAGAAATAAGTGTGTTAGATTTTTCAGTAAGGAAATCCAATATTTCTCCAAATGTAACATCGGCGATTTTCTCAGTTCGCTTCCCAATGGATATTGTTTTTATTCCTTTTCTTTTTAAAAAATGTCTTGACGCTTTGTCAATAAATACCCTAAAAAGAATTGCTGAGGTATTAGGATAAGTTTTAACAGGTAATGTTTTTAATTCGTCATAAAAATGACGTAAGCTGCTTGCCCCTTTGAGCTTAAATGGAATGTCACTTGATCCAAAAAGACCTTTGGAGCGACGAGTAGATGAAGGTTTTCTTGTAGTTGATTTCTTACTAGATTGTACAGGAGGTTGGTGTTTAGCAAAAATTGAATCAATTGGTATTTGATTATCAGTAATTTTAATTCCAAATGCCTCAGCTACAGATTTTACATAACTCCCAATATCGCTAGCCTTGTCGAGTGTTCTAGAGTTTTGTTCATTAATAGCTATATCGCTTACAATTTTTGCAAATGCCTTTTTAAAATCAGATGGAGGACAAGAAATAACGGATAGGTCATCTGAAAAAGTAAGAGATTTTCGTGCTTCAGGAGAATTGTAAATTCTTTCAAGAGTAGACATTGGAAAATTTTGAGGATCTTGCACAAGATTCTTGACTTCAGGAGGAAAATCGAGCGCAACTGCCAATCTGTACATTTTACTCATTCGTAAGAAACCTTGAATGGTAGATGATGTTAAATTATACTGGCGTGACAGATCATTAGTAGAAATTCCTTGCTCATTTATTCTATGATAGAATTCAGCCTGCATTACAAGAGACCATTTCAAAACCGATAACTGTGTATGTTTCTCAAGAATTAATTTTGTTGCAACGCTTCTATTCGGAGCTACTATAACATCACAACGGGAGATAATTTGGGGGGCGATAGTTTCAGCGAGTCTTTGAAACCTAGATTTCATTTCATCGGGTGCTAAATCTGGATTCAAAAGTACTTTAAGAGCTGATATGCGTCGGTTTCCTTCTAAAACAATATATGTTTCATTCTGCTGAACCACTACAATTCGTTCATCAGGGAAATAACCATCTTCTGCAATACTTTTTGCAAGCAAATATGTGTTATAATGTTGACAAAATAGATGTATAAGCTCAAGTTGCGAAAGTAATGTAGGTGTTGGTGGTATTCTCGGATTTTCAGGGTCTAAACTAAGGTCAACGACACGAATTGCTTTTGCCTGCCAAGTAGAATAATTAATCATTTGTTACTCTCCTTATCTATAAATATTGATTTTACCAATTCGAGAAAACGCAATTTCGTCTAACTATTTGAGAGGCAAAATATCTCGCTTTTTGTCCTTATTTGGGAGTATAGGCGAAGTATTTCGTTTATTCCACCTCTGGCTGAACAACCAGAACCCTTACTTTTAATAAATTTCGTCATTTATTACCCCTTTGTATTAAACCTAAACCATCTATTAGATTTAAAGTATCAAATGACCCCTAGGTTCTCCCTGTTATCTTTCTTGTTGAATAAAAGCCCTTTATTTTCCCAATCAACTATGAACCATTAACCATTTACTAAAAATCGGGGCGATCCGATTTGAACGGACGACCACTTGCACCCCAAGCAAGTGCGCTACCCAGGCTGCGCTACGCCCCGATTTGTTCAACGCATTATCTTTAAAATCTCGCTGAGCTCTTTTTTTATATCCTTTAAAAGACTTTTCATCTTTTCAGTATTTAGTTCCTCTTTTGGTTCTCCTGAGTGTTGGAATCCCTTTAAATGCGACCTGGCTCCTTCGATAGTATAACCCTCATCATAGAGAAGATTTTTTATCTGTTTGACCAGCTCGATGTCCTTCAACTGATAGGCACGGTTGCCGGCACGGTTCTTTTTCGGTTTCAAATTAGAAAATTCCTTTTCCCAGAACCGAAGCACATAGGATTTTATGCCGGTTATCTGGCTGACCTCGCTTATGGAATAATAAAGCTTTCCGCTTATCTCATCTACGGGTTTGTGTTTCATATCTATCTTCCCCTTTTTACCCTTAAAGGTAAACTTTATCTTTTCAGGCTTAAGATAAACTTTTATTTTAAGTTGTCAACTCCAAATTTCAGATTTTGGTTCTCGGGTCATCAGCTCTATTAAGGCTTTTTGGGGATCAATATTTTCAAATAATACCCTATAAACCTGCTGGGAAATCGGCATCTCTACCTTATGTTTTAAAGAGAGCTCATAGGAAGATTTTGCAGTCTTTACACCCTCTGCTACCATAACCATTCCTTCAAGTATTTCTTTAAGAGTCTTGCCCTTACCGATCTGTTCTCCCACATATCTATTTCTGGAGTATTGACTGAAACAGGTGGTAATCAGATCCCCCATCCCTGAAAGTCCGGCAAAAGTGAGGGCTTTAGCTCCGAGCTTTTCTCCTAACCTGACCATTTCAGCTAACCCACGAGTCAAAAGAGCGCCTTTAGCATTATCCCCTAAATTTAGCCCATCGCAAATTCCTGCGGCAATGGCAATGACATTTTTCAAAGAGCCACCCAATTCTACTCCAATCAAATCATCACTGGTATATACCCGGAAATATCTATTCATAAAAATCTTCTGAACCTCTCTGGCTATCACTTCATTCAAACCTGCTACCACTACCGAGGTAGGCATCTTTCTGGCAACCTCTTCTGCATGACAGGGACCAGATAGAGTGACAATCTTGTTATGCAGATTTTCAGGAAGCTCCTGGATCAAAACCTCTGACATCCGGCATAAAGTATCATTCTCAATCCCCTTAGATAAGTTCACAATCAAAGGTTTATTCAGAGAAATCTGAGCTAATTTTTTAGCCACTTCTCTTACTGTATGTGAAGGTAAAGCTAAAACTAATAGCTCAGCGCTATCGATTGCTTTATCCAATTGGTCAGTTATTTCAATCTCTTCTGGTAATATAATGCCGGGAAGTTTACTTTTATGTTCTCTCTGTTTTCTCAAACTAAGCATATCCTGAGAATTGAACTCCCACAAAGAGATTTTATGCTGGTTTGAATGAAGAAGAACCGAAACCCCAACCCCCCAGCTACCTGCTCCTAAGACTGCGATTTTAGCCATTTATTTTCCTTTACCGGATCATTCCGCGTAGGGGCGTCCAATTGGACACCCTAAATCGCCTGTCATTCTGAGGGAGTCCCCTACGGGGACGACTGAAGAATCTTTAGATTTTTCGCTATCGCTCAAAATGACAAAAATGGCTTACGTGGAGACAAGCTCCACCCCTATGCAACTCAAGGATTTATATTTAACCTGTTTTTGCCAAATTTATTCTCACTTCCACCAAGTAACCTTTTGATATTCGAGCGGTGGGTATAGAAAATAAAGACATTCAACACCAAGATAGTGATTAAAAGCTCATCTGCAATCGGGTTATGAAGATAATATCTTTCAAAGGATAAGGCAAGGAGTATAAATAGAGCCGAAGATAAAGAACCCAGGGAGACATAACGGGTGATTGCTACTATAAGCAAGAAAAGTAACAGGGCTGAAGCTAACTCTAAAGGAGTAAGGGAAATTAATGCGCCCAAGCCTGTAGCCACCCCCTTTCCTCCTTTAAAGGATGCGAATAGTGGGAAAATATGACCGAGGATCACTGCTATTGCTGCTATAATTTTTAAACTGGTCTGATTGAGAACCGGCTGGTCAAAAGATACTTGGCTTAACAGAATAACTGCGAGCAATCCTTTGCTTATGTCCAAGAACAGAACTATTAAGGCAGGAATTGGTCCCACCACTCGATAGACATTAGTAGCTCCTGGATTTTTCGAACCATGCTCTCTGATATCGATTCCTTTCCAGAGCTTACAGATAATTATCCCGAAGGGGATTGACCCTAAAAGATAGGAACTTAGGATTATAAAAATAATTGAGAGCATTTATAATCTGTTTCTCTAAAATGTCTTCTAAAAGATGGTAGAGACACATTGCAATGTGTCTCTACAGTAATTCAAAAATAAAATAACCTGCAATTTTTCTTTTGAATCTTATAATCATTTTTTAACTTATTTTCTGATACAGATACCATTCCCCTTCCTCTCTACGAGCCGTATCCGCCTGAGGCGGATTATCGGCTTTTCTGCTTTTCCGATCGAAATAGATCTCAAAGACCTCATCTTTTGTGGTTTGAATTCTAAAATAATTACGGTGATGTCTTAGCCTCCAGTTTTTAGCCTTAGGTGAGCCTTTAGGAAATCCCCAATCCTGCCAAGAAGCTATGACCTCATTTATCCGGTATTCCTTTTTATTCCAGACAAATGATACCGGGACTCTTCTATTTTTATCAATTGTCACTTCAATTTTTTCTGAAAAAAATTTCGGCATTTCTATAAATATTATTGAAACCTGAAGGTTTCCGCTACAAAAAGCTACATTAACCTATTTCCCGTGACCGTCAGGTCCCCTGACCTGACGGAAGAAATTTTGGCTTGCCAAGCACTGAAAGAATTCCTTTGGGCAAACCTAAAGGTTTGCACTCCAGTTTTGTTTATTCTCTTTTGTTCACCTTTATCTTTATGGGACAGCCTTTGAAACCGAAGTTTTCCCTGATCTTATTCTGTAAATATTTTAGATAAGGCTTCTTTAAAAGCTCCGGAAAGTTGCTGAAGAAGATAAAGGTCGGAGGTTCCATCTCTGTCTGGGTGCAATAGTAGAGCTTTATATATTTTCCCTTTACAGAAGGTGGTGGTTGTCTTTTGATCTCCGGTTCTAATTTCTGATTCAGCTCATTGGTGAGTATCCTTTTTCTTCTCTCCAGATAAACCTCTTTTATTAAATCCATTGTTTTTCTTACCCTCTGGTCCACCTTTGCCGAGATAAAGATAATCGGAACGAAATCCAAGAAGGGGGCATAAGTCTTAATCCATTTGGCATAATAATCAGCTGTCTTGCTATCTTTCTGGATCAGGTCCCACTTATTTATCCCTATAACCAGCCCCTTCCACATATCCATTACATCGCTTGCAATTCTCAAATCTTGATTCACCAAACCGAGAGGGGCTTCTGTTAAAAGTAAGCAGACATCTGATCTCTGAATAGACCTTAAGCTCCTCAGAGAGGTATGGTATTCTAAATCGTCTTTGACTTTAGACTTCTTTCTTAAGCCAGCAGTATCGATAAGGATAAAACCATCTTCTTTTATTCTGATGCTGGAATCGATCGAATCTCTGGTGGTGCCTGGAGTAGGGCTAACCACTAATTTCTCCTCGCCCAAAAGAGTGTTAACAAAGGTAGATTTTCCCACGTTAGGCCTGCCGATGACCGCTACCTTTATACCCTGCTCTTCGTCAGAAGGTATGACCTCAGGAATTAGTCTGGAGATATCGTCTAAAAGCTCAGTTGCATTCCTGCCACTTGCCGCAGATACCGGGTAAGGGTCGCCTAATCCTAATTTAACAAGATAATAAGCGTCTGACTCTTCCTTTTCACTATCAACTTTATTTGCGACCAGTAATACTTTTTTATCTGTTCTCTTCAATTTTTTGGCAATCTCTAAGTCTATCTCC
>Ga0209979_1003439_pt1 | contig 13975 bp, 10 predicted proteins | sample AnhtaG_FD_183114 | JGI IMG/M metagenome (GOLD analysis project Ga0209979, IMG submission 183114) | Deep subsurface microbial communities from Anholt, Denmark to uncover new lineages of life (NeLLi) - Anholt_01485 metaG (SPAdes) (version 2) | ecosystem: Environmental > Aquatic > Marine > Oceanic...
CAAAGATGACCGTCATTCCCGCGGAAGCGGGAATCCAGAAGCCTGAAGTAGCCAGAAATACTGGATTCCCACCTTCGTGGGAATGACGAGTGCCTGATACGATACTTCACGCATGACAGGACACTAGCCTGAGCTTTACGGAACAGACGGAATAGACCGAATAGACTGTATTAGGAGGTAAAGATGAAGGTCAGAGAGGTTTTTCAGCAAATCCGTCAGGTCCGGATTCCTCAAAAAGGGTATCCTGTCGAAGAAACCGTTGCCAAGGAACTTATCGGTTCGCTAAATATTAATGCAGAAATTAAAACTGTGGACCCCTCCGATATGAAATCTGAAGCAGGAATCGCTTATATTGCTGTGGCGACTGAAGACTTAAAAAAATTGTTATTGCAGCAAGGAGCTAAACTGCCTTCCAATAAGGAATGGGTATTTTTCGGCATTGATGAAAGCAAGTGCTGTTGGATACTAAGCTCGAAACCTTATTTTCTATACGCAGGATTTTCTTTTGTCCTGGAGAATATGATTGAAAACGATGCTTCCAATTTAAAGCAATGGATACGGGAAATGACTTTCTCAATCGAGAAATCGACTTTTGATATTTTTCTCACTCAATATGCTCGATTCATCCGCAATTTTAATCGTGAAGAGTACATTCGTGAATATGCAAGATTGGGTTTTACGCATATAGAGGTAAATGCTTTGGCCTTTGCTTTCCCTTATGAAAAAGGGGTGTCCGGAGAATTTTATCCTTACTTTTATACTTATTGCCCCGCTCTTGATCAGTTCGTAGAAAGTCGCTTAAATAGAGGAATTTATCCTCAGGAATATTTGCAGGCTAACCTTGATTGTTTAAAAGATAATACGCACCTGGTGCTTCAATACGGCCTTGTGCCTGGCCTGCTTTGCTTTGAACCCCGTTCGGTTCCTGAAACCTTATTCCAGAAATATCCAACCTTAAGGGGTGCACGAGTCGACCACCCTTTTCGAAGTTTTAAACCCAGATTTAATCTTTCCATCGTTCATCCTGTGGTGCAAAAACATTATGTTGAACTCATGAATAACCTTCTCAGGGAAGTGCCAGAACTCGAATTCCTAACCATCTGGTCTAATGACAGCGGGGCTGGCTTTGAACATACAAAATCCTTGTATGTCGGAAGGAATGGAGGGGCTTACCTTATCCGGGAATGGAAAGATGACAAGGAAATTGCAAAAGCCGCCGCCGCAAATGTCATCAATTTCTTCAGGTTGTTACGTGATGAAGCCTCCCGTACAAATCCGAGATTCCGTGTGATCACACGTTTGGAATCCTTTTACGGGGAACGTCAATACTTATGGAGTGAACTAAGAGATAGAATCGATGTGGAAGTGAACTCCCTTTTAGTCAGAGGATGGGAAAATAATTATCCACATCCCAGATACTCTGATGTCAAAGTTTTGGGATCAGCTTTTCATAACACCCTCTGGGACAAGGAGAAGGAAGCAGCGGAGGAGCTCGAAACACGTAAGAGCCACAGCTTCTTCTACCATTCCTTCGGTGCATATACCAATCATGAACCTCTGCTTGGAATTCCTTTCCCATGGTTAACTTATGAGAAACTTCGAGCTTGCCATTGCTTGGGCATCTACACTTTAGCTCATTTGGGAGGTATCCATCCTCCAGATAAAGTTCCTTACCCTGTGAATCAGGAAGTATTTCGGCTCTTTCAATTCGATCCTGCACTGGATATTGATCAGGCGATATTGAGTATAGCTGTACGGTATACAGGTCAGCACTATGCCGGAGATTTGGTAAAAGGATGGCGAATGGTTGAGCAGGCGATCCGTAGTTTTCTGCCGCTTTCCATCTATACTCATTATGGTGTTGTGTGGCAAAGGCTGTTTGTGCGGCCGCTTGTTCCAGATATCGGCCGGATTCCTGAGGAAGAACGCACGTATTATGAAAAATATATGTGTACATCCATTCATAACCCCAACCGGATTGATCTGGCCAAGGATGTCCTTTTTGAGCTTATTTCCAGAGATTATGCTCACAAGGCATTCAATCGGATCGATGATAATGTCTGGGGGCCTTTGGGTTCTGCGGTTGACCTGTTTAAAGAGAAAAAGCATGATGCCGGCCGGTCAGGAAATTCCCAGGCTATCCGGGTTTTCGAGGACCAGTATTTCAGGATCCAGGCTCTCCGCTGCCTTTATAAGACCTTGCGCAATACAACTGTATGGATATATGCCGTTCATAAGTATTTAGATACACATGATCCTTCAGATAGGGCTTTTTGCCGGAAGCTTTTGAATGAGATGATTGAGGAGGAAATCCAGAACAGCATGGAACTTAATGAGTTATGGAAAACTGCTCCTGTTGAATGGATGATTATATCAGAGAAAGGAGAATCGCCCTTCATCTATGGGGAAAACTTTGCAAAACTTCTGGAGAAGAAAATAGCATTGATGAAAAGGCATAAAAAAGATGAGCCTTTTATCGATCCTGATTATATGTTTCGGGTGGCAAATAATCCCTACGAAGACAGCTAACACATTTACTAGCGAGACAGAAATATTGGAATATGCTTTTAGTACTCGCTACAAATCTCTCATGATTTTCCTTGAACCACTTTCCGTCAGGATCGTACATACGGAAGGTAGGCACAGTCACTGTACCGCCATCGATGAGTTGGGGCGCGCCGGACATGCCAATGAGTCCACCCCATGTACGTGTTCCGATGATCTGTGACGATCGCTCTAAAGTTACATAATCCATTCGTATAAACGTGAATTATATCACTAAGGAGCTTTACACAGTTTTTCTTACAGTCCCTTAATGTGGAACTTTTCAGATCAAACCCAATCTACATCTCCATTATTGAACTAAAAAAGCATATACCTCGTCCTTTTTCTTGACTGGCTTGCTCTTCATCTCTTCCAACTCTTTTTTGGCCCTTTTATTCATTGGATCCATCTCTAAGACCTTCTTGAAGCAACGACAGGCTTCCTCTATCTTACAGAGCTTCTTGAATGCGGATCCTTTCCTCCCCCAAGCCATGCTCAATGGTGGCCATGCGTCCTTGCCTGCCAGTTGGATATATCGATCCAAGTCAATGATGGCTTCCTCTAGTTCAAAGCCTCCCATGATGCGGGAATTAGCGGATAGGAAGAGAGAGAGAAGATGGGGAGGATTGCTGTTGAGGTTTCTAGCAAAAACCTTCACCGCTTCATCATGCTTCCCCTTGGATTGCAGAGCGTAACCTAAGGTGAAATTGGCATCGGCAATCGTTGGGAGCGAATACTCTTGGCCAAACAGGATGGCCTCAATTCCAGAACACACCTGACCATTACCACCATCGTAATTGGAGAGCGTTATTATCGTGTAACCTGCATCAATGAACCTGTAGAAAAATGCCTCGATACCATCCGCGCCTCCACTGTGCCCCACGAACCTGTTTCCGTGGTATTCCTTTACTTCCCAGCCATAGGCATAGGTTGGCTTAAATCTAGAAGGCGAGAATATCTTCGTCTTGCTCTCCTCTGAGAGCAGTGTTGAGCCATAGAGCGCTTGATCGAATTTCAGGAGGTCTCGCGCAGTCGTCCTTAATCCTCCAGCAGGGCATGCAGGAGGGATTGAAAGGACATTGGCGGTGTACGTTCCATCCCAATGCTTCGTGTATCCGATGGATCTGTTGGGCAGGATCTCTTCTTCGAAAGCGATGCTGCTTTCCTTCATCCCCAGGGGTTGGAAGATATACTCCTGGATGTATTCGGGATAGGGCAGGCCACTCACCTTTTCGATGATTGCCCCCAGCACTAGGAATCCTGAATTCGAGTACTGGAAACGTTCACCTGCAGGAAATTCAGGTTTTTGGTCGTAGACCAGTGAAAGTGTATCCTCGATCTTCCGGAGCGTGGCCATCCTGCAACTGTAATCCTTATGATCCAGGTAATCACCCAGACCCGAGGAATGGGTGAGCAGATGGTGAATGGTGATTGTATCCTTTTCCGGGAAGGGGAAGTCCGGGAGGAATTTACTCAAGGGATCCGTGAGCTGCAGTTTCCCTGCTTCCAAGAGCTGCATGATAGAGACAGCCGTGAATGTTTTACCTATGGAACCAATATTGAACCGTGTATCCATACGGTTGGGAACGTGGTGATCCTTGTTGGCTTCGCCGAAAGCACCTTCGTAAATGACCTCTCCCTTCTTGGCAACCAGCACTGTCCCAGAGAACATGTCCAGATCGGCGTATGCCGTCACTAAGGCAGCAAGCTGGCTGGTCAAGGAGTCCTTGGTCGGAACCGTCTGAATAAACGTTGCATCTGAACTTGCCGTCTGCGAATTGACCATATTGACACTGATGCAGACCATCAAAAGCAAAGCAAGTGTGAGTTGAGTGAATGATCGAAACATGAACGCCTCCTCGTTTAAGTGTATATTCCATATTTTGACACGTATTCCCCATTTAGTAGTGCAAATGAAGTGGAATACGGGTTTAAAGGTCCACTCAATTTAGATTTCATGATCTTCTCTAATACGGTTCGTTTTTTACTTCTATTACGTCTGTTTCTCATGAAGTGTTTATGGATACCTCAAAAAAATAATATAGACTTTACCCCTCCTTCAATGTTTAGAAATATTTCTCTCCCTCTTCGGCTGCCATCATGAGTTCCTGTTGAACAACTTGGGGTGGAGGAGGACGTTCGGCATGAAAGGTGAGTTTGAGGTGGTTGATGATTTTATCGATAACTTTATGTTCTTCTATAAAAGCGATGATTGACCTGTCTGCGTGCGGTAACGCACAGGCAGGGCGCTGACGGTATATCCCTGCCATGGCAGCAAAGATGGTTCAAGAAATGGGCCAGGATGGAGTCTCACATACATACACCCCCTGTAAAAGGCCATCTTTGATCCAGAGGATCTTTGTAAGAATGTCAACAGAAGTTGACGTTGCAATTTTTATAATCAAGGCCGAAAGGAGGACTTCATGAGAGCTAACTGTTTGGCAGGATTGATGGTGGTCTTGGGACTCAACTTCCTGGCATTTGCCCAGACCGTGGAGGCGTACCTGCTTCTTCACGGTGTCGCCAAGGAGCGTTTGAAGTGCACCGGCCACGGAGACACCAAGCCGGTGGCCGACAACGCCACCGAGGAGGGAAGAAAAAAGAACCGCAGGGTTGAACTCCACAATCTGGACTAATACTGAGGAGGAGATACAACCTATACCATACAAAGTATGGGCAGAGATGATCAAGAAGGTTTATGAGGTAGATCCCCTCCCATGCCCCAAATGTTCTGGTCAGATGAAGATTATTGCCTTCATAACTGATTACTCTGTGGTAGATAGAATCATCAATTTATCGTTTTCTTCTCCTTTTTTTCATATTTGACATTAATTTCTTCCTGATATATAAATCCAAAAGGTGTTAGTTTGTGAAATTTGGACAAAAAACGGTGAGAATCATGAAAACACGAAAAAAGAAATTCCTATAGCCTTGGCCCATGTTACAACCTTCTAACTAAAGTGTATACGAGGAGCGACCGGGGTAAATTCAGGGAGGTTATCGCCATGGAAAAAACCAAGGGGTTATTCGGATTTCTGGCAATCCTGGCAGGAGTATTTTTCGTTCTGTCAGAAAGTGCCTTCGCACAGAACTGGGAACAGACCTACAACGAGCTCAAAGCAAAAATCGCAAGGGAGTATTCCGAGCCAGTCCACAAGGGCAGGGTTACGAGCGATTCGAAAGACCTTGGTGAATACTTGCATTGGATGGCCACAAAGGCGGCTGACCGAAACCGCGCTCAAGGCCTATCGGCTGCAGCCAGCAATGCGGGCAACCCATATTGGGAAAAGATGTTTTTGGACCTGATGGATGAAGCCCACGACTCCGGTGAGAGCACTCTGTGGTCGGCTGTAAGCATCTTTCTGAGAATTAGAGGCAGGGGATCGGGGAGGCCCGGGGACGTTTGGCAAACAGCTGTATTCAAATCGAATAATTATGGAAAACCCCTGTATACCAAGGCCAAGGAGCTGAACTTTGATGCTCCATTCGTTCGTGAAGCGGTACGCTGCCTGATGCGGTTCGCACTCTGTGATGTCGAAATAGGCTACATGGCGCTTTACTGCGACAGGAGAATGGAGCACGGCACCCAGTATGACGATGAGGGAAACCTCATCATGCCCGATATGGACTTCGATATAACCTGCCTGCCGCGCAGTGCGTTTCATATGACCTCGGCAGGGCATGTTTGTATAGCGACGGACGCCGGTTTGAACTGGGTGGAACAGATTCGTGATGTCTGCAAATGGTTCCAACTCCATGAGTATTACGATGCGACTGACCTAATGAATATGTTTTACAAGGACTCAATGTGCAAAAGCCCACCCAACAAACCGAGTCAAGGCCACAGAAAATTTTACGGCACACTTGCCAGACAGTATCATCTGCAAAAATCCATTGACCATAATGAAGGGTTTTATGGAACCCTTTATGGCAAGGTGGAAATCGAGACGAGCGGGGGCCGTATGGCTGCAGCAGGTGCAGTTGTCACGGTCACGGCTCCTTTTGATGGAGAGACCTGGGAGACCAAAGCGGACAGCGAAGGAAACTATGAGATCAAAGAGGTTATTCTCCACGAAGAATGCTCCCCTTTCAAAATCACCGCACAATCTGGTAAGGATAAAGTTATCGATCAATATTTTGGCCCTTTGGAAGAACCCGATCGTTCCTGCCGGCATGAAAAAAATCTACTTATTCGCAAAGGCGATCTCTTGTGTTTTATATCGGTTAATATCAACTGGAGAGACACCAGCTATTCTTTAGATGATTCAAAAAAGACGGAAACCGTGGGTTCGGTCAAGATAACTATAACCGGGACGATGCGATTTAAGATCAATAAATCCACACCCCTGGGGGAATATTATGAACTGGAGGGTTTTAAAGTTGGCTACAATTATCGCAATAAACATTGGGATTTGAAGCCGAATGAGGGATGCCCGACATTGGACTGGACAGTGTCCGGGGAAGGCTTAGTGGAGCTTCCGGAGCATGAGGGTTTGGACTACATGAGGCGCATGATCCTAGGGCCGATGGGAAACTGTTATGAATTTTACCTCGCTGGCACTCTGCCAAAAGAGATGCGGGGAAAAAAACGCAAAAACTATTATTGCGGTGTACCGGGTGAACCGTGTGAGTGTCAGATCTATGAAAAGTATGTCCGGAATGTGAACATAGGGAATTTCATAATTCGGGCAACTGAAGGAAAAAACGGAGAGATGAGCGGGAGCCGTTCTTGGACGTATGGCTTTTCTTCGATTGGTTCGGAAAGCGTAGGGATCATGATCAACGAAATCTTCGGCATAACTGAATACAGCCCCTCTAAAGGATCACCCACCAAAGAGCACGATGTCAATGTGCAGGTTTCCTGGAATTTTGAGAAGCTTAAGAAGTAGAATTGATGTAATATGGGACATCCTCAAATACTTCAATATCGTCCGCTTTTTTTAATTTTTTAAGGATTGTCCATCTTTTCTATTGGTTTCCTCACATAGGAAACATATATTTAGAAAGGCGAGATTCGCTTGTTTTGAACAATTTCGGAAATGAAAAATAAGTCATGTCATTATGACAAGTAACATAAAGCTATTAAACCAGAAGGTCATTTTGTTTGACTCCCATAAATTTTTCCTGTAATCTATACAACAATGAATGTCAGCAGGTGAAAATTGGACAAAAATGAGATTAACTGATGGCAAACGCAGAAACTAAATTCTTATAATTAATTCTTATAATTCTGACTGGGACAAATAGATCACGCCCTCTGTATTCCAGTAGTGAAGATCCCCGAGGTTGGGGAGTCTCACCAAACTTTGTAGAGAAGAGGAATTTGGAGGAATCATGAGATGTCAAAATAAGCGTATATGTCTGTTTGACTTTAGTAGTTGGTCCATAAGGATACCTGCAAGAGTACTCTTGATAGTGTGTTATATTTTTATAATCCAGAGTATCCGGCTTGCTGATGGGGGTAAAATTCTTGCAGCAGAAGAGGTGGATGAACAACTTCCTTACCAGAATCTTGTCACACCGGATGAGATCAAGCGGGATTTTTATCGTTGGGAATTTAAACCCTTGGATGATCCATCTCTGAGCATGCATTTTTTTGTACCAAAAGACTGGCAGTCCCAGCCCATTACTGTGAAGAAGGCGGATCTTCTCAGGGATCATCTGCAGCTTATAACCCTTGTTCTTATGACTTCTCTCGGGAATCGTGCACGGATTGAAGTTGCTTATTTCCGGGTAAAGGAAGAAATAGGACTGGAGATATAGGCAAAGGCTTATATAGAAAGCAATCGTTTGAAGCTAATAAAATATCAGGAGGGCACATTCTCAGGCCGTAAGGTATTTGATACCTTGGTTGAACTCCCTGATAATTTCTTTGTACGGATGAGCTTCTCACGCCATGGACAGCGCATCATCATAGCCGGATCGACCTTAAAGAAAGATTATCCCGAGTTTGTGCGTATCCTCGCAATCGCCGCTGTTTCTTTCAAGATGACGGCAAAAACCGGTTCGACACCAGAGTAAAAATCGCCTTTCAACACGATGGCTTTTGCTTTTCGCCAGATAGCGCAACTTGCAAGTTAAACTTGCACGTGCAGCGCAAGTCCGGGCAAGATGTCATCCGCCATTCATTTTAAGCAGTTTTTATTTGTACGTGCCTTCTGTTGCACCTTCGGTCTTCTCATGCTCACCGGTTTACTCAGTGCAGAACTTATGGCCGATGATGCTACGACGCTAGACCTGTGGAAACTTTTTGAGAATAACAGTTGATTCTTTTTAAAGACATTTTTGGGAAAAAAGTTGAAGCAGACTTCCAAGGGGCTGAAGTCAGTTCCGATGCCGGGCTTCTTTTCCTACGTGAGGAAGAGAGAGCAAAGTAATTTTGGAAACCCCTGAAGGTAACGCCTTTTATCTCGATTACTGTTGAGGTCTATTCTGCTCAGGGCTATTTCTCTTTTCTTTAAGTTTCGAGTCGCTTTTTCCGCTATTGACAATGTCATTTCTAGTGTGATAGGTTTATGTGAGGCTATAAGCAAGCGAAAATTGTTGAAAAGCGGGCGATATCCGTCGATCTCGAAAAAGCAAATTCTTATAGTGTGCCATTTTATAAGGAGGTAAAAAACATGAAAAAGGGAAGCAAAACAGTGATTTGTTTGTTGTTGGGAGCATTTTCTGTCACAGTCCTTGCATTAGCTCAGGAGGACAAAGAAGGATGCATGGATCATTCTCTATTCACCAGGCTGTCGGGGTATTACCTGAGGAACTGTGAAGAAATGGAGTTTGATGCTCATAAGTTTTACGACCCCGCCACAAAGAAGAAGGTGAGTGTAGAAGGTCGTAAATATGTTTACTCTTACTATATCAAAAAAGAACTTAAGGGAAAGAAATCCCAACTTCAGGTTGCCAGAAACTATACCAATGCCATCACGAAAATTGGAGGTAGTTTTTATGATATTAGTGGTGATAGTAGTCGGGTGGATATGAAAGCTGTCAAGGGCGACAAAGAAATCTGGGTTAGTGTTGACCAGGACAATTGGAAAGGTAACACCTACTATTTAACTATCGTCGAAAAGGAGACAATGGTTCAAGAGTTGATTGCTGACCCAGAGGCCATGGCTGGCGATATAAGCACAACGGGCCATGTTGCTGTTTATGGTATTTATTTCGACCTTGACAGTTACACAATCAAGCCTCAGTCTGAACCAGCACTTAATGCAATTGCTGATATGCTGAAGGCTAATAGTTCCCTTAAAGTGTATATAGTTGGTCATACAGACATGACAGGCACTTTTGAACACAACATGGAACTATCAGCCAACAGAGCAGAGGCAGTAGTTAATGAAATGGTAAATAAATATGGCATTGTTTCAGGTCGTCTAAAGGCAAAAGGAGTTGGTCCGCTTTGCCCAATCAGCACGAACAAAACAGAAGAAGGCCGCAAACTGAATCGCAGAGTCGATCTGGTCGAAATGTAAGCGCTCTCTCTGCCCGTTCAGAACAAGAGCTATCCAATTTTACGGGACTCATTAAAAGCAAAAATTTTTAGAAAATGTAACATAAAACGAACTATTTTAGGGATAGGAATTTCGTTTTTGTGTTGATGTCGGCCGGCTCTCATTTTTTCCCCTATTTTGTCCCTCTGAACTATCTTGATATACTTATCATAAAAAAAAACTGCGGTCAAATCACACAAAATCAAAAATAATCCACAATATATAAGAATCCTGGAATAAAGCTTCAAAAATAGCCAAAAATAATATAGACTTTACCCCTCCTTCAATGTTTAGAAATATTTCTCTCCCTTTTCGGCTGCCATCATGAGTTCCTGTTGAACAACTTGGGGTGGAGGAGGACGTTCGGCATGAAAGGTGAGTTTGTAGGTGGTTGATGATCTTATCGATAACTTTATGTTCTTCAATAAAAGCAATGATTGACCTGTCTGCGTCTACGCCTGCCTGTGCGTGACCGCACGCAGACAGGCACAGGCAGGCATTTGCCCTCCACATCGAGGATACAGCAGGGGGTCAACTTCATATACCTTCCTTATCATGTTCGCCCAGCCTCTGGAGGGTATAAATGAGGCTTCATCTCCAATAATAGGTGGGCAGGAAAGAGGGATCAACTTCTGCTTTACGAATCTTGCCTTTGTGCGCCTTTGAGAAAAGCCCGTAATAACGCACTGTGACTTGTCCTTTATCAGGAATATGGGAGGTTGATATTTTAATGGGTAAGAATTTGTCTCGTTGGCCTGAATAAAACTTCCCAAATTTTACGAAATTATCACCCACTGCTATCCTGGTTGGTCTTGGCTGGGATCGTAGCCAGGGCAAATTAAACAGGAACGATGATTAGAAACTGAAACAAGATCCCGAATCATCAGGTTGAACACATCTCTGGCCCTGCACTCATCAGTCACAGGGTAGGCATCGAGGAGATTCCGGTAGGATGCGTTGCTGGCATCATCGTAGCCGAGCTCAAGAAAAAGGAGGCTCTTTTTTCCCTCGACGAGGTAGATATAGCGATTGCCTTGATAATAGTCCCAGCAGATGCCGATCCTGTCGAGGTCGATAAGCCTTTTGAACTCGTTCCGCCGAATGATCTTGGGTTTGAACTCATCCGGTCGAATTTTCATGATAACGTTCTGGAGCGAACCCCAGGAGAGCGTCTCCTTGTCGAACCTATTGAAGTCACTGAAATAGCATATCAGGCCATCCTTTTTGTCATGGTAAATGCCTGTAAAAATGCCTATGATGATTTCGTCCGCTCGATCATAAGATTTTCGCATTTCTTCGCTCATCGAGCGGTGGAAAGATTTCATGACGAACCCGGATGTAAAAGGAGGAGGAGTCGGCTTTATCTCAGGCTCGGGCTTGGGCTGGACTGTGGGACTCTGGGCGCAGCTAATCGCCAACATCGCCGCTACTATGGAAATACACCCGCACCAAATGATTTTTGTTAACATGCCGTTCACCTCAATATTCTCGTTGACTTCACTTTCCTTAAAGGTTTTGTTTCCTGGTGAGATACAGTTTAGTTGATTTCCCGGTCGAATTCCAATTTTTTCCGATTTCCGCCCTCCTGCTTCCAACGACTGTATCATAGCGATAATGCCTGGCGTAAGCTCTCTTTCTGTAACAGCCTTGAAGTATCTCAGAAGTGCTTGCTTTTAACAGTTAAGTACATATTTATGCCGGGAGACACCAATACACCAATGGAAGAGAAGCTTCTTCTTAAACAAAAAGCATGGCCAGCATTTCGGCCTTCATTGCTGGTTTTTCCTGGCCTTCGATCTCCACAGTATTTTCTAAATTAATGAGAATTCTACCAATGCCTTTTTCGGTTATCTCTTTGAGTATAGCCCTATTTCTAATCCTTGATCCTGCTGGCACTGGGTTTATGAACCTTACCCGGTTCAAGCCATAATTTGCTGCCATCTTGATTCCAGAGCGGAACAACTTGTTCTGGAAATTAAAATATGACAGGAGAGAGAGAATAAGAAAGCTGTGGGCAATGGTGGTGCCGAAAGGGCTGTGCTTTGCCATCTCCTCATTGACATGAATCCATTGCCTATCCTCGGTGCAATCGGCAAAGGCGTTGATCCGTGACTGGGTGATTTCCATCCACTCTGAAAGCCCGATCTCCTTGCCAATATTCTCTTTCAGTTGGTTCAGAATCAATGCTTCAGACATGATATCTCCTTTATTTTTTACATTATTTATACATACATTTCTTTAAAAATAAAAGCTTCAAATCACAAACGAATAAGTTTAAGGTTCAAAGTTGTAACTTCTCAATAAGTGTGAGTAGTAGCTATGGATTCCCGCCTCCGCGGGAATGACGATTGAGTGTAAGTGTCTGTCATTCCTGCACCTGCTACCCGCCTTCGCGGGAATGACGGTTGAGTGTAAGTGTCTGTCATTCCTGCGGAAGCAGGAATCCAGTGATTAGTTACAAATATAATCTACTCCCAATTATTGAGAACTTACTCAACCTTAAACTAGCTTATATTCTTGCCTTAAACCTTAAACTTTAAACCTTAAACCAAGATAGGATGAATTCCTTGACTTTCTTGTATGTCTGAAATATTTATATCTCGGAGTGATTAATCAGAAAATTATACGAGGCTGGAGCAAAGATATGTCCGTGAAACATTTATTATTAATTTTAATTATATTATGTGCATCTGTTTCATGTAAAAACAAACAGGATATCCGGCAGCCTATCGAGGGGCAGAAACCAGCCAAAGGAACAAGTGGAATGGTCAGCACGGCTCATCCTATTGCGACCCGGATCGGTCTTGATATTCTAAAATCTGGCGGTAATGCCTTTGATGCAGCGGTTGCAGTAGCAGTTGCTCTGAATGTTGTTGAGCCGATGAACTCAGGAATCGGTGGTTATGGAACAATTCTTGTTTACGATGCTTCATCAGGCAAGGCACGTTTCCTTGATTCGAGCGGAAAAATCCCTATAAATGTTGATTCGGATGTTTTCCGACCGCCAACGCTTGGTTATATGGAAAATCGGAAAGGACCAAAAGCTGTGACTACTCCCGGAAATTAATCCACCGCCGCTGGACAGATTGCTATCTGAAAATTATTGGGAGAAGATTGTTAAACAGATTAATACAACATCAGCGAAACCTTTTAAACCACCAAGCGTCGTGGTAAAATATGGAGAGAATACCACACACTTTGTTGTTGCTGATAAATGGGGCAATATTGTCAGCGCAACCCAAACGCTCGGCAATTCATTTGGCTGTCGAGTAATGGTTGAGGGTACAGGTGTCTGGCTCAATAATTCGCTTGCATTCTGTACGTTTGAGCCTGAAGGAAATCCGATGGACGCACACGCCAGCCAGAGGAAACTTTCAGGAGACTGTCCCACAATTGTGTTTAAAGAGAAGAAGCCCTGGATTGCGATCGGGACACCTGGCGGCCATACAATCGGCCAGACAGTTCCGCAGATGGTTATGAATATGATCGATTTCGGGATGGATATCCAGCAAGCAATTGCAGCGCCGCGTTTAAGTTTTGCAGAGCCGGATATTATTCTCATAGAGGAAAAGATTACTGTTTTGGTGCAGAATGAGCTTCAGAATATGGGGCATAATGTGCGAGTTGTCAGGGGAATAGGCAATGCCCATGGCTTAGTGATTGAGTATGATAAGAATGGTAAACCGGCACGTTTTTCGGGCGCCGCAGATCCTCGTGGCACTGGTCTAGCAAAAGGATATTAAAATATTGGATAATAGACATCACTTTAGACATCACTTTTTCTCGAATTTGATCTTAATTGTCCCTTTAAGCTGGATCACTAAATCCGTTACTAGTTCCATCCCAAATGATTCTGTTTTGTGTATGTCAAGGAATATATTTTTTATATCCAGGTTAAGGCGAACAGCCTTCAATCCAGATCTATACATCGAAAACAGATG
>Ga0209979_1003440_pt1 | contig 13973 bp, 12 predicted proteins | sample AnhtaG_FD_183114 | JGI IMG/M metagenome (GOLD analysis project Ga0209979, IMG submission 183114) | Deep subsurface microbial communities from Anholt, Denmark to uncover new lineages of life (NeLLi) - Anholt_01485 metaG (SPAdes) (version 2) | ecosystem: Environmental > Aquatic > Marine > Oceanic...
GGTCAAAAGTAACACCTACAATGTCAGATATGGTATAATATAGACATATTGTCATTGGTATCGACCACAAATGAAAGCCTAAATTGTTTCCTACCATTACTTACGATTTTGCATTATGCCTCAGCGTGACATGAATAACGACGTAAACCGAGAATATACCGCCAAAGATATCCAAATTTTAGATGAAATCAAGGCCGTACGCCTACGGCCAGGCATGTATATTGGCGGCACCGACCGACACGGATTGCACCAACTCCTCTATGAGATAGTGTATAACAGCATAGACGAAGCCATGGCTGGCTACTGTGACCGAATTGACATAACAATCCATGAGGATAATAGCGTAACTGTAACTGATAATGGACGAGGTATCCCTACAGAAACTATCCCGGGACAAGATGTCACAGCCTTGGAAGCAGTCATGACTCGCCTGCACGCCGGAGCCAAGTTTAGCAATTATGTCTATGGTGTATCCAGTGGTCTCCACGGCGTTGGTGCTTCGGTAGTAAATGCCTTATCCACCTGGCTTAAAGCTGAGGTTAAACGCCAAGGAAAAATCTACCGCCACGAATATCACCAAGGGATTCCCCAAGGCGACATAGAAACTGCTGGCGACGCCCAGGACACAGGCACTTCAATTACCTACCTTGCTGATAAGGAAATCTTCGAGAACCTTGACTATGATTTCGACTTGGCCTGCCAGCGATTAAGGGAACTAGCTTACCTGAATAAAGGGGTAGAAATAGCTCTTAAAGACGAGAGAGACAATCAAGAGAAAGCGTTCTACTTCGATGGGGGAATAGCTAGTTTTATTCGCCGCCTGAATAGAAATAGAGATGTTATTCCCCCCTACCCTATTTATATCTCCACTATGATAGACAGCACTATAATTGAAGCGGCTCTGCAATATAACGATAGCTTCACAGAATCCACTCTCACCTTCGCCAACTGTGTCAATACCAGAGACGGAGGCAGCCACCTTACCGGCTTCCGCTCAGCATTAACCCGGGTTTTCAATGATTATGCCCGGAATGCGAAATTTTTAAAGGATACCGACCCCAACTTAACCGGGGAAGATGTGCGCGAAGGGGCAGTGGCCATCATCAGCGTAAAACTGCCCCAGCCCCAGTTTGAGGGGCAAACTAAGGCCAGGTTGGGAAATCCCGAGGTAAAAAGTCAGGTTGAATCGGCTGTAGCAAATGGCTTGTCCCTGTACCTCGAGCAACACCCCAACGAGGCAAAGGCAATCATAGAGAAGTGCCTCACCGCCGCCAAAGCCAGAGAAGCGGCACGTAAAGCTCGTGACCTCGTTTTAAAGAGGACTGGATTCGAAACATCAACTCTGCCAGGGAAGCTAGCCGATTGTTCCGAGAAAGAGCCGGCAAAATGCGAGCTTTACTTGGTTGAGGGTGACTCAGCCGGCGGCTCAGCTAAACAAGGGCGAGACCGCCGCTTTCAAGCTATTCTCCCTCTCAGAGGCAAAATACTAAATGTCGAGAAGGCTGCCAAAGATAAGATTCTAGAACATGCAGAGCTAAGAGCCATCGTCACAGCGTTAAAAGCAAGTGCTGACGAACAATTTGATAGCTCCAAACTTCGCTACCACAGAATAATCATCATGACCGATGCCGATGTTGACGGCTCACACATTCGTACTTTGCTCCTTACCTTCTTTTACCGCCATATGACAGAGCTAATTAATCAGGGCTATCTCTACATTGCCCAACCACCCCTTTACCGCATCAAGTCCGGTAAACAGGAGTTCTGGCTTTACTCTGAACAGGAAAAGGAAGAACGACTTAAAGGACTAAGAGAAGGCAAAATAGATATTCAGAGATATAAAGGGCTGGGGGAGATGACTCCCGTACAACTATGGGAGACAACCATGAACCCCGCCAACAGGACCCTGCTCCAAGTAGAGGTAGATGATGCCATAGCCGCAGACCAGGCTTTTCATATGCTAATGGGCGACGAAGTTCCGCCTCGCAAAAGATTCATCCAGGCCCATGCTCAAAGTGTGAGAAACCTCGATATTTAAGAGGTTGTCTAGCAACGCTTCTGTCATTTTGAGTCCCCATTTCTTATCAGCCGGAGTGCAGCAAACCTACCCTGAGCATTATCCAATCGCTGGGTGAGTGAACCTGGTCGCTCGCTATCTCGCAGACGTCGGATATATCTTTTGTTTTGTTATATATTTTTCTACCTCAGCGGGCACCAAATAACGAATGGACAGCCCCTGAGCTATACGCTGGCGAATTTCTGCGGAGCTAATCCCGATTACAGGCATATCGAGCTGAATAACCTGGTCCAGCAGCCCGGGCATTTCTGTCTCTAAGTTCTTCAGATCTTTTGCACCCAATCTCGGGGCAACCACCAGTTGGCATAATTGAATTAATTTTTCCGGTTCTTTCCACAAAGGCAACTCGGCTAGGGTATCACGCCCAAGGATGAAGAAAAGGTTTACTTCACTGCCTAGCTGCTTTTGTAGCATTGTCAGGGTATCCACAGTGTAAGAGGGACCGGGGCGTTCTACTTCGATAGTACAAAGCTTAAAATGCGTGTTATCAGCTATGGCACGACGCACCATCTCCACCCTGTGGACTGCCGGGGTAATATTACGGTCCAGCTTAAGCCAGGGCTGCCCGGCAGGCACGAAAAGAACTTCCTTAAATCCCAACTTTATTCTTGCTTCCTCAGCGACAACAAGGTGCCCTATATGGATAGGGTCAAATGTACCACCAATAACGCCTATGTTCACTACTTTATTGTCTCGGTTTGGGACGGAATACCGTTATTTGTGCCGGCGAAATTCTTTCTTCCTCCTGACTCGCCTGGTCCACCATTTCCATGGCTTTCTTCGCCAATTCTAGCACAGCTTGACCGCTAATTGCAGAGATGTAAAAGACAGGCACCCCAAGCTTGTCAAAGTTTTGCCTGAGAACAGTCAAACGAGCTTGAACTTCAGGTAAATCTATCTTATTTACCACCACGATTTTTGGCTTCCGCGATAAATCGTATTTGTATAAAGCTATCTCTGTATTTAGCTGGCTTAGGTCATCGAGGACGGTTGGCGAACTGCCATCCAACAAATAAATCAACAGCTTGGTTCTTTCCGCATGGCGCAAAAACTCATTTCCCAATCCTTTGCCCAGATGAGCACCTTCAATCAGCCCGGGAATTTCAGCAACAATAAAGTCCCTCCTAGCACTTGGTATGACTCCTAGAATGGGCTGGCGGGTGGTAAAAGGATAATCGGCAATCTCAGGCCTGGCTTTCGATATCGCAGATAATAAAGTAGATTTCCCCGAGTTTGGTTGGCCAACAATACAGATATCAGTAATGAGTTTTAGCTCGAGGATAATATGCCGCTTTTCTCCCGATTTACCCTTGCCAGCTATCTCAGGAGCTTGATTGCCCGCCGTAGCAAAACGAGCATTACCCAGACCTCCCCGACCTCCCCTAGCCACCACAACTTTCTGTCCGTGGGTACACAAGTCAGCCCAAAATACTTCCTCTCCGTAATCAGCTTTGGTGAAAACCGTGGTACCCACAGGCACAGAAATAACTAAATCCTCCCCGTTCTTACCACGCTTCCGCCCACCACTTCCTCGACGGCCGTCTTCAGCTATAAATTCTTTCTGCCACTGCATCGAGCTCAAGTCAACCATGTTGGGGCTCACCGCAACAATTACATCTCCACCGTCTCCACCATCCCCACCATCCGGACCACCGAAAGGAACATATTTCTCCCTCCGAAAGCTAACACAGCCATCCTCCCCATATCCACCTCGAACCATAAATTCTTTCTTATGTATCATATAACTCTAATATATAATATATTATATTTATAAGTAATTATAATTATTATAAACAATATTATTTTGAGGCGGACCAAGAATGAAAGAGGTCAGGTCTCAGAAGGCGATGTGAGCGGGAGAAGCAACAATTTATCCACAAATCGGTACCAGTTCTACACAGTTTAGTGTTCCTTGCTGTGACTGTTGTGCGAATTAACTCGCTGCTTGATTTCAGCGATTTGGTTAGAGAGGCTAGGTTTAATGTTCAATTCGTCAGCTATTTTTTCGTAGCTGTGAAGAATTGTGGCATGGTTTCTGCCACCCAATTCCTTGCCGATTTCGGTTAGAGAACAGTTGTGTTCTTCGCGTATAAGATAGATGGCTATATGTCGTGCCAGAGTGGTTTTCCTGTCTTTCTTTTTGGAGATCAGTGCTTCTACTGTAAGGTTGAAATAGTCCGCTACCGTTTGCAAGAGCAACTTTATGTCTTGTTTAGGAGTCGTACATGTTAATAACTTGTTGATTATTTGGGGAGTGAGCGTGGCTCCAGTTAACTTAGCCTGGGCAGTTAGATACACCAAAGCACCTTCAAGCTGGCGGACATTCTCGCAGACTTTCTCCGCTACAATGTGCAGCACCCCTTCGAGTTGGTGGGTCATCGCCTTTTCTGTTTTAGCCCGTAAAATCTCCAGGCGTGTTTCAAAGTCGGGTTGTTGTATATCAACAACAAGACCTCCTTCAAGGCGTGATCTTAGCTTGTTACTAAGTGGCTCCATATCTTTGGGCGCACAATCAGCAGTGATGACAATTTGATGGTTATTGCTGTAAAGCTCGTTGAAGGTGTGGAAAAAGCATTGCAAGGTTTGTTTCTTGTCGATCAAGAAGTGAACATCGTCAAATAGCAGGATCTGGATACTTCTGAATTTGCTGCGGAACTTGTCAACCTGGTTTTCTCTTACAGAGCGTACAAATTCATTGGCAAATTGCTCCCCGGTAATATAGGCTGCTGGCAGCCCATTGCTTATCGTTAAATGCCCGATAGCATGTAGTAAGTGAGTCTTGCCTTGACCGGTGCTACTGTGAATGAAAAGAGGGTTATAGCTGCTTCCCGGATTTTCAGCTACTTCTACAGCGGCGGCGTAAGCTAAACGATTAAAATCGCTGACAACAAGGTTGTCAAAGGTATACTTTGGATTGAATCTATACTGAGTAGCTTTGCTGCTTGTCCCGCCATCGGTTTGATTGGCCAAAGGGCTAGCTGATAGTTGTTCGCTATTGTGCACCACGAATTGGACATCGATATCCTTACCCATGGTGTCAGCCAAGGTCTTCCTTACCAGAGGAGAGAGGCGCTTGGATAGCCATTCAGCGACAAAAACATTGGGGACACTGACTACAAAGGTATCCTCCTGACAGCTTAGACCCTGGCTATTGCTAAGCCAAGTAGTGTAATTTGCCTTGCTGACCTGAATTTGAAGCTTTCCTAGGGCTCTCTTCCAAATTTCTTTCGCTGGTTCCAATCTATCCCCACTCCCAACAAAGCGCAGCCGCAAAGATAACTGCAGAAAATATTAAGGCGCGGTTAAGACAATAAAAACTTTCGAGTTATAGAGTAACAAGTTTGCTCAAGCTTCCGCTAGGCAATGTTTGACATAATTAAAAAATTAACTAAAAATAGTTGTACTATGAAAGTGCGCACCGTTTTTATGGGCACTCCGCAATTTGCAGTGACCATTTTGGCGTCTTTACTCCAGAGTGTCTATGAGGTGCTTGCTGTGTATTCTCAGCCCGATAGGCCGGCTGGCAGAGGACACCAGGTTGTTTTTCCTCCAGTGAAAAGGCTGGCGCTGGAGCGAGGAATACCAGTTATTCAACTGGAGACTTTTAAATCAAGCGAGGCGATGGAGAAGTTGGCTAGCTTTCAGCCCGAACTAATAATTGTAGCAGCCTTCGGTGCTATTCTTCCCCCAGCGGTGCTTTCCTTGCCCAGATTTGCCTGTCTGAACGTTCATCCTTCCTTATTGCCGCGGCACCGAGGTCCGTCTCCAGTTGCTAATACCATCCTCTGCGGAGATGAACTTACTGGTGTTACCATAATGTTAATGGACGCTGGATTGGACACCGGCCCGATTTTAGCTCAGGAGAAAGTGGGCATTTCCTTTATGCATACCACCGGCTCGCTTAGCTCCAAGCTGGCTGATGTGGGAGCCAGGCTTTTGCTGGAGACCTTGCCCAAGTGGCTTGGGGGCGAACTCAGACCGCAAGCTCAGGATGAGACCCAGGCTACTTATAGCACGTTGATAACTGGTAAAGATGCCGAGATTGAGTGGCATCTTTCCGCGCTCGAGATCTGGCGGAAAATAAGGGCGTACAATCCCTGGCCAAGCTGCTATACCTGGTGGCAGGGAAAACGGCTAAAAATACATGAAGCTATTCCTCTCGGAGGTATGGTAGAGGGGGAGGTAGGGAAAGTAATAGCAGTGGAAGAGCCACCTGGAGTTGGAGTGATAACTGGGCGTGGCATTCTAGGACTTGGGCAGATTCAGTTGGAAGCAAAGCGCAAAATGTCGGTAGATGATTTTGTCCGTGGTAGAAGAGATTTTATTGGTTCTCTCCTGAAGAGCGGGTAGCTTCCCTTGCCAGCATTATTCTTCCAACATTTCCACGAGCTTTGAGATAACAGCCAAAACAGCATGGGCAGTTTCTTCCTCCAGGACCATCTTGCTCTTGCTTGTGAAGTTCTGGTGGCAAAGATGAGCCCAGTGCCGGCCCAGGAATCTATAGCATTGTGAAGGGGTATTGAGGAGACTCGGCAAGGCAATCCCTCCCCAAATTCTAAGGCTATCTAGGAAGTGCTCTTGTGTGGGAGGGACTGGTCCTCTCATATTTGTAGGAGCTCACAAGGGACTCCAATTGCGGGGGCTGAGATACATTGACAGATCTCTAAAGACAACTTACTATACATCGAGCCTGAGGGTGATTCTTGATCGGGGAACATGATGGAGAAAGGCTAGCTTTATGATATGCTCCCCCAAATTTATGGAAAGGTAATAAACTGAGGCAGGTATAGACAATATGAGGTTATATGAATATGAAGGGAAAGCAATATTCAATAAATGTGGTATTGCTATTCCTCGGGGAGTCTTGGTCAGGACTGGCAGTGAAGCGCAGCGAGCAGCTATTGAGATTGGTAAGGAGGTTGTCATTAAGTCTCAGATTCTGGCTGGTGGGCGGGGAAAAGCTGGTGGGATAAAGACAGCCGAGACACCTGAAGATGCTGAAAAGATAACACAAGAGATGCTCGGTATGGAATTGGAGGGATACAAGGTCAATAGCTTACTGGTGGAGGAGAAACTTGACATTGCCGGCGAGATGTATATGGGCATAACGGTTGATGATGAAAATGGTGTGCCAATAGCCATGATAAGTGCCGAGGGTGGAGTGGAAATAGAAGAAGTTGCCAAAAGAAACCCGGGAAGGATAGATTCTCACCGTATCAGTCCTCTTTATGGCATGAGAAGTTATGAAGCGATAAACCTGATACGCCAAATTGGGTTGATGGGGGAAACTCTGCTCTCAGCTAGTAGAATACTTACTCGGCTGTATCATGTATTTGCTGCCTATGATGCCCGTATCGTCGAGATTAATCCACTGGTGACGACCAGTGAAGGGGCGATGATTGCTGCTGATGCCAGGTGTGAAATAGATGACAATTCGCTTTTTAGACATCCAGAATGGCAGGATTTACGCATCCAGCGTATTGACAACCCGTGGGAAAGGGAGGGAGTTAAGGCCGGAGTAAACTATGTGGACCTGGACGGCGATATCGCACTTATGGCCAATAGTGCTGGTGTCGCTATGTCACTACTGGATATCATTAAGGATGAGGGTGGACATCCAGCCTGCTTTTTGGATACTGGTGGAGCCTTATCCAAGGAGCGGATGAAAAATGGTATTGCTCTTCTCCTGAGAAAGGCAAAATCGGATCCCCACGTTAAAGTGATTTTGGTATATACCTCACTGGTTTTTAGCCTGCCAGATACTGTGGCAGGAGGAATAATTGAAGCCATTAAGGAAGTGCCAGCTGATATCCCCATAATGTTAATCTCAGCGGGGGAAGAGGAACGGCGAAAACAGGTCCAAGAGTTGCTTAAAGATTCGGGAGTCAAGATATGTCCCAGTGTTGAAAAGGGAGTAAGAGAGGCCATAGGAATAGCAAGACAAGAAAGTAGAAATGGCTATATTTGTTGACAAAGATACCAATGTATTAATTCAGGGCATTACAGGCAGGCTCGCAGCCGTACAAACGAAGATAATGCTCGATTACGAAACTAAAATTGCTGCTGGAGTCACGCCAGGAAAAGGTGGGCAAACCCAGTTTGGCATCCCGGTCTATGACTCTGTCCAGCAGGCTGCCATTAAACACAGAATAGATGCCTCTGTGATATACGTGCCGGCCCCCTTTGTCGAGGATGCAGCCTTTGAAGCTATAGATGCCGGAATCAGATTCATGGTTATTGTAACTGACTGGGTTCCTCTTCACAGCGAAATAAAGATCAAGGCCTATGCCGAGTGTAAGGGTACCCGGTATATAGGTCCGAATACGATGGGCATGATGGTCCCCGGTCAGACCAGCTTGGGTGGGGTATTAGCGCCAAGGGTTAAGCCTGGAGGAGTTGCCATTGTTTGCCGCAGTGGGGCATTGAGTAACGAGATACCATCACGTCTCGCGGAACAGGGTGTCAAACTGAGTGTGGTCATTGGGCTTGGAGGAGACCCCGTTGTTGGCTCCAGGATGCTAGACGTGTTGAAGCTGTTAAAAGAGGATGAGCAAACTAAGGGTGTACTCTTGGTTGGCGAGATAGGAGGGACCATGGAGGAAGAAGCAGCCGAATATATCAAGGCCCATTTCAATAAACGAGTGGTAGCCTTTATTGCCGGTAGAACAGCGCCTCGGGGGAAGGTCATGGGTCATGCCGGAGCTATGATTATGAGTGGACGAGGCACAGTTGAGAGCAAAATAAGGGCTTTTCAATTAGCGGGTGTGCCGGTGGCTAAAACCCTTCTTGAAATACCGTCACTGGTAAAGCAAATGACCTAGTGACCGGTCTCATAAATAAGTTGCCTGAACTGTGAGCCGAGTCAAGTGAAAACCATGGCTTTCCGAAGTTATGCCAACCCCTCAATAAAGGGAAGGCATTCCAGAAGCTGAACGCTAGCTAGAGTTCCCAGGGGAAGGCAGAGCTATAAGGGCAGAATAGCGCGTTCTTATTGCTCCGATGGCGAAGAGTCTTACATAACCTGACGGAACACCAGAGCACCAACAGGACAAACGGCAACACACTCGCTGCAGTCCTGACAACGGGACCTACCCATCGGCTCATCACCAAAAGTGGTGACTATCCTCCGGAAGCCACGGTAAGCAAAACCAATGGTTCCTTTGCCCAGTTTTTCCTGGCATACCCAAACGCATCTGCCGCAGAGCACACACTTATTAGGGTCGTAAATGAACAGGGGACTGCTAGAATCTACGGGTAGCTCAGGCAGGATTTTTCTGAACCTTTTTGTTTTGAGCTTCACGCCGAGATGCTTGGCTATCCTCTGAAGTTCACAAGAACCATTTTTTAGACAATGGGCGCAATCCACAGGATGGCTGGCCAGGAGCAATTCCAGAGCGGTGCGAGCTAGCCTCAATGCCTTTGCCCCTTTGGTATTTACCACCATTCCTTCGGTCACAGTCGTGGCGCAGGCTGTAACCGGGTTGTATTTACCTTCTATCTCCACAAAGCAGAGGCGACAAGAGGCAAAAGGCTCGCTCTTTTCCCGGATGGCGCAAAGGTTGGGAATGTAGATGTCGTTATCCAGAGCTACCCACAGGACCTTTTCACCTGGGGCAGCTTCTATTTTCTTGCCATCAATAGTCAAAGAAACGCTTTTGACTTTTACCAGTACCCTTCCCCTTATTCTCTCCCCGAGGGAGAGGAAATCTTAGCGTGGAAGTTATCTTCCCAAACTGGCTTACCACCCTTAGAAGAGCCCCTGTACCTTGCCGGTCTTCGTATCAACATCTACTCTTCTGAATGCCGGATCGGAGCTGGTTCCTGGCATCAGGCTGATTGCACCAGCGCAGGGACAGAGGAATTTCGACCCGGAATAAATCAATATGTCGCGGATAGGCAAACTCCATCCTTTAGGGGTACCCTTAATGGCCGGGTCATGTGTCAGGCTTAGGTGGGTCTTCACCATCATGGTGGCGTAATCATCGTACTTGGAGTCGGCCTCAAATATCTTGGCCTTAGCCTCAGCATCAGGAGACCACGCCACACCATCGGCTCCATAGACCACCTTGGCAATCTTGTCCACCCGCTCTCGCAGCTTCATTTCCATAGGGTAAAGGAATTTGAAGTCGTTCTTCTCTTCGCAGGCTTCCTTAACTGCATCAGCGAGCTCCAGGGCACCGTCACCACCCTTAAGCCAGTGTTCGCTGAGCGCACAACGTGCCCCGGCTGCCTCGGCCGCCTTGCGCACCATGGCAATCTCTGCCTTAGTATCGGTGTGGAAGGAGTTGATGCACACCACGGGATTAATGCCCGCTGTCCTGATGGTGTTGATGTGGTGTAGCATGTTAGAGATGCCCTTCTCCAGAAGTCCCAGGTCTTCCTTGGTATAGGAATCGGGCAGGGGCAGACCAGCCACTACCTTGGGTCCGCCACCATGCATCTTCAGTGCCCTGATGGTGCTGGTAAGTACCGACACGTGCGGCTTGAGACCACTATAGCGACACTTGACATTCCAGAACTTTTCGAATCCGATGTCCGCGGCGAAGCCGCTCTCGGTAACATGATAATCAAACATCTTCAGCCCGATGCGGTCGGCGATGATGGAGGATTGCCCCACAGCGATGTTGGCAAAGGGACCGGCATGCACCATACAGGGCTGGTATTCCACCGTGCACATCAGTGTGGGGTTGATGGTATTGCGCATCCAGGCAGTCATGGCGCCTCCCACCTCCAAATCGCCTGTAGTAATAGGCTTGCCCTCCCTGTCAAAGGCTACGGTAATTTCGTCCATCCTTTTGCGCAGGTCTGCCAGGTCTGTGACAATTGACAACATAGCCATAAGCTCGGAGCTCACAGCAATACCGAACTTGGACTGCATGGTGTAGCCATCCATGCGACCACCGAGGCCTATTACGATGTTCCTGAGGCTCTGGGCACAGAAGTCCATGATCCAACCCATCTCCACCCTTGTGGGGTCAACATTCAGGCGGCGCATCCTGCTGCGCTTGGCCAACTCCTCGTCGTTGTAGTTGCGCTCATGCTGCATTCTAGAGGTAAGTGCCACCATGGCCAGATTGTGGGCATTCATTATGTCGTTAATGTCACCGGTCAGCCCCATAGAGAATTCGGTCATGGGAATAAGCAGCGCATTGCCTCCTCCAGCAGCGGTACCCTTGATATTCATGGTAGGGCCGCCTGAGGGCTGCCGTATACAACCACCCGCATTCTTACCCCGCTTGCCTAGACCTTCTAGGATGCCCATCAGGGTAGTTGTTTTCCCCTCTCCTAGAGGTGTGGGAGTTATAGCAGTTACCTCGATGTACTTGCCATCCGGCCTGCTCTTGAGGCGCTCGATAATCTTCATGAAATCGAGCCTGCATAGTTTCCCGAAAGGAATAATTTCATCCTTCTGCAAGTTCAGTTTTTCCCGCCAATCATCAGGGGTCGGCATGTTTTCTTCGGATGCTTCAGAAATCTGCCAGTCTTTTAGTTTTGTTGCATCATAAGCCATGATAACCTCCTTTATAATTTATTATTTTCTTATGCGCTTGACCCTGCGCTCGGCCGATACTACGGTGTTGACCATAAGCATGGTGATAGTCATGGGGCCAACACCTCCCGGCACAGGGGTAATAGCGCTGGCTTTCTCTTTGACCGTCTCGAACTCTACATCTCCCCTGAGGTCAGCGACCTGCTTGCTGGGGTCCTTCTTGCTGGGTTTCCATCCCACTCGGTTTACACCTACATCGATAACGACTGCCCCTTCCTTTACCATGTCCGCTTTAATGACTTCCGCAGAGCCCATTGCAGCAACCAGAATATCTGCCTGCCTGGTGATTTCAGCCATGTTTTTGGTTCCCGTGTGGACGACGGTCACGGTGGCATTGGCACGCTTGTTTTTTTGCACCAGCATGGCCATGAGAGGCTTACCTACTATGTTGCTCCGACCGCATATGACCACATGTTTGCCTTCAGGGGGATTGCCGCTGCGAATCATTAACTCCACTGCGCCATGCGGTGTGCAGGGCATGAAATACGGGTCCCCGATGAGCATCTTGCCCACGTTGATGGGATGGAAGCCATCCACGTCTTTAGCCGGGTCGATGAGATTTAGCACTTTATCCGCATTGATGTGTTTTGGCAAGGGCAATTGAACTAGTATGCCATCAACGTGCTCTGATTTATTCATTTCCTCCACTTTGGAGAGGAGTTCCTCCTCCGAGGCACTCTCAGGCAGGACAATAGTTTGTGACCACACGCCTATCTCCTCCGCTGCCTTTTCCTTGCCCGAGACGTAGGAAATGGATGCGGGGTCTTCTCCCACGCGAATCATAACCAGGCCCGGCGTTGCGCCCCGTTCTTTGAGCTTGGATACCCGCTCTTTTAACTCAACCCGTATCTCCTTGGCTACCTCGGTTCCAGAGATTATCTTTGCCGTCATCTAGACCTCCTTTCTTAAATTCTTAAGTTATCGGCTCACTGACACTTCCCAACTTAATGGCACTCAGGCGTGCCGCAATATCCTGCACTCGGCTGATGACCTCTGAACTTGAATTGATGAGAAGGGAATTACCAAGACCAGCCTCTATTACGCTCTGGTCGTAGGGGATAAAGCCTAGAAATTCAAAATCCGGCATGGATGCAACAAGAAAATTCCTGTCCTGTTCACTGCGGATCTTGTTAGCTACCACAGCGATGTTTTCCAAACCTATGTCTTTTGCCAGCTCTCTTATCCTGTAGGCTGTTTCCACACTTCCTTTGCTTGGCTCTATTACCACTATCAACTCATCTACCGCCTTTGCTGTCGCCCGCCCCAAATGCTCTATCCCCGCCTCCATATCCATTATGACGACCTCTTCCCTTTTCAGGAGCAAATGAGCAACTAAAGCCTCCAGCAAGGCATTTTCGGGACAATAACACCCCGTGCCTCCCCTTTTTAACCGTCCCATTACCATTAATTTAATTCCCTTATGCTCCACCCAATACTTTTCGGGGATATCATCAACCTTGGGATTTAATTTGAAATAAGGTGCTAACTGGCCAGGGCGTGCCCCTGTCCTTTCTTCAATCAAGTCTGCCATCTCAGATATGGGAGTTATCTTGTCCGGGTGAGGAAAGCCGAGGCCGTTTGCCAGAGTAGCATTGGGGTCGGCATCTATGGCCAGAACAGAATAGCCGGATTTGCTAAATGCAGCAGAAAGGAGGGAAGCTAACATTGTTTTGCCCACCCCTCCTTTACCACTAACAGCGATTTTCATTCCCAAACGGCGAATTATATCCCGCATCAACAAGAGAAATCAAGTCAGAAGCAACTGCCTCGTATTGCACTATGGTGCGGTTCTACTGCCGCCGACGGCACACCCGTGCTCACATGCTGCGCTGCTTCCTCGCCTATGCCAGATATGCCAGATACTCGCAGTTTGCCCGCAGAACGCAAACGATGATAAGATGGGGAGGCAAGACCATACCAGCGAGCTTACCCATCTCATGTGCGTGTGCTTGTGATGGGCAAGTTCCTCCAAAATCCCCCTCTTAACTTAGGTTAAGAGGGGAAGAGGAGTTAAGAAGGAAGAGGTTCTTATGCTAAAGGGGGGCGTTGAGGGAGACAGCCCTAACTTTAGGGAGATAGCAAAGGCGGGACTCCTAATCTTAAGAGGAAACTTGTGGGGAACCTGAATCATTACGTATGCTTATGAATGCTTTTTAAGGGAGGGCGATATGCCGTACGGATACGAGATAAATGAACTGGCCAAGGAAGAATCGTGGCGGATGTTTCGAATAATGGGCGAACTTGTAGAGGGCTTTGATAATCTCTCCGGTATCGAGCCGGCAGTGACCATCTATGGTTCGTCTAGATTGAGAGTGGAGGATGAGCTATATGCGGAGACGGAGGAAA
>Ga0209979_1003441_pt1 | contig 13972 bp, 12 predicted proteins | sample AnhtaG_FD_183114 | JGI IMG/M metagenome (GOLD analysis project Ga0209979, IMG submission 183114) | Deep subsurface microbial communities from Anholt, Denmark to uncover new lineages of life (NeLLi) - Anholt_01485 metaG (SPAdes) (version 2) | ecosystem: Environmental > Aquatic > Marine > Oceanic...
GGCTAGAACGACTCTCAAGGCCTCGGCTAGCGCTGCCAATATGGCGTCTCTCCAAGAAGATATGACGGGTGGCATTTCTTTCTCCTTTCTTCTCTAGACCAGATACAACCTCGTTTCTTTTGCCCTTGAAGGATCCTCCTCCGCGATTACATAACAGCATCACCTCCTGCCACATCAAAACCTAAAGGGGCTCTTTCCTTGCAATCTCCCCACGACTAGCGACCCCTTCATTTCCGCAGAATCTAGGTATTCCAGAATCTACATTATTATAGCATCCCCCTCGTTAAAAGGCAAAGAAGGCTCGTAGGTGACCCTTTCAGACCAATGCCACCTCCGCTCCCGTCTCCTCCTCTATCTCCCGGGCGAAGGCCCGGAGCGCCTCCCCCGGGAAGACGCCCTCTTCGGCGGGAAGCCCCAAAACCACGCAGTCCACCTCCAACTCCTTCGCCGCCGCCTTGATCTCCTCCCGGGTTTTCCCCTCCCGAATGACGACCTGAGTCTCCAGGCCCTTCTCTCGAGCGTGCTCCTGAGCCATCGCCAGGAGGAACTCTCCCAGTTTCTCCACCCCGCCCTCCGCATCGACTACCACAGCCGCAGCCGTCTTATCCATGAAACTCATATCCACCACGAAGAGGAAGATGAGTTCGTCCCCTCGTTCTTTGGCTAACTCGATGGCTTTATCGCGAGTCCGCCGACTGGCCTCTCCCCCTCGCGTGGCACAAAGTATTAGGCCCATCATTCATCTCCTTGATTTGGTTCATAGGCTTCTGGCCTCAATATCGGATCAAGATCCAAATAGTGGACAGAAGCAGGGTTACGAAGGTCACCGGCACCCCAACCCTTAAAAAGCGTCCGAAGGAGAGATGGTATCCAGCTCGGTCGAGGATCCCCGCGGCTACGATGTTAGGCGCTGAGCCCAGATAGGTGGCGTTCCCCCCGAAGTCCACCCCCACCACCAGAGCCCAGTAGAGGATCTTATTCCCGGGCCCGGCTATAGTCTCCGTCAAAAGCACGGCGATGGGTAAAACGGCCACGGTGAAGGGGATATTGGCCACGATGCCAGAGGCGATGGCCGAAATCCAGATGATGAGAACGACGGCCAGGGTCAAATTATCCCCTGCGAATTCCTTTATAGCACCGGCCACCGTTTGGATCACTCCCACCTCCTGAAGTCCCCCCACCAACATGAAAAGACTCATGAAGAAGACCAGAGTCGTCCAGTCCACCTCTTGGAGCATCTCGTGCACATCAGGCCTTACCCAGACCAAAAGAGTGGTGGCTCCCACCAGTGCGGCCACGCTGGGAGGCATACCAAAGAAATCTTCGATAAAAAATAGGACCAAGGTGAAGAGAGCCACCACGATACTCTTTTTGAGCAGTCGAGGATCGGTGATGCGAGAATCCTCCTCTAAGCGCCTCAAAAGGGTGGGCGATACTTTAGCGTGCGCCTTTCGGTACTCCCGGTTATAGATAAACCAGATCATGGGCACCAAGACGATCATCATGGAGACGCCTACGGGTCCCATATTGAAGAGAAATTCGTTGAAACCGATCCCCACGTAGGAGCCAATAATGGTGCTGGGAGGGTCTCCGATAAGAGTGGAAGCACCACCGATGTTGGAGGCCAGAACTTCAGGGATCACCAGGGAGAAGGGATGGATACCTAAAACCAAGGCGATCTCGATGCTCACCGGAGCCATGAGGAGTATGGCGGTGACGTCGTTCAAGAAGGCGGAGATCACCCCGGTGACCATGATGAGGATCACTGCCAGGTACCAAGCGTTGCCCCGAGCCAGCCGATAGGCTTGGAAGGCCACCCAGGCAAAGACGCCGGTTTGAGCCATGATAGCCATAAAGATCATCATCCCCATGATGAGGAAGATGACATTGAAATCGATGTAGTGAATAGCCCGCTCGAAGGAGATGATCCAGAAATCGGGGTTAGAGGAACCGAGGAGGTAAGAGACTCCCAGGATGGCCACCGCCCCCATCAGGGCGGCGATGGTCTCATGCAATACTCGGAAAGAGATAAACCCGAAGACCAAAAGGAAGGCGAAGGTAGCGATGAAGAAAGCGGCTCCCATGCGATGTTCCAGAATCAGGTCTCCCAGGGGCAGATATAATTGCTCGCCGATGCGAGCCATCCCCTCTAGATCCAGAGTCCGGGACAGGGTAGCATAACTCGCCTTGCTCACCTCGAGGGTGAGTTCCCCTCGGCCTTCCACCGCTTGAGCCACGATCTCGGAAGGTAAAGCCAAAAGGAAAGCGCCGTCCGCCTGAGACTTGGTCTCCTCCCCGTCTTCATCGATGAAGGCCCCTTGGGAGTCCTGTACCCTTATCTTTATGGAAGCGCCCTCCAGGGGCACCTCTTGGGAGTCAACCATCCGCCCGGTAACGATGAGGGTGGCTCCCTCCTCCCCACAGGTGGAGGCCCAGGGATAGACCAAGAGGCCGAGAAGTATGGCTCCGGTGAGAAATCTAGCGCCTTTCATAACGATATTAAATTGTAACAGAGGGGGCTTCCCCTGTCAAAGATTTGTCAAAGGGGCTCTAAGGAAGTATAATAATTCGTTGCCCAGCCTCCACTAAAAGGGGGTAAATATGGCCCTAGAAACCGTAGTCCACAAGGACCTCACTTGGACTAACATCGAGAACCCCACCTCTGAAGAAATGGGCTATCTCCAGGAGCACTACTCCTTCTTCCACCCTCTAGACCTGGAGGATTGCCTCAGCAAAATAGAGCGGCCCAAGATCGATGAATACGAGAACTACCTCTTCATCGTCATGCACTTCCCCGTCTTCGATAAGATGACCCGACGGCTGGGCTCCTCCCAGGTGGCTATCTTTGTGGGCCACGACTTCCTGGTGACCGTCAGCGATGGGTCTCTCAAACCTCTGGTGCAGGATTTTACCAGTTGCCAGGGGAACGAGGAACTCAGAGAGCGGTTCATGGGCCGGGGGTCGAACTATCTCCTTTACGAGGTGATCGACAGCCTAGTGGACTACTGTTTTCCCATCTTGGATAAGGAGAGCCAAAACATAGAGCGGGTTGAGGAGAGGATCTTCGAGGAGGACGCTCGGAAGATGATGCGGGAGATCTCCATCATCCGGCGGAACCTCATCAACCTCCGTCGCATCATCAAGCCCCAGATGGCGATCATCGCTAGCCTAGAGCGTAAGGATTGGGAGTTCCTCAGGGGCGATATGGATGTTTACTGGGGCGATGTCTCCGACCATACCGCCCAGATCTGGGATCGGCTGCAGGATCTGCGGGAGGTGATCGAGGGTTTGGGCGACACCATCGACTCCCTCACCTCGCATAGCCTCAACGAAGTGATGAAATATTTGGCTATCATCGCCATCACCTTCGGCTCCCTAGAGGCTATCTCCGGCATCTACGGCATGAATATCCCCTTGCCGTTGGCAGGAAGCCCCTTCGCCTTCCTGATCATCCTGGGAATCATGGGGTTGGTATCGGGAATCATGTTCATCTTTTTCCGCAAATCGCGCTGGCTCTAGGAGAGCCTTTTGGAAGAGACGAGGATAGACTATAAACGACTGCTCTTCTTCGCCCTCTTAGGTTCCCTGGCCATCCTCCTCCTTCTCAGACTGGCGGGAGCCAGCGAGGGCTGGGAGATCTTCAGAAGGGCGAAGAGGGAGTTCATCCTCCTGGCCCTGGCAGCGGAATCTTTGCGCTATCTAGGGGTGGCCCTCCTCACCCAGATCATCGTGGGCTTCTTGGGACAACGGATCGCTCTCTTGCCCACTTTAGCGGCCATGTTTGCCGGCTCCTCCGTCAACCGCCTCCTCTATACCGGGGGGATAGGAGGGATGTACATCCGTTACCGTTACCTGGAGAAGAACGACCTCTCCTTGGGCTCCGTCTCCATCCTATTCTTCCTGCAGAATATCATCAGCGCCCTCGTCCTCTTGGGCACCTTCATCTTGGGACTCCTCTATCTCCTCGCCCACCGAGGGCTCACCCTCCAAGAAGTCTTGGCCTCAGGGGTGATAGTGGTGGCCGTCCTGGGAGGCATAGGTTACCTCGTGCGACTATATCAAAAACGAGAGAAGTTAGAGAAGATACTCCTTTCTCTGTATAGGAAGGTGAGCGGGTTTTTCGGTCGCCTCTTCAGGAGGAGTTTTTTCAGCGAGGCTGGCCTGAAAACCACTATCCGCCGTCTCTATCAGAGCATAAGAGTGGCTCGTAACCACCCTAGGGAGGTTTTGGGAGCCTTCGCCTGCGGAGCCCTCACCCTCTTCGCCGATATCCTCTGTCTTTACTTCGCTTTCTCCGCCCTGGGCTTCGAGATCCATCCCGGCACCGTCTTGGTGGGCTATACGGTAGCCAACTACGCTGGCGCCATCTCCATGCTGCCCGATGGGATCGTGGTCACCGAATGCTCGTTAGCCCTGGTCTACTCCACCCTGGCGGTCCCCCAAAAGATAGCCGCCATGGCCATCCTCACCTTCCGCCTCATCTCCTATTGGCTGCCCATCCCCCTGGGCTTCTTGGCCCTCTGGATCTTGCGTCGGAGGTCGCTCTTGTGATAGCCCTTCGGCAAAGGAAGCGCGGCAAGGATGACCAACGGTAAGGTGACCCTGGCGATGGCCTCGATCGTGGCTGGCTCCCTAGTGGGCCATCGGAGCTGGACAAGCCCCTTCCGGATCAGGATGGAGGGATCTCTTGGCTGGTGCGCCGTCCATGCCGAGGAACCAAAACCCAACCCCTTGTTCAGGAGATTACCAAGGCGGATTCGACTCCGCCTTCCTAACGTATAGCCCCACTCATAAGAAAGGCTAGAGGGACAGCATCTGCCTTATCGGGGTCCGGCCCGCAGGCCGAACCCCTTTCTGTTTTGGTTGCACCAAACGATGACCTGAGGCATAATTTGGGGAGGAGGGATGAAGATGGAGAGAGGTTCTGGGCCAAGATACTCTATAGTAGTCCTTGTCGTGGCCTTAGGTATCGTGGCCGCTATCATCTGTGGAGGCCTGGTTGGCGGCGCGGCTGGGTACTGGGTTGCCCGCTCACAACCCACCCCCTCCCTTCCCACACCAGTGACCATAAACCAGCCAGAGGGACAACCCACCTATCTAACCCTCACCCAAGATTCAGCCCTAATCGAAGCCATCGCCAAGGTGAAGCCAGCCGTAGTTACGGTAATTAACACCCTTACGGCCAACCGGACCTTCTCCGGGGAGGTGATCGAGCCCCAAGCCTCTGGCTCTGGGGTCATCACCGACGAGGAGGGTCATATCGTCACCAATAGTCACGTGGTGGAAGATGCCGAGCGGATAGATGTCATCTACGCCGATGGCTCTAAAGAGGAGGCCACGCTAGTGGGCGCCGACCGGTACTCGGATCTGGTGATCATCAGAGTCGAAGGGCCGGTCCCCGCCGTGGCGGAGCTAGGCGACTCCTCCACCCTTCAACCGGGGGAACCGGTAGCCGCCATCGGCAGCCCCTTGGGTGACTTCAAGGGGACGGTTACCGTGGGCGTGATCAGCGCCTTGGATCGGAGACTGGATACCGGACGGGGATACCTGATGGAGGATCTCATCCAGACCGATGCGGCCATCAACCCTGGGAACTCCGGCGGCCCCTTAATTAACGTCCTGGGCCAGGTTATCGGCATCAACACCGCCATCGTAGGGCGTAGCGCTTATGCAGGCACCGTGGCTGAAGGGTTGGGGTTCGCCATCCCCTCCAACACGGTGAAAGCGGTAGCCCAGCAACTGGTGAACCAAGGGTATGTAGAAAGACCCTATCTAGGCATCGAATATGTGACCATAACCCCCCGCCTAGCCTCAGCCTACGACCTGCCAGTGGATCATGGGGTCTATGTGCGGCGAGTGGTCCCCGGTTCCCCTGCCGCCGCAGGGCTCCAGGAGGGAGATATCATCACCGCTATCAACGACCAGACCATCGACGAGGATAACCCCCTCAATAACGTCCTGTGGCGCTCCCGCGTGGGCGATCAGGTAAGACTCGCCATGCTCCGCCAAGGGGAGGAACTAAGCGTAGATGTCACCCTCACACAGCGCCCATAGGAGCGAGAAGGGTTGCTCAACCACGCCCACCGCCGCGGCCGCCACACCTTCTAACCCAGAGACCTTCGCCGCCTGGCAAAAGAGGCTGACAGACCTCCCGGGGGAGACGAGAGGAGTACACTGGAGCCAAGACAAATCGATGATCACCCTATAGAAATCGGCCCCGGGGCAGCCCCAGGGCCTTTCTTCACCTCCTCGTCGCGGGCCATGCCTTGCCAGCGACCCCCTATTTCTTTCTCTTCTTCCTCCCCTTGTTGATCCGGGCCAAGGAGGCCACCGTGTCCCCTTTCCTGAGATTCATGATCACCACCCCTTTGGTGGCCCGGCCCATACTACTGATATTCTCCACCGTAGTACGTAGCACCATCCCCTCGGCGGAGATGAAAGTCATCTCATCCTTCTCGCTCACTACCCGCGCATCCACTATCCGCCCGACCTCCCCCAACCTACGCACGTCTATAGTCCGCACCCCTTTAGCGTACCGCCCATAGGGGGGGTACTCCCTCAAAGGTGTCCTCTTCCCGAAGCCCCTCTCCGTCACCAACAGGAGATCAGCCTTGGGGTCCACCACATCCATGGCCGCCACCGCGTCCTTCCGGGAGAGTTTTATACCCATCACACCACCGGCTGTCCTTCCCATAGGCCGCACATCCCCCTCTGAGAAGCGGACAGCATAACCTCGCTCCGTGACCAGGATTATCTCCTCCTCTCCCTTAGTCATCTTCACCCAGCCTAACTCGTCACCCTTGTTCAGATTGAGGGCGATGAGGCCGCTAGGGCGCACAGCGGCGAACTCCTCGATACTCGTCCTCTTCACCCTCCCCTTCTTGGTGGCCATCATCAAATAGTTCCCCTGCCTGAAATCGGAGACCGCCAGAGCCGCCGTCACCATCTCTCTCGGACTCAAAGAGATGAGATTGATGAGGGGCAAACCCCTGGCCTGCCTGGTAACATCGGGCATCTGATAGGCCTTCTCTTGGTAAACCTTCCCCTCGTTGGTGAAGAAGAGGATGCTATCGTGGCTCCCGGCCATGAAGAGGTGCTCGACCGTGTCCTTCTCCCGTCTCCCCATCCCCAGGACGCCTCTCCCTCCCCGCCTTTGACGCTTGTAGGTCTTGGCTGAAACTCGCTTGATGTACCCTCGCTGAGTGATCGATATCAAGATCTCCTCGGCAGGAATCATATCCTCCTCACTGATCTCCGCCTCCGCCCCGGGCAGTATCAGAGTCCGCCGCGGGTCACCATATCTCTTCTTCAGGTTCTCGAGCTCCTCCCGGATGAGATGCATTATCTTCTTCGGGTTGGCCAAAAGGTCCTCTATGTAGGCGATCTTCTTTATCGTCTCCAGGTACTCTTCGTCGATCTTCAGCCGCTCCAGCGCCGCCAGCCGCCTCAATTGCATGTCCAAGATCGCCTGGGCCTGCGCCTCTGTCAACTTGAAACCCCTCACCAGGTTGTTCCGCGCCGTCTCCGCGTTCCGAGAGCCCCGAATGGTCTTTATCACCGCATCCAGGTTGGCTAGGGCCATCTTCAGCCCCTCCAGGATATGGGCCCTCTCTTGGGCCCTTGCCAGTTCGAAGCGGCTCCGTCGGGTCACCACCTCCTGCCGATGACCCAAGTAATGTTGCAATGCCATCTTGAGGGTGAGGATGCGCGGCTCCCCATCCACCAGGGCCAACATGTTCACCCCGAAGGTGCTCTGCATCTGCGTATACTTGAGGAGTTGATTGAGCAGTTGGGCGGGCTGGGCCCCCCGCTTCAACTCGATGACGATGCTCATCCCCCGCCGGTCGCTCTCGTCCCGCAAATCGGAGATGCCTGCTATCCGCTTATTGCGAACCAGAGCCGCGATCCGCTCGATGAGCCTCGCCTTGTTCACCTGATAGGGGAGCTCGGTCACTACTATCCGATACCTCCCCCCGCGCATCTCCTCGATGTGGGTCTTGGCCCGCACCACCACCCTCCCCTTCCCCGTGGCGAAGGCGTCCCTTATCCCCTCCACTCCGATGATAAGCCCGCCCGTGGGGAAGTCCGGCCCTTTCACGAACTGGAGCAGGTCCACGGGCCCGATGTCGTCCATCTCCTGGTGGTGGTCGATGAGGTAGATGAGGACGTCGCAGATCTCGTTCAGGTTGTGAGGAGGGATATTGGTGGCCATCCCCACCGCTATCCCCGAGGCCCCGGCCAGGAGGAGGTTGGGCAACCTCGAAGGGAGGACCGTCGGCTCCTCTAGCGAGCCGTCGAAGTTCTCGATCCAATCCACCGTCTCCATCTTTATGTCGGCCAGCATCTCTTCGGCGATCTCCGCCAGCCGAGCCTCGGTGTATCGCATGGCCGCCGGGCTGTCGCCATCCACGGAGCCGAAGTTCCCCTGCCCATCGACCAGGGGGTAGCGCATAGAGAAATCCTGGGCCATGCGGGCCATGGCGTCATATACCGCCGCGTCCCCGTGGGGGTGGTACTTCCCCAACACCTCGCCCACGATGCGGGCGCTCTTCTTATGGGGCCTGTTATGCCTCATCCCCATATCGTGCATGGCGTAGAGGATACGCCTGTGCACCGGTTTCAACCCATCGCGGGCATCCGGGAGCGCCCGAGCCACAATCACGCTCATGGCGTAGTCGAGATACGAATCCCGCATCTCCTCGTCTATGTCAACCAACTTCACCGTGCCGATTTCCATACCACTCTTCTCTTGCTATACTTTATCTACCAGCCGGTAGCCCATGCCTATTCATTATATAATAGGGCAGGCTAAAAGGCTACTATGTAGCAGCGCCACTCGCTCTCCCTTTGCTTCCCTGATAGATTTATGATATGTTTGCTTTGAGGCTTTCTTCTAGCCCCTATCTGGCGGCGTGTTTCTGGCAAGCCAGAACAGGAGGAATCCGATGGCCAAAAGGGTCTATAAAGTCATCTTCGAGCCCCAAGAGGAGGGCGGCTACACGGTAACCGTTCCCTCCCTGCCTGGCTGCATCTCAGAAGGAGATGGTTACGAGGAAGCCTTGGCCAATATCAAAGAGGCCATGGCCCTATACCTTGAGAGCCTCGCCGCCGATGGGTTGCCCATCCCCGAGGAGAAAAACCTCATCCTGGAAATCGAATCCCCCTATGAACCGACTCCCAGCTCCTAAGCCCAAAAAGGTTGAGCGAGTCCTCCTCCGCGCGGGCTTTGTGGAGCATCGCCAAAAAGGAAGCCATAAGATCTTAAAAAAAGGGGAATCTACGAGTGGTGCTCCCTTATCACGGCAAAGATCTAAAGCGGGGAACGTTAAGAGTCATCATCAAACAGGCCAACCTGACCGTTGAGCAGTTCCTAGGACTCTTGAGGGGATAAGAGAGAGATCGGTTCCAATCCTCCGAGGGAAGCGCCCAAGCCACGATCACACTCATGAGCCAGCCCCAAAAGAAAATCGCCGGGCGCGTTTCTCCACCTGTCCAGCGTCGGTAACGTGGGGGCGGGGTTCTATACCCGCCCTACATCTCCACGGTTGTTGATTATGTGGCAACACATCCCAGAAGGCTAGTCGGCAGGGATAGCTCGCAGGAGACCCTGAAACGCTTGGTAGATTCGTCTGTGCACTAGTTCTTCTGGCTCGTCTGTGCTGTACTGCTGCGCAACTAGTAAGACCCCCTCCGCGATGTCACTCGAAAATAATCTGCCTAAGTTCGCTCGGAACCGGTCATACCACCTTCGTGGGTATCTCCGACGCAGTTCGTCTATCTCGCGCACGATATCATCGCGCCGGTCGGGATAATTCATCCAGGTCTCAAATATGTAGTACAGATCTTTGGCTTGCATCCGCCGATCGGTACGTTCGACAAACGCTAGCTCGCGGTGCTAAATGAAAGCGCCCGGGGTCGGAACACGTATCCGGAGGGTGATAATGTCGCCGCCAGATAGCTCGCCACTTGCGTAAACTTCCATCACGTTATCTAGCAAAATGTTCAAGTACCTGAGTGCCTCTGCCACCACGCCTTTCTGAATTTCCAAGGCGTGACGCTGACTAGGACCGGTGAGAGGAAACAAGAACTCAATATCCAGCAAATCCTCGTTCTCAGGGTTCTCAAATATTTGTGCGGCAGGCCCCGATGTCCCACCAAGTCTCGCCATATACCCCTGGGCCTCAAGTCGAGAGTCCAATCGTGACCGGCCTCGAACAGGAAGTCTCCCTCTAACGGCTGCATCAACATCGAAGGTGCGTCTTTCTAAGATCCGCTGTTGGCTAGGCCATATCAAGGCGTAAATATGCGTCACCCAACCACCCACCAGGACGATGTCTTGTACATAGTCTCCCAGTGCTGCCAATGTCTTAAATAGTTGAGGGTCAACGCCTTTGATCACCATCATTGTGCAAATGTCGCGTTCGTGAGATAGGAAAGTCTTTTGCGCATGAGATGCTCCGCTTGCTCTCGCCCCCGTATTGGGAAATTGTACAGGTCTATGTAGAGTTCTATATCCGATACCACTGAGACGCCGTGGACTTCTCTGACGCCGTAAAATGCACCGTGCTTGTAGTAAGGCCATACAAGATACATATTCCCGCCTCTATCGACTTTCTCCAGTTCCAGCGCCTCCATCCAGAATTGCTCGGTTTCTACACGGCCCCCCCAAGGATCAACATACATGTGGACTTCGTGAAATTTGGCAAACGGCGCGACCAAAGAGGCCCCTGCGTGAAGGGTAAGCGCGTATCGTCTCTCGCCAGCCCCATTAATGGCAGCGATTCGACTAATCAAGGCTTGCGGTGTTGGAGCATCGCAGAAGAACGAATAAACATCGTTTCGTCTCGAGAAATAATAGGACTCAGCCCAGTCTTCGAGCAAGTCTAAAGGTCTCGAGATATATATTTCTCGATTTGCCCGTGCCGCATACCCGGCTCTAACCAATCCGGTCAGCACCTGCGAAGTCCATGCTGGGCTCACCCCTAGTTGTCTTGATAGTTCTCTAACCCCGTGCTGATTCGTGGCCCTCTCCACCACAGCCCTAACGATTAGAGATGCCTTGTCTGAGAAGAGTCGCTTAGACTCGCCCGGTTCCGGAAACCTCCTTCGGTCAATGACCTTCTCGATATGCACCCCGTCCCATCTTAGATAGCAATTCCCCGAGAGATCTATGTATCCTATGTCCTCAGCTTTGCATATTCGTCGGCCCCTTTGCCCTAGAAAGGGGACGACTAGCACTGGAAGGTAACCTGGATACCGCGCTTTATATTGCTCGAGTTGGGCGATAGCCGCCCGAATTCTGGACGGTTTCCCTGACGATTTTATCTCTCCGAGCATCTTCGTGCTTCTTTCCCCCACTGACAGCAACGCCGCAAAGTCCGCGCTTGGCTCCGGGTTCTCTATGCGTACCAGGGACGCGCCTTCGATGCACAGCACCTGCTCGAAATTCTTGAACAACTCTCTCTCTATCTCGCTAATACTCGACATGTGCAGTCCTCCTCGCGCTGCTTATGGCTGGTCGATTTGTTCGCTAAAATGGCATTGTTCGGGGTACCCCAAACAGTATACATTTACCGAACACCTTTGTCAAGTCGCACTCGAATTGTATCTACCCCTGGCATCAGTACAATACTATACTTGCGCAAGCCATGGTATGGTAATAATATTATTACCATACCATGACCTCGTCATGATGGAAGATATTAACGTATATCTCACAAGCAGAATAAAAACTATCCTTGCTCGCGAAATCGCGTGCCTCAAAGTCGAGCTTCACCGCCGCCTAGGAGAAGTGGGCCGACGCCGTCTCGACCCGCGCCTTGTAGATTATTTCCTAGAAACCCACCTTGCTACTCAAAAACCCAAAATCATCTCCATGCAGCGAGACGACCTGGTCTTCTACACCCTCTCAGATACCCCAGAGGACGATCTACAACCCGTGATCCAAGAGAAGCTTACCCTCTACCAGACAGCCACACGTCTCAAAGACTCTCCTCCCAACGTAGAATCCGTCCACCGTATGTTTCTGACGGCAGCTCGACGAGCCTCTAAACAACGGCCTTATGCCCGCCTCCGTCTTGACCTGCCCGGGGCTCCGGCCCAATCCACCTATGCGTTCCGGGGTCTCTGTTTGGAAGACCGCACTGCTTTCACGCTTTTCATCTCCAACGACCTGGGGTGGATCTATCCCCATAGCCTGGCCATATGGGCTCCCCTTAGTCACTGTTCTACTGGCGAAATAACCGTTCCCGTCATAATAGGCCGTTACTTCCATCCTAGTTGTTTCTCCCTATTCAAGACGCTTGGCATTCTTGGCCATCAAACGTACAAAGTCTATTTCTCTCCCAAAGTTTGGCCCGATTTTGATCGCCTTAGAACCGGCTTAGGGTTCACTACCGCATCCACGGCTTCCCCCGAGGATCGTCACGCCTCGTTCTTCGCCCACACCCTCTCAAAACACAGTCAGGCTGCCTTTACCAACTTCAATCAACTATCTGCTATCATTTCTCAATTTGCCATTGAAGAGGCGCTCGCGGACGTAAACCTGGACGCGAGCCTACGACTGGAACGGTTCCTCTCTCGTCTGCCTCCCACGAAACGTGTCGAGAGACTTCGGGACGATGCCAGGGGCGCCTGGAAATCCCTCTAGCGCACTTTCTGTGTCTTCGCTTGTCGGCTCGTTGCCCCTTTGACATTCTAGCACACCTGTGCTATAATCCTTATTGAGATTTGGTCATTTGTCATTCGGCCCGGGTGGTTGTTTCCCATTTTTTTGTTTTAACCACCTCCCTTGCGCCTGGACGGGGTATATGCATACTTCACCTGCCACTCGCCTTTTAGCCTTCCAAGCCGCCACTTGACAGAATCCGCCATCTGTGCTATACTTCCAGCCGTAGGGCGCAGTAAGTTCCAGTTTCATACCAAGAGGATGGAGCACCCGGGCTTACCAAGTGCGGGCGCTTTCTCTATCTAGATGAACACCAGAACCAGCTCCGGCCTACAAAACATCGTAGGAAAGGAGGTATAAGGCAGTGGAAGAGCGAACCAAAGGCACAGTCAAGTGGTTCAACGGCTCCAAGGGCTACGGCTTCATCACGCCAGAAGAGGGCCCGGACGTCTTCGTCCACTACTCGGCTATCCAGGCCGAGGGGTTCCGTAGCCTGCAAGAGGGCGATCAAGTGGAATTCACCATCGAGAGCAGCCCTAAGGGGCCCCAGGCCACCAACGTCACTAGACTGTAGCCTGGTCTAAGAACGCACGGTCCCAGCCCCGGTGGTACAATCCGCCGGGGCTTCTCTTTTGTGGAAAGAAAAAGCCCCTCTCCCAAGAGAGGGGCTCAATTGCGCTGTCTGCAGCGTAGTTGCCGGCTTAATACTGCGGCATGGGAGGCATCGGGGCCTTCTCCTCCTCCGGGACGTCGGTGATGAGAGCCTCCGTGGTCAGCATCATGGCCGCGATAGAGGCTGCGTTCTCCATCGCCGCCCGCGTAACCTTGGCTGGGTCGATAATCCCCTTCTTGTACATGTCGCCGTAGTCCTCCTCCAAGACGTCGAAGGCGACATTCTTGTTCTTCTTCGTCTTATGGAGGCGACGCACGTCCTGTAGGACTACTGCTCCGTCATAGCCTGCGTTCTCGGCCAACTGGCGCATCGGCTCCTCCAGGGCTCGCTTGACGATGATATAACCGGTTCGCTCATCGCCCACCACATCCCCTGGATCCACCGCCTCGATAGCGTTCACCAAGACCACCCCGCCGCCGGGGACTATCCCCTCCTCCACGGCCGCCCGGGTCGCGGAGAGCGCATCCTCCACCCGGTGCTTCTTCTCTTTCAGCTCCACCTCGGTACCCGCGCCGACCCGGATGATGGCCACGCCACCAGCCAACTTGGCCAGCCGCTCCTGGAGTTTCTCCCGGTCATAGTCGGAGGTGGTGGTCTCGATCTGGGCCTTTATCTGCTCGATCCGGCCCTTG
>Ga0209979_1003444_pt1 | contig 13954 bp, 10 predicted proteins | sample AnhtaG_FD_183114 | JGI IMG/M metagenome (GOLD analysis project Ga0209979, IMG submission 183114) | Deep subsurface microbial communities from Anholt, Denmark to uncover new lineages of life (NeLLi) - Anholt_01485 metaG (SPAdes) (version 2) | ecosystem: Environmental > Aquatic > Marine > Oceanic...
TTGCCTATTTGAGAGAGGGCTTGTGCAATTCTACATTCTTCCTCTTTTGGTGCTTTCTGGTAAGCAACTTTTTCAATACGGGTACTTTTTTCTCCTAATAAATAATCAATGTGCCAGAATTTTCTTTTTTCTTTCCTCAGGTGTCTTGCCACTCTCTTTCCGATTCCATTTTGAGCAGAACCTACATAAGCATAAGTCCCTTGGCTGAATTTAATCTTGCCCAAAGCACCTACTTTAACAAAAATATCCCTTTTTACAGAAATGAATAGAACATAGATGCCTTTTATTTTTCTCATAAGAGGTACTTTTACTCTCTTAGCCTTTCCACATCTTCCAGGCCGATATCCAGTATTGAGCTTCCAAAAAGACTGGCTAAATGCTCTTTTCTTTTCTTTCTTACCAGCTCCTTCAGGGAAAGATTGATTAGCTCCTTTTTAGTCTTTACCTTGATTAATTTTTGCGCTTCCTCCAAAAGTTTCTTATCTATATCTATAGTAAATCTCATTATCCCCTCCATATAACATGTTAAACAAGAAAATTTGGTGTTTGTCAAGTGCACACATTAACAAGGGTTAACGTGGGGATTGACATATTAAAAATCTTTATTATAATATAAAACAGAAAGAAACAAAGAAGAAAATATCTAGAAATATAGGTTAAATCAAAGTGATTATGCCTAAAACAAACAAAAAAGAGAAGGAAAAACAACATGTTAATTGGTGAACGGAGATTGAAAGTAATGGAGTTGCTAGAAGAGAAGGGAAATGTAGTAGTCTCAGAGTTAAGCAATTTACTTTCAGTTACCGAGGAGACGATCAGGCGTGATCTGGAAAGCCTGGAAAAAGAAGGATTATTAAAAAGAACTTATGGAGGTGCTATACCCATCAATAAAATTAGCCTTGAACTGCCCTTTAAGGCAAGAAAGATAGAGCGCAGGGAAGAAAAGAAAGCAATTGGAAAAGTTGCTGCGGGGTTAATTGAAGATGGAGATACTCTAATGTTTGATGCCAGTACTACCGTTTTAGAAGTAGCAAAACAGATTGGGGTAAAAAAAAGATTAACAGTAATAGCTAGCTCTTTAGCTGTAGTTTTGGAATTAATTGATAGATCTAAAATCACGCTCATTTCTACGGGCGGCGTCTTTCATTCAAGGTCCTTTTCCTATGTAGGGCCCCTGGCAGAAAAGGGAATAAGAAACTACCATGTAGATAAGCTGTTCCTTGGAGCAAAGGGGATTACTATTGCCGGACCTACTGATTCTTATGAAGCAGAAGCTCAGTTAAAGAAAACAATGGTTGAATCAGCCGAAGAAACCATTCTTGTTATTGACAGCAGTAAATTTAATGAAATAGCTTTGGTAAGCATTATTCCGTTAGAAGTTATAAATAAGGTTATTACTGATAAGGGAATTCCTTCTAAGTATAAAAAGTTATTCGCTGACCGAGGTATAGAGGTGATAATAGCTTCGTGATTACCTGGACTTAGAAGGTTCATATTGTATATACCAAAGAGATGGAAAGTTGCCTGAAACCTGAGCAAGGTTCGCTAAAAAATAGGGCCAGGAGGAGGTGAAAAATAGCAAAATAACCAGGCCCATTAGCTTAGAAATAAACAAAGTTTCTCAAGGGAAAAAGGTTAAATAGTTAAATTTTTTGGAGATTTTCAGGGAAAGATAAGCCTGTCTCAACTCATAAAAAGGAGGTAACCTTAAATGAGGAGATTTAAATCTAAGAAGATGTTGAAAGGTATTGGTTTATGGATTATATTGACGGCATTTGCGATAACCTTTTTCAGCCAAGGAGTTTTTGCAGCAGAACTCAAAGGTGAAATTGAAGTATGGTCTCTTAATTGGAATCCGGCTGAAGTGGCAAGAGGAAAGAACCTTACGGCGCTTCTTGAAATAGCTGATGAATATATGAAGTTAAATCCAGGTGCCAAGATCAATATAATGGTAAAACCCCGAATGGAGGAAGCAGAAATTAATACTTGGCTTGTTACTCAGTCAGCTGCCGAAACAATTTATCATGTGGTTTGGGCTCACTCGAGTGAGATTGAACAATACGCTGCGGAAAACTGGTTTATTGATTGGACGTCTTACCTCAATGAGCCAAATCCTTATATACCGGGAAACACTTGTTGGTACGATGCATTCTATAAAAACCCAATTGAGCTGCGAAAGTCTCCCGATGGTTCTTTATGGTCGCTACCATTAGGTTTAGTGGCTACCATATTTTTCTATAACAAGGATATTTTCGCTAGTGTGGGGGTTGGAGCACCTGAGACATGGGCAGAGTACACAGAAATTCAAAGAAAATTAAAGAATGCTGGATACGTGCCGACTTTGTTTCCGATGAAAACTGTAGTAAGTACAAGTTGGATCTATCGAGTGCTGCTTTCTCACTTTTATGAACCTATGTTAGCAGATCTGGACGTCTTAGGTACTCCTCTGTATGTTGACGCAGAGGAATTCTCTAGAGCTGTCGCAAAGGGGATTTTTAGCGCTAAAAGTGACCGGTATAAGGAGATTCTCAGAATAATAAAAGAATGGTCACAGTTCTGGAACCCAAATTTTCTTTCTGTTCCCTGGGCCCAAGGTCGTGAAAGGCTTGTGCGAAAAGAAGCCACTATGACTTGGGACCATTGCAGAGAGATGACCCCCTTACTTGCTGATCCTTTACGGGACTTTGAATTTGGAACTTTCTATTGTCCTCAAATCACCAAAGAAACATCCAAATACAGTGGTGAGCATCCAATGAGAATGGTAGGTGGGGCTTCTGGTGAGCAGTGGGCGATAACTGCAACTGCTGTTCGAGAAGGAAAAGTTGACCTTTGCGTTGACTGGGCAAAATTTGCAACTACGCCGGAAAACCATCTGAAACTAGTGGATGAAGTTGGAAGCTCTCTTCCCATTGTTAAAGGTTGTGAGGTAGCTGATGTAATGAAGGCGTTTTTGCCACAATTCGAAGCAGGGATCTCACCATTCATTGTTGAACGATTCTTGACCACCAAACAATATGATGAATGGTTCCGCCATATGCAGTTGTTTATGGCAGATGCGCTCACGCTGGACGAAGTTGCTGAGATGGATCAAGCTGGTTTTGAAAAATCGGCTAAGGAGTTTATCGAGAAATTTAAGTATGATCAAAGCAGGTGGTAATAAGTAATAAGAAACTGGTTTTACACTGAGATATACCGACACTTCTTAGGTGGTTGACGAAAAAGAAGTGTCGGTATATCAATATTTTAAGTTATTTATTCCAGAAAACAGTCCTGAGACTTTTTTTAGAGAAAGATTTATATGTAACAGTGCAAGTAGGATGTTGAACTTTGGATGAGCTTTTGGAAAAGGAGTTATGTTAAATGGAACGACAAGTTACGCTAAAAGGGGTTTATAAATGTGTACCTTATTTAATTATTGTACCAGGTCTTGCACTTATGTTAATTCTTAACTGGATTCCTATTAGTCAGGCCTTGTTTCGTTCTTTTTTTTTCTGGCGAGGAGGAAAGCAAGCTACATTTGTCGGTCTTGGTAACTTCCAAGAATTGATTACTGACCCGGTATTTAGAATTTCGATGATTAACTTGTTTAAGATTTTGTTTATTCGTGTCCTACTTACTGTTTCCATTCCTATTTTTATTGCTGAGTTAATCTTTGGACTCTCACGTCGGCCCCATTTAGAAAGATTTTACAGAGTTATTTATATCTTGCCTATGCTGGTTTCCACTATAGTAACTCTTTTAATATGGCAGTTCATCTATGATGGCTATGTTGGCTTATTAAATAGTATGTTGAAATCTTTTGGACTAGAACATTTTACTAGAGACTGGCTGGGTGATTCTAAGACTGCCTTGTATGGCATTTCCTTTATATCTTTTCCTTGGGTTCATCCTTACCTTTGTGCATTAACACTACTTACATGTCTTGCTGCTTTACAAAACATTGATCAGGATATTTTTGACGCCAGTAAAATAGATGGAGCCATTGGATTAACTCGTTTTTTTAGGGTTGATTTGGGGATAATTATAGAACAAATGAAAGTAATATTAATTTTGATAATAATAATGTTAGTGCAAGACTTTACTGGGATCTTGATCTTGACAAATGGAGGGCCGGGCTACTCCACGATGGTTCCCGGAGTATACTTATATCGGAATGCTTTCTATTATGCGAGAATGGGTTATGCTTGTACTATTGGTATAGTTATATTCGCAATTATTTTTTCTTTAACAGTTATAGTCAGGAAATTACGAGTTAAATAGTTATATTTTTCAAAATTAAAGAGCACAATTATGAAAAAAGAAAGTAGGAAGAAAAATTTAAGGGGCAGTCTGTTAAGGAAAGGTGATAGATTCCGGATTGTAATTTTAAGTATTATAGGAGCACTTATCTTTATACCAATAGTATTTACCATTATTATTTCTTTCAAGACAATTCCCCAATTTTCTCATCATCCTTTTATGATTACCTTACCTTTACACTTTGAGAACTATTTAGCAGCCTGGGACAAAGTAAAGCTTTATATATGGAATAGTGCCATAGTTTGTTCAGTAGCTTGCCTTGGTATTTTGCTACTTGCAATTCCGTCTGCGTACGTTTTCGCTCGTTTTAAATTTCCACTCAGTAAATTTCTGTTTTACTTATTTTTATCTTTAATTATGATTCCCCCCATAGCAAGTCTTGTTACCCGTTTTATTATGGTGAAAAAACTGGGAATAATTGATACCTACTGGGGTCTAATTTTTCCTTATATGTCCGGTGGTCAAGTTATTGCTATATTCATTTTGAGATCTTTTTTTGCTTCAATACCCCAAGAGCTGTTTGATGCAGGAATAATCGATGGAGCTTCTGAGTTTACACTTCTGCGAAGACTTGTTCTACCACTATCAAAACCAATGATATGGACAGTGGCAATACTGAATGTAGTGAGCAATTGGAATAATATTATTTGGCCATTAATTACCTTATCTAAACCAAAATTATACCCCGTTACAGTTGGGCTGCTGTTTTTCCGAAGTCAATTTGCCACAAACGAAGGTCCATTAATGGCTGGTTATGTGATTTCATCTATACCTCTCATCGTATTATTCTTTTTTGCTTCCAGGTCTTTCATTAGAGGGATTGCTGCTGGGGCCTTAAAAGGATGATGCAGAGGCTAGGGGATAGGGTCAAGAATATCAAAGACTGTGAGATGGAAATTCGTCGTTCGAAAAGAAAGAAAAAAGGGTCTAAGTTTCAGATGCTCGATGCTAGAGAGGCCATACTCGTACCCCTCATCTTAATCCTCTCCCCTGTGGGGAGAGGGAAGGGGTGAGGGGGGAAGACAAAGGGCGAGAGATGAAACCAAAAACGAGAAACGAGTATCGAGAAAACTGGTTATTAGAAGGGGACGAGCACTGTGAAGAAGGGACCTGGAGTTAGTCGAATTCTGGTATTTGGTGCACATCCTGATGATTGTGAGTATGGAGCCGGTGGCTTCGCCATCAGACACGTACAACTGGGAAATATAGTGAAATTCGTCTCGGTCACTAACGGAGATACAGGCCACCACAAAATGGGTGGTGGTTCGCTTGCCTCCAGGCGCTACAAAGAAGCTCAAGGAGCCGCGAAAATAGCTGGTATAGAATATGGCATCTATGATATTCACAGCGGGCAGTTATTACCCAGCTTAGAAAATCGTTGGAAAATAGTAGAGGAGATCAGAAAGTTTCAAGCTGACCTTGTTTTAACCCACCGGCCCAATGATTATCATCCTGATCATCGTTATACGTCTCAACTAGTTCAGGATGCAGCTTATACAGTGACAATTCCAAATGTATCTGCGCTGACTCCTCATCTTGTAAAGAATCCGATAATTGCTTACGTAAGTGATAGTTTTCAAAAACCCTGTCCATTTTCACCAGATATAGTAGTAGGCATTGATGATGTCATAGACAAAAAGTTTGATATGTTACACTGTCATGAGTCTCAATTCTACGAGTGGCTGCCCTATAATGAGAATATTTTAGAGCAGGTTCCTGAAACTTCAGGAGAGCGTAAAAAGTGGCTTAAGAAACAAAGGGCCCCCGGATTCCGAAAAATAGCGGATAAATACAGAGGTCTATTAAAAAAGCGTTATGGCGATAAAGTAGGAGCAAAGATTGTATACGCAGAGGCTTTTGAGATATGTGAATACGGAGCTGACCTTACCGAGGAGCGCAGAAAAGTGTTATTTCCTTTTTGAAGAGCCCTTTTCTGAAGTGTTCAGTCTTCCTTATCCAAGACACCTTGACGCGCTCTAGAACGTAGAGAAAGCACTCTGTGCAATTTGACCAATGAACATTGCCAAATCCAGGCTTAAAGTTGTCTAGGTGAGATCAATGGCCAAGATTCAGATATTGATTGATAAGTGCACTGGCTGTAAGGAATGCATCGTCAGTTGTCCTTTTTCTCTTATCAAGGTAGAGAATAGGAAAGCAAGGATACTGCAAGGTTGCACTTTCTGTGGGGCCTGTGTGGAGGCCTGTCCTTTCCAAGCTATCTTGTTGGAAAGAGGAGAGAAAAGGGTCTTTGCTCTCCCAGCTTTTTCTATTGGCCAAAGCCAGCTAAAAGGAGAGATATCGTGAAACTAAATAAGAGAGAATTTCAGGATCCGAGTGGTGAATACCGTGGCGTTACCTTGTGGATGCTAAATGATAAGTTGGAAAAGGAAGAGATAGTCCGGCAACTTAGAGATTTCTCTCTTGCCGGTTGGGGAAGAGTGATCACTCGTACGTTTGTGGGGTTACGTACGCCTTATTTAAGCAAGGAATGGATGGCTTTGACTGAGGAAATTATCAGGCTTTCCAAGAAGCTGGATATGAAGGTATGGCTTCAAGCTGGCTATATGCCCAGTGCCGTCCCGCAAATAGAAGAAAGATTTAAGTATAACGTGCTTGTTAAAAAAGCAAAAGATGAGCCTCAGAATAAGAATGAAAAGCTTCTTGCTCAGAAAGATGATTTTGCTTTCTATCAGCGTAAGATGGATCATGTTTTGGATTTAATGAATCCCCAGGCTGTTAACTGGTATTTGAAGAAGGCCTACCAAATTCCGTGGTATGACCGATTTGGAGAGGAGTTCGGTAAGACTGTGGAAGCGATTTGGGTAGACGAGCCACATTTCAGACCTCCTTATCTTCCTTGGAGTGAGAAATTACCAGAGCTGTTTAGACAGGAATGGGGTTACTCAATTACAGAGAATCTGTCCTCTCTTTTCGTTGATGTTGGTGATTTTCCCAGAATACGTCACCATTTTTGGCGGACAGTTACCCAACATTTCGTGAATTGTTACAGCAAGCGAGTGGGAATATGGTGCAGTAAACATCAACTTAAGTTTAGTGGTCACCTCATGGGTGAAGATAACCTTTACGATCAGATTCGTTGGGGAGGGGGATGTATGCCCCATTATGAGTTTATGCAGTTACCAGGTATTGATTTTCTCACCCTTGATCTTTATAATTGGAAAGGAACTAAGTTTTTAATGACTCCTAAACAATGCTCAAGCGTGGCCAACCAAACCGGTAAGAGCGAAGTGCTCTCGGAAATGTTTGGCGCTAGCACTCAGGGACTCACTTTTGAGGATCGTAAGTGGATTGGTGACTGGCTCGCCGTTCTAGGTATTAATTATAGGTGTTACCACGGTTCTTTCTATTCCATGAGAGGCCGTCGCAAACGAATTTACGTTCCTCAGCTTTCTTATCAACAACCTTGGTGGCAAGACAACCGACTCGTGGCTGACTATTTTGCCCGTCTTTCCTATGTCTTAAGACAGGGAAAATATCAGGCAAGAATATTAGTTCTCCATCCCCTTGAGACCGCTCAGTCTTTCTATACTCCACTTATAGATGAATCGGTTCAATCTTTGCAGTTCCCGCTTACAGACAAAATAGCGCCAAAAATCTGGCCTCTAAATGATTCTGTAGTTTCTTTAAGTGATAACTTGCTAAAAATACAACGGGATTTTGAATATGGAGATGAGTCTCTGATAGCCAAGTATGGAGAAGTTACAGAAAATGGCGTATCTATTGGTAAGATGAATTATGAGGTAGTTATCTTACCTTCTTTGATTACCTTACGGAAGACTACTGTGGATTTCCTTAAGAGATTCATGGAATTTGGTGGTAAGGTTTTTTCGGTAGGGAAGCTGCCATCGCGGATCGATGGGGTAATAGATCAACATATCGATACCCTGAATAAATGCGTCCACAAGGTTGGGAATAATCAACGAGAACTGAAGCGCGCCCTTAATGACATAATCCCACCGATAATTGAGGTTATTCCCACCAATCATGCGAGTACGGACACCATCTGGGTTCATCGTCGGCAGCTGGGTAAGACACGGCTTTTTTTTCTCGCTAACACCAGTCGCACTGCTACCATAGAGACTAAGCTAAGGATTCGAGGTTCTGGTAAGCTTGAGTCCTGGAACCTTCGTACCGGTGAGATAGAGACTATTCCTCAACATCAGGAAGGGGAGTTTATGGTGACTGAGCTTTGTTTTTCTCCGATAGCCTCATATGTTCTGCTGCTTAAGGAGAATGTAGGGGCGATGACCGTTCCCAGAGAAAGATATAAAGCTAAGCAATGTGTGTTGCCAGACATCTATCAGGTTAAACGGCACCATCCCAATGCGCTTACGCTTGATTTCTGTCGCTATCGCAAGGGAAACGGAGCCTGGAGCGAACTTCTACCTCTCATTGGCATACAGGAAATTCTTAACCAACAGCGCTATGTTGGCCCAATAGTTCTTCGCTTTACTTTCTTGACTAAGAATAGACCCAAAAAGATTTGTGCAGTGATCGAAGATGCAGCAAGTTATGATATTCGGGTTAATGGTAAAAGCGTGAGGTATTCAGGTTTGCCTTACTATATTGATAAGTCTTTTCACCCTATAGATATAACCAATCATGTTCAAATAGGAAAAAACGTGATTGAGGTTTCGCGTGATTTTGAGTTTGTTCCCGAGGCAACATTCCGTCTGGGGTCTCTTTTCGAAAGTTTACCCGGCGTAGAACTGGAATCTATTTATTTAATCGGTGATTTTGCGGTTCAGAGCAAAGTTTCACTGAAAGAACAGAAACCTAAATGTCTCAGATATCAGCCAGAATTTGTGTTGAGTGATGAGACTAAAGTTACCAGCGGTGACCTGATAGTTGATGGTTATCCCTTCTATGCCGGAAGATTAACTCTTTCTAATAGCGTTAGGATTAACAAACCAAACGTGAATGAACGAATATTCTTACAACTGCCTCGTCTCAATGCTACCATAGCCAGGATTCATATAAACGAAAAAGAGGCAGGGACAATCATTTGGCCACCATACCGGTTGGAAATTACTCCTCTGGTTCGCGAAGGTGGGAATAACATAGAGATTCAGTTGACCAATTCACTGCGTAATCTCCTTGGCCCTCATCATTGCACCAATGGCAGACCCCTCGCTACTTGGGATTCAGATTTTTCCGGTAAGGGGTCAGCTCTTTCCGGTAGGAGCTCAGATGGACCCGATTGGTTAGTCAAGCGCAGAAAAGGCACAACCTCGTACTGGACCGATGATTACTTTTTCGTTCCTTTTGGCCTGGGTGGTAGGACAACAGTGATAAAGGAGTCCAAAAAGTAACTGTGCTCTGAACTTGAGAAAGACCAATTACGTCTAAATGCGTGGGAGGAAGATACCTCACCTTATGGCTCTGGTGCTTTGAGATACATAGATGGCATAATTGTGGAGAATGACATATATTACTATTATGAGTATGCAAGAGAGGACGGTTCTCATGAATTAAGGATGAATAAGGTGGCTTTGGTAGATGTTTTTTAAGAGCTTCCACAACAAAGTTTATATCAGCCAAAAGGGAGGACTAAGATGCAGATTAGGCTTGGAGTGGTCGGTGCAGGAATTTACGGAACAAACCTATTACGGGTATTTAGGCAGGTACAGTATGAAGGACTAGGCCGGCTAGTCGCTGTAGCAGATATAGATGAGGACATAGTCAAGCAACAGCAAGAAGGATTTGGAGTCAAAGGATATATAGATTACAAACAAATGTTGGAGAAAGAAAATCTTGACGCTATCGGTATCGCAACACCTGACCATCTCCATCGTGAAATCAGCCTGGACGTGGCTGAAGAAGGTAAACATCTTTTTGTGGAAAAGCCTTTAGATATCACTGTGCAAGGTTGCGATGAGATCATAAGTACAGCTTCTAGAAACAACATCTTGCTACAGGTAGATTTTCATAAAAGATTCGACCGTCCCTTTATGGCCTTAAGAAACGAAATTCAGACAGGAAAATTAGGAAAAATTCAGTATGGTTACGTATGGATGGAAGATACGATTGAGGTTCCATATGAGTGGTTGCCGAGCTGGGCTCCCAATAGTTCACCAGTGTGGTTTTTGGGCACCCATTATTTTGACCTACTTAGATGGGTCTTTCAATGCAATGTAGTGAAGGTCTATGCGACCGCTCATAAGGATAAGTTGATTGCGTTGGGCGTGGATACCTTCGACTCTATTCAGGCAAAATTGGAGTTTGAAAATAAAGCCACGATAAACATTGATGTTTCTTGGATTCTTCCCAAAAGCTTTGAGAGCATGGTAAATCAGGGCCTGAGAATTATTGGAACAAAAGGCATTTGGGAAATTGATGGTCAAAACCGAGGAGTTGAAAAATGTACTGAAGAAAAACTAGGTGTTCAAACTCCCGATTATTATGTGAAGTTAGAAGAAAAAGACTTATATGGGCATGCTGTTTATACAGGATACATTATTGACTCAATTAAGAGTTTTGTCAAAAATGTCTATTTTATAAAAAATGGTGGTAGGCTTCAAGATTTGGAAGGCAAATATGCAAGTGGAGAAGATGGAAGGGAAGCGACTAGAATAGCTTCGGCTATTCACGAAAGTATTGAACACGATAAGATCATAACCCTTTAGAAAGAATAATTATAACCATTTAAAGGAGAATTAACAAATGCCTTTTTATAGGAATCTTGGCAATAAAGTAACGGGGGAGGAGTGAGATGAGAGACGAAAAAATTAAAGTTATTTTAGAGATCAGTCTTAAGCCTTTCAAGAATCGAGAGAGGCCGGAAATAAGGAAAGTGTGCGAGGAAGTGTTCAAACAGTGGTCATCTTTATTAAAATTAGGCAAAGAACACTCCATCCTTTTCTGGACAGGGAGTGGGGAAGAGATATTCAACTATAAGGGCAATTTAGATGATGAATTTGAATGGGCTCATTACATAGGTCACTGCAATCAAGACCACAAAGCTTATATTGAGAAGAATCCACATTTGATAAGTGCTCATAGCTATATGGAAAATTGGCCTCATTTTACTTACAGGGACCTCTCCTATATTATTAGAACTTTTAAAGAAATAGCTCATGAGGAATATGGAATAAAATTAACTACAGGGGCTACGGTTGATCCTGGTCCAGAATTCTGTGAAGAGGAATTTGTTTATCATCGCCATCCGGAAATCCTTAGCAAAACTTATGGAGGAAATGCCAGGTTCATTTGCTCTTTTGCTCATCTTAAAAAAGACGATTATCCTTATGCTGCTTATCTGGAAGGGATACCGGAAGGAGAGTCTTTTGGTAGATTTTTAGGAAAACAATGTGCTTTATTTCTTTCAGCAATGGGCTTTGACTATATTTGGTTTTCTAATGGATTGGGGTTCTCTCATTATCCATGGACGGTGCTAGGAGATAACTTTGATGGCAAGGAGTTCAACAAAGTTAATTTTGAAAATTTCAGCGGAAAACTCATTTCTTTCTGGAAAGAATTCAAAAAAGAGTGTTTTTATCCTGTTCTTGCACGAGCAACCAACTTTCCCGTAGGTATAGATTTATCTGCCAAATGTACTTCCTTGCTCGACATATATCAGGAAAATGTTCTAAAAATGGCTCCGGTTAATCCTCCGACAATATTTTTCTATAACTCTTTGGGTTTAGAGATGATCTCACATATGGGAAGATTAGCGGATTTTCCCTTATTGCTTCCCTTTCGGTATTACATAAATGACCCTTGGTTTCCTCAAACTCCCTGGAAAGATTATCCTTATGCCAGAGAACCGTTTGATATATATGTTCCTCTTTCTACTGCAGTGGTGGATAGCAAAGGGAAAATACGGGTCCCTACAGTTATGAATTTGCTGACTATTGATGATGAAAAAGGAACTCTACGGGAAGATGTATCCGTGGAAGTGATTCCTCATCTAAAAAGAGCTGTTGAGGATAGACCAGATGAGGTAGGTATTTTAACCTGGCTTTTTCCTTTCCATGAATATTATCAATTAGTTAAGTCCCATCGAGAAAAGATGGGCTATCCGTTTTTCTGGGATTTTTATCTTAGCTTATCTGTTGATAAGGGTCTTCCTCTAAATACGGTTCTTTCTACTACTAATTTTCAAAAAATGGATAAAAAAGTTTTAGAGAAACTAAAGAGAAAAACTATTCTTGTTACTCCCCTACCTCTATCGGGGGCTAAGTATGAAGAAAAATTGGCTCAGTTTATCTGTGACGGAGGTAAAGTAATATTTTATGGCCCGGTAGATATCAGTTCTTCTCTTTTTAGAGAGATGCTTAATCTGAAGTTAGAAAAAGAAGGACTTGAAGGGGAGATCTCACTGAACTCTTACCTTAATAGGGATGAATTTATTGATATACCTAATTCCACCTTACTGAAGCATAGATCCCATTTATCAGGCGGTTCCCTGAGAGAAGTGTTACTTAACCAAGAGGATGAATATACTTTTGTACGCGCTTGGGCAGAAAGGAAAAATAAGAAAAGAGTATTTGCCTTGACTAGAGAGATGTCAGGATGGAATGGTGGGAAAATAGCATGGGTGAGAGGCTCTTTACCCTTAGAGATTGAAGGTTCTCTGGAAGGACAAGTCCCTTTGCTGGACAGGGAAGGAGAATATGTCCATACCACCAGTTTTCTAAAATATATTTTGGCGGACTTTGGCTATGAGATAAAAGAGAAAAAGTATTTTTCTTCATCTTCAGCGCCGTACTTTTATGATGTTCATTCTGTTCCTGCTCTTACTCAAATTTTCATTTCTCGTAAAGCAAACGCTTTCATCTTTTCGGGGTATAGGCCAGATACCTCTTCTCTTATTCAACTTAAATTTCCTCAAGGAGCACCTATTCTTCTTGGAGAAGAAGCTTTGATAGAGAATGGTTATGCCCTTTATAACCTGGGCCGGTCTTTTCATAGAGACTGCCGAATGTTTGTGAGGCAAAATAAGGGGAAAATCGTCTGTCAATTAGCTCATCCTGGTTATCAGGGAAAAGAGAATTGGATAGTTTCTGGCTTGAAAGAAGCAGGATTGAGAATTTATCCTCCCTGCGGCGAAGTAGAAAAAACAGATGTCATACCTTTAGGAGAAAGCAAATTAAGTAAGGTAAAGAAAAAAGAGAATTATCTCTATTGGGAGAGGGTAAGTGGTAACCTAAGAATATCTTGGCAAAAGGAGAAATTATGCAAAGAGTAAAAACAGAGTCAGGAAAAATAGGGATATTTGGTGTCGGGCATCCCCGATATTGGATGCAATTCCCCGGTTTGAAGAGCAGATTGGAGAAGTATCTGAAATATTTTGAAGAGAAGGTAAAGGAATTGAATGTAGAAGTTGTTTCAGCTGGACTGATTGACACTCCAGAAAAAAGTCACAAGGCAGCAGACCTTTTTGTGAGAGAAAAAGTAGATTTAGTTTTCTGCAATGTAACTACTTATGCCCGTTCACATGTGCTGTTGCCGATTGCTCAGAGAATAAAAGCGCATATAGTGCTAATTGGCCTTCAACCAACGCCGGGTATGGACTATCTCAAATCTACTACATCTGAACAGCTAGCTAACGATGTTCCTACTTCACTGCCAGAGTTCTCATATGCTCTTTCACGGGCCAATATTCCTTTCAGTGTAGTATTTGGGATGCTTT
>Ga0209979_1003445_pt1 | contig 13953 bp, 9 predicted proteins | sample AnhtaG_FD_183114 | JGI IMG/M metagenome (GOLD analysis project Ga0209979, IMG submission 183114) | Deep subsurface microbial communities from Anholt, Denmark to uncover new lineages of life (NeLLi) - Anholt_01485 metaG (SPAdes) (version 2) | ecosystem: Environmental > Aquatic > Marine > Oceanic >...
CGGGCCTTCGTAGAAAGACTAAACGTTGGTGGTTTTTCTTTGCCGCTGCACAAAGCCGTTAAAAATATTCCGCACATCGATAAGCATGGAGAGCTTGTTGAACCGGCTGAGCCAAACGGTGTAAAGCTGGAGAGCTTTGTTTTTGATGCCCTGCCGTTGGCCTCGAAGTCGATAATTTTGCAGACCGTCCGGAGCGAAGAATTTGCCCCGACCAAAAATGCCACCGGCGTTGACAGTAGTGTCGAAACCACCAGGCGAATGATGGTCGCCCGTGCCGCTGATTGGCTCGAATCAGCAGGCCTAACCATCCCCAAAAAACCGGATGGCTCAATTGATTGTGTCCTTGAAATCGCCCCCGGCTTTGCACTGGAAAAAGATGACATCAAAGAAAAGCTGAATCAGATACCTAAAATCAAACCGGGTGACACAATCTATCTGACCTGAAACGCCGAAGCCAGAAGTCGGAAGTCAGAAGTCGGAAATCAGAAGTCAGAAATCAGAAGTCAGAAGTCTGTCTTCTGTCTTCTGTCCTCTGTCCTCTGTCACTTCACACTTACCTTGTGGAGAATTTGTGCACCGTTACTGTCGTGTACTTTCGGCCCGGAAGCAGAACCACAGACGGGAAATCGGGTTTATTTGGTGAATCCGGGAAGTGCTGCGTTTCCAGGCAGAATGCGTAGTGCTTTTTGTACACCTTGCCGGCTTTGCCGGTTAGGGAACCATCCAGGAAGTTTCCGGTATAGAGCTGAACGCCGGGTTCGCTGGTATAGATTTCCATTACCCGCCCGCTGGTTGGCTCATAGGCCCTTGCAGCCAAAGCGAGTGTGCCTCCACCGCTGTTGAGTACGTAATTGTGGTCGTAGCCGTCCCCAACCTGCTTAATTCGAGAGCCAATGGACATCGGCAGGGTAAAATCCATCGGTGAATCTTTAACACTTCTGATTTCACCGGTCGGTATCAGGCCTTCGTCAACCGGTGTGTACTTATCGGCATTAAGCGTAAGCTCATGACCAAGGATGTCACCCGTGCCCTGGCCGGCAAGATTGAAATAGCTGTGGTTCGTCAGATTGACCACGGTGGTTTTGTCCGTCTGGGCCTCATAGTTAATCGTTAGCTCATTGTCTTTTGTCAGAGTATAAGTAACGGTGCATGCCAGATTGCCCGGGTATCCTTCTTCATCGTCCTCGCTTATATAGCTCATCTTTAGCAGTGCTTCGTTGTCGTTCGCCCATAGGTCCTCGGGCCTCCATACCACTTTGTCAAATCCCTTGATACCCCCGTGCAGATGATTTTCCCCATTGTTCGTTGCTAAATTATACTCGACGCCGTCGAGCACAAACTTGGCCTTGCCGATACGATTGGCATACCGGCCAACGGTCGCCCCGAAATGGGGGTGCACCGCAAGGTACCCGTCAAGTGCATCGAAGCCGAGCGTTATATCAGCTAAGTTTCCGTCCCGGTCCGGCACTTCCAGCGAAACCAAAATAGCCCCGTAGTTGGTAATCTTGGCTCTAAGACCGTTGGTGTTGGTCAAAGTGTAAAGGTTAACTTCCCTGCCCTCCGACGTTTTGCCGAAAGATTCTTCATTAGCACTCATTACTCTTGCCTCCTTAGCTTCGGGCTTAACTTCCGGTTCTGTTGGAGTCGGAGTTTTCTTTTTGCAGCCGGGCATACAGACCACCGTTACCACCAGAATAAAATTAATCCAAAATCTCGTTTTCATTTTTTTACTCCCTGCCTGAAACTATATAAACGCGTATGAATTGAAAACCTGCTCGAAATATACCACCGGCCAAATAAATTGTCAAAAAAAATTTTATCCCCACGGCCTCGCAAAAAAAATTTATACCACTACGAGCCTCGCACCAATTAACCTGGGCCTAAGCTCAATTAGAGCCGGCTGTTGCATTTTTTTGACTAATAGTTTATCTTGATAATATACAGGTATAGCAGCACTGTTGAAAGAAAGCCAAAGCCAAATGTCAGATTATACCCCCACGAATTCTAATCTGCCCGGCGCCGGTCGGTTCGCAACCACGCACTGGAGCGTAGTTCTGGCCGCGGGCCGACCCAAGTCTGCCAGTTACCAGCAGGCTCTGGAGACCCTGTGCCAAACATACTGGTTCCCGCTTTATGCGTATCTTCGGCGGCAGGGATATGACAGCCACCAGGCTGAGGATTACACTCAGGCGTTCTTTGCCGGCCTGTTGGCCAGGGGGGGCCTGCGATTGGCCGACCCCAAACGCGGTAAATTCCGCTCGTTTCTGCTTACCTCGCTGAAGCACTTTCTGTCCAACGAGCGTGCCCGCGCCCGAGCAAAAAAACGTGGTGGAGGCCGAAAAGTGCTTTCTCTTGATGTTGAGAACGCCGAAAGTCAGTATGCCCTTGAGCCCCGTGACGAATTATCGCCGGAAAAGCTCTTTGAACGCTCCTGGGCGCTTACAGTGCTGGCTCGGACGATGGCCCGCCTGCAGGCCGAAGCAATCAGTACGAACAAGCAGAAGCTATTTGACCATTTGAAAGTTTACCTCACCGCAGAGAAAAGCTCTGTCCCTTACCACGATGCGGCTGCCGAGTTAGATATGACCGAAGGTGCAGTGAGGGTGGCTATACACCGCCTGCGCAGACGCTATAGAGAGCTGTTGCGGGACGAAATAGCCCAGACCGTTACTTCTGATGACCAGATTGATGAGGAAATCCGCGACCTCTTTACTGCCTTGGGCCGCTGACTTTATGAAATGATATCATGTGAAAAATGTTCGATATCGTGTAACATTTCCGCCGGTTTGCGTAAGTAATAGGTAGAAACGGCCGGTATCGTGAAAGGAGATGTTATTATGGCTGAAGAAAATCATTGTCCGCAGTGTGGGGCCGAGCTGCCGGCTGATGCCCCGCAAGGTATGTGTCCGCAATGTCTGATGAAGCTCGGCCTGCCAACCGGCGCCGAAGCCGACAAAGCAGGCGCCTCTGAGCCCACGAGTGATGTTCCTACCAGCGCTACACCGCCGGGAAGTTTTTCACCGCCTGAGCCGGCGGAATTGGCCAAGCAGTTTCCGCAGCTGGAAATACTGGAACTATTAGGTCAGGGCGGTATGGGGGCGGTGTACAAGGCCCGCCAGAAGCAGCTCGACCGCCTGGTCGCCCTGAAAATCCTGCCGCCACAGGTGGCCCAGACGGAAGCCTTTGCCGAGCGATTCACCCGTGAGGCACGCTCCCTTGCCAGACTCAACCATCCCCATATCGTTATGGTGCACGATTTTGGGCATACAGAGGATGGCCTGTACTACTTCATCATGGAGTTTATAGATGGAACGGATTTGCGCCATGTGATTCAGGCCGGCGAGCTTTCAGCGGCCGAATCGTTGGCGATTGTGCCCCAGATTTGCGAGGCCCTGCAGTTCGCCCATGAAGAGGGTATCGTACACCGGGACGTCAAGCCGGAAAATATTTTATTAGACACAAAAGGCCGGGTGAAAATCGCCGACTTCGGCCTGGCCAAGCTCTTAGACCGTCCCGCGAGCCTGTACACACTGACAGGCGCCGGCCAGAGAATGGGCACACCGCATTATATGGCCCCGGAACAAATCGAGCATCCCGGCCAGGTGGACCACCGCGCGGACATTTACTCATTGGGTGTGGTGTTCTACGAGATGCTCACGGGTGAGCTGCCGCTCGGGCGGTTTCCTCTACCTTCCAGGAAGGTTCATGTAGATGTGAGGTTAGATGAAGTGGTGCTGAAGACCTTGGAGAAGGAGCCCGAGCGCCGTTACCAGCACGCCAGCGAGGTAAAGGCCGATGTCGAAACGATTGCCGATGGCGTCGCACCTCCACAATCCTCCGGCCGGACAGACACAGTCGAAGGTGAATCGTTGGAACAGTTCATCCTCTCGCAGCTTCCGGCTACAAGGATCGAAGCGGTCAAAGCTTATCAGGAGAAAACCGGTGCCGGCCGCGTGGAGGCAGTGCTCGCAGTTGATGCCATCGCAAGGAAGTACGGTATAGAGTTCGTTCCCGTTCCACTAAAGCTCGGGCGATTGCTGACTGTATCAGCCACCATTGGCGTTTTTTACTTTGTGTTGTACGTCCCGTTCAGGCGATACGTCGAACTCAGTTCGATTGTCGGCTGGTCAATCGTGGTTCTTGCGATAAGCTGTTTTTTTATTTTCTTCAGTGTTGCAGCCTGGCGATCCCGGGCCATAGATAAGGGACTTCAGTTCAGATTTTTTGCCGGATTCTTTCTCTTCTTGTTTGTGGGAACTCCACTGTTATGGTTCCTCGCAGAACCTATGCCAATCCTCGAGCGCCTCTACAACCGTACTGGGGCCACGCCCGGCCGGCACGATGTGTTGTTCTTCCGCATTGTGCTCATCGCAATCGTCTTCGGCTTCCTGTTCTGGCTGATCCGCTTCCTCATAAGACTCCGAAAAATCCAACCTATCCGGTACACCGCCGAGGTAAAGACGGGCGTCGAGGCAATTTCTTCCGCCCGCAAACCCGCCCAATCCGTTGCTGCCGCCGCCCCCGATGTCCGAATCAATCGAATGGAAAAGCACATTACCATTGTCTCAGCGCTCCACATCGGGTTTGGCATCATGGGAGTGTTAATTGCAGTTATCGTTTTCGTTGCTGTTGTTGGGGGTGGGCGCCTTTCAGAGGACCCGGAAGTAATGCGCATCACCTCAATTATAGGTCCTTCAGTATCCATCTGGAATATGGTAGTGTCCGTACCAGGTATTATCTGTGGCGTTGGGCTTTATAAGCGCAAAGGTTGGGCCAGGATTTTAGCCCTGATCCTTGCCATTCCGTATTTGGTTACTTCCATCCCGATTGGGACCATTATTGGTATTTACACTATCTGGGTCTTTCTTAACAAAGAGACAGCCCGATTGTTTGCGCAAGCTTCTACCGGACACAGGCAGGAATAGATAGTTCAGGCAGAGCAAGGGCGAGGCAAGCTCGTGCTCGCTATCGTCCTGATAGTTGCAGTCTTTCTACTCGCAGCGGCCGCACACTCCCACCCGAGTATCGCTGTTTCTGGGAAGACTCTGCAACGACGGACAAGTAAAAAATTGCTGTCAGCCCTCTGCCCTTCTTGCCTCCTGTTCCGTCTCCAAACAAGGTCTTGTTGTACCCGAACGCCTGCGGAGATGCGAAATGGTCCTTGCCAAAGTAGTGATAGTGGTTTATTCTATTACGACATTGTTGGGAGATGGTTTTTCTAAAACGCTGTTAGGGAGTGACAAAATGAGAATACGAATCAGATCTTTTTGTAGTATTTCCGCGTTTTTTGTGGTATTAGGCTTGTCCATTTCAACGGGGTGCGCTCGGAAAACGCAGGCGTTATTTACCAAACCCGAGCTCATTACCTTTGGACGGCTGGCAGTACTTGGTCTCACACCTGAACAGGAACAGATATTCATGGCTTCCTACACCAAGGCCTTTCCCGGACAAATCATTACCTTTGTTGAAAGGAACCGATTGCAGGAGATAATCAGTGAGCAGGATTTGCTGCAAGGAAGATTAGATGACAGAACCCGGGCCAAGATAAAGCAGATTCTCGGCATTGAAGCCCTTATCATGTGTACCTACTATGACGGAACTTTTGGTGCCGGTAGAAAGAAGCTGCGTGTTCGGGTAGTTGACAGCGAAACAGGAGCCATCGTGGGCTCGGTTATAACCCAGGCACGCGACAACTTCGAATACCATTGTGACAGTGCGGTTAAGGCACTCAAGGCGGATCTTATGAGTGGAAGCTAATACGGACATCTTGACCGCTAAAGGAGTCTTTCGAGGCCAATATAATTGGGGTTCTTCTCAGACATCAATGTGCCGCTCTCGTCCAGCCCATACAAAAAAAGAGAGCACTCCTTGCCAATATAGAAGTTATCTCTAAGGACTGGTAAAGAAATTAGGTTTCGTTTTTGGCTGAGCGAGGACAAGGCTGGCAAGGAAGCAAAATGCAGGCCTACTGGTTGGTAGTCCGAGTTTTGCTGACACCGCCAGCCGCAGCCGCAGCCAGCCAAAAATGGAAGATAATTTATTTTCAAGTCCTAAGTCTTCATAGCGGGGGGCCGTTACAGGCTCAGCTCTTTACCTTTTCTGCCGTAGTCGTCCTCGTAGCGGTACTGGTCTTCGGCCTTCCATTGACCAAAAGACACCACGAGCATGCGAAAGGGCTTGTCCTCAGCCCAGAACCTGTGCTTGACGCCGGTCGATGGTATTCAAGGGAACAATTGGAGCAAATGCTCGAACATGGAGGAAACGGTGTTGAGTAAAGAATTGCTGTCAGCGAATAAATTTTTTATTGGTTTGCTAAGCTATGTAGAAACAGCTTGGGAGCGTTTCGAACCTACGACCACCCTGGGAATAAGGAGTTTGGCATTGTAAATGCTTGTTTTTTAAAAGGATAGAAAGTTGTCCGGGGTGTGGCTAATTTTTCTAACCACACCCGTTGTCCGTAGTGGTCCTATAGATATAGACGCTTGACAAGCACACGTTATCTTCTAAACATGGCAAGTTTGTTAGACCAGTTTACCATAGAAGCAGTATGAAGCTCGGCCTGTCTTTTCTGCAGTTCAGCCAGTTTCAGATTAGAATCTTCACGGGCGGCCATCGCCTGAGCAAGTGCACTGGCTAAATCGGTTCGTTTTATAGCCATCATATTGTGCTCACCGGCACTGGCGACTACACGTTCAGCCTTGACTTGCTGTATGCGTGCGAAGAACCTGGCCTTTACAGCATCAAGATAGACCTGTGCGGCCTCACGGTTTGCAGAGTTGGAAGCCAGAACAATATTCATGTCAGCTTCCGCGGTCGCATATTTGGCATCAATGTTGGCATTTTCGCACGTTTTGGTTGTATTTGCGTTTGCTATCATACGGTCACAGGCAGCTTCGCCCCGGAGACTTTGGCTTAATACCAATTTTCTGTCTCGTTCTATCTGTGCCTTCGATATCGCGTTTTCCATTATAAATTGTGCGTTAGTGCGGCTGATTTCTGCATCTGTTTTTTGTCCCAGAACGGCCGCTTGCGTCAATGCCTCCTGATAATCGGCCTGGACGATTCTTTCCGACGATTGGATTGAACTTTCAATTTTGGCCAGATCTGCGCTGAGATATCTGTGGGCAGAATCAATCTGCGCATCGATCTGTAGTGCAAGAGCTTCTTGAGAATCAGTGATACTTTGGGTTTCTGTCGTGAGTTTCGAATACTGGGCGTCGCCGCGCTGTTGTACCGCCCAAAGCGCAACTTTTAATTCTTTAACATCATTTTGGCCTATCTTGGTAACCGCTTCTGCTTCTGCAAGAAGTTGTTCTGCGCGAGCGTTCACAATCTGCTCCAGAGCGTTCGCTTGACTTTGATAATCCATGACCTCCGCTTCTTTTTCCTTACGGAAGGATTCAGCTTGCACAAGGTGCTGGCGGTATTTTGATTCTATGACATCCATCTCTTTTTCGGTCTTGATTTCAATTTCGCTGAACCGTGAACGAGCCTGGGCCTCAAGTGCATCCGCGATGGCTAACTGTTCTGATGCAATGGCATCTTCCTGTGTTTTTATGGCCTGGAGAGTTGTTTTGGCTTCTGCGAACGTCGCTTCTGCGACCAATTCGTACGCGTCAGCTTGCGCCCTCGTTCTCATGACCTCCGCAAAGCTTGTGCGATAGTCTGCGACGTGATTCGGTTCTATCCTGGCCGCGACAGCCTCGACTTGCGGAACATCCGGTACCCCGTGCAGTTCTTCCTGCTGTTCTTCTGTCGGCTCTGGTACGGGAGTGGTGTTATTGTCGATTTCCACTTTATTGTCCGCTTTTTTAGATGCAATTTCGTCTAAGACTTCCTGTTTGATTCTTGCCGCTTCCGCTTCGGCTTCGGCGATAATCTGAATTTTTTGTGCTTCGGCTACAGCTTCGGCATGGATCGCTGTTTGACGTACAGCCTCGGCACGAGCCGCGGCTTCGGCCTTAATAAATTCGGCACGAGCGACTTGTTCGGCCCTGTCTGAACTAATGCGGAGTTTCTTGACTTCATTGAGTTCATCGTCGAGTTTGGCCTGAGTTTCAGCAAGCAGCGATTCGTAGTTGGCTGTTGAGCTGTCCTGATGATGGTTAGTCTCCGCCCGGAGACGGTCAATTTCTGCCAAGGCCTTTTCAAGGCGGGTAGGCGCATTGGCGGATTTCTCTTGTGTTTTCGCCTGCGCTTCGGCCTTGACAAACGTGGCTTCTGTCAGTTTTAATTGATACTCTTCATTCGCAAGATTCGCCTCAATGGTAGTGGCTTTGGTACGAAGCTCTTTTACGTGAGCCTCCGAATCCTTAAGGATTGCTTCGCGGGTGGCATTGAGTCTGTCGGCTTCCGATTTTGTCTGAATAGTAACAGATTTGAGTTGCTCAGCAAGTTCATCTAAGCGAGCTTGCGTTTCCAGTTGAACCGCGAGAGCTTCCGCCTCAAGTTCTAATACGGTGGCAGAGGCCCGTTCCCGCGTCGCTTTCGAGGCTTCCGTCATTTCAAGAATTTTAGCATTGCTTTCGACTTCAATCGCGTTGTGAATCTCTTTGAGCTGTTCAATACGAGCCGTTTCACGCTCGAACTTTTCACGTCCGTTAGCGATAATATCGTCACGTTTGCTGTCGCCTTCTTTGATTAATGACGCTACGTTTGTGTCTTTCCGTTCGATAAGAGCATTAAGTTCTGCTTCTCTTGCTGTGATTTGTGCCATAGCCTTACCGTATTCTCTGGTGTACTTTTTACGAAGAGCGTCGGTTTCAGAGAGGTTCTTGTTGACTTGCGCTTCCACTTCCGTGCGGCGGGCACTGAAATCAGCCAGCTGTTTATTCAATTCTGCACGAGCCTGTAAATCAAAGGCATCGGCTTCTTCCAGAGCCGCTTCGACTTTGGAAACGCCGATTTTACCTTCACTTACATATAACATCGGCAGGTCTGAATCGTTGGCAAGGTCGGAAAATTCCGAATGAGCTTCCTTAATTTCGATACGTTCATTTGATGGCTCCAGGATCCGACCATACTTGTCAGCACATCCTGAGACCAGCAGCATGAGAATCAAATATGTGCTTACCAGACGTTGAGCAATTAACCTCTTTTTTACGTTCACCATTTTTGTATCTCCTACCTAAAGTTATGAATTTTAATGCGTCATCCATCGCCATTTAAAGTGCTCCGCAATGGAGTCTTTCGTCATAATGAAAGAACCACTTTAAGAGTTAAAGGCAATTTTTGGGGTTCTTCCGGAAAATGGATAGGCCGTGGCCAAAAAAACACGCTTTAGAGCATGAAGAACACGTCTGTTTAATTCTATAGAAAACATTCATATAAAACTTATCGGAACGAAGAGCTTTACAAAGCGATCGATTATCTCAAAGTTCAGGTCTGTGTTCTCATTGAGAAGCAGGAAAAGGTGCTGGGTCGAAACTGTGATTTTGAACTGAAAAATGGGTCTGGATTTTGTCTTTAGGGCTTTAATAGCGGGAGGCCATTACAGAGCCGGCTCTTTGCCTTTTCTGCCGTAGTCGTCCTCGTAGCGGTACTGGTCTTCGGCCTTCCACTGGCCAAAGGACACCACGAGCATACGGAAGGGCTTATCTTCAGCCCAAAACCTGTGCTTAACGCCGGGGCGAATGAGAAACTCATCGTGGGTATTGGGGTGATGGATTTGACCGTCCAGTTCCAGATAGGCGCCGTCATCAAGAAAATGAAAAAGCTCATATCGGATTTGGTGCGAATGCAAGCTGGCACGTTCGCCGGGACGAACGAAGGTCAGGTCAACCGAGCACTCCTGATTGCGGACCACCATATAAACATCACCCCAGGGACGCTCCGACTTGATTGTTTGTTTTCCCTGCCGAGGGTCGGAACTTTTCATAATAGCCTCTTAGTCCCTAACTGGGCGCCGTGGTGACCGCAAAGCCACAAGCAAAAGAAAGCACGAAACACTAAATTTGAAATACGAAACAAGTTTAAATTACGAAAATCCAAAACTTGTGCCTGCGAAAGCAGGTATTCAAAACATTTTGGTCATTTGGACATTTGAATTTTGATATTGTTTCGGATTTCGGTACGCCTGTTAGAATCGTATGTATCCATATTAGAATTTCGGATTTGTGCTTGTCTGGCAATATTCAGCAGCACACCGACCGCAGCGGATGAGAGCAGCATACTCGTTCCGCCGGCACTTACAAACGGCAAAGGCAGGCCTTTTGTCGGCAGAACAACCGTTACCACCCCGATATTAAGTGCCGCCTGAATTGCGATTGTTAGAACAATGCCGCCAGCCAGCAGTTGGCCGAAGCGGTCTCTGCAGCGCACGACCACTAAAATCCCCAGCCAGACAAACACGATAAACAATCCAATGACCGCTGCGTTTCCGACGAAGCCGAGCTCTTCGCCGATAATTGCAAAAATAAAATCGGTCGTATCTTCCGGCAGATGTCCGTATTTGCAGATTCCCCTACCTAATCCTTTTCCCCACAGTCCGCCGGAGCCAAGGGCAATCAGCGACTGGCTCGGCTGATAATTAATCGAATCGGCCCATTTGTCGGGGTTCAGGAAAGCGATAATCCGCTGCATTCGGGCGGGAGATTGTTTTATCGCTATGTAAAAGCCCAGAGCTGCGAGCGCCAGGGGGGGGATGATGTGCAGCAATCTTACGCCGGCGATGATTAGTATCAGAAAAGCCAGAAGCGATATAAGCGCTGCCGTGCCGAAATCTTCGACGATGATAAGTATAACTACCACCCCGACGACCGAGCAGATGGGGATAAACTTTTTCCAGTATAGCTTGATTTCATCACCGTACTTATCGCATACGGCAGCCAGGAAGAAGACAATCATCCATTTTGCCAGCTCGGAGGGCTGAAAGCTTACCACTATGGGCCCAAGAGGGATTTTTAGCCAGCGGTAGTGCTGATTTATCCTGGGAACAAATCGCGGGAACAACGGATAAAATCGCTGTGATAAAACGACTATAAGCAGCACTATACTGAGGACTAACAAATAGCTGATTGGTGATTTTAACCAGCCGCCCGAAAGGCTGAGTCTGCGATAATTGAAGGAAGAGACGGTGTACATAATCAAACAGGCCAGAGGGAAAAAAAGCAGTTGCCGCAGGCCGGGGTAGTCGTAGAATCTCTGTAAATCGAACTCCTGACCGATGTTGGCACTGGCCGAAAAGATAAAGACCGTACCGATGGCCATCAAAACAACAACAACCATTGCGATGCAGTCGGCGACTGGATTGTCACTTGACGCAGTTATCATTAAATTCCGTTATACATAGTACAGAATTTCATAAGTTCCGCGACTATACCGTCTTTGATGGGTGGCAGCCTCAAGCAAGTCCCGAAAAATCGGGACGAGCTTGGGGATGGCTCGGAGTTTCGTAGGGTGGGCTTTAGCCCACCGAACTAAACTATAGAAAAAGACAGTTTTTCCAGCAGTTCAAATCAGCCTGCTTAACTGTATCTTCGGCTTTCTTTGACTGATAACAATAAAAATTATTTTACGATAGAGAGGATAAGTCCCAACAAGGTTATTAGGAAACCAGGATGTAGAATATCGGAGTATCAGGATAACAGTCCACAGGACACCTTACGGTGGAAGCGAATCGGGAAAAGACAAATTTATGCTGTGCATTTTTCCTGATAACCTGGTATCCTGATAACCACTACCTTATTATTACCTGATACTCTGATAACCGCTCATCACCCAGGCGTTGACACACATTTGTTATTTACTATTTACAATTTATTATTTACGGCTCTCATCCAATAAAGTTGGTCGATTTTACTGTATTTTAGCTTTAACCGTTTTGGATTTAACGCTTTATGCCAACGGCAGAGGTATTGTATAATGCTGCCGTCGTCAAGGAGGATAGGGCTCCGCTGGGAAGCGACCTGAGCGCCTTGGCGATGCCACACGGTCCCCGCTTTCGCAGGGATAAACTCCGGGTGGCATCTATATCCGGTGCCGTCCTTTATAAAATATACCGGAGGCTCAAATGCGATAAATCCCAGCCGCAAGGCGGCTGTTTTTACCAACTTTTTTGGAGTTGATCCTAAATTATTAAGGGGAGCGATTATGGGCAAACAAACGAGAAGAGAATTTCTTAAAATAACGGGCTTTGCGGCCGCTTCAATGGGAGCGTCTTCGTTGTTGCCGAGCTGCGCAGGTATAGGCCAGACAACTTCGATAGGAGGAAAACGTCCGAATATCATTTTCATCCTTGCCGACGACTTGGGCTATGGGGACCTGGGCTGCTATGGACAAAAGACAATCAAAACGCCGAGCATAGACCGGATGGCGGAAGAAGGGATGCGCTTTACCGACCACTATGCCGGCAGCACAGTTTGTGCCCCGTCGCGGTGTGTGTTGATGACCGGCCGGCATACAGGTCATTGTCTTGTCCGCGGCAATGCCCGTGTCCCGCTGCGGCCTTCGGACGTTACCGTTGCCGAGCTGCTCAAGGAAGCTGGCTACGCTACCGGTATCGTCGGCAAGTGGGGTCTGGGCGAGCCCGACAGCACGGGCATACCGAACAGGCAGGGCTTCGACTACTGGTTTGGGTATCTCAATCAAAGACACGCACATAACTATTACCCCAAATACCTGTGGCGCAACGAACAGAAGGTCGAGCTTGCAAACGAGGTCAATCACATAATCGACGGACGCGACCGAACGCCGGGCGGCGTCGCAACAAAGCGTATCGAGTATTCGCACGATTTGTTTGCCGAAGAGGCTTTGGATTTCGTTGAGGAAAACAAAGACAGACCTTTCTTCCTGTATCTGGCTTATACGATTCCGCATGCGAACAACGAGGCCGGGAAGGAAGGTATGGAAGTGCCTTCGCTCGAGCCATACGCCAGCAGGGATTGGCCACAGCCGCAGAAAGGCCACGCCGCGATGATAACGCGGATGGACCGTGACGTCGGCAGACTTATGGCAAAGCTCAAGGCCCTTGGGCTGGATGAAAATACGTTTGTGTTCTTCTCCAGTGACAACGGCCCACATAAAGAAGGCGGCGCGGACCCGAGTTTCTTTAATAGTTCCGGCCCGCTGCGCGGCTATAAGCGTGCCTTATACGAAGGCGGCATTCGTGTCCCGACGATTGCACGCTGGCCCGGCAAAATAAAAGCCGGCTCGATTAACGACCATATCTCGGCGTTCTGGGATTTCCTGCCGACCTGTTGTGAGCTGGCGGGTATAAACAGCCCCCAGGGCATTGACGGTATCTCTATGGTTCCAACGCTGCTGGGTCAAGGCCGGAGCCAGAAAAAGCACGAATTTCTTTACTGGGAATTTCACGAGCAGGGCAAAAAGCAGGCTATACGGATGGGCGACTGGAAGGGCGTGCGGCTGAACGTAGCCAAGAACCCCAACGGCCCGGTAGAGCTTTACAACCTCAAGACCGATATCGCCGAGCAGCACAACGTAGCCGACCAGCATCCGCAAATCGTTGCAAAGATTGAAAGATATATGAAGTCTGCCCGGACACCTTCGGAAAACTGGCCACTGCCGGGACAGTAGTGTTCTGAAGTTAATCCCCAGTACTTCCCTTAGTTTACCTCCGGAAGCACTCCTTTGGTATTTTGCCGGAGGTCATTGCGAGGCCCCTGCGTTTTGCTTCGCAACAGCGAAGCAGCCGGGGACGCGGCAATCTCGTTTTGAATTTAAATTTTTGGTAATTCGTGCTTGTTTAGGATTTAAGGAAAATATTATGAACCGACGCGACTTTTTCAAAGGCATTCTTCTAAGTGGTTCCCTGTCCTTAGCCGGGCCTGTCCACACAGCCCGCACTCAGGATTCACAACGCCCGAAGGTGATCGACGCCCACTGTCATGCCGGCAGGGGTATTAACTATGCCAAGAATGACCCGACGAGCGACCCGTGGACTACGTACAATGACCCCAAGTGGACCCTGAGTCGGGCAAAAGAGGTGGGGAT
>Ga0209979_1003446_pt1 | contig 13950 bp, 9 predicted proteins | sample AnhtaG_FD_183114 | JGI IMG/M metagenome (GOLD analysis project Ga0209979, IMG submission 183114) | Deep subsurface microbial communities from Anholt, Denmark to uncover new lineages of life (NeLLi) - Anholt_01485 metaG (SPAdes) (version 2) | ecosystem: Environmental > Aquatic > Marine > Oceanic >...
GTCACCATGCTGGTAGGTTGGCCGGGAGGGAGCTGGCAGGACACCGTCACGCTGGTGGGAATCCTCCTGGGCGCCTACGGCGGGGTGCTGTGGCTCAGCGCCATCGTCTGGACGTATCGCGACGTCCAGGAGCGCACCCGAGATTCGGTGTCCCAGACGGTGGCCGTCCTCCTGGTGCTGCTCTTCAACATCGCCGGCCTCCTGCTCTACTTCATCCTGCGCCCGCAGCAAACCTTGACCGAGGCCTATGAGCGTTCCCTGGAGGCGGAGGCTCTGCTCCAAGAACTCCAGGAGCAGCAGGCCTGCCCCACCTGCCGGCGACGGGTGGAGCCCGATTTCATCGTCTGCCCCTATTGCCGCACCGCTCTCCGCGACCGCTGCGCGAGCTGCGGACGGGCGCTGAACTTCGCCTGGAACGCCTGCCCCTACTGCGCCAGCGAGCGAGTCCGGGCGCCCGCCGCGGCCAGCACCCTCGCCGAGAGGCCGGCTGTGGCTTCGACGGAGCCGGCGGCCGCTCCGGCGACGCCGGAGCCGGAGGCGGTCGGAGCGCCGGGGACCCCGGCGGGTGCGTCGCCGGCCGCCTCCGAGCCAGCGGCGGGGTCATCGCCGGAGCAGACAGCCAAGCCCCCCAGGACCGCTCGGGGGTCCAGGGTGCCACCGAAGACAGAGCCCCTGTCGTAGAGGCGCGGGCATCACACAAGAGAAAGGCCCCTCACCGGGGCCGTTGCGTCCAGACTGCTAGGCCAAGCTCAGCCTAGCTTCGCCGCCAGTGCCTCGAGGTCCAGCCGCTCTCTCAGGAGCTCCACCATGCGCTCCAGCTTTCGCTGCCCGGCGAAGCGGGTATGACCGTAGAGTTCGTCCAGGAGCCCGACGGTAGTGATGGTGTCGTGAGGCGCCAGGAGCACCGAGACCTCCTGCCCCATGCTCTCCACCCGGTCCAGCACATAGGGGCTGGGGCGCTGGCCTCCGGTGAGGATGAGGCAGTCCAGCTCGGTGGCGAGGGCGGCGAGGAGCAGGTCCGTCTTGTCGAAGCGGGTGATGACCGCCTTGCGCCTGTGCTGGCCGAAGTGAGGCATGCCGGGGTCAGCGGCGATGGGGCCGATCATGAGGTGTTCGACGGCCTCATCCTGGCCAGCATCCCTGACCAGGAAGCTGGCACCCAGGGCCGAGGCCATCTCGGCGATGCTTGGAGCCGCCAGCAGCCGTTCCTCAGGAAGCACAGCGAGACAGGCGAGGCCGGCCTCGGCCAGAACCGAGGCCGCCCGCTCCAGCCCTGCGCGCGGCACCGCCGTGGCCACCACGCCCAGCAAGGCCTTGCCCAGCGAGGCGGCTAGCTTCGTCAGGTCGGCCATCTGCTTTTCCGGCGAGCCGATGATGCACAGCAGGACCTTCGCCGAGAGCTTCTTCGGCAAGTCCTCATGGAGTGTGGGCACCTCTACGATAGCCACGCCGCCCGCAGCGGCGGCTTCCCCGGCGTGAGCCCTAACGTCGCCGAGAGGCAGGGCCCGACCGGGAGAGGTGCAGCCAGGGATGGCGGTCAGGGCGCGGGCGTCGTCCTCGGAGCGACCGTCCTCGCCCCCCTCGGAGCGCAGGCGCAGCAGCCGGACCTGGAGGCCCGTCTCGGCCAGCAGGTGGCCCAGCGCCGCGGTCAGAGCCGTCTTGCCCGCTGGGGAGGTCGGGGACGCGATGAGGAGGTGATTCACGGCTTGTTGGTGGACGAAGGCTCCCGATGGCCCGCTTGAAACCGCCCACATTATAGCAGCGACTCAGCCTCAGCGCACCGGGAGGACCTCTCCCTCGCCTTGACACCAGCGAAGGGCAATTTCTAGAATGACCACGGGCCGAGGTAGCTCAGTTGGTAGAGCACATGACTGAAAATCATGGTGTCGCCGGTTCGATTCCGGCCCTCGGCACCAGTCCCCTCTAGCACCTGCGCGCACTCTCATTTCTCACACCGTGATGGCATGACGCCTCGAAGCGAGCGGAGCATTGAGGCGAGCCCGCTGCCTTCCTCAGATGGCGTGCTCTGTCCGCGCGATGAGCTCGTCCTGGACGACGCGGTTGAGGTCGGTGAAGAGGGCGCTATAGCCTGCCACCCGCACGACCAGTCCCCGGTATGCCTCCGGGTCTTGCTGGGCGGCGATCAGCGTCGCCCGGTCCACTAGGTTCCATTGCAGTTCCTGCCCGCCGAGGGTGAAATACGCCTCCAAGAGACCCCCCAACACCTCGGTGGCGTGCTTACGCGCCGATGCGCCCAGGCTGAGCATCTGGATCAGCGCTAGGCCGTTGGAGACCAGCGTGTGATCGAGCTTGGCAGCGGACTTGAGGGCAGCAGTAGGTCCGCGCCTGTCGCGCCCGTGCGCCGGGCTGATGCCTTGCGAGAGCGGCTCGCCCGCATGGCGGCCATCAGGGGTGGCGCCGACCATCAGCCCGAAGGCTACGTGCGTCGTCACGCTGTACAACCCGGGTGAGTACCCGCCGCCGCGGAAGTTCCGATGCTTCTCGACGGCGCGGCAGTATGTCTCCGCCGCCAGGCGGGCGAATCGGTCGGCATGATCGTCGTCATTGCCGTACTTGGGCGCCTTGTTCAGAAGCATCTGTCGCAGCGACTCCCGCCCTTCGAAGTCGGTGTCGAGGGCGGCCAGCAGTTCCTCCATGGTGATGCGCTTCTGGTCCAATACCAGCCACTCTATCGCCGCCAGGCTATCGCCGACGGTTGCCACGCCCACGCCTTGAACACCGGTGAAGTTGTAGCGCGCGCCCCCTGCCGTCAGGTCCAGGCCCCGTGTCAGACAGTCATCGGTCAGCGATGAGGCCACAGGCACCGGCCGCCGCTCGGCGTGGGCCTGCGCCAGCCCCTCCAGCCCTTCCACCATCTGGCCGACGAGGTATTCGACCTGCGCCCGGTAGGCTTCGACGACGTCCTCGATGCATGTGAAGCTTCGCGGGTCTCCGGTGGGCAGGCCGAGCTGATCGGAGAATAGTCGCCCGCGACCGTTGTTCAGCGCCAGCTCCAGGCACAACGGCAGGTTGAGCAGCGCTGCGTCGGAGGACGTGAAGCTCTTGCCGGGCACGGCCTGTTCCACGCAACCGATGATTCCGTAGTCGCGCGCCTCTTGCAGGGGGACGCCCCGATTGGTCAGCGAGGCGATAACCACCTCATCGTTGAAGAGCTGGAGGTTGCCGATGCCATCGGCCACAGCCTGGACGACAGCGTCTCGGAACTTTCGCGGGGCCTGCTTGTGGAGGCGAACGCCAAAGTTGGGCTGCGGCGTTCGCACGCGCTTCATGGCTTCCAGCATCAGGTATGAGAGAACGTTAGTGGCGTCGTTGCCTTCTCCGTCCACGCCGCCGATGACCGTGTTGGCGAAGTTGGTCAGCCCGGAGAAGGCGAACGTCACGTCGGCGTCGAACAAGGGAATGGAGTGACTGAGCTTGATGTAGAAGCAGGCCAGCAGCTCCAGCGCGCGCTCGCGCGAAAGCTGCCCAGCCTCCGTTTCGGCCCTGTAGGCCGGATAGAGAAACTGATCCATCCGGCCCAAGGAGATGGCCGACTCCCACGATTCGATCTGGGTGGCGTAGTGCACAAAGAGGACAGACTGGAGCGCCTCCTGAAACGTCCGCGGCGGCTGAGCGGGTACGCGGCGGCACGCCTCGGCGATGGCGAGAAGTTCATCGCGGCGGGAATCCGCTGCCGTATTGGCCAGTCGCTCAGCCTCGTCCGCGTAGAGGCTCGCCCAGGAGATCACTGCCCGCCCGGCGATCTCCGCAGCCTCGTAGAAATCGCGCTGCGCCTTGTCCCTCGCCTCCTGCCTCTTCCTTCTCGCCTCTTCGATAATCGCCAGCATCCCCCGTTCTAGCACACGCTGGTGGTTGATCAGCATGTGTCCGATGCCACCGATCTCGGTGAGGATGAAAGGCGCCACCTTCTCAAAGTTGGCGGTCACCTGGGGCGACCAGAGTTCCCGCGCCCGGTCCTCAATTGTCTTGCCGCGCCAGTAGGGCAGGATGCTGTCGACCAGTTCGCGTTCGTCGTCTGGAGCGATGGCAAACGTGTTGCAGTCGCGCCGGGCGAGGTTCGGCAGTTCGCCCAGGATGCGCCTGGCGACGCCTTCCGGATAGATTCCCGCGCCCAGCGGCTTGCCGGTGACGTTGCCCACCAGCAATTCGTCCGGCTCGATGCGCACGCTGATGTGGCCCAGGATGTGCTCCAAGGCGCGAGCCTGGCGCAGAACGGCGGGCTGCCCTTCCGTCTGGCGGTACGACTCGGTGAGGTAGCGGGCGCGCTCTACACAGACTTCTCGCTGCCCGCGCAAGAATCGCTCACGCAGACGATCCACCCTGTCGCCGACGGAAGCGACTGCTACCGCTTCAGGCGCCCCTGGCCTAGGGGCTATCGTTTCCTGCTCCGCCAGTCCGGCCGAAGCGCAATGCTCGCGGTAGATCTGGATCGCCTGCGGCAGCGTCCAGGCCGTTTTCATGATAAGGGCAACGTTGCCCTCGGTCGTGATCTTGCGGGTGGCAAACGCCGGGAAGACGTTGAGCCGGCCCGTATAGATGTCGTGGAAGGTGTCGGCGGTGAGGGTCAAGGTGAGGTCGGGCTCCTCGGCGCTGACGCCTGCCCTGACGCGCATCTCGCGGCCACCGCGCGTGTCGATGAAAACGGCGATGTCCGGCTCCTGGATGCGCACTTGGACGAGCGCATCCAGTCCCAGCCATGTCCTGCAAATATCGTCGCTGTCACGTAGGCGTTCGAAGTAACCCAGGACGAACGGCTCCGCCTGCACGGGGTCATGGTAGGGGAAGGGCATGATCTATCTCCTGTGTATTGCAGACGACTGCTCCAATTGTAGCGCCCGGGGCGGAGTCGAGCTACGGTTGCACTACCGTTCCGGCCGATCCCGGCAAGGGCGAGTGAGGTGCCGGTGGGCCCTTGGCTGACCTACCAGGCATAGACGAACGGTCCCCGTTAGAGCTAGGCTAGAATTGAGGTCAAGCTGGCTAAGGCACTAGTGAATCTCGACGTAACGGGCCTCCATGGCCGCTGAGAGGAAGGGAATGCGATGAAAGAACGAACAGGCCTCGTAACGATGAGCGGAGGCCCGGTAACCTTGGTCGGCGAAGAGGTCAAGGTGGGCGAGAAGGCGCCGGACTTCGTTGCACTGGCCAACGATCTGTCGCCGGTCAGCTTCTCATCGTTCCGTGGTAAGGTCTGCGTCATCTCCTCCGTACCATCCCTGGACACCCCGGTGTGTGATATGGAGACGCGGAGATTCAATCAGGAGGCAGACCGGCTCGGTTCGGATGTCGTGATACTGACGATCAGTATGGATTTGCCGTTCGCCCAGAAGCGTTGGTGCGGCGCAGCCGGAGTGACCAAGGTTCAAACGCTGTCGGACCACCGTGATGCTTCCTTCGGGACGGCATACGGCGTACTTATCAAGGAACTGCGCCTCCTGGCGAGGGCCGTGTTTGTCGTCGATCGCGATGGCACCATTCAGTACATTCAGCTGGTCAAGGAGGTCACGGAGGAACCGGACTACGAGGCGGTTCTGAGCGCGGTGAGCAAATTCGCGTGATGCCAGAGAGCCTTCAGCGCGTAGGGCAGCCGGCCGACGCTGGGTCTATGGCCGCTTCAGCGCCGGCAGCACGTCGCGGCCGTAGAAGTCGATGAAGCGGCGCTGGTCACGCTGGGCCGAGTGGACGAAGACGTGGGTTGTCCCTGCCTCGACCAGTTCATTGATGGCGGCCACGTGGGTCCGGGGGTCCGTGCTGACGATCCACTGCCCCACTTCACGTTCCGGAGTGGAGTTCTCTTCGGCATAGCGCTGGATCTGGCGCGGGTCGGACATGTCCAGCACCTGCCCGGCGATGGCGTGAAACTGCCAGAGCCGCGCTGCTTCCAGGGCCTCCTCCCGCTCGCCGACGAAGACGTATAGCTCCACCAACCTCGGCATGGCGTTGGGGTCCTTTCCGGCGGCGCGTGCGCCTTCCTCGAACGCCTGCAAGACGTCCTTGCGGCCGATGATGGTGGCGGGGTCGGTGATCCAGCCGTCGCCGTGCTCGCCAGCCAGCCGCGCGCTGCGCGGGCCCGAAGCGGCGACGTAGATGGGAATCGGGCGAGGCGGCTTGTCGTAGAGCTTGGCGCCTCGCAGGCGATAGTAGCGCCCTTCGAAGTCCACCCAATCCTCGGTCCAGAGGCGCCGGATGACAGTGACGGCCTCCGCCAGGCGCTCGGCGCGTTCGCGGTAGGGGCCCCAGCCGCCACCGGCGGGGACTTCGTTCAGGGCCTCGCCGGTGCCGACCCCCAGGAATATGCGGCCAGGGTAGAGTACACCCAGGGAGGCGAAGGCGTGGGCCACCTCCGCCGGGTTGTAGCGGTAGGTTGGGCAGGTAATCCCGGTCCCCAGCAGCAGCCTCTCGGTGCGCTGACCCATCGCCGCCAGCGTGATCCAGGCGTGGCCGGCGTGGCCCTGGTTATCCTGCCAGGGGTGGAAGTGGTCACTGGCCCAGAGGGCGTCGAAGCCCGCCTTCTCCGCGGCAACGGCGTACTCGATGAGGTCTGAGGGCGCGAACTGCTCGTGCGCGGCGACGTAGCCGACGACTGGTGGCATGGCACTCCCCTGTCTCGAATGATATTCTCTGCGGGCGGTGCAGTCGTCTGTAACTAACGCACCTGGCTCGAGAGGTCAAGCCCGGGCGGGGCCGCCGCCTCCGCCCCCGGATTCTTACCGCGCGACGGCCAGAAAAAAGAGCCAGAGCCCCGGATTCGGCGCGCGCATGGCGGCGGCGAGGGGCTCTGGTCAAGGATTGGCGGCGGTTGGCGTTCCCGCCGCCGGGCTTCAGACATTCATAGGCGAATGTCCTCCTCCTAGCCTCAGGGGGCCGGTGCGTCTTCCGGCCCGCCACTTTACCAATCGGCAGGGTCGCCAGGAATATGAACGGGGGCTGGAGGAGGCAGCCCCAGGCCCGTAAGACCAGGATGCGCCCGCCAGCGATGCCGCGCCCGGACTACTACCGCCCGAAGGCAGTCTCTTGTATAGATACCTACGCAGACCGCGTCGCCAGAGCGAAGAACGCGGGCCGAGTCTGAGGAGGCATCCTGCGGGCTCGATACGTCCCGGGGCCATGACCTTGAGATGGAGGGCGGGCGGCAGCGAGCATGGGCCGACACGTCAGCCGGGCCGTCTGAGGTGGAGGGTGCCTACGCGTCGATCTGGGCCCGCTGGATGTGGCCGCTGTAGTCTACGTACACCGTCTTCCACTCCGTGTAGGTATCCAGGGCGGCCTGGCCGGCCTCGCGGTGCCCGTTGCCAGTCTCCCGCGTGCCCCCAAAGGGCAGGTGCACCTCGGCGCCGATGGTGCCGGCGTTGACGTAGACGACGCCGGTGGTGATCCCGTCGATGGCGCGAAAGGCCTTGTTGACATCGCGGGTGTAGATGGAGGTGGAGAGGCCAAAGCGGACGCCGTTGTTGACGTCGATAGCCTCCTCCAGACCGTCGACGGCGATGACGGCGGTGACAGGTCCGAATATCTCCTCCTGGGCCACCCGCATGTTCGGCTTCACGTCGGTGAGGACGGTCGGGCGGAAGAAGAAGCCCTTCGGCAGCGCGTCCACCTTGGCGATGCCGCCGCCGCAGGCGATGGTGGCGCCCTCCTGGCGGGCTACCTCCATGTAGCCGCTGACCTTCGTTAGCTGTTCCTGGTTCACCAGGGGCCCCACGTCGGTGTCCTGGTCCAGGCCGTGGCCCAGGCGCAGGGCCTCGGTACGGGCGATGAGGCGCTGGGTGAACTCATCAAGGACGCCGCGCTGGACGATGAGGCGGCTGGCCGAGGTGCAGCGCTGCCCGGTGGTGCCGAAGGCGCTCCAGATGATGCCGTCGAGGGCGAGGTCCAGGTCGGCGTCGTCGAGGACGATGATGGCATTCTTGCCGCCCATCTCCAGGTGGATACGCATTCCGAGCCGGGCCGCCGTGACGGCGATGCCCCGTCCCACCGCGTTGGAGCCGGTGAAGGAGATGAGGTCGATGCCGGGGTGCTCCACCAAGGGCGCCCCCGCCTCACCTCCGTTGCCGAAGACTACGTTCAGCACGCCCGGCGGCAGGCCAGCCTCCTCCAGGGCCTTGGCCAGGTTCCAGCCGCTCTTGGGGACATCGGCCGCCGGCTTGAAGACGATGGTGTTGCCGCCGATGAGGGCGGGCATGATCTTCCAGGCCGGGATAGCCATGGGGAAGTTCCAGGGGGTGATGGCGGCCACAACCCCCACCGGCTGGCGAACGGACATGGCGAACTTGTTGGGCAGCTCTGAGGGAGTGGTCTGGCCGAAGCAGCGTCGGCCCTCGCCTGCCATGTAGTAGGCCATATCGCTGGCTTCCTGGACGTCGCCGCGGCACTCCTTCAGGACCTTGCCCATCTCCGGGGCCATCTCCCGGGCGAACTCCTCTTTGTGCCGGAGGATGATCTCGCCGGCGCGAAAGAGGATCTCACCGCGATGAGGCGCGGGCTTGGCCCGCCAGGCGTCGAGCGCCTCGCGGGCGGCGTTCACGGCGTCGGCTACGTCCTCGGCGCCCGACCTGGGGAAGATACCCAGCACCTCGCCCGAGGCAGGGTCGATGTTCTTTCGGGTGCCGCCGCTGCGGGCTGGTACCCAGCGACCGCCGATCCAGTTCTGGTAGGTAGTGACCGTAGTGACCATATCGACAAGGCCTCCTGACGGGGGAAGGGAACACGGTACTTGGCCCCTATAATACCACCTCGGGGCGTTATGTCCCGCAGTTCTTGCCACGATCATCCGCGGAGACTGGGAGCGGGCGCGGCCCGGAAAGATCCTGATCCCGGAAGGAGTGCGCCGCCTCAGGCGGGTGGGCCTCCCCCGTAGGACCAACCATGCAGGTCCACAAACTGGGGCGGGCGGTGGCCCAGCATCTGGCGAATGGCGCTGATCTCGCCGATGTGAGACCAGTAGTGGAAGATGTTCCGTGTGATGAGCATACCCAAGTTCTCGCGCATGACGGAAGGTTCCGGAGCGATGACGGGCTGTTTCAAGCTCTCTTCGTCGGCGGCGTGCAGGAGGGCATCAGCCGCCTCGCAGGCAGCGCGCCAGAGCGCCATCACCTCCTCCAGCGGCGGCTGCGAAGGTGGACTGCCGAAAGCAAAAGGCTGGTACTGCGGCTCGGTGGGTGTGCCCTTGGGCCAGGCGACGAAGAACGCATGCTCCTGATGCGCCATGTGCCCGATGATCCAGCTGATGCAGTTCATGGGTTCGATGCGCCGGCGCGCATCCTCGTCCGAAAGTGGCCGGGTGCCGCCGTCAGGCCGCCCTCCCGTGAGGCCCCGAAGAAACTCCTTGCGGGTCACGTGCTGCATTTCGACCAATGGATGCATTGCCGAAACCTCCTTCCCTAGGATATGCGGCCCCGCTGAGGCTCCGCCGCTGCTCCTGAACGATAACAGGCCGAACAGGCGGCGCACACCGGGTTGTGTCGTAGGCGGAGTCTGGCACCTCCCTACTGGGAGTTCTAGGGCGGCCAATCAGGCGGCAGTGCGATCATGAACATCTCGACCTCGCCCGTGCCAGATCGGCCCCAATTGGTTGTGAAGACGATGCGCGTGAAGTCCTGGCTAACACTGGCGTGTGGCTCGGCCCAGTAGTCGTGCTCCTGATTCTCGTCCACCAGCGAGTGGGTATGCGCCAGCCGCAACACGCGCCCGCTCTGCTTGAGCTCGAGGGCGAAAACCTGGTCGTCCATCCAGGTGTAGGCGCCCGGGTCGCCGTCGTGGGTGGAGACGAGCGCCCAACCCGGTCGGCGGAAGGCGCACCCCGAAAAGTGCAGACCAATCGCGGTGTGGCCGAAATCTATCGGCCAGAGCGGAGTCACCTCGCCGGTAGCCAGATCGAGCATGGAGATGTTGTCCTCGTCGATATCCTGGAAGATGATCACCTCACGGCCTTCGGCATCCAGGGCCAGGTCGTGGTGTCCGATGATGCGCAGCAGGCTGCGCCCGTTGGTCAGGTCGCGGTCGTAGACCATCAGGCCGCAGGGGTTCGCGTCGTCGCCCGGTTGGCCATCCTCGCAGTAGCGGTCGAAGGAGGCGATGAAGTAGTCCCCCAGCGGGCTGATGGTTACGTGGTCGATGCCTTCCTCTACCCCCGGCACACCACGCATGTCACGCTTGGCAATCACCTGATCGGTCTGCCGGTCGTACACGAGGAAGGCGACGGTCTCCCAGTCCTCGCCCTCGGCCATGAGGCCCCAGTAGCGGCTATCGGCCGAGGGCCTGCCCTCGTAGCGCGTCCACACGGCGGCCAGCACCTGGCCGGGGAAGTCGTCGGCGAATTCGTGGACCAGGGTCTGCTGCCCGGTTCGGACGTTGTAGGCCATCAGGCGGGTCTCGTCGGAGAAGTACAGCAGGTCTGGGTCGGCCGCGTCCCAGCGGGGCTCCACCCCGAGAGGTAGCTCACCCAGCGGCTGGAGGGTGTGCGCATCATACAGGTACCAGGTGCCGTCAATGCCGCGCACCAGCAATCGGCTTCCATCCGCGTTGAAGGACTGGACACGCGAGTACTCGTTCTTCAGGCCGGCCGAGGTGTCGTCCGGGGACAGGTCGGTCGTCCGATCGGTGACGCGGACCAGGCAGGTTCCGAAGACGGGGTCGCGGAAGGGGACGCGGGCCGGGGGCTCGCGCAGAGATGGAGTCTGGCGGACAGCGAAGTCGGTGACGAACGGCGGCTGGGGGTCGGGGCAGAGAGGGGAGGCGGGGGCCAGCGCCGAAGCGGTGGGGAAGGGGCTGGCGGCCGGGGGCGGCCCGGATGTCCCGGGTAGCGAAGGGGGCTCAGCGGGCGCTGGCGGCGAGGAATCCGACGGGTTGCAGGCGATGATGCCCGCGACGAAGACTACTACAAGAAAGGTGAGTCGTCGGTTCACGGTAGACCCTCCAGGCGGGAGGCGCGCAATGCTGGCGTATCTGCCTATGCCGTCAGGACACCTCCCGCGTCAGGCCATTGCCTGAATGCATCGACCCACTCATGGCTAATGGAGAGGGGGCGGCCCTCAGAACCGCCCCCTCGTAGTGGAAATCCAGGCTGCTCAGGCTCTGGCCGCGTCGCGCTGGCCAGAGCACCCTCACACCACCGGCCGGGTGAACGTAGCGGCACCAGGCCCCGAACCACCAATGCAGATGAACACCACATCCAGACGGTCCATCTGCGTCAGGTTGCTCGCCGCCGGGAACTGAGGCGAGTACCCCAGCCAGGTGACCCCATCAAACTCCCACAGGCTCTCCAGAAGCCCCGGCGGGGCCACGGCCCCATCAATGGTGGCGATTGGAGTAGCGTCAGGGTAGGTGCTGGCGACGGGGTTGCAGGTGCCACCCTGGAGGGGGACCTGCTCCATGCCCCCCGGCGGCGGTGGCGGAGGAGGCGGCGGCGGTGCCGCCGGAGCGTCCTCAATGACCGACACCGTGTTGTCGTTGGAGTTGGCCACGAAGATGCGGTTGGTGGTGGGGTCCACCGCTAGACCATGCGGCCAGTTCCCCACGGCCACGGTCTCCACCACGGTGTCATTGCTCCCGTCAATGACCGACACACTGTTGCCTACGCTATTGGTCACATAGACGCGATTGGTCGCGGGATTGACGGCCACGCCAGCAGGGTGGGCCCCCACCGCGAGGCTGAGGTTCAGCACGGCCAAGGTGTTCGCGTCTATGACCGTGACGTCATTGCTGCCGGTGTTGGCGACGTAGATTTGGTTGTTGGCGGGGTTGTAGGCCACCCCCTGGGGCGCGTTCCCGACGGGTATGGGGGGCAGGCAGCCCCAGGGAGCAGCCCCATCCATCACCCAGAGCTGGTTGGCGGTGGGCTCAGTCACGTAGATCTGGTTGGTTGTGGGGTTGACGGCCACGCCCGTGGGCTGGCTGCCCGCCGGAAAACCGGGCGCGCACGGCGGCTGCGGTAGAGAGGCCACGAAGGGGAAGCCGGGAGCCGTCCCATCGAAGACCGCCACGTCAGGCTGGTTCGAATCGGTCACGTAGATGCGGTTGTTGGTCGGGTTGGCGGCCACGTCATTGGGGAGGGCCCCCGTAAGCATGGGGGGACCCAGCACGGCGAAGGGGGCCACAGCCAGGTAGGCCATGACGACGTTGTTGAAGCTGTCGGCCACGAAGACGGCGTTGCCGTTCGAGTTGTAGGCCACGCCGTAGGGGATCCCGCCGACGGCTATGGGCAGCGTCGCCGCCGCGAAGGGTGGCTGCCCGCTCAGGACCGAGAGGTCTCCGGTGTTGGCGTTAGTCACGTAGACCAGGCCGGCAGCGGGGTTCACCGCAACGCTATCGGGAAAAACGCCACCCGAAGGGACGGTCGCGACAACGGTGGCCGCTCCGTGAGCGCTGGGCGGCCCGAACGGGGGAGCACCCGCCCCCAGCAACGCCGCAACAACGGCCGTCGCTGCTATGAAACCTATGGAGAGCTTTCTCTTCACCGGATCCCTCCTTCCAAGCTGAAGCCCAACGACGGAGACCTCCTGCACCTCAACGCATCCAAACGCGTTGGGGGCATGTTACACCGTAAGCTAACGGAAGGGAAGCGGCCGTTCCCCCATTCGGAGCCACACTTGACCTAATGTGGGTGGTGATGTGTACGTGCGGCCGGAAGTGCCCCCGCTACCTCCAAACGATCTCCGCCGGGTCCCTGGCGAAGGGGCCAAGGGCCTCCTTCCACTCGTACATGATGAGGATGTCCATCAGCTCTGAGGGCTCACCCCTGCGGCGCTTCTCCAGCTCCGTCCTCACCGTATCCAGCGCCCCGTGAACGGCCGATCCGAATAGGGACTCCAGGTACTCGGGCGGGATGCGGGACTTGTTGTCGTTCACGCTGCCGTCGCGGTTGAGCGGGGCTGGAGCGAGCGGCGGCACGTAGTACACGTTGGGCTGCGTGTCGAACTCGGGGTGCAGCGGCAGCGCCACCTTGAACTTGTCCACCAGGCGCGCCACAGGCCCCCGCTGGTCGTCCAAGAAGCCGATCCAGGCGCCGCGGCCGGGGCACTGGCGCACGCAGGCAGGAGCGACGCCATGCTCGATACGCGGGAAGCAGCCGATGCAGTGCTGGCTAACGTTGCGCACGGCGTTGAAGTAGATCTTCTTGTACGGGCAGGCCCGGGCGCAGTCCTGCTCGCCGCGGCAGCGGTCCTCGTCGCGGAGGACCAGGCCGTCCTCCTCCCGCTTAAATAGGGCATTGTGGGGGCAGGCTTCGACGCACACGGGGTTTGTGCACTGGTTGCAGAGCCGTGGGAGATAGAAGAAGTAGGCGTTGGGGAACTTTCCGCCGCCCTCGTCCTCGTCCCAGTTAGGGCCCCAGGTCTTGCTGCCGGCGACTTTCTGGAGGAAGACGGTGCGTCCCTTGCCGCCCCGCAGCACCTCGTCGTAGTTGTAGTCCCAGCCACCGCCGAACTGCTCGGGCGTCGGCAGCTTGCCGCGGACGGGCTTGCCGTTCCTGTAGCCGCCACCCATGGTCTCCCAGTCGCGGGGAGTCCCTCGTCCGGGCTGGGTGTTGACGGTCATCCACCACATGTGGTCCGTGCCTTCGTCCTGCGTCCAAAGCACCTTGCAGGCCACGGAGCAAGTCTGGCAGCCGATGCACTTGTTGAGGTCAAAGACCCAGGCGAGCTGGCGCCGAGAGGTCATGGCTTTGGTTCCGTCTGTCATGGCTCTGTCCCTTCCATATTCCTGATTCCTGCCGCGACGGCCCTCACTTTCGTCGGGCCCTTCTCCGGGTCAGGCGTTCAACGTCCACGGTCACACCGCGGTCGCACGGGATAGGTTGCCAGGCGAGGGGCCGATACTGCAGGTGGCCGTAGCCCGCGGCCATGCCCAGCCACTTGACGATGCCCGGTTCGATGTCGGCCTGGCTGTACCACTCGCGGTGCATGTAGGGTTCGAAGCCGTTGTAGACGATGA
>Ga0209979_1003447_pt1 | contig 13947 bp, 15 predicted proteins | sample AnhtaG_FD_183114 | JGI IMG/M metagenome (GOLD analysis project Ga0209979, IMG submission 183114) | Deep subsurface microbial communities from Anholt, Denmark to uncover new lineages of life (NeLLi) - Anholt_01485 metaG (SPAdes) (version 2) | ecosystem: Environmental > Aquatic > Marine > Oceanic...
GAGGCTGGGGGTGAAGTGGATACTTGGCGGAGAATGCGGTCACATGTGGCGGGTCATCCATCAGTACATGGACACCTTCAACGGCCCCGCTGATTTTCTGGAGGAGCCAGTATCCCCGATAACCGGCACCAGGTTTGAAAATGCCAGATCGACCAAGATGGTTCATATCTGCGAATTTACTGCCGACCTTATTGCCAACAATAAATTGAAACTAGACCCGAGCCGAAATGATAAATGGAAGGTAACCTTCCATGACTCTTGTAACCCGGCTAGGGCTATGGGGCTCATTGAGGAACCGCGGTACATAATTAAAAATGTATGCAATTATTTCTACGAGATGCCGGAGAATACCATAAAGGAGCGAACCTTCTGTTGTGGCAGCGGAGCTGGTCTAGGTTCGGACGAAAATATGGAAATGAGGTTGAGGGGAGGCTTTCCCAGGGCAAATGCGGTAAAGCATGTTCATGAGAAATACGGAGTGAACCTACTGGCTTGTATTTGTGCCATTGACAAAGCTGCCTTCCCACCCCTCTTGGGATACTGGGTTCCCGGGATGGAAGTCGGCGGAGTTCATGAGCTGGTAGGGAATGCACTGGTGATGAAGCGAGAGAAGCCGAGGACCACCGATCTGCGTGGCGAACCACTTAAACAAACGGAGGCAAAGGGGGATGTATGACGCAAATAAGATCATCCCCGGACTAATTATCTTCTTTTGTTTAATAACCCTCCCCATCTGGTATAGCGTGGTTAGTGGGAAAATCGCCTACACACCCGAACTCAAAATCGTTACCGAGGAAAAGCAGTGCATAGAGTCGACAGAGTGGATGAGGAAATACCACGGGGACTTGCTGGTCGACGACTGGAAGGAATCGGTTGTTCGCGAGGGTACTAGAACTTATGTGACTAGCGACGGGAAGGAATATAATATGAGTCTTACCGGCGCCTGCTTGGACTGTCATTCGAACAAGGCTGAATTTTGTGACCAATGCCACAATTACGTGGGGGTAATACCTGGCTGCTGGGATTGCCACATCATACCTGAGGATATTATTGGATGGAAGTTGACAGAAGAGGATTCCTAAAGATAGCTGGACTCGCCATGTTGGGGCTTGCCGCCAAGCCAGCCCTTGATGTGCTTTCCAGGCTCAAACTGGTGGAGGCTTCACCGACAGCGATAACTTTAGTAGGCAAAAGGTGGGCTATGGTTGTCAACCTAAAAGCCTGTACGGCAAAGGATGGATGTAGAGACTGCATAGATGCTTGCCATCGTATCCACAACGTGCCTGATTTTGGCAATGTAAAGGATGAGATTAAATGGATATGGACTGCTCCGTATGAGAAGGTATTCCCGGAGCATGAACCTGAATTCATCGAAGAGGGTTTGAAAGGCAGCCCCGTTATCCTGCTCTGCAACCAGTGTGACAATCCCCCTTGCGTAAAGTATTGTCCTACGAAGGCAACATGGAAGAGAGAAGACGGAATCATTATGATGGACTATCATCGGTGTATTGGCTGCCGTTACTGTATGGCTGGATGTCCCTACGGGTCAAGAAGCTTTAATTGGAAAAACCCCAGGCCTTTTATTAAAGAGGTAAATCCGGACTTTCCAACAAGGACTAGGGGGGTTGTGGAGAAGTGCAACTTCTGTGAGGAAAGGCTCGCTGAAGGTCTTCCTCCAGCCTGCGTGGAGGTATGCCCAGAAAAGGCGTTGGTTTTTGGTGACTTGGAAGCTCCCGACTCAGAGGTAAGGGAGATTCTTCAGTCACAAAAGTTTATGCAACGGCTACCTGAGCTTGGAACGAGGCCTAATGTTTATTATGTTATCTGAGGTCAGGGCCGTTTTACTGAGGAAATTAGAGGCTCATCAAAAGGGGAAGTAGGAGGTCAGAGAGGCTGTCGGGTTTTAATAGCAATTCTGGGAACTGTAACTTACAATGATCTACCTTTCGAAGGGGGTGTGATGGACACAAAACATTTGGCATTGGAAGAAGACGCCATTTTGTTCGAGCCCATCAGAAAAACTGGGAAGTCTTTTTACATCACCCTCTGTGTTCTCATCGCTGTCTTTCTATTGTCGTTATTTGCCTATATTAACCAATACCGCACTGGTCTTGCCGTCACTGGCCTTTCGAGGCAGATCTTCTGGGGAGTCTATATCACCAATTTTGTCTTCTTCATCGGAATCAGCCATGCCGGGACACTCATATCAGCCATCCTCCGTGTCACGAAGGCAGAATGGCGAAGACCAATCACCCGAGCCGCAGAACTCATTACCGTCATAGTTCTTTTCTTCGGTGTGGCAAGTATAATAATCGATTTGGGAAGACCTGACAGGCTATTACACCTCCTCAGATATCCTAATTTTCAATCCCCTCTGCTCTGGGATGTCGTATGTATTTCCATCTACCTCACAGCCAGTTCCATCTATCTTTACATCGCTATGATTCCGGATATTGCCCTTCTTAGAGACCGTGGTGGGAAACTGAGATGGTTTTATCAGCTCCTCTCCCTTGGTTGGGAGGGAACGGAGAGACAGCATGCCCTTTTGGAAAAGGGTATTACCTGGGCGGCCATTCTCGTCATCCCAATCGCGGTCTCTGTCCATACGGTGGTTTCTTATGTCTTCGCTATGACTATCCAGCCGATGTGGCACAGCGCCATCTTCGGCCCCTATTTCGTCGTCGGTGCCATCTTTTCAGGGATCGCTGCTATCATTGTGGCAATGGCCTTGATCCGAAAATTCTACCATCTTGAAGACTATTTGCAACCAATCCACTTTAACAATCTTGGAATTCTGCTTTTGGTGATGGCACTGTTTTGGTTCTATTTCACCCTTGGAGAGTATCTCACCGCCTTTTACGGCGATGAACCATCTCATATGGTCATCTTCTGGTCTAAGCTTACCGGGAGGTTTGCTCCCCACTTTTGGGCAATGTTTCTACTCTGTTTCCTCATCCCCTTTCCCATTCTCTGTTTTAGTAAAACCCGAACAGTTATTGGCACAACCATCGCCTCAATCTCCGTCATAATAGGTATGTGGTTAGAGCGATTTACGATTATCGTCCCCACATTAACCAGCCAAAGACTTGCTACGGAGCTGACCATTTACATTCCCACTTGGGTGGAGTGGTCGATACTGGCAGGCTGCGTCTCCTTTTTCGTCCTCCTATATATGGTCTTCACCAAGCTTTTCCCTATTGTCGCTATATGGGAGGTGAAGGAAGGGAGGGAGAAGAAGATGGCTGAATTTCGAGAATGGATCAAAACCCGCCCTCCTGGGGAAGGTGCTGAACTAGAAAAAGAACTTTGAGGAGGAGTTTGCTTTTTTGTTACCTCTGACCAAAGAAGTCCGTTTAGTATTAAAACAGCCAGAGAAGAGCCAGCCCTGACCTTGTCGGCAGACAGAGAATTATGGAAACACATTACTGTTGACGGCAGAAGGTAAGACAACTATAATCCACTCACATAAGGTGAAGGGCGGAAGGGCGCTGACAATTAGTAACTAATCCAGGCTGAGGCATAGGGGGTGTTGGGCCATGCCGTTTCGAATTGGACCTTGGGAGATTGGTCTTATCTTACTGATTATCCTCATCATTTTCGGGGTAGGTAAGCTACCCCAGGTTGGAGGTGCTATTGGTAGGGCGCTACAGGAGTTTCGAAAAGCGCGACGTGGTGAATATGATGAGGAAGAAGAACCAAAGCCTAAAAAGGGTGCCAGTAGGAAGGGAGTCAAGAGCCAAGGCGGAAAAACAGAAACCGAGCATAAAGATTGAACTGACGGATATTTTGCGCGGCATACACCGGGAGTAGGCTAGAGGAGGGGGAATGGATTTTTGGGGTATCGGTGGCTGGGAAGTATTATTAATTCTCATCATCGCCCTGATTATATGGGGACCAGGAAGGCTAGCCGAGATTGGCCGGACACTGGGTAAGACGGTGCGTGCTTTGAGGAAGGCAACATCTGACTTAACCAGGCAAGTAAGCAAGGAGATAGAAGAGGAGAAGAAGGACCCCCCACCAGGGGAGCACGGCGGTGATTAGCCTAAAGGCAGGGAAGATATTGCGGGAATGGGTAATGACAAGAAGTTGAGTGTTCTCAAGCATCTCTCTGAACTCCGGCGCCGCCTAATCAGATGCGTTATTGCTGTATCAATTACCAGCATTATATCCTTCATATTTGCCAAGCAGATTTTCCACATTTTGATTCTACCGACAGAGGGGATTAACCTCATCTATATCGAGATGACCGAGATGATTGGCACCTATATGAAAGTGTGCCTGGCTAGCGGCATCATCCTGGCCATGCCTTACCTAATCTATCAATTACTTATGTTTGTTTCCCCAGCCCTTACCCAGAAGGAAAAAAAATACGTTTTCACAGTTCTCCCCTGGGTAACGCTTATGTTCATGGGGGGTGTTGCCTTCGGCTACTTTATTCTGGTGCCGCCGGCAACCAGATTCTTGATCACCTTCGGCAGTGATATCGCAGTTCCTCAGATTAAGATTGGTAACTATATCTCGGTAGTGACCAGACTACTATTGGCGATTGGTCTTGTTTTCGAGATGCCCTTGGTGACGACCGTTCTGGTGAGGCTGGGTGTTATCACGCCACAATGGCTTTCCAGTAAGCGCAAGCTGGCAATTATATTTGCCTTCATTCTGGCTGCCATAATTACCCCAACATTTGACCCGATAAATCAGAGCCTTGTTGCCGTTCCGTTAATCGTGTTGTATGAGATGAGCATATGGCTAGCCAAACTTGTCCAGCGAAGGCGACCCCAAGTGGTTACGTCTTTACCTACTCCAGATTCGTAAGACACTATTTTATGATTAGGGAGCTAGAAGCAGCTCCAAACTGAGAAGGCGGCAAATATACGCCTTAATAGGAGATTAAACCCGTGGAGACAATACAGCTAATAGCTTTGGTTATCTTCTTAGTAACCGTTGGCTTCATTATTTGGGGCAAGATAGATAGGGCGGTTATCGGTATCATCGGTGTGGCTTTGATGGTATTGCTTGGCGTGATGAAAGAAGCTTCTCAGCCACCTTAACCGCAGCCTCCATCGCTGGTTCAATTTCATGGGGCGTTACCATACTCATTGCCTCCATTCGCTACTAACCATTTGTTTTATAGCTTATGGCACTCTCATATATGCGGAGACTTCTTCTGCGAGGTACCGATCGGTGGGTCTCACACCTAGGTCGAAGGCCATGAACCTCTGCTGCCGCATTAATCTGCGGGATGTGGCCCGTTTTGGCAGGGTCTTATGTGCCTTCTCAGGCTGATCTATTTGACCTAAGCCTCAATATGCCCAGTTAAACCTCGGTGGCTCGAACTTAAAAATCGAAGGGTCTCCACTGAATTATGCTAGTTCCACTTGCTACCCACTTCGTTCTGCCATTTCTAGACAAATAGTAGGAACATTAGTGCCAGATAGCCGCAATACGTCCCAAAAAGCACTCCGCCATGCCAACGTGTCAATTGTTTGCCGGTAACACCAAAGACTACCAACAGCATCATCACGATAAGCATCACCGGGTAATCGAGAACCATAGTTTGTCTTTCCACGGGGAGGAGGGAAAAGCCAATACCACCAAGCCCACGCACCCAGAATATATCTAGAATATCGGCACCTATCATGTTACCCACCACTATTTCCCCATGCCCCTTAATAGTTGCCGTCAAACCGGTGACTAATTCGGGTAACGATGTCCCTAAGGCAACCACAGTAAGGCCGATTACCAGCTCGGGTATTTCCAACCAACGGGCAATAACCACTGCGTTCTGGACAAGTAATGTTGCCCCACCTACTACAGCGGCAGCCCCCAGTATAAACCACACCACTGCCCTTTTCAAACTATAGGCGGGGGCAGTTACTGCGTCAAGGGTCTGTTCGATATCGGCTACCCTGTCTTTTGCATTTTGGCGAGCCAGTCTGGCCTGCCTAATGGAAAAATACGTATAACCGACTAACCCAGCAGTTAGAATGAGAGCATCCCAACGGCTCAAGTAACCATCAATAGATAACAGCAAAATTACCACGCCAGCAAGCACCATAATGGTTCCCTGCTGCCAGTAGAGCCTGCGGTGAACCACTACGGGTCTTATCAAGAGACAAATCCCCAAAATTAGCCCGATATTACAAATCGTGGAACCGATGGCATCCCCCATAGTTGTCTGGGGTCGGTCAAAAATTCCTGCCATTACCGAAACGCTGAACTCAGGAAAGGTGGTGCCAAGGCTCACAATAGTGGCTCCGATAATAACCTTTGGCACCCAAGTTCTTTCAGCGATGACAACTGCCGAATCTACAAACTTATCAGCGCCTTTGGTGATAATCGCCAGACCAATCAGGAGCAACAGGATATTCACCCAAATTCCGAACTCAGTGCCTAACACAAGCAACCTCCGTAGATTATCTTGAAGGGTATGCTTTTGCTAATTAAGTAGAGTTGTTCCGGGTGCCAGCAACTTCAAGCGCAATTTGCCCTAAGTTCGCTACCTAGCCCGATGAAGGCTCAAGCCTATATGGCTCTCACGGAAGTACAATCAATGTTGCCATTATAACATGAGAGCCTCATTTTAAGAAATATGGTTGGAAAGGAGATAAACTGTTACCGACCTGCTATCGTTGCGTCAGAAATCACGGTACCGAAAGACTATGAGTTTTGGTCTTCCTGTGATGGCGATGAGGTGTTCCACCAGATTCCACAGATGCTCCAAGTTCTCATCAATTTGCTTCAAGAGTAAGACGGGGGTCAGACCATCATAGATTGCTGCCAGTCCCTATTGTTTAGCTTACGTAAGTACGCCAGCTCCAGTAATCGCTAACAGGGTGTTCGTGCCATGTCATAGATCTTGTGCCTTAGTGCCTTAATAATGTAAGCTGAACGATGTAGCTACCATTCTCCGGCAAAACTGGTAGCTAATAGGTGAGGTAGAGATGCTTACCCCTGAAGAAGGCAATCAAATACACAAAGCAGCTTATCCTAACGATACGACAGCTACTGGCATCCTATCCACGACCACTAAGACAGTTTGAGATACTTGGTTGAGTAGCGATATGCGAAACTAGTTTCCAAGTTAACGTCAGGCGGAAATTTGCCAGAGGTGTCGCTTTGAAACCTTTGGACTTTTGGACATGCTGGTGTGAGGATAGAGACTGAAACGGCAGACTATTTGAGCTGGGTAGGATTTGGAAGACTGATTACTTGGCCCCCCACAGCTCCTTGCCCAGCATGACGAGACCAAGCCCGCTGATGAGGCGGAGCCGGGTATTGATAAGCCGGCGGCGGATAAGTCCGGCTAAGCGTTTCATCAACTCATAGCCCAGGCTGGGGTCATCAGCTATAAGTTTGCCAAGCATATCAGCCTTGATGGCTAGCACTGTGCAGTTAGTCAGGCAGCGAGCAGACAACGTGTATTTGTGGGGCTCAACAAAAGCTGACAAGCCGAAGGACTCGCCTTTGGTGACCACATCAACCGCAGTCGGTATAGCCGGGCGGTCGGGCACAGGCTGCACATTCATCTCCAGCGCCACCCTACCCTCCGTCAGAACGTACAACTCCGTGGCTTCATCCCCTTCCTTGAGGATCGTCGTCCCTTCCTTGAAGCTCCCCCCACGGCATAGGTTAGCTATATTTTCTAGATGGTGCGCCTCAAAGCCCTCGAATAGTCGAGAGCTTTTCAGGGTATCAATAATTGTCATCTTCTCCTACCTCCTGTGTCATTTCTCCGCTGCCCCAAGTACCCTCAAAGAGACGTAGATTGCTGAGAGCGCCCTCGAAGTCAAATGATAGCCAAGTCATAGATATTCACATCTCCGAGTTAATCTTAGACGCTGGCGCCACTGTTGTCAATAGTATGCGGCAAGCCTTGTGCTTGAGTATGTTGATAGTGTAAGCTGAACGATGTAGCTATTATTCTCCGGCAAAACTGGTAGCTAATAGGTGAAATAGAGATGCTTACCCCTGAAGAACGCAACTTGATTTATCAACGAGCTTATCTACCGGAGCACCTTGTAGACTACGTAGAAAGTATATCTGGTGCTGAGGCACATATCCACTGTGACCACTTGTATTTTACTACGGGGAACCATCTCATTTTTATCGGCTATCCCCTGGGGACTCAGTCAAATACACAGCAGGCCTATGAATTCGTGTGCGACCGTTTTCAGCCAGCTACAGTGGCATTAATTGCGCCCCAGCTATGGTTTCCCTCTCATACTTGCCAGAACTGGCGCGAAGACACCTACTATCACTTGGTTCTGCCGGTACCGCATTTCCACCCGGATGCCGCCTATATGGTGCGGCGAGCCGCCAGGGAACTCCAGGTGGTTCAAGGAAGGTTTGCCAGGGAACACCAGAAACTGGTCAAGGGATTCCTCTCTGGACATAAGCTCGCTGAGGAGCAAAGACTCATTTTTGAGCGTATGCCGCTCTATTTGACTCGTTCAGAGACGGCAAGACTGCTTGAGGCAAGACGGCCAAACGGTGTCTTAGTTGCTTTCACCGTTACCGACTTGGGAGCTGCCGATTACGCCTTTTATCTTTTCAACTTCCGTTCTACCAAGGAAAAAGTCCCCGGTGCCTCTGACCTGCTTTTCCACAAAATGGTCTGTTTAGCCCAAGAGGAAGGCAAGAAAGCTATAAATCTGGGATTGGGCATCCACCTTGGCATCCGTCACTTTAAAGAAAAGTGGGGGGCAACTCCGTTTCTTGCCTACACTTCCTGCCTGGTCCGTAGGCAACCAGTTCAAATAGAAGGACTCTTTGACAAACTCTGACCGGTGTGTTCTTGTCTAAGCCTGGAGAGAAACCTCGCAGCTACTTCAATAGTTAGCGTCTTTCAGAAATCTTACAATTTCAGTATTGACTATATCGGGACGCTCCAAGAGCAGGTAATGACCGCAGTTTTTAACAACCATCAGCTTTGAATTTGGTATCTTGGCATGCAGGAAATGGGAAAATCGTGGTGGAGTCGTATTATCTTCCTCACCCACCACTATCAATGTTGGCACGTTAATAGTTGTTAATCTCTCCCCGGCTTCCCAGTTCCAGAGGCTTTTGGCAACTTCAAGGAAGTTCCGCCTTGGGTTATTAGCCAGGTCGGTCATTATCCAATCAACAATCTCCTTTGGTGTCGCCGGTGACAGCATGCTTCTTATCTCTTTCTCAACCTGTTCCTGGTAGATAGATTCCTGGTAACCGGCAAAGTCCATCATGAGACTGAGGCGAGCTTGCATTTGTTGCAACCAGACCCGTAGCTTCGTCTTCGGGTTCCGCTGACCTCTGGTGGCAATCAGTACCAAGGCTTTTACCCTAGACGGATTACTCAGGTAATACTGCATGGAGATGATGCCACCCATTGACCAGCCAACCAAAGCAACCTCGTCTGCCCCCACTTTCTGGAGAAGAGTCACGAGATCCTGGGCGAAGCCATCAACCGAGTCTGGTTTTTCCAGCGGGCTCGACTGCCCATGACCTCTGACATCCAGGGATAAGACGCGGTAACTCCGTGATAGTTCTGGGACTTGCCATCGCCACCATTCATGGCTAGCCCAAGCCCCGTGAATAAGCACCAACCACTGTCCTTTTCCACTAATCTCGTAGTAGACTTTCCCCTTTTCCACCTCGACAAAAGGCACTTTTTTCCAGCCTCCCTCGCCTGCAACAAGCCTCAGTATATCAGAAGTCGTTAAAAACTCACAAGGACATGTTGGCTACGTTATGCGCCAACCCGTTTCCCATTCTTACCCTTGTTTACCAGGGGCGGGCTTCTGCCGCATTGGCTAAAAGCTTGACACGGTCTATCCTTAGTAAGATAATATGACCAAAACGGTAATGTAGTTCAGATAATTGGTGGTTGGGTGAAGCTATCAACCAAAGGAAGATACTCGCTGCGGGCAATGCTTGACCTCGCCGTTCATTTTGGGCAGGGTCAAATACAGATTAAGGACATTTCAGCAAGACAGCAAATCTCGGCACGATATCTGGAGCAGTTGTTTATCCCACTCAGGAAAGCTGGGCTAGTAAGAAGTCTACGCGGAGCCGGCGGAGGTTTCACGTTAGCTAAATCACCCTCAGAGATATCGTTTAGTGAAATCATTCAGGTTGCAGAAGGGTCAGTTGTGCCAGTGAGGTGTGTTGACAAGCCTAAGCTATGCCCCCAAAGCGATGTGTGCATAACCCGCAATATCTGGACAGAAATGGGAATGGCAATTAGTAAGGTGCTGGAGTCTACAACCTTACAGGATCTAGTTTTAGGACACTATTGACATCTTGGAGTGAGGAGGTGACCGAATGACATATTAATCTAACCGCAGAGTTTGGTGGTCCCAATATGAAGATAAGGAGGTAACGAAGTGGCTAAAAGCGAAACTCCCAAGGTAGATGAGCTAGAGAAGGGTCCCTGGCCAAGCTATGTGAAAGAAATCAAGAGGATGGCAAAGCGCAACCCGGCGGCAAATGACCTTTTGGCAGTTCAGGAACTGTCTTTTAACGAGAAGATAACCCACTGGAAACACGGCGGTATAGTTGGTGTCACTGGATATGGTGGCGGAGTTATCGGAAGATACTCCGACGTTCCGGAGAAGTTTCCAAATATCGAGTCTTTCCACACCTTCCGTGTAAATCACCCCAGCGGTTGGTTTTATACTACGAAAGCCTTAAGACAGCTTTGTGATGTCTGGGAGAAGTATGGCAGTGGCATGACCAATTTCCACGGCTCAACTGGTGACATCATACTTCTGGGAGCGCCCACTGCCAATCTACAGCCTTGCTTTGACGCACTGTCGGACATAGGTTTTGACTTAGGCGGCTCAGGGTCGGTCTTGCGAACTCCGACTGGGTGTGTCGGACCGGCTCGGTGTGAATATGCTTGTATAGATACCCTTGACATAATTTATGACCTGACTATGGAATTCCAGGATGAACTCCATCGACCGAGGTGGCCATATAAATCCAAAATTAAGGCTTCTGGTTGTCCCAATGACTGTGTGGCAGCTATAGCCAGGTCTGATTTTACCATAATTGGTACCTGGAGAGATAACCTCAGGATTGACCAAGCTGCCGTTAGGGAATATGTGAAAAGCGGCTTTGATATTAAGACTATAGTCATTGATAAGTGCCCCACTAGGGCACTGGAGTGGGATGACAAGGCAGCCGAACTTAGACTCAAGCCGGAGGATTGCGTCAGGTGTATGCATTGCATCAACAAGATGCCTAAAGCCCTGAGACCGGGTCTTGATAGAGGCGCCACTCTCCTGATTGGTAGCAAAGCGCCCTTAGTCAAGGGGGCATACCTCTCCTGGGTGCTGGTTCCCTTTATGAAGATGGAGCCGCCATACACTGAGTTCAAGGAACTGGTGAGGAAGGCATGGGACTGGTGGGATGAACATGGCAGGACAAGGGAAAGGATTGCCGAACTTATTGAGAGGCTAGGGCTGAAGACATTCCTGCGTGCCATGGGACTGAAGCCAGTCCCACAAATGGTATACAGACCCAGGGCAAATCCCTATGTTTTCTTCGATTAATTGAAAGTTAGCAAAAGGAGGTTAGAAATGGCTAAGACTGATATTGGTCCTCCAGATTATCGGACGATGCTTCCGGAAACAGTAAAGAAAAACTACGGGAAGTGGAAATATCATGAGATATTGCAACCGGGAGTGCTGAAACATGTATCCGAGACTGGAGATGAACTCTATACAGTTAGGGCAGGCTCCCCGAAACTGGTAAGTATAGATTTTATCCGTGACATTTGTGACATAGCTGATAAATACTGTGATGGTCACCTTAGATTCACCAGCCGATACAACATTGAGTTCATGACTCCGAGCAAGACCAAGGTTGCCCCGATAATTGAAGAGGTTAAGAAGCTTGGTCTTCCCGTAGGTGGTACTGGAAAATCTATATCCAATATTGTTCACACCCAAGGCTGGATACATTGCCATAGTGCCGCAACCGATGCCTCGGGGGTGGTGAAAGCGATAATGGACGAGCTTTATGACTACTTCATCACTATGAAGCTCCCGGCTAAGCTGAGGATTGCCTTAGCTTGTTGCATAAATATGTGTGGAGCGGTTCATTGTTCGGATTTAGCCGTTGTCGGCATACACCGCAAGCCACCAAGAGTAGAGCACGAAAGATTAAGCATAGTATGTGAAATTCCGACAACCATGGCCTCCTGCCCTACCGGGGCTATACGGCGACACCCAGACCCGAATATAAAAAGCGTTGTCGTCAATGAAGAGCGATGCATGTACTGCGGTAACTGCTTCACCGTGTGTCCGGCAATGCCTTTAGCTGATGCTGAGGGTGACGGTATAGCTATTTATGTCGGAGGCAAAGTCTCTAATGCCAGAAGTGCCCCCAAGTTCTCCCGGCTAGCCATTCCTTATTTGCCCAATAACCCGCCACGCTGGCCCGAGGTTGTCAGTGCTGTCAAGAATATCGTCGAAGTTTATGCCAAAAATGCCCAGACGGAAGAAAGAGTAGGCGAGTGGATAGATAGGGTAGGCTGGGAGACCTTCTTCCGACTTACCGGGATACCTTTTACTGAGCAGCATATTGATGACTTCACCCATGCGGTAGAAACTTATAGAACGACAACCCAATTCCGGTGGTGAGGGAAGGTAGGTGATAGCAATGAGCGAGCAGGTAAGTGATGAACTTAAGCAAAAGATATTGAAATATCTGGGAACGGTGAGCAAAGCCAAGAATAGAGACGTTGCCCGGGCGATTGGTGCAGAGAAAAGCATAGTCGACAAAGCAATAGGCGAACTAGCCAAAGCAGAAAAGGTTGAGTATATTTACCTAGGCACATCATTTGTAAAACTCAAAGGGAAATAGCAAGGTCAAAGTGGTAATAGTGAACGATCAACCACAGACTCATGTTGCCCAGTTGCCACCGCGTGTTGTTATTGCCGCTCCCCAGGGTCGCTCCGGCAAGACCATTGTTAGCATGGGGTTGTGTGCTGCTTTCACGCGGCGTGGCTTATCAGTGCAGCCGTTTAAGAAAGGTCCCGACTATATTGACCCTTCTTGGCTGGCGGCGGCGGCAAATAGAAGTTGCCGAAATATAGACCCGTTTCTGATTGCTGAAGGAACATGGTTAACTGCCTTCCGTCGAGCTAGCCAGGGAGCAGACTTAGCCCTCGTTGAAGGAGCTATGGGGCTGTATGACAGCTTCGATCCAGGGGGGTGGGGAAGCACAGCGCATACGGCTCGATTGCTGGATGCCCCGGTCATCCTGGTAATCAATGCAGCTCGGATGACGCGCAGCATAGCGGCTATGATAACCGGATATCAGCGGTTTGAACCAGAAACCAATATTGCTGGGGTGATTCTGAATAATGTTTCGGGAAGCCGGCATGAGCGTAAACTGAAGGCAGCTGTAGAGCAATACTGTGGCATATCTGTGCTTGGCAGCATACCACGGGACCATAACCTTAGCATTGCCCAGCGGCACCTTGGTATAATACCGTGTAGGGAGGCTCAGGACTCAACCGTTGTCATTGACCGGGTTTGCCATTGCCTTGAAGACCACGTTAATCTGGACGGTATTTTGGCTATTGCCCGCAGTGCCAGTGGTGGCGACATGGTGGATGTTGAAACCCCTGGCAAGAAGGAGACTGTAGTTAAGGTAGGAGTTATGCTTGACCGGGTGTTCACCTTCTATTACCCAGAAAACTTGGAAGCTTTAACCCAGGCTGGCGCTGACTTGGTCTTTATTGACTCGCTGCAAAACCAGCAGTTACCAGATATTGACGGGCTCTATATTGGAGGTGGCTTCCCGGAATTATTCTTGGCGGAACTGCAAGCTAATGGTGGGTTGCGGCAAGATATTGCTCAAGCTATAGAAGACGGACTACCGGTATATGCCGAATGTGCTGGTCTTATGTATTTGTGCCGGGGCATCCGATGGCATGGTCAGTGGTATGAAATGGT
>Ga0209979_1003448_pt1 | contig 13946 bp, 12 predicted proteins | sample AnhtaG_FD_183114 | JGI IMG/M metagenome (GOLD analysis project Ga0209979, IMG submission 183114) | Deep subsurface microbial communities from Anholt, Denmark to uncover new lineages of life (NeLLi) - Anholt_01485 metaG (SPAdes) (version 2) | ecosystem: Environmental > Aquatic > Marine > Oceanic...
AGAGGGAATAGAGATTTTTGAGGAGGAAGCGGCTACCAGTGGCGTTGATATAGCTGGTACCGGAGATATGGGCATTGCCAATACCACCTCTAGCAGTGCCATTGTAGCCTGCATAACCAGATCTAGAGTTCAAGATGTTACTGGTAGAGGAACGGGGATAGATGATAACAGACTCAAGAGAAAGATAGAAGTCATCGAGAAGGCTCTTAAGATAAATCAGCCGGACCCTGGCGATCCGCTTGATGTTTTAAGCAAAGTGGGAGGTTTTGAGATAGGAGGGTTGGCGGGCTGCATTCTAGCGGCTGCCGCTCGCAGGGTTCCCATAGTTATAGATGGCTTCATCTCTACCGCTAGTGCTCTTATAGCTTGTGAGCTTTGTCCCCCTCTAGCTGATTACCTCATTGCCGCACACAAGTCCGAGGAAAAAGGACACCAAATCGCTCTTAATCATCTGGGTAAGATTCCTCTGCTGGACTTAAATATGAGGCTTGGCGAAGGAACAGGAGCAGCCCTGGGTATGAAACTGGTGGAGCTAGGAGTCAAAATTCTAAATGAGATGGCTACTTTTGAAGAGGCTCGTGTATCCCGGGAAGAAGAGACAAAAACCCCTTAAGGAAAGTAAATTGAAAAGCCTTCTAGCAGCTTTTCGTTTTCTAACCATTCTTCCTCTGGGAACTGCATTAGAGAAAAGAGAGGAGTCTTTAGCCTCCTCTATGACTTTTTTCCCTCTGGTGGGAATCTCTATTGGAGGATTTCTCTTTTTAGTCCATGAAATTAGCTCTATTCTTTTCTCACCTGCCCTGGTTAATATGTTGGTGCTTCTAGGCTGGGTACTTATCACCGGGGCCCTGCACCTGGATGGGTTCATGGATACTATTGATGGACTGTCCGGGGGTAGAACTAAGGAGGAAAGACTAAAAATAATGAAGGACCCATCCGCTGGGGCCAAAGGTATCATTGGCCTGCTGGCCCTTCTGGGGTTAAAATTCCTCCTGCTTCTAGAAATAGAGCCGTCTCTAAAGATGGGGACTCTTCTCCTGACACCAGCAGTTGGCAGATGGTCTATGGTTCTGGCAGTTTACCTGGCTCCTTATGCCCGCATGGAAGGACTAGGGAAAGCGTTTACAACTCACAAGGATAGAGGAACCGTTTTTTGGACCAGCTTAACTGCAGGTATCCTGGGGCTGGTCATATTCAAATTTCCCCTCCTCTACATTATGGGAGTATGTCTGGGGATAGTCTATCTCTCAAGCCTCTATTTTAAGAGTCGAATTGGAGGAATTACCGGTGATACTCTGGGAGCCCTCAACGAAATTATTGAACTGGCCGCTCTTTTCTCCATCTGCTGTTTAGCCAAAGTTGGAGCCTTTTAAATTTTAAGGATATACTCTGTGCTCTCTCTGGCAGTCTGCAAGAGGTATTATAGTGCAAGTCTTAGTCGACGAGATAAGAAAAAAACTTAAATGTGCCGTGGATGAAAGCAGAGCCGAGGGACTTCTACTCTCCGGTGGGCTGGATTCAAGTATCCTCGCCTCTCTTGCTCCCGATGTTAGTGGATTTACAGTTACTCTGGAGCCTTACGGAGAAGATGAAGAGTACGCTAAGATACTTACCCGAATCCTCCAGGTTAAATACTATCACAGGATGATCGGTATTGATGAGGCACTTCATTCCATACCCACTGTAATTGGGATTCTGAAAAGCTTCGATCCCGCTATCCCCAATGATATAGCTGCTTACTTTGGATTAAAACTGGCCAAAGAAAAAGGAGCAAAAAATGTGATGACTGGTGATGGCAGTGATGAGCTTTTCGCCGGATACAGTTTCATGTTTGATTTACCCAATCTAGAAATTTATATTCGAGGACTTAAAGGCAAGATGCGTTTTTCCTCCAATATTCTCGGTCAGAAATTGGGAGTAGAAATAAGGCAGCCTTATCTCTCTCATGAGATGATCCAGCTAGCTCTGAAGATACCAAAGCATCTTAAGATAAGGGTTGAGAGGGAAAAGAGGTGGGGCAAATGGATCCTACGCAAGGCTTTTGAAGATGTCCTCCCACCAAAAATTATCTGGCAGGACAAAAGGCCCCTGGAATATGGGTCGGGGACAAGAAGGCTTCGCAGAATTATCTCGGAGAAGATTTCTGATGAGGAATTTGAAGAAAAAAGAAGGGCCTATCCGGTAAGATTTATGAGCAAAGAGCATCTTTTTTATTACCAAATATATCGAAAAGTAGTAGGGGAAATTCTGGCTCCTAAGGCGGACCAGGTGGCTTGTGCTGGATGTGGAGCAGGAATAGAAAAAGAGGCAAACCACTGCCGCATTTGTGGAGGAATTCAGAATGAGTAAGGTATTTGTTTCCTGGAGTGGAGGGAAGGAAAGCTCTCTTGCCTTTCATAAAGCGAAACTTGATGGACTCACCCCTTCATATCTTCTCAATATGATTACTCAGGATGGCTCAAGATCAAGAACCCATGGATTAGCTCGAGGAGTTCTATCACTCCAGGCAGAGGCCATAGGTATCCCTCTCATTCAGAGAAAGACAGGCTGGGAAAGTTATGAAGATAATTTCAAGAAGGTAGTCCTTCAGCTAAAAGAGAGAGGGATAGAAGGAGGGGTCTTCGGAGATATAGACCTGCAGGAACATCGAACCTGGGTCAAGAGAGTCTGCAAAGAAATAAGCATTCGACCATATTTACCCTTGTGGGGAAAACAACAAAAGGAAATCCTTGAGGATTTCATAAATTCAGGATTCCAAGCAATTGTAGTGGCGGTAAAGATAGAATTTCTGGGTAAAAAGTGGCTTGGTCGCAAAATTGATGGTAGATTCGTTAAAGATATAACTACCCTCGAGAATATTACTCCTTGTGGTGAAGCCGGTGAGTATCACACATTGGTCATTGATGGTCCCATATTCAAAAAGAGGATAATAATACTTGAGACCAAAACTCATCAAAGAGAAGAGCAGCGGTTGCTAGATATTTCAAGATGCATTCTGGAAGACAAAGCTGGAAGACAGAGAATGAAAGAATATTTAGGGCGACCATGAGACTACTAGTTATTATCTTGGCCTATTTGTTAGATTTGATTTTCGGTGATCCCTACTATCTGCCTCATCCAGTCAGGGGTATGGGGAAGCTCGTCAAGTATCTGGAGAAAAGGTTGAGAAGAAAGTCTGTCTCGGCCGAGGTACTAGCGGGGACGGTCTTGGCCATAACAGTGGTGGGGCTAGTATATCTGGGTAGCTTTTTTGCTATTAGACTCGCCGAGCATGTTAATAGATGGGCAGGATTTGCCCTCAGCACCGTCCTTATCTTCACCGCTCTTTCTAGTAGATGCCTGGATAAGGAGACAAGATCTGTCTATCACTCACTAAAACTAGGGAGCATCAATGATGCTCGAAAAAAACTCTCTTTAATAGTGGGAAGAGATACCCAGACATTGGATCAAGATGAGATTATCAGGGCAACAGTAGAGACAGTTGCAGAAAATAGTGTTGACGGCATTATCTCGCCTCTATTTTATGCTGCTCTTGGTGGAGCTCCGCTGGCCCTAACTTATAAGGCTATTAATACCCTGGACTCTATGGTTGGTTATAAAAATGAAAGATACCTTTATTTCGGCTGGTTTTCAGCAAAGCTGGATGATGTGGCCAACTATATTCCCGCCCGCCTCAGCATCCTATTGATTCCTTTAGCTAGCCTTATCTTGAAGAAAAGAGTATTGAGAGCTCTAAATACGATCCTGCGAGATGGGAAAAAATCTCCCAGTCCCAACGCTGGCATACCCGAAGCTGGTTTTGCTGGTGCCTTAGGAATCGAGCTTGGCGGAGTGAATTACTATCAAGAGAGAAGGGTCTCTAAGCCCGTTTTAGGAATTGAGACTAAACAAAGAGACCAGGAGGATATTATTCAGGCAATTAATTTAATGTGGGTCATCTCAGGTATCACTTTCTTAGGAGCAGTGCTCATTTTATGGTATTTCTTAAGATGATCTTTCAAGGAGGGTCTAAAAAATGAAGAAGAAGAAAAGGAATTTAGTAATGTTGTCAGTATTGATAGCAGGAGCAATCCTGGCTTGGGCTATATTCGCTACTCGCATCACAATACTTCCTCCAAAGAAACCCTGGCTAATGGTGACTGATGACTTAGGGAGAGAAGTAACCATTTATAAACAACCGGAGACTATTGTTTCATTGGCACCAAACAATACAGAAATACTTTTTGCCTTGGGGTTGGGAGATAAAGTCATTGCCGTTTCAGAATACTGTAATTACCCCTTAGAAGCTCAAAATAAGATAAAAATCGGTGGTTTTTCCACGGTTAATATCGAGAAAGTTGTTAGCTTGAAACCGGATCTGGTCCTTGCTACTGGTGGTATACAGGAGGTTATTGTTGAAGAGCTGGAAAGACTTGACCTGACGGTGATAGCTCTGGCTGCCAGGAGTATTGAAGATGTACTTGAAAATATAAGATTGGTGGGGAAGGCTACAGGAGAAGCGGAGACTGCTAGAGAGTTGACAACTAACCTGGAACGAAGAATTAAGGCTGTGACTGATAAGATCAAGGATCTACCAGGTAGTCAAAGGCCGAGAGTATTTTACGAAGTGCAATATGAGCCTTTGATGACAGCAGGGCCAGGAACATTTATTGACGACTTAATTCATCTAGCTGGAGGAGTCAACATTGCCTCCGATGCGGTAACAAAATATCCCGTATATAACTTAGAGATATTGATCGAGTGTAATCCAGAGGTGATTATTATTTCTTTCTGGCATGGTAGTATTGCAGTCTCGGTTGAAGGAGTAAAAAGTCGGAAAAGATGGAAAATCATAGATGCAGTCAAGAATAATCAGGTGTATGGTATCAATGCCGACATCGTCTCTCGCTCTGGACCTAGAATAGTAGATGCCCTAGAGGAAATAGCCAGGTTCATACAGCCAGAACTGTTTAAAGAGTGAAGCGCCGGGAGGTGAGGATTGTATAAAAATTACCTCAAAAAAATCTTCCATTGGAAGTTAATTATAACTTACCTAACCGTAATCTTAGGATTAACTATTGTCCTCACAACGACTCTTGGTGCTGCACATATATCTCCATTTGTTGTCTTAAAGATATTAATTACTAGATTGCCTTTAGTGAATAATCTAATTATTCCTTCCTGGTCAATTGGTGAAGCTACCATAATTCTTCAGATTAGACTGCCGAGGATCATCCTGGGAATGCTGGTGGGGGCAGCTCTTGGCGTTGCAGGAACAACCATGCAGGGGTTATTCAAAAATCCCATGGCAGATCCCTATATAATAGGAATCTCATCTGGCGCTGCCCTGGGGGCGATTTCTACTATAGTTTTTGGACTGAATATATTCGGTATGTACACCATACCTTTAATGGCTCTTATGGGTGCTACTGCTACCATTTTCTTAGTCTATAACATTGCTTCTGTCAGAGGAGAATTACCGGTCAGTACCCTCCTGCTCGCTGGAATAGCGGTAACTCTTTTCTTATCCGCTATTATCTCACTTATGATGTATACATCAGGGGAAGAATTGCACGGAATTGTATTTTGGCTGATGGGAGGACTTTGGGGACGCAACTGGAATCACGTTATGATGGCATTTCCATTCATATTGCTAGGCACAACTGTCATTTATATCTTTGCCAGAGATTTGAATGTAATGCTCCTTGGCGAGGAACCTGCCCAGCATCTGGGAATAGAGGTAGAAACCCTGAAGAAAATCATAATATTTTCAACTTCGCTAATTGTCGCTGCCGCTGTCTCAGTAAGTGGAATAATTGGGTTTGTTGGTTTGATAATACCTCATGTTATGAGAATTTTGGTAGGGCCTGATCATAGAATCCTTTTGCCAAGCTCCGCCCTGGTAGGAGGAATTTTCCTGGTTTGGACTGATACTCTGGCAAGAACAATCATTGCCCCTACAGAAATACCTGTAGGCATAATCACAGCACTTTTTGGTGCCCCCTTCTTTATATATCTTTTGCGAACAAGAAAAAGAGCGATGTTTTAGGAGATTATAATAATGCAATCAGTCACTCTTCGAATTAACAATATTGCTTGCCGTTATGAGACCACAAATGTTTTGGAGAATATTAATTTTTCAGCTACCGGAGGTGACTTTATAGGAGTTATAGGGCCAAATGCCTCCGGCAAATCCACTTTGCTTAAGAGTATCAGTAAAGTATTAAAGCCGCATACAGGAGTGGTCCTTCTGAATGAAAGAGATGTTTACACTCTAAAAAGTGCTGAAATAGCTAAAAATTTAGCGGTAGTACCCCAGGAATCTGTGATTAGTTTTGCCTTTACAGCATTAGAAGTTGTTCTTATGGGCAGGACTCCTCATCTGAATAGATTTGAAATGGAGGGCACAAAAGATCTCATCATCGCCAAAAAAGCGATGGAGCTAACCAATGCATGGCACCTTCGTGAGCGGCCTATTAATACCTTAAGTGGGGGTGAAAAACAAAGAGTTATTATTGCCAGGGCTCTGGCTCAGGAGCCTAAAGCTCTTTTGCTTGATGAGCCAACAGACCACCTGGACATCAACTACCAGATAGAAATATTAGACCTGATCAAGAGATTAAATAAAGAAGAGGAGATGGTGGTCATAGCTGTTTTTCATGATCTCAATATCGCCTCGCAGTATTGCGACAGATTAATTCTCTTGAACAAAGGAAGAATATTTGCAGCCGGTAGAGCAGGTGATGTTCTTACCCGAGAAAATATAGAGAAGGTATATGGAATAAAAGTTACGGTTAAACAGGATGATATTTCAGGCAGATTGATTATTCATCCCCAAAGAAAAAGGATGACTAAAGCAACTAAAGGCAGAGTCCATATAGTAGCAGGTTCTGGTAGCGCAGTCTCATTAATGAATGGGCTCGTGGAGGATGGTTATAATGTCAGTCTGGGTGTAATAAATATAGGAGATTCTGATTATATTACTGCAAAAGCTTTAGAACTAGATGTTGTTGAAGAAAAGCCTTTTTCCCATATAACTGAGGAAAGTTATGAGAAAAATCTTGAATTAATTAGGCAAACAGATTATGTAATATTAACCAACATACCCATCGGATTTGCAAACATAAAGAATTTAAAGGCAACAGAGCAGGCAGAAAATTTGATTATTATAGAAAAGGAGCCTATCGAGGATAGAGATTATACCGGGGGAGAAGCTATCAAGCTCTACCGCCAGCTAAGAGCTAATGCTACCCTTGTAGGAGATTCGCATGCTGCCCTACAGATCCTAAAATCAATGGAAAGTCAAGCGAAGTCTTGAGAAAGAATGAAGATAAAGATGAGGATCCCTGGCACCTGTGGAGAACTGGTGCAGGGAAGAATAAAGGGTAAAAATTCTCATATAACCTGCCCGGTGGAAATCCTCTCTTCGGTATCCGTCCAGTTAACCGGATTCTATGGCCAAATAGAATGTCCCCCTGATAAAGTAAAAACAAGACAAGCGGTGAGAAGAACTTTAGAGCTCCTGGGGCACACATCTACAGGAGTAAAAGTTTCAGTTTCATCACAAATTCCTGTAGGTAAAGGGATGGCCAGCAGCACGGCTGACATCGTGGGAGGATGCCTTGCCACAGCGAAAGCTTTAGGAGAGTCGATTACTCCCCGAATGATTGCCGATATAGCCATTTCCATAGAACCCACAGATGGAATAATGTATGAGGGAATTGTATGTTTTGACCACCTTAGGGGTGAGATTATACGAAGTCTTGGAGACCCGCTTCCAATAGATATTTTAGTAGTTGATCCCGGAGGTAACATAGACACCCTCCGGTTTAACAGTAGGAGAAAAGTGTGCGCTGCCATTCACAGAAAAAATGAGGATTTCATCCTGGAGGCTTTAAACTTAGTTGAAGAAGGGATAAAGAAAAGGGATATCCAATTAGTAGGCAAAGGAGCAACCTTAAGTGCGCTCTCGAACCAGGAAATTCTTTATAAGAGAGAACTAGCCGATGTAATCTCTATATCCGCATCTTTAGGTGGGATAGGAGTAAATGTAGCTCACAGTGGAACAGTAATTGGCATCCTGCTCCCTCCTGATTTCTCTGAAATTCAGCTTTTGAAAAAGAGGATTAAGGAAAGGTGTGGGAATCATATACTCTTTTATCAAACCAGACTCATTGGAGGGGGACAGTATTAGAATGAGACGCAAGAACTACTCCCACGGAGGCAACTGGAGAGAAGCAGCAAAAAGATACGGTCTCTCAGTGGATAATATCCTTGATTTCAGTGCCAACATAAATCCCTGGGCAAGCTCCCTGAGGGTAAAGGAAATAGTTAAGGATAATTCAAAGGACATCTACCATTATCCGGATCCTCAGTGTACACAGTTAATCAAGCAAATTAGCCAATACTTAGGGGTGAACGGAGAAAATATTCTTGCTGGCAATGGGTCAACGGAACTTATATATCTAGCGGCTCGCACTCTCCTGCCCCCAAGAGCCCTGATCTTTGCCCCTACTTTCTTCGAATATGAGCGGGCCTTAAAAACTTGCGGGGGAGAGCCAAAATTTCTATTCCTTAAAGAAAGTCAAGGCTTCTCTGTCAGCATCCGAAGAATTATCGAGAAGATAAAAGATGTCCAGGCGGTTTTTATCTGTAACCCTAATAATCCTACAGGTACTTTTTTCCCCAAAGATGAGCTGCTCCAGGTGCTAAAGATAACCGAAGAAAAAAAGATAGCTCTGATTGTAGATGAGAGCTATCTTGATTTTAAATATCCCGGCGAAACCCTGGTAAAGGAAGCACAGAAGGCTGATCATCTTCTTGTCTTAAGATCCTTCACTAAGTTTTTTGCCATTGCGGGTCTACGACTTGGCTATGGGGTTGCAGGCAGGCACCTAATTGAAAAAATGGCTGGCCTAAAAGAACCCTGGACAGTTAACTCACTAGCCCAGGCCGTCGGTATTTATCTTTTGAGGAATGAAGAGAAAATAAAAAAGATCCGAGAAGCCGTAAATAAAGAAAGCGAATTCTTATTTGGCGAACTTTCTCGGATTACAGGACTTAAGCCCTATCCCCCAGAAGCTAACTTCATTCTGGTCAAGATAGAAACAGGACCTTCTTCATCAAAGCTCCAGGAGGGTCTGGCCAGGAAAGGTATTCTTATCCGAGATTGTAGTAATTTTGCTGGCCTTAAAAATAGATTTTTTCGGGTAGCGGTTAGAAAAAGAGAAGAAAACTTAAGATTAATTGACAGTTTAAGAGAGGCGATCTGAGAATAAGGAAGCCGAAAGAAATTTTTTAATTGACTTTTGACGAAGATTTTGTAAGATACTTGCAGAAACTGCTTGGGAAAACTAGTTTTTCCAAACTTTGAGGTTAAAAAAAATTTCTAAGGAAAGGGGGTGAGCAAGGGAGAGAGGATGAGCTACAGAAGAATTTGATGGTAAGACTGGAAAAGAGTTTGATAGTAAGGAAGGAGGCATGCAAAGTGAACAATAAGTGGATGATGGTATTGTTGGTTGTTAGCATGATCCTGGGGGGAACAATGGCGGGACTCGCTCAAGAGATAAAGAATCCCGATACCTTAATCATAGCAGATTACGGAACAGTGGATTCCCTGGATCCCGCCTACGCCTACGACACCGCCAGCGGAGCTAGAATTATTAACATCTACGAGAGTTTGATTTTCTGGGACCGCGGAAAGACAGATGAGTTCGTCCCCATGTTGGCCACCAAGGTTCCCAGCGTGGAAAATGGTCTCATCTCCTCGGACGGACTCTCCTACACCTTCCCCATAAGAAAAGGGGTGAGGTTCCACAATGGCGAGGTATTAACTCCTGAAGGTGTTGAATATTCTATCGAGAGGGCTATGGTTCAGGATCGACCCGGAGGACCGGTCTGGATGCTCCTGGAGCCCCTTTTAGGAGTTGGGGGTACCCGCAAGAAAGGCGAAATCGTAGTAGGTTTTGAGGATATAGACAAGGCGGTAGAAGTTAAGGGCGGTAGCGTGGTCTTTCATCTAAAGCAGGCCTATCCACCCTTCTTATCTGTCCTGGCCAATACCTGGGGAGGTATAGTCTCCAAGAAATTCGTGGTGGATAATGGTGGTTGGCCGGGAACGGCTGAGACCTGGAAGGATTTCAATGGACCGGAGCCTGGAAAAGAGATCCTCCATAACATAGCCTGCGGCACAGGGCCTTTCAAACTGGAAAGGTGGGACCCGGCGGTAGAGACAGTCCTGGTAAGAAATGATGATTACTGGAGAGAGCCGGCTAAACTTAAGAGAGTGGTTACTAAATATATCGAGGAGTGGACTACCCGAAAACTCATGTTCCTGGCCGGGGATGTTGACGTGGTGATGGTAGATAGACAGTACATGATGGAAATGGAAGGTGTGGAGGGTATCCGCATCTATAAGGATCTGGCTACCCTTCAAAACGGCTCAGCCTTCTATAACTTCAAAATAAATCCTGAGGGTAATCCAGACATAGGCAGTGGAAAGCTTGACGGTGAAGGAATTCCACCTGATTTCTTCTCCGACAAAGACGTAAGGCTTGCCTTTTCTTATTCCTTTAACTGGGATATTTACCTTGAGGATGCCTGGTTTAACGAGGCCTGGCAACCGGCCAGCCCTATAGTGAGAGGGCTTCCCTATCTCAACCCTGATCAGGCCGTATACAAGTATGACAGAGCAAAAGCAGAGGAACACTTCAAGAAGGCCTGGGGAGGAGAACTGTGGGAGAAGGGCTTCAAGATGACCGTTCTATACAACACCGGCAACGCCCAGAGAAGAACAGCCACTCACATTTTCGAGGACAACATCGAGGTCATGAATCCCAAGTTCAGCATCGAGGTAAGACCGGTTGAATGGGCTACGTACCTTGATGATCTCATAGCAAAGAAGTTAACTCTCTTCATCATAGGCTGGCTAGCTGATTATCCGGATCCTCATAATTTTGTCTATCCCTATATGCACAGCCTCGGTACTTTCGCTGAATGGCAGAGCTACAGTAATTCCCGGGTAGATGCCTTGATCGAACTAGGTATAGCTACTGTGGTTCCAGAGGAAAGGAAGGATGCTTACTATGAGGTTCAGGCAATCTACTACGAGGATGTTCCCAGTGTTGGCCTCTATCAACCTCTAGGTCGGCGATACGAGCGGGATTGGGTACAGGGTTGGTACTTTAATCCATGCATTCCCGACTGGCAAGTTACTAGCTATGCATATCCTATCTGGAAAGGATAAACCGAGTAGATAGGTCAAGCGGGCCATACGACCTCATCCAGCAGATTTAGATAGGGTCGTATGGCCCCAATTTTAAGATATGGAGGGAAACCTGGAAAATCTCTGGTAGGTGAGTAAGGAAGAAACTTCACTACATTCAAAAAGGCAAAATGAATGGAAATGAAAGCCTACATCATACGAAGACTGCTTCTTTTATTCATAGTACTTCTTGGGGTTAGTGTGCTGGTATTTGCTATTCTCTCTCTTTTCAGTCCGGCACAGAGAGCCAGTGTATTTATAACGGATGTTAAACAGCTAAGGGACATCCAGGAGATAATCAAAAAACACGGTCTGGATGCTCCTATTCATGTGCAGTACTACAATTGGATGAAGACTCTGCTTCGTGGAGATCTCGGTTGGTCTAAGACGGCTCAAAAACCTGTGCTGGAGGCACTTTTTTATTTTTTGCCCAATACAGCGGAGCTGGCTCTTTTTTCTGCGCCTTTGATTATTCTGATAGGTATATGGCTGGGAAGTGCCTCAGCGGTGCATCAGGATAAAGTGGTTGACCACACCACTCGGACTTTGGCCATCGTAGGATGGTCTCTTCCCACCTTCTGGTTCGGCCTCATGCTTCTCATGATTTTTTATGGATATTTCAGGGGCCTTCTTCCTCCAGAAGCTCTGGGCATCAAAGCCAGCCTTTATGTGAAATCCGCAGAGTTCAGTCGCTATACCAGAATTAATACTATTGATGCTTTGTTAAATGGGCAGGTCTGGATTCTTCTTGATGCTCTGAGGCATCTTATTCTGCCGATCATTACCCTCACCGTAGTTTCCTGCGCTCTGGTTATGCGTATTATGAGATCAAGTATGCTGGAGGCACTGGGGGGAGGCTACATCACCACTGCCCGGGCCAAAGGAGCTGATGAGGCTACAGTGGTAAAGAAACATGCCCGCAGGAATGCCCTGATACCGGTAATTACAGTTTCTGGCTGGTTAATTGCTGGTTTGGTAAATGGGGTGGTAATCACCGAGACTATTTTTAACCGTAAGGGTCTGGGGTGGTGGTGGGCCAGAGCTGCCATTCAACTGGACATCCCCGCGGTTCTGTGCGCTGTCCTTTTTAATGGGGTCCTCTTTGTGGTAACAAATCTAGTGGTTGATTTATTATATGTCTACATCGACCCTCGGGTGAGATTGAGATGAGGATGTTGAAATCAAAATCGGTGAGCTGGAATGAACTCAGGAAGTCATTTAGGCCCCGAGTGGAGGAGTTAAAGTTCTCCCTCCATCGCATAAAGAAAAGTCCTCTTTCTTTAATAGGACTCTCTCTTATACTACTTTTCGCTGCCATAGCCATCCTGGCTCCTCAATTAGCTCCGCCCGAGCGTATCCATGAACCATACCGCATTCCCCGAGATGGCTATGCTGCGGTGCCTCGTCCCCCCTCGGCTGAGCATATATTTGGAACAACAGAAGGCCAATATGACGTTTACTATGGGGTTATATGGGGAACCAGAACCGCCTTCCGCATCGGCTTTATGGTGGTGGGTGCTACCTTTCTCATTGGTTTGGTTCTGGGGAGTCTGGCCGGTTACTACGGAGGGATAGTAGATGAGGTTATCATGAGAGTTGTGGATATATTCATGTCTGTTCCTGCTCTTATCCTGGCTATGGCTCTTGTCACCGCCTTGGGCCACAGCCTTGACAATGTAATGAAAGCTCTCATTATTGTAGGGTGGCCCATATACGCCCGATTAATTCGCGGTGACGTACTGGCAGTGAGGGAAGAGGACTACGTCTCTGCTGCAAGAGCAGTAGGATGTTCCAGTCCTATCATCATCTTAAAACATGTCCTACCAAATTCTATTTATCCCATGCTGATTCTGGCTTCCCTAGATATAGGAGCGGTGGTTCTGATCGCCGCGGCCCTAAGTTTCTTGGGCTTGGGGGCTCCGGTAGGTTATGCTGACTGGGGGCAGATGGTGAGCTTCGCTCGAAACTGGATTGTGGGGCCGCCGCAAAACCCTCTTGCATACTGGCATACCATCACCATTCCTGGACTCTTCATGCTCTTTTTCGTTCTGGGATGGAACCTTCTGGGAGATGCCTTCCGAGATATCCTGGACCCACGCCTGAGAAGGAGATAGATCGTGCCGAAACTGCTAGAAGTAGAAGATCTAAAGATGAATTTTTACACCTACGAGGGAATGGTTCAGGCTTTAGATAGGATCAACCTTAATGTTAGAGAAGGAGAGATTCTGGGTCTGGTAGGAGAAACCGGCTGTGGAAAGAGCGTAACCGCCCTTTCTATCCTCAGACTCATTCGCCCTCCAGGAAGGATAGAAAAAGGCAAGGTAATTTTTCGGATGAAGGATAGATTAGATGACTCGAAACAGGGTATCAATCTCCTGGATCAGGATGAGAACTTCATGCAAAAGATAAGGGGAAATGAGATTTCCATGATCTTTCAGGAGCCCAGCGCCGCTCTAAACCCTGTCTACTCTATCAGGGATCAAGTTTCCGAAAGTTTTCTTCTGCACCGGAAAAAAGAGCTTTGCCAGAAGGCACTAAAAAGAATTGAGGAGGATATCAAAAAGGAAACCTTCTTTCTTAAGAAAGCCATCCTTAGGATGGAAAGAGGAATCTACCTCAAAATGATAGAGAATCCCTCTTCTTTTTTCCTCAAATTCCTCTCTTTTATTCCCGGGGTAAGAAGGTATAGTCGAAGACTCCTTGA